>Ga0315279_10000102_pt1 | contig 181870 bp, 193 predicted proteins | sample YL17G06_20_MG_FD_203694 | JGI IMG/M metagenome (GOLD analysis project Ga0315279, IMG submission 203694) | Sediment microbial communities from Yellowstone Lake, YNP, Wyoming, USA - YL17G06_20 | ecosystem: Environmental > Aquatic > Freshwater > Lake > Sediment | place: USA: Wyoming | collected... | reverse complement strand
ATGTGGCCCCGGAAAATGGTCAATAATGTTTGCCAAAACATGCTCTTCAGTAACTGCCGTTGATATAAGCCCAAACATGATTCTCTTAGCCAGGAAGAATGCTGAGAAAGAGAAACTGGAAAATCTGGATTTTCATGTGATGAATGTCTCTAGGCTTGACGTTGCTGATGAGACGTATGATTTGGTTAACTGTGTAACCGTCCTGCAACACATGTTCGATGATGATGACTGGAGAAAGGCGGTTCGTGAGTTTGCCCGAGTCACCAAAAAAGGCGGGTACATATTGCTCTTTGAAGTGGCTCCCAGTTTTGCGGTAAAGAAACGGACATCGAATCTTCGTATTAGAACTATGCGTCAATATGCTAACGAGTTGGGGAAAGTTCATGTACATCTTGTTTACTGGCGAGCAGTAGATCTGTCTCTGCCGATAACCTATCTAGGATTAAGGAATTATGCCGCTTCCTTCAACAAAAGAGTCTACTATTTTATTTCCCGAAGGAGACTGCCAACTCCGGGTTTGCTATCATTCCTGTCTTGGGGTTCCGCTCTCCTGGCAAGAGTAATAGACTACAAGCTTGGTGAGACTCCGCTGAGTTACCTTTCTCTTGGTCGGATCTTGCTTTTTCAGAAAACCAGCAGATAGTGTTGCAGTTCTAAATCGGATACTGAACTCTCCTTAAAGCTCTTTTCTGTTTTCGCCAAAGCTTCAATCGTCGCCAGACAGAGTGAATGTCAAATGAGATGCTTTATTGTTCTACCGTGTTTTAACGAAGAGCAGAACATCAAATCACTCGTATATTCGCTAGATGAAGTTCTGCGACCCAAGATTCCCTACAAGATAATTGCAGTCAATGATGGAAGCTGCGATCGAACAAGCGAAGTTCTCAAGGACCTATCAGCTGACTATTCCATAGAGATCCTCGAGCACAAAGTCAATATGGGCTTAGGCGCAGCTCTCAAAACTGGTTTACTCGCTGCTGCTAACGAGGTTTTTGACGACGACTTCGTCGTTACCATGGATTCTGACAACACTCATGATCCTAAGCATGTGTTGGATATGTTGGTTGCAGCGCGAAGGGCTAGCGTCGTTGTTGGTTCTCGTTATGTGGAGGGTGGGATGCAGTTGAACGTTCCTCTGCATCGCGTGATCTTAAGCAGGGCAATCAATCTCTTGGTTGGGAAGCTGTATCGTTTGCCTGTGAGAGATGCTACTAGCGGTTTTCGATGTTTCAGGGCTGATTTGCTTAAGCGTCTTCGTGACAATTTCAGAGACAGCATTATAGAGTCAGAGGGTTTTGATTCTTCTCTCGAATTACTGCTCAAAGCAGTACGTTCCGGAGAAGTTGTTGCTGAAGTTCCAATTCTTCTAGATTATGGGAAGAAAGGGAGCCGTAGCAAGATGCGCTTATTCTCGACAATTTTCAGGTATGTGGTTCTGCTTCTGAGATATAGGCAGATGAATGAGTTAAAACGTTTTGATTAGTCTGGCTTCTCGTTTGAACAATTTTCTGGTATTTGTTCTAATTCTGAATCAGAACCACTAAGAAGTTTTTAATAAACGTGGCACGTTCTCATAGCTGATCATAAAAGAGGAATGAAAATGGAAAGAAAAACTAAACTTAAAGCGTCAGCATTGTTAACTATACTGATATGCTCAATTGGCGCAACAATTCTACTGGAATCTTACCTTGCAGGAGCAAGCAAATCCAGTTATGACTCCAATAACATGACCGTCTCTGGTGTTTTATCTACTGACTCCTATGTGTTGTTTCCCTTCCAAAAGAAGAACGTGACAATAGGTTTCTCCAAGTATGGCGAAATGATAGACTATGACACAAAGGTTGGCCTGGATTACAACGGTACAACTGATCCATGGGCGCCAAACTCCAACTACGTTGCCGAATACGAATGGGTCGAGGGCTGGGTCGTCAACATCACATACTGGCACGAGGACACTTTCCACAACACTTGGGCGTTTGCGCTCTACAGCGATTATACCTCAAGCGGCATTGGAGGAGATTGGAACGAAGATGTTCAAGGAGGAGCCCTTAACACAAGCGTACACGGAGGACGCAAGACCAATGGAGGTGCCATCACCGATCCCATCAAAGTCCTGTACAATGGACCGAGAGAGTTTGTTGTGCTGCTAAAAACTACGATCTATGAAAGCTCAACCCACGCCTATCCGATTCTAAGCATAACCTTCACCATCGTCTTTGACAAAGTTAAGAAACAAGCAATATGGTTCAAAGACATCAAACGGGTCGAGTCTCCGAAGAGATGGGGCGATCTTCAAGTCGAATTCGCCGAACGTGGGCAATGGGATTTAGAATCAACCGTTGGAGAAAGGACTGGAAGCGCACCGACAGCATATGCTAGTTTCTACGTGAACCAGTCAACAGTCTACAATCACCACTACCAAGGATGGTACAATAATTCCCGCAGTGGCTTTGACGGAGTATACGACGTAGTGCAGGTAATAGACGACATGCGAAACTTCACAGCTTGGGCTGCCTACTGGCCAAAGCCCATAAACCATTGGGTCGACAATATTGCTTCGCTTTCAAACAACAAGATCTATACTACAACAAGCACTGTTGAACAAAACTGGACCGGCACCGGATCTCTCACGACTTTCACATGCAATCTGCACAGTGGGCCAGTGACATATCCTAGGGATCAATCTCTCGGGAGCTGGAGTGAAGCTCCAATGGTGTTCATAGGCAATAATTACCAAGTTGAAGGTTCAGGCAGCGACTACACCTACGATTCCGGAACCAACACCATAACCTTCACGGCTGCGCCCGGGGCTGGTGCTGATATTCGGGCCTACTACAAGGTTGGCGACGGAAACGACGATGTTCCTGGAACTGGCGTTGAGCCCTGCTCACCATTCACCAATGCGGAGTGGTGCTTTGACATGGATGCGGCTTATGACATGTTCCGAGTCGTCACCGTTTTTGGCATTACCGATCGCAACAACGGTGATGACGTTGACCGTAGCGGCGGACACGATATACTGGATGCTGAAGCTCAGTATTACTTGAATGAAACCTTTAACCCCTATGACCTCTACAGCGCAGCGGAGAAGCAGGAGTACAGATGGCTCAACAAAACCACTCTGACGTCAACTCTGACAGCGGGAACCAATTACACTCTAACAAGCGGGTTAGATGACGACATATACCAGCCAAACTGGTACATAGACGAGAACCACGGACCAACGAGTCAGGCAATATGGACCGGATATAACTTCTCAAAATCAGGAGATGGAACCTATGATTGGCTCAACGAGTATGAAGACGGAATAGATGCCCACAGCAAGAACTGGGTGGCTTTCCTAAACGCGACCACTACAGACGGTGATGAGGCAATGTTGAAAGTGACCCCTGGAGGCTATGGAGTAAACGTAACAGGCGCATTAACGTTCAATAGTATCGTTGACTTCGGCTTCTGGTACTATGCTCTATCAGGCGCAAAACAAGGACCACACATTGAGTTTGAACTGTACGACAGCACTGGTCAGAAATATGCCGTGCTCGGTGCCTATGCCAACAGTCACAACGCTCCAGTCCATCCATACGTTGGAACCTGGACACACTACACATTGAACAACATAAGCAAATTCCTTGGAGGTGGCTACCTTAATGACGCAGACCACGCTTTCTACATACGATATTGTCCTCAGTCCGTCAATGACGACTTGGGTACGGATATACAAAGTTACGATGGTCTCCCCAATTTGCATTCTTGGGAGTGGTTCCAGCGTCGTCTCGGAAGCTTTTACGTGGGCAGTATAGGAGTCAGCATGAGACGTGACGGTAGTCTTTGGTCTGGTAAGTGCTACATCGACGACCTAAGCGTCGCTTACATAACTGGCACCTCAAGTGAACGTTACGAACGTGTCTACAACATGGAAGAGGACAAGCTGGTTCCACACAATTGGACAGATTACAATAGCTTCGCAGAAAAGGTACTCATCAACGGAACTCTAGCAATTCCATACAGAGCTTACGCAGCAGGCGTCTTCAGATATTACAACTACACGATAGACCTCGCAAGCGGCAACATAACGTTCGTACAGACACTTTCTCCAGGCACCTACATAAAGATCCTGTACTCAACAATTGAGGAAAACGACAAAGGACGCTACGAATGGATAGTGGTCGGCAAGGATGGAGCAACGATAGATTCCATAGGAGCTGCCTACATAACTGAAGCCTTTGACTCAATCAAAGACATAGACGTCAAGGTGACAGGCATGGACGTCAACGACACAACTTATGGACCGTACGCTCCCTACGTCATGAGCCAAGTCTCAGGTTCTACCCCAAGCGGAAACAGAGCCTACTACAGAGATTCACTCGGACGACCTCACTTGAAAGACGATTGGTGCAACTCAACTCCTATCGCCAGCAGTGACATGATCTTTGAAGGAGGACCCATCGCTCAGCTTGGAACAGAATACTTCAACGAATTTACAAGCATCTTCTTTGCCTCAAGCGCCTACGTAGTCAACAACACAGGACAATCTAACAAGATCATGGCATTGTCATGTTGGGCCAAGAACTCGACAGGATCAGGATATGCAACAATAGGCATTTATGAGGACTTGAACGGAACGATTGGGCTAGTGATATGGGGCTTTGACGGCCAAGACACGTACTATGCCAGCCAATGGTTCTGGTCATACCCAGCCGGAATCACGTGTTCCGATGGGGCGATCGTTTACTCTGGCATCGAATACCTACAGCACGAAAACCGCGGAGTCACTTCCATAATGCTCGAGATAACGTACCCGACTGCCGACACAACGCATCCAACAGTCGCCATCGTCGAACGCTGCGGCACAATCAGCGAAAAAGACCAGCACGATCCATAGGCTCAAACCAAAATACAATTCTTCCCTTTTTTTGTAGACATCGCAATAAGAAAAACACTGATGCTCAGTTGGCGGTTTTGAAGGTTTTCAAAAGCTCCAGATCTTTCAATGCGGCTTTTTCCCACGTAAACCTTTCGGAATAGTCTCTTGCACAACGATTTAGCCTTTCGTGTTCTTCTTCGCTTGCAGCCATGATGTCCAGAATGGTTGATGTCATACTGTCGAAGTTTTTCACGGGGACAAGAAAAACGCTCCTGCAATCTCCAAAGACCTCTCTTAGAGCTGGGATATCATAGGCGACTACGGACAAACCATAGGCCAAAGCTTCTGCGACGGCTATTCCCCACCCTTCAAAGAGGCTGGGAAAAACGAAGATTCTGCTGGAATTCAACAGACTGGCCAATTCGTTGTCTGTGCATGATCCTCGGAGAAAGACCCTGTTTTCTAGATTTAAGGCAGAGATTTTCTGTTTGATTTTGGGAAGTTCCAATCCACTTCCAACGATCAGAAGCTTTGCACCCTTTTTGGCCTTGGAGACTTCTTTCCAGACGCTTAACAGGTCAAAGATTCCTTTTTCTTTAGAGATTCTTCCGACGAAAATGCCATCATAAATCCTTTTGTTCTTGCGGGCTTCAGCGTTTTCAACAAGGCAGGGATCCACAGCATTGCTACTAACAACAATTCTGGATTGCGAAACCCCATTGTTTCTTAAGGCGTTTGCAGTAAAGTTTGAGACTGTCACTATGCCTTTTGCTTTTTTCAAGATCAAAAGTGTTACGTAGAAAGCTAGGGTTTTCGCTAGTGAGACGAGTTTGCCATAACTTATGCTTCTATAGCACCCATAGAGCGACATGCTCCTTGAGTTTTTCGTTTCGAAACAAGGCACGTCAACGTGGTGCGTGACCACACATAGTGGAAGACGCAAGACTTGGCTGGAGGCGTAGCCTGAAATGAGATTTGGCAAGGTGTTGTTCGGGACAAGGATAACGTTAGGTTTTGCGTGCCGAGCAATCGAAAGGCTCCTAATAGATGCTTTGACCGCCCATAAGATCCATTCGAAGTACGTGCTTAGCCATCCTTTTCCCTGAAAACCAGAAGCTAGCGAATACTTCTTACACGTAGAAACAGATCTTACTAAAAGGCTTGGAGCCGACTCCAAAACTGTGATCTCCAGATCAGTCTGGTTGTCAAGAATTTTCAAAATCTCTACGAATCTTTTCTCGGCTCCGCCAACTGCGGTTACTGAATTGTTTGGGTGAAAGAATATCGTAAAAACGCGAAGAACCGAACCTTTCTTCTCCGGCTTGGAATTCATCACGTAGGAAGGTTTCTGTTCCGTGGTTGGCACTTCTTTTTGCACATCATCTCAGCTTTTGGATTGTTTCTTCCAAAACCTTCATGTGTCTTTCACATGAGAAATTCTCTTCGACGAAGCTACGTGTCTTGCTTGATATTTCCGCTCTGTCGATTTCTACGGTTTTCATGGTTTTTTCGGCAAAATCCTTTATGTCGTACGGATCTGCTTTGAAGCCGGTTTCGCCGTCGATTACGGTTTCGCATGGTCCGCCGCCGTCGTTCCACACGACAGAAGGTGTTCCACATGCCATGGCTTCAACAGGGCCTAGGCCAAAGTCTTCTTTTGGCACTGAGTAGACATAGGCATCTGCTGCGTTGTAGAGTTCTACAAGCTCCTTCTGAGATTTGAATCCTAAGAATCTCACGTTTTTCTCGATTCCTAGTCTCTTGGCGAGTTTCAAGAGCTTTCTTATGTATTCGACATTTTCTTTTGAGATCTCTCCTGTTATGGCTAGGGTTGCTGCAGGAAAGTCTCTTACTACATAACTCATTATTTCAATGAGCCACTCCCAACGTTTGACAGCTACGATTCTTCCGGTTGAGAGGATTAGAGGCCAGCCGAAACTTTTCCGAAATTCTCTGAGACTCTCTTCTTCTAGTATGTTGAAGGCTTCTATGTCGACTGGCGGGTAGCATACTTTCGCCGATACTCCATAGATGGAGCGAATTCGATTTGCGGTGAAGTGACTATTTGCCAGAATGGCGTCTGAATTTACGACTCCAAGGTAGTCTATTTCCTTCAAGACTGGTCCTGTGATCTTGCTCAGTCTGAAGATTGTTTTGCGTACGTCGTTGAATCTCCATAATGCTCGGTCAGCTCGGTCTAGATAGAGAAATCTTGGAGGTGAGTGGATGTAGCTGATATAGCTTGCGCCTTTGATCTTCTTGTTAAGGTAGCCTATCCAAGGTGCTGGGCCATATCCATGGCAGATTAGGATGTCTTCTTCGTCGAAGGCGGGTAAGGTGAAAGGAGCTAGGGGGATTGACAGTATTATTCTTGTTACTGGGTTGTTTGGGATTAGTGAGGTGAAGAAGCTTTTTGTGTAACAGTGTGGGTTGGCTGATTCTTTGCGCAGGTTTTTGTCTACGTATGCGAAGAAGCAGTCGGCGAGGTGGCCTTGTTTTCGAAAGAGATCAACTTGTTTTAAGATGACTCTTTCTGCTCCTCCTAACTCTTTCAGGTGACTATAAAGTATTGCAATCTTCAAGTGTGCTTCACCCTTTCGTGCCCAGCTAAGGTGTCATGGTCACTTCGAGATTGTCATTTTTTTGTCATGTTCATGCCTATTGGCTTGGGTGAATGCTTTGTCTTTAAACGCTTATTAAACAGTTTTTAGGAGTTCAGATTCCGAACGAGAACCGAGACAGTTCCAATAAACTTTTCTACTCATGATACTCCTATACACCACTTAAACGAAAGGAAATGGCAACATGAGCAGCACAACCGATGAAACAGCTGAAGAGTCTCCTATAGCTCAAGCGGATTTTGAACGGGTAACCACCATTGTTACTGCTGAGTTCCAAGTGGATGAAGCTCTGATGGAGCATGGCATTCCAACTTACCATCTTAAACAACCGCAAGAAACCAAGCGACCCTTTCTTAAGGTGCTCAAAAGCTTGGAAGCAATGAATCTTATTGCGATCTTGCGGAGAATTGATGGAAAAGTAGTGTTAAGAGCAGTCTCTAAGCCTCCAGTTAAGCCAAGCAACATCATGATAAATTGGATATTGTTCTTGGCGACGATTGCAACTACCTTTGTCACGGGATACATGCTATCGCCAGATGTGATTGATCCACTTGTTGGTGGGGTTTCTTTTACTGTAGCTATGCTTGCGGTGCTTGGTACGCATGAGATGGGGCATAAGTTGACCGCAAACAAGAAGGGGATCGACGCTACGTTGCCCTACTTTATTCCCGGACCGCCGCCCTTTGGGACTTTTGGTGCGGTGATTATGCAGAAGTCTCTTCCTCCAAACAGAGACGCTTTGTTCGATGTCGGGGCTGACGGTCCTATTGCTGGCTTCATTGTAGCCACGATCGTAAGTATAATAGGTTTGACAATGTTGATTCCTTCGCCTCCCTCGGTTCCGGCAAGTCCGATAGGAGAGCCTTTCCTGTGGATTCTACTTGGCCGGCTCTTGGAAAGTCTAAATATGATTCCTCAGGCTCCACAAAACTGGGTCTTGCTTCTCCACCCGATTGCTTTTGCTGGTTGGGTGGGAATTGTTGTTACGATGCTTAATCTGCTGCCTGCGGCTATGCTTGACGGTGGGCATGTGGCTCGGTCTTTAGCTGGTGAAAAGTTGAGGATAGTTTTGGCTGTTTTGTCGATTTCATTCCTCGTCTATGAAAGATTCATTCCGATGGCTATTCTAGTGTTCTTTATGTCCATGTATAGGAATCCAGGTCCTTTGGATGATGTTTCGAGTCTGTCAACGAGTAGGAAGCTTTTGACGGTTGGCTTGATTGGGATTTTTGTGTTGTGTGTGTTTCCTGTGTCGCCGCCCTTTTAGGCGATTGAGAACTGTATTTATGTCGAACGTGTAAACAATAAGGTTTATTAAATCTTACTATACTAGTCGATTCTTGGTTAACGAAAGTGTACTACATGTGAATAGGGGGATGAATGATGAGGGAGAAAATGATTTTAGTTGTCTTCTTTCTAATGTTCACGATTGCGTCTCTTTTGATTCCTTGTCCGATGTTTCCTGGCGATTTCTTGTGCATTTCGATTGGGGCTGCGGTGAGCAAGTATGATCTGTACTTGAGTGCGTTGATGAACGGTGTTATCTATGGCGTGGTTTTGTGGATGGTTTTTTTCACCATAAGTAGAAGGCTTGAAGAAGAGAGGTAGCTCCGATAAGACTATTGTGTTCTAGGTTTCTGGTTGTGGTACGAATCCGGTGAGTTTGATGGTGCTTCCGCATTTGTTGCAGGCTAGGATTAGTTCTGCGAGCTCGTCGCTTTTCACTTTTGTTTGCACGATTTGGTAGGTTTCTTCCGACTCATCGTCTGGGGAGATCAGGGTTCCGCATTTGGGACATGGGAAGGCTCCGTCTCCGTCTATCTTTGTCAGATCGATTGTGTAGTTGATGTCTTTCTTCATGGAGGCTTTTTTCATCATTTTCGCGTTCACCTTTTGTCTGTTGATTGCATGGTTTCAGGCAAGAATATATTAAACGATTATGACGCAAGAATATGAATTCTGGATTCATGTTTTTCTAGAATGGTTAATTTCTTTGGTGTTGCATTTTTGAGTAAGGGTGAAGTTTTCTCTTGATTGTTTGAGTGTTCGGTTTTGTGTGTCTGTACCAGTTGTGGGGTTCATGGGCTGGTGTTACTTCTGAATTTGTTGGTTTACACTTGGTGTGGATTGGCTTACTTCAAAATTTATAAGGGTTTACTTGTACAACACAGTGTGAAAAATATATCGTGTTCGGTGGCAAAACATGGACAAGTTTGACGTAGTTGTGGTTGGCGCTGGAACGGCTGGATGCCTAGCCGCGAAGACGACCGCAGAAGCAGGCTTGAAGGTCTGCTTGGTTGAGACAAAGCGGAGAGAGGAAATTGGTGAAAAGATCTGTGGGGATGCTTTGGGCGAACATCATCTTGAGGAGTTGGGTTTGGAAAAGCCTCAGAGTGGTGAGTTGGAGAAGAGGATTGAGGGGATTAAGATTTTTTCGCCTGACTTGGGGACGGTTTTTGCTATTGCGCATGAGCATTTTGTGGGTTATTTGTTGAATAGGCGGCTTTTCGGGCAGTGGTTGCTGAATAAGGCTCTTGATGCTGGTGCGGTTCTTTTCGATCTGACGCAGGTTTCTGAGCCGATTATTGAGAAGGGTTTTGCGTGTGGGGTTGCGGCTAAGGACCTGAGAACTGGTAGGAGCGTTCGATTTGATGGTGGGGTTGTTGTTGATGCGAGTGGTTTTGTTGGGGTTGTTAGGCGGAAGCTTCCTCCGAAAATGGGGATTGAGACTGAGGTTGCGAATGAGGATGTTGAGGCTTGTTATCGTGAGATTAGGCAGCTTAAGCAGGAAGATCAGGAGTCGAGCTATTGTGAGATTTATCTGAGCCAGAAGGTAACGCCTGGGGGATATGCTTGGATTTTTCCTAAGGGTGGGGCGAGGGTTAATGCTGGTTTGGGGATTTGTATGCGGGGCGATTTTCCGAAACCTAAGAGCCGGTTTTATGAGCATGTTTTGGCTAAGCCGCTTTTTGAGGGTTCGCTGTTGTTGAATGCGGGTGCTTGGTACGATCCGACGCGGCGGCCTTTTGATAACATGGTTGGTGATGGGGTTGCTGTTGTTGGGGATGCTGCGTGTTTGGTCAATCCTATTCATGGTGGTGGGATTGGTCCTTCCATGCTTAGTGGGCATTTGGCTGGGAAGGTGATTGTTGAGGCTTTGGAAGTGCGTGATGTTAGCATGAGGAGTTTGTGGCCTTGTAATCGTTGGTATATGGACCGGTATGGTGCGAAGCAGGCTGGGTTGGATGTTTTTCGGTTGTTGCTCATCGGGAGTAGTGATGAAGATTTGAATTATGGCATGAGTTGTAGGTTGCTTACGGAGGATGATGTTTTGAAGGCTAGTCTAGGTGAGGATTTCCGTTTGAATATTACTGAGACGGCTAGGCGTGTGTTTAGGGGGATTAGGAGAGTGCGGTTTCTAAGCAAGCTTCGGCTTACGGTTGGCTTGATGCGGCAGGTTAAGGCTCATTACAGGGAGTATCCTGAGAGTCCTGAAGGTTTTGAGAGGTGGAGAATGAAGACTGAGGCTTTGTTTAGAGAGGCGAGGTCAAAGCTTCTGGGGTGAGCATTGTTTTGTGTGTGCGTGGAACTGCTGAGAGCCCCTCTAATATGATTCAAACATGTTTTGTTTGATTGTGGGGTTGTCTTGCGTGTTTGAGGAAGCTTGAGAATTATGCGTGTTGCGGTTTTGGCTACTGGTGGTAAGGATTCGGCTTTGGCTTTGTATCATGTTTTGAAGGCTGGTTATGAGGTGAAGTGTTTGGCAACTATGGTTCCTGCTAGGGAGGATAGTTGGATGTTTCATTATCCAAATATTGGGTTGGTGGATTTGTTTGCTGAGGCAGTTGGGCTTCTGATTGTGAAGGCTGAGACTGGCGGGGTTAAGGAGGAAGAGGTTGAAGATCTGAAGCGTTTGATTGAGGGACTTGATGTTGAGGGCGTGGTTTCTGGTGCGATAACCTCTAACTATCAGAAGTCGAGGATTGAGAGGATTTGCGGGGATTTAGGGATTGAGTGTGTGGCTCCGCTTTGGCACAGAAATCCTTTGGATTTGTTGGATGAGTTGTTGGATTTGAGGTTTGAGGTTGTTGTGACTGGGGTTTATGCGTATGGTTTTGACGGGGAGTGGCTTGGGAGAAGGATTGATGAGGGGGCTGTTGCGGATTTGATGGAGCTTAATAGGCGGTATGGGGTTTCACTTGTCGGCGAAGGGGGAGAATACGAGACCCTAGTGTTGGATGCGCCGTTCTTCAAAAAGAGAATAAAAATTGTAGAGTTCAGCAAGGTCTGGAAAGATCAAAGCGGCTGTTTTCAGATTAGCAAGGCAGAGCTTGAGAACAAGTGAACGATTGCCTACTTCTAGAACATGCGGAATTTGGGCGACGAATTCTGATCTGCTAATCGATTAGGTTGGTTAAGCTGTCCAGAATTTTGTTTAGGCTTGTTAGATTGGTGTCAACTGTGTTTATATATGTCTTACTTTCCATTCAACAAGTGATGATACCAAAGAAAGAAGAGAAAGAGTTTATCGAAGGCTTGAGAAAGAGGCATATGGGGATTTCGAAGACAGAAGACAAGTTTGCCATAGAATTGAGGAAGAGAAAAGTCGCGTATAGAAGGCAGGTGAAGATGGGGATTTACAGGGTTGATTTCTACGTTCCTCCGTCGATTGTGGTGGAAATTGAGGGGCTTTGTCATGAGGAATCTTGGCAAGCAGCATGGGACAGGAAAAGGTTGGCATACTTGGAGAGGTTGGGTTTGAGGGTTTACAATCTTCCTGCGTCAGACGTGTACAAAAGCCCGAGAGAATATGCTGGACTTATAGCTAACGAGCATAAAAGACTGAGAGAAGAAAAAACCATCGTATCAAAATCCTAAACATCTCATTCTTCAAAAAGAGAATTGGGTAGTTGAAGCCAAGAAAATCTGGAAAGAGCAACAGAGCAAGGTTTGATTTTGACGTTCAGTGCGCGCCAATCAGCGCCAAGCATATACTACGCCGTTGTCTTCAGCAAAGTGAATCTCAAAATCATATTTGTTCAGTATATCTAAGACTCTAGGATAGGTTCTTTTTGCAGCGTCATACCTTGCATGAGTCTCAACTGCAAGTTTTCTGACGACTTTCAGGAATTTGTCGCCACCCTCCAATACCTGAGCCTCAGCGCCTTGTACGTCTATTTTTGCAAAGTCTATCTTCCTGTCAGCAAATAGGTTATCGAGTGTGTCCGATTGAACTTCGACGTAACTGTCTCGTTCTTCATCTTCTAGAATTGAATGCCCCGTAGGCGTGCTATGGACATGGAACCTGACGGTTCCTTTCTGATTCCAAAGTGCTTTGTCAACTATCTCGACATTGTTAAAGTCTGAAAGATTGAGTCTAAGATACTTCAAGTTAAGTGGGTGTGGCTCAGCAGCAATGACCTTCCCTGACGGACCCGTTTTTAGCGCCATCGGCACTGTCGTGTCTCCAATGCAAGCTCCTACGTCCAATGCAGTGTCTCCCTCTTCAATCTTGAAGAATCGTTCACATTTGTTTTTGAATTCCTTCATTCCAAATCCAAGAAATTTTGGTGTAGGACTAAACAGTCTTATCGAACCTTTCTGCACCAGCCATCCGTCATTGACCTTTTTGATTTTCACTTTCTCTTTCGACGAAAGAGAGTAGTAGGCATTTGAAACTGTTGGAAAGAGCCAATTTGGACATTTTCTTATAAACCACTTTTTCACGACTCATCTCAACCTATGGGTGTCTTGTGGAAAGAAATTCTCCTACTCACTACTATCCAAGAAAACATATAAAAAGAGAGTGGATGAGCGCATTATCCTTGCGACGACTCAACCGCAAAGACAAGCGTGTCAAGCAGCACCAGCCCGTAAACGTCAGCCCGAGCATAGACCTCCCACTGCCCCACAAAGCTCGCGTCTGGTGGAATCCGGAAGGTTACTGAAGCCATTCCAGTCGAATCCGTCTGTGCCGTCAACACTGCAAATGTGGTTCCGTTGAGTTTTATCTCAAAGCTCACCAACTTATCCGCGACCAACGAAACGTCTAGCGCGTCAAGAAACACCGCAGTCAAAGTGACGTTCTCGCCTAAGAGGAAAGGCTCGCTGTGAACGTTCTGTCCTTGCCCTCCTTTTTGCGTGTACGCGTCAAGCATCATCTGGGATGGTTGGCACTCGAAATAGGCGTATGCCTCTATTTGTCTCCCGTAGGCTTCGAAGCTTGCGTGTATCTGCCAAGTTCCAAAGACGTTGTCGGGCCATGGCATCTCAAACTGCGTTGTGGCATCGCCCTGAGCGTCCGTGATGATTGACTGCTTGAGGAGATAACTTCCATTAGGATACATGACATCAAGCTCCAGTTGCGCAGGCAGCAAGTCGTATTCGTAGTTGACATGCACTTCCACGGTCACGTAGTCCATCGGCTTGAAGTCCACGCTGAGGTCTCCATTTCTCCTTGTCACGACCTGTATGGTGGCTGTTAAGGTTCCACAGCCAAAAAACAGGAAATCGCTGACAGTCTCGTTTTCCACGTGAGCAACGGCTGAAACGCTCCAGTTGCCCTGGCTCGCTGTGCCTGAAGGAATCGTAAAGTTGACTCTGGCGATTCCTACGTCGTCTGTCAACGCAAACTCTGTCGTTGGACTTCCGCCATAAGCGCATATTGTGAACGCAACTTCAGTCTGATTGATGGGCAAGCCGTCACCAGTCAAGTAAGCAAAAAACTGTACAATTTCGCCTGGCCCGAAGACTCCGCCAGTCATGTTGACGCCTAGACCGCCTCGTTGTGTATACAAGTCCAGTATTCTCCGAACAGGAGGATTCACTTCTTTGGCTTGGCATTCAAACACCATAAGATCGCTGACCATCTCGTTGTCGACGTGTGCGACTGCCGTAACGATCCAGTTTCCCAGGGCAGAAGCGTCTGAAGGCAGCGTGAAGTTTACGTTGGCTTTTCCTGAAAGGTCGGTCAACGCGGATTCTGTTGTCTCATCTCCGCTTGGGTTCTTCACCGTGAACACTACTTCGGTCAGGTTGATCGGTGAACCGCCAGAAGTCAAGTAAGCGAACAGCTGAGCAGTCTCTTCTTGTTCAAAGATTCCGCCTGACTCGTTGATTCCTAGACCGCCGCGTTGAGTGTACACGTCCAAAGTTTTCACCGTGACTATGGGGGTGCTTGTGATCCGACATTCAATTGTTATTGAATCGCTGAGGGTTTCGTTTTCTACTTGGGCGGCTGCTGTGACACTCCAATTGCCTAGGGCTGAATCTTTGGCAGGGAGCGTTAGGTTGATCTTGGCGATTCCAGAATTGTCTGTCAGCGCTGACTCTGTTGTTTCGTTTCCGTTGGGGTCGCTTGCCGTGAGCGTCACTTCATTTTGGTTGATGGGGAACCCGTCGGCAGTCAAGTAAGCGAATAGCTGAACAAATGCGCCTGGACCGAAGATTCCGCCAGACTGGTTGACTCCTAAACCAGCCTGCTGAGTGTACAGGTCCAAAGCCCTCATGACAGGTTTCTGTGGGGTTTCCGCTACGAAGGAGTAGCTTGCAAAGCCCAACCCGATTCCAAGCATAATGGCCAAAAGTGCTGCGATTATCACTTCTCTTTTCAGATTCAATTTTTCTCACCAAGAAAGAATGTTGCAGGCACGGATTTAATTCTACGTTTTTGAACATCGTTAAACCCTTTTTGAACGGCTGTGCAACCTATTTGAACAGCGATAGTCAAAAATACGTCAGAAACGCATTCTTTCTCTGAGGAAAAGGGCGGTTGACAGACCAACAGGATGTTTTGAGGGGGCTCACGCTTAAGGTCTATAGATTTATCCTGAAGAACAATAATCCTTCTGGCATAAGAGAAATCCAAAGGGCCCTAAACCTCAGCAGCCCAACACTTGCACTTTATCATGTAAACAAGCTGGAAGAAGCGGGCTTGGTGAAGAAACACGAGACAGGTTACATTGCCGACAGAATCGTGCTTGAAAACTGTGTTCGCCTTAAAAGGACTCTTGTCCCGCGTTTCTTCTTCTACACAGTTTTCCTCGCCGTCTCACTAATCGTTTTAGCTGTATTTCTAAGACCACCGATATTGACGAGGGAGTACGTATTCTCTGTTGCAGCCATTTCTGTTGGAACCATTGCGTCAGCCTTTGAAACCATAAGAGCCTTCTCTGCAAAATCACTCTAAAGGCCTGAATCACCTTTCAGTACGCTCAATCATCTGTTCAAGCAAAAATCACCGCCTATGACTCTAGGTGACAGATTCGATTTCCAGATCACTAAGGCAGAACTTGAGTACAAGCAAAAAACGCTATTTCACACTTGGGGGGAGATTTCTCCCGAAAAGTCGCTCTTTTCTCGATTTTCCCATTGATATATCGTCCATTCTTTACACCTTCTTGGAGATGCACAATTAAGATCTCCGAAGTTACATCATGCATACGGTGAGTTATAAGGATAGGCCCTGAACTACTCACTGTCAAAGGGCATGAGTTCCCGAAAAAGAGAAAAGCTAGCGGGTTCATTTGAAACCCACCGACAGTGCGCGCGTGCTCTTCTATAGCAAAACATGCTTGCTTGAACCATAAGCTGATTCACGAACGTCGTTTCTGCCTGAAGGATAGCCATCTTCTCACGCGCTTACGCTAACTGAGTCGACGTGGACTCGGCTCGTGTTGCTTATGAAGCCGTTATGACAAAAAGGTATAGTTATGCAGACCATCGGGGATAAGCGAGATAGAAGGGCTTTATACTGAGTCCAGACTGTCTGTCAGACAAAGGGATGAACATGGTGGATTGGAAAGTTCGTTCGTACCATGATGGTGACGAAGTCGGAATCGTGGAGCTCCAAAATACTGAGCCACGTACTCGACCCTACATGCTGGAACGCTGGTTCTGGAGATACAAGAACAATCCGTATGGCTTTTTGACTGTTGTGGCAGAACATGACGGAAAGATTGTGGGTCATATGGCTTGGTGGCTATTAGAAATGAAGTTTGGAGGAAAAAAAATCGTTGCCTCTCAAGCCAGTGAGTTGGTTGTGCATTCAGGCTATCGACGGCAAGGGATGTTCTTGGCTATGGGAAAAGCCTTAGCAGAAATGGCGCAAGACCAAGGAGTTCAATTCACTTATGGTTTTCCTAACGCTCCAGCGTACGTGGGCCATTTGCAGTACGGCTGGGTCGATGTGGCTCAAATACCAATGTTGGCGGGCTACTTCGACACTTACCCGATGATTAGACGACCACTTTCTTCCATAGCAAACTTGTTCTATAGAAAACTGACGAAAAAAATCGTTACGATAGACATAGCCAAAATTGACCGATTTCCAGAAAGCATCAACACCTTAACCGAGAATGCACTTTTACGCTACGGCATTTTCGTTGAAAGAAATGCGAAATATTTGAACTGGCGGTTTTTCCAAAATCCAGAACAACAATATGAGGTTTTCGCTTATGAGAAAGGATATGTTGTCACGTTAGCCGAATCCTTAGATAAAAGAAAGGTCGGGTACATTGTGGATATTGTAGCTGAAGATGACGAAGCCTTTTTAGCTCTTACTCAGAAAGCCATAGCAGAACTGGCAAAACATGGAGTTGACTCAGTAAAATGCCTCATGCAGCCTTCACACTATTTGCTGAAGAGAGTTGGGTTCACGTTTTTCCCCAAACGCAAACAAACTCTAATTGCAAGAGTTAATACGCCAAGTTTCCAGCATATATACGATGCTAATAAACGGGATTGGTTCATCACTTATGGTGACTGCGACTTCAAATAGCGGCGACATTTATCGTCAATGCTTAAAAATCGCCTTCCAATTCAAACTTGATGTTCTGTTCAAGAAATTGCGGAAAGGATACGTGTTCTTGTTATACCATTCTACCCCCGTTGAAGCTTCTTGGACTTATGATGTGAGCAAATGTTGTTTTGAGGAGCATCTTGCCTATTTAAAGAGCAACTGCGAAATTCTCAGTGTACCTTCAATCGTAGACCGATTGACGATGGGTGCTGAATGTGACAGTTTCGTTTGCGGAATTACATTCGATGATGGATACAAAAACAACTATGATGTTGCTTTTCCATTACTCGCTAGATACAATATTCCGGCCACGATTTTCGTTTCAACAGCCTACGTTTCTGGCAACTTTGGGGGTAGGCATATGCTCAATTGGGATGAACTTAAAGGAATGCAGAGTAGCGGACTCATTACCGTCGGTTCTCATACACATACGCATAGAGATTTGAGGTTGTTGACTGAAGAAGAAGTTATGAACGAAATATTAATGTCCAAAAGACTGATTGAAGAGAAGCTTGAAACTGAAGTCTCTCTATTTTCGTATCCATATGGCAGCGTTAATGAGAACATCAGGCGTTTTCTGAGGTCAACTGGGTTACGAACATTCTCTAGTACACCATTGATAAACCACTCTAGTCAAGACTCACACGAATTTGGCAGAATAGCCGTGGATAGGCTTTCCAGCAAATTACCAGTGTTCGCATTCAAGGTTTATGGAGTAACAGATAGACTCTCACAAAGATTTCACCATAGCGCGCTAGTGACTCCGGCGCCAACATCGTAGGTAATAGAAGCGCTACTATTGTTTATAGTATTGCTTTCCCATAAGCTAATTGTTCGCTGCTCGCGCGCTAATCCAGAACAGACAAGCATCGAAAGTCAAGTAAATCCATCAATATCTGTCAATCGCGTGCGGTCAGCTGTCTATTCTTCCAATAACACGAAGTTTCAAACTAAAATTCATTCAGTGCATCAACGTAGCCCGCTCTTAAGGCACGTGTAGCACGATTCGCGCTGTATGAAGGTGTTGGCGGTGTTGCTGGGGTAGCACGCGCAGGTCTGCCCGCTCTCACTGGCATTGAAGTTCTCCTCAAAAATATGTGCCGTTAACAAGTTCACCTAGATACGTTCCATCCTTTTTCCAAACTTCATTGTCATCTATCCAACCAATGTAGTTTGAATCTCTGTCGAATAACCGACCGTTCGAGACAAAACCGAAGTACTCTCCATTCCAGCGGTAAATCCTGGTTGTCATTTCTGTTCTCCATCCAAGCCGGTAGCTAACAAACTGTTAGATGAGATATATATAATGTCATCCAAGACGAGGATTTGGACAGCAGTCTTGTCAGAATCATTGAAGCCTCTAGAACACACAAAGCGCATTCGTGGCGGAAGTGCTCGGGCTTGAAGTGAAGTAAGACCAGTTGGAAAGAGGCAGCTATCGCTCAATCCAATGTAGCTTGATTTACAGCTCCCGCTGGATTCCAAAATCTTAATAGTCGTGGCAAAAAAGTAGAGTAGGGAAAGCAGCAGAAAGCGATTAAAGGCCTGTTTCAACCTATATATAGGAGGGCCAAAAATCAGTTCCGAGCGCAACGGAGCAAGGCTTCCTAGTCCAGGCTTGTTTTGTGGAAAAGGTTTATTTTGTTGCTTACAGCTATCAACTAAGCTACTGGCGGATTAAACGTCCGCTGGGATGATGCCCTAAAGGGCTGAACCACAAACCAAAGAAGTGAAACGATAAAATGGCTTACAAGTATATTGCAGAAGCATGGGCTAAACCCGAAAAATCCTACGTAGACCAGCTCATGCGAAAAAGACTCATCGAATGGCGCAAACAACACGCCATAACCCGCATAGAAAAACCCACACGCCTAGACCGCGCAAGAAAACTGGGCTACAAAGCCAAACAAGGCTTCGTAATCGCACGCACACGCGTCAGAAGAAGCGGAACAAGAAAACAACGCCCACGGTCAGGAAGAAGACCCAAACGTATGGGCGTCAGAAAATTCAAAGTAGGCAAAAGCATGAAACTTATCGGCGAAGAACGCACAGCCCGCAAATTCCCAAACCTAGAAGTCTTAAACTCTTATTGGGTTGGCGAAGACGGACGCTCAAAATGGTTCGAAATAATCCTCGTTGATCCCAGTCACCCCGTAATAAAGGCTGATTCTGACATAAACTGGATATGCGAGAAACAACACCGCAGACGCGTCTTCAGAAGCCTAACAAGCGCAGGCAAAAAAATCCGAAGCCTAAGACACCGAGGAAGAGGCGCAGAGAAATTCAGACCAAGCCGAAAAACAGGCTACAAAGAGGCACTACGATGAAACAGACAATCACCGCCAAAGTCCTCAAACCAGACAGGAAGCAGCGCGCAGGAAGAGGCTTCAGTAGAGATGAACTCAAACAAGCAGGAACAAATCCGAAAGACGCCCTAAAACTCAAAATCCCAATCGACCTCAAAAGAAAATCAGTCCACGAAGAAAACGTCGCAACCCTCAAAGCTTTCTTATCCACCCACAAACCCAAATCAAAATCAAAGCCGAAGCCCAAGCGAAAATCTAAAACCTAAGCCCCACCCTATATCCTTCTACCGTGAAACGACGTGTCTTCTAAAACCCCAATCGCCTACATAGACATAAGAACATCTGCCCACGCAACCGAAGACACAGACAAAGTCCAAAAAGCAATACAGAACACTCTACCACCTGATCTAATAGACACTGTAGCCTTCCAAGAAACAAACCTAACAGGGCACCACGGAAACCCAATAACCCTAATCCAAACCAGAATCAAAGACAAACAAGCCACCCAAAAAACCTTCGAAAAACTCTCCACAAGCCTAAGCATAATGGACAAAGAACTCCTAAACAACGAAATCAGACAGCATCTGGAAAAAGGAAACCTCTACCTCAGACTAGACAAACAAAACGCCTACCTAAACCAGCTCAAACTAGGCCAAGCCGACCCAATCCACCTCCGCATACACTTCAAAAAACACGCTCCAGAAGAAGTAATAGAAATCTGCAGAAAATTCGGGTTACTCCCATGAAAAGACACTACACAGACCTTCACCTATGCCCAAGCATTCAAGACGCTAAACAAACCCAAGAAATGATAGACAAAGCCGCAAAACTCGGATACCGCTTAACAGCCATAACCTTCCACTCAAACTGCACTGAACAAGAAATCCAACAAATAAAAAGCATATGCGCAGAAGCGAACATAGACCTAGCCACACGAGTTGACTTAAAACCCAACACGCCAGGCGAGCTCATCCGAAGCCTAAGAAAGCTAAGAAGAAAATTCGAAATAGTAGCCGTAATCTGCGACACCAAAAACGTTTCAAGACAAGCCGCAAAAGATCGCCGCGTCGACCTTCTGAACTTTCCGTGTACCGACTTTCACCGAAGATTTTTCGACATGGCAGAAGCAGAGCTGGCCTCAAGCGCGGTAGCATCGCTCGAAATAGAAATTAGACCATTGCTAACGACAGAAGGAGCAGCGAGAATCAGACTCCTTTCGTCTCTTCGAAAAGAAGCAGCAACAGCAAAAGACTTCCACGTTCCAATAGTCATTTCAAGCGGAGCCACAAACGAGCTACTGATGCGAAAACCAATTGAACTCGCAACTTTAGCCTCACTCTTCGACCTAGACAAAAAATCCACATTAGACGCAGTTTCCAAAAACCCACAAACGATTGTAAGGACCAACAGAGAGAAGCTCTGCCCAAAATTCATCGCCCCTGGAATACGTCTTGTAAAGAAGGGTAAAGATTGCTGAAAAGAACAAAACGCCGCTACCTAGCATTGCAGATAGACTCCCCTGAAATCTTTGATTCAAAAGAGTTCATAGATGCAATCTGGAACGCTGTCACCAAACTCTACGGGGAATACGGAGCAAGCCAAACTAGCTTGGCGATGATCGATTATAACACGGAAAGAAGACTTGCCATCATACGCACGGCAAACACCACAGTTGACATGGTCAGGGCAGCATTAGCCTCAATAACAAGAATAGGAAATATGCCCCTAGCCCTGCATGTTCTGGCTGTTTCAGGCACCATAAAAGCCCTTCACAGAAAGGCAAAACAACAGATCTCGTAGAAAGTTTATTTGACTGTTTCTTGTCATATGCGTTGGGGGATGATGTCGCCGTCCCAGTCTGATTTATGAAGATGACGAGCTTATGACGGACAGACCCCAAAACCTACTCATAAGCGTAAACGCGCCTCCCTAGCCTTCTTCCTTTGTCGACCAATAGTCAACGCTAGAATCATCCCTGCGATAAACCCTCCTATGTGAGCCCAGTACGCGACATTGCCTCCAACATCAAGAATCACAGAAAGCCACTCCATCACAAACCAGAAACCCAAAAAAACGATTGCGGGAATCGGCAAAATGAAGTAAAACACAAATGTTAGGATTCTTGCCTTCGGGTAAAGCACAAGATAGGCGCCAAGCACTCCTGAAATCGCCCCTGAAGCGCCAATAACGCCAACAGTCAAGTCACCAGAGAAAAACACACTACTCAAAATCTGAGCCACATTTGCTAGCAGTCCGCAAAAGAGATAGAAAACCAGATAACCGCCATGACCAAACGCATCCTCAACATTATCCCCGAAAATGAAGAGAAAAAGCATGTTGCTCAGCAAATGAAACCAGTTTTCATGCATGAACGTAGATGTGAAGAGCGTGTATAGACGCTGTCCTTGAATTATCTCAGCGGGAACCATCACGAACGTGCCTGGCCTCTGTTCTGTGCCGCCGATGTCTTCTGCGAATTTGCTGCCAAAAAGAATGTTCTGGCTTGAAAGAAAATAAACTGTGAAGATGATGATGTTCACAGCCAACAACAAGCGGTTCACATGCGGCGTCGTTGAAGAACGGTTCAGATCTTTCAAGGGAAGCAAACGGCAGCAACTCTAGACTTGATTAAGCCTAGAGTGGATAATTATCGTTTTCTATTCAATCAGTCCGAAGCGACGAGAAAGGAGGCAATGCTAGTCCGGTCTTCTGTCAACGGCCAAAAGAATTGCATTATCCTAGTGGACCATGCACTCAATCATTCTCTCGCAGGTCAAGCAATCTTCAGGAATCGAACTGTCCTTCGCACGCTTTCTTAAATACCCGAAGAAGTGGTGACAGTTTGCTTCAGGTTCAAGCTTCGCAGGGCTCTTCTTCATATGCACGGATAAAATCTCGGCTTCGCTTCTTTCGCTCTTGCTGCTTCTAGCTTCAGGCACTTTCGTAAGACAACGCGGACAAGCATAATAGGTTTGCACAAGACCTTGGGAAGACATCCTTGCCAAGAGCGGTTTGCTAAACTCTTCTCCGCATTCACCGCACCTAAAATCACTATGATTCTCACTGTCTGATTTGCATTGAATCAAGTTTCTTTCCATCTGGCGTTCACCGACGAACACTAATGTCAAATATTAATATTTAATAAACCTTCTTGCGCATATGTACAACAACAAGACACATGGCAATGACCGTAAACCATAATTCCTACCTCATTCTACAAACGAACAGGCAGGTTAAATCGAAAACTGAAAAATAGAAAACTGTTGATTCTGAGCATAGCCGCAATCATAATATGAGCGGACTTATGGATGTTTGTTGGACCAGTAGTCATCATGGCCGGAATTGCTCGAAATCACACTTGGGCGTACTTCCAAGCTTATAGCTGGCTAGGAGGCTCTTCACCCCTCTCAGAATTATCAGCAACGTACTGGATTGGGGTCTCGACCAGCATAATCGGCTTCCTTGTCTTTGCTGGCGGAATCGCAGGATCTGTCCTCGCTTTCCTGCTTGAGCATCGGATCAAAGGAAAAACCTCATAAGTGTTCATCGCAAGAAACGGTTGCAAAGTCACGTGAATAATCTTCTGTTTCATTCAACTGCAAAAAGGGGGTAAGTGGGCCCGCCCGGATTCGAACCGGGGATCTTCGCCGCGTGAGGGCGACGTCCTAACCAACTAGACTACGGGCCCTCATTCCCTCGTCACTTTGATTTTGTTCTCTTCAGTTCTGATAATCTTTGCTGTAGAATTTTGAATACTTATTTCGACTTCATAAAGCCTTTCCCTAACACTCCAAGAGAAGAAGGCAGGTGGATCACGATGGAAGATGCGAGGAGTTATGAGGACGTTGAATTTGAGCGAAAGATTGAAAAAAGTCTGTTGGTTCTGTGCTTTCTGTTTTCAGCTTTCATCGGCTACGCGGCGACGCATTTTCTGCACTTTTAGACAAGGAGCTTACTGCTCTCTTACCGCAACGCCTTTAATGTCCTTAACCCATGGAACGGAAACTACGTCTTCGCGGAACCAATCCATCAATTCCTTTGCAATCTCTTCGTTCTTGCCAACAATACTTTCTTCGACTAGCTCAACGGTTATGATTGCCATCTTTCTTTTCATGTTTTGATTCCCCCCTGATTTAAAGCATGTCATGCCTTCTTAAGAGATGTTTCCTCTTCTGACGTATCTCAAATAATGATTCTGAATCAGACTTTGTCTTCAACAATTTATGAAACAATGTTTCATAAGGCTTTTCTATTCCGATGTGCAAGTGAATCATGGGTGCAAGCCAGAGCATTTCGATGAATCTCCTTTCTCCTCTCCCTCCACCTCAGCAAGGTGCGAAGAAACCTTGCACCCCTCCCCTTTATGAATGGTCCAGAAAGCTTTAAAATGGGTTCGACTTTTCTTTTGAGGTGGCAGCATTGCCGAGGTAGCTCAGCCTGGGAGAGCGCTCGGCTGAAGACCGAGTCGTCGCCGGTTCAAACCCGGCCCTCGGCACCACAGAAGTTTCTTTCGGAAAAGAACCTTCGGTAAGAAACTGAGAGCTTTCAGGCCTTTGGGCTTCTAGGTAGTCTAGAATTGAGAGTATGGCGTTTTCTGCTACTTTTGAGAGGTTTAGCTTGTGGATTCTGGCTTTTTCGACTAAGGTTTTGTTCAGGTATAGGCTTACTGTGGTTTTGGTTTCGGTTTTGTTGTGGCACTTTCCACGTGGAACTAGGCTCTTTTTCCACGTGGAATCTAGGTTTAGGTTTTCATTCATGGCTTGTCCCTCGCGTCCCTTTTTTCTTATCAAGCTCTTTCTCCAAAGAATTCACAAAATCCTCCAATTGCCGATTGATTTCTCTAATCCTTGGGTTAATTATTGACGCTAGTTGTGGGTTTCTTTCAAAAGCTCTGGCTATTTCGGCAAACATATCAGATGTAGTCTTACAGACGCTGTCTAGGTAGAGTTTCCAGACTTTTTCAAAAGCCAATGTATTCAACTGCTCTTCACTAAAACCTTCTTCTTTCAGAACACCCACAATACTCTGCCTGACGTTATCGGATAATGGAGTTTCCCCAAAGGTTACTGGATTCTTTTCATCCATGGCTTATTCCTCTTCTAGATGTTCAGCAATCCATCCCAACGTCTTTCCAATGCCTGTCAGCTTGTCCCATTGAAGCTTTTCTTTCTCAAGTTGTTGTTGCGATTCCAGAGACTTGACAAGCTGAGAAAGAGTCAGAAGATATTCCTTTTGAAGCTCTCTTTCTTTCTTTGCTTTGCGCTGATCAAGGTACAGCTTTACTACTGCAATGGCCAGGCCGACTATCGCGGTTATGCTTCCTATATCTTTCAATGACTCGCTCATGACTTAACACCTTCTTTCTTTTCCTCATTCTCTTTCTTGCATACTTCAAGAAAACAGATCTTATGATATATTTGCCCCCATGTTTCAGGAGGCACACGATTTTTCATATTTGATCGATAGTATATGTAACCACTATTAGGACACGTTCCCACAACCACAAATTCCTCGCCTTCTACGATCGCCTTCTTACATAACTTACACTCAATCATGTTTTTTCGCCTCTTTCCAGCCGTTGAATATGAAAAGTGAGGTTTCCACGAATCCAGGATATGTTCCATTTCGTTTAAGAGAATCCTTGACAATATCAGGTGAAATTCCGAACGTTGCGCCAACTCTTACATATTTTCTCCCTTTTCTCAATTGCCCTTGCAGTATCCCATATTCGCACAATCTGACTGCTGATGGTATATGGCATACATGTATGAGAAATGCTGCTGCCAAAGCGTCTTTTGTGTTCTGGAGTGTAGCTTTCTGAAAGTTGTCACTGAATTCATGCTTCACTTTGTTATATACACGCCACCAGTAGGGAGTCGTCACTCTTTCTCCTTTCTTCACATAATCTTTGAATGGGGTTAGTGTAATTCGGTTTTGCAGACATTTGAATATTACTTCTCTTTCTGGGAGTTCATAAAACTCGGCAAGAGGGTAGTAGTCTCTTATTGTTGGCTTTCCTTTTGTGATTTTCCTTACCAACTTCGGATATTTGGCAGAGAAATCCACATACTCAGCAACTTCTTTGAAGGCAGAATCAATATGCGCTCCTATACTCAAAATCAAGCTTGCCAATCGGAAAGAATAAGTTCTTTTGTTCCCTTCCAGATAGGGAACGTACTTTAGAAAGTCTTCAAATTGGCGTTCTAAGTCGATGTAATAGTCCCATAATCCCCCGTTTTCAAATGTAGGTCTGAATCTTTCACGTATCTCTTTTCCCTTATCTTCACTCATGGCTTAACATCCTCGTTATGATTCCATTGTTATTATGAAGGCGAGTTTTGTAGATGGTCTTACCTTCATATTCTTACCTGAACCTAACAGGTTATCATAGTTAGAAGAGAATTGCTTGGCTATGCTTCTCACTTGATCCTCTAGGCTCTGTGATGACGTTCCACCCCAATTCGTAAAGATACCGACACTAACACGGATTCCAGACGATTTTGTTTCGGATTCTGCAAATTCTGTTTTAGGCTCTGACAGTAGAGCTTGAATGAATTCCGTGCCTTCCGAGAATCTTTGTTCAGTCTTCACTTTCTGCAAATTTGGAAGATAAGTCGCACGACGTTTGTCCTTAGGATTTCTTTCCGTCTTCATAATTCCAAGTTGTTCATATTTCTTTATCATAGAGAAAATCTTTGTACGACTAACCTTAGTTGTCGCCCTGATTTTTTCGACAAATTCCTCTGAGCCAATTCCCTCTGGGTTTGTCCTAAGAAGCTTGTGCATTTCCTTCTTCACAATCTCGTCTTTTTTGTATGTTCCTGCACTTTGAATTGGATTCAATCTATTCACCATCTTAGATTTAGTATAGCAAAATGAATTAATAAGTCTTGTCTAAGACTAGAAGACGTGTTCAAAATCGTCTTCCACTTTATGGGCAGTTGTCGCCGGTTCAAACCCGGCCCTCGGCACCACTAGGCGCTGTTCTAGACCAGAAAGTACACCAAAAGTACTGCTGTGAACGTTACGGCAACCGAAGGAATCACGTACTTGTAGACTTTGCCAAGTGAGCACTTGAAGTAGTCTGCAGTGAACGTGAGACAGAGATGTGTTGGCGAGGTAACGTATCCTAAGTAGGCGCTCATGTAGATCAACGAGGTCATTTTTGGCGAGATCGTCATCATTCCACTTAGAAGTGGGATGCTTATCGATACTCCTCCCAAGGCTGAAGCTGTCAGGATGCCCAATACGGCTGGAATAGCTGTCAACAGTATGGTGCTGTCTATGTTTCCGCTCGCTGCGAGGTTTTCAAAGATCTTTGAGATCCCAGTAGCTTTCATCACGTTTCCAAGCAAGAATGCACCGTAAGCTGCGAATGTGATCCCATATATTCCCCAGTTTCTGAAAGGTTTTGTGATGGTCTGAGTGCTTGGTTTGGAAATCATGATCAGAACGGCTAGACCAGCCACTACTGCTATAAGCACGTCGAAACCCAGCTTGGCTAGGTCAAACCCAACAACGTCCAAACCAACAGCCACGATTATGGATGCCATGATTGGCGAGAAGGCTACGACGAAGCTCTTGAGATCGGCAGTTGCCGTGTTCTCTCCTTCCGAAGGTTCTTCCTTCTTTGGGTTTGGAACTTTCCAGAAGCCTATGATATAGCCGACGATCACCATGACGATGACTACTGGAACTTGGCGTATGATTATTGTCAGTACGGTTGTTTCTGCCAGAAAGGCAGCTAGTATGAGTACTTGGCTCAGGGGGTACACTGGGAAAATTGTGTGCCTGAACCAGAGGTTCACATAAGCTTTCTTGTCTGGCTTGAGTTTCAGCTTTTCTGCTTCAGAATCAACGAGCGGCGCGGACATTAATGCGCCTCCTGCGACTGGCAAAAGCCCTATGACCGCTGGAAGCACGCTCATGACTATTTTCGGGTTTTTGATGAGTCTGCTTAGGTTTTCGCTCAAGTGGCTAATCAAACCTGTTTCTTTGTAAAGCTGGCTCAGCAGCATTATTCCGAACGTCGCTAGAACAACCGATATTGTAAGCAAGTCGACAGTAGTCCTGAAGATCAATGATGGTATCTCTTGCCACGAAAGCGAGAGCAGGGCCAAAACTATGGCTGTCGCGTTCAAAGCTAATCCGAGGTTGACGCGTTTGTACAGCAACACTACGAGAAAACCAAGTGAGACGGCAATTGCGATTACCGGTTCTACTAATCCCAAGGCCGTGTCTCCCTTTTTGGAACAATGTTTGGAAAGACCAAGTTATATAGTTAGGCTCTTAATATTCCTCGTTTGCTGATCATGGAGACTGGTCTTTGACTAAGCCTGAACGGTTATGTGTGTCATGAAGCAGAAGGTTTTCATTTCAGGGCCGATTCAAGGTGTGGAAACAAAACAGTCCTATAGAGATGTTATTCGAGAAGTTTGCCTTAGCTTGGGATTTGAGCCTGTCGATCCTTGGGAGCGTGAAAAAGCGATCTTCACCGGAACTGAGCATGGCTGGTGGAACAAGGTCCCTGCGGCCGATTTCATAAAACGAGACTTGGAAGACATTGAAAAATGCAACATACTGATTGCGTATTTGCCGAAACTTTCGGCTGGAACGTGCATGGAGCTTTTCTACGCCAAACTGAAAGGGAAGAAGACTATATGCATATGCGAAATCAAGAACATAAGCCCATGGATTGCGGCCCATTCAGACATAATCATAGATAAGATTGAAGAGCTTGAGCGCACACTCAAGTGAAGATTGCGTTTAGATGCTGTGCTTAGAAAAGGAAAATAAGAACCTCTGCAAGATGTCATTTAGCCGTTGTGTGACGTGCGGCCGTAGTCTAGTTTGGTCTAGGACATCAGCCTGCCACGCTGACGACCCGGGTTCAAATCTCGGCGGCCGCACCAAAGCCTACCTTTTGCATATTCGGGGAATTGTTGAGACCTTGCCAGTTTGAGAAGGTAAAATGCATCTGTGGGCTTTTGCATTAGCTCCATTATGCAATGCTTAGTGAGATGTGCGCATTTTTGTGCTGAATAAGACTGCTCGATCCAACGGGTTTATGACAGCATTAAAAGCAGCCCTTATCGGTTTTGTGGCAAATCCCATCTGACATCTTTGAGGCCCGCGTAAGAGTGACTACGTTATGTATGACCTGTCCAGCTCTACAGTCCAATTTCCATTTTCGAAGTGAACGATTGGCTTTCCAACGTTGAGGAGTTGATAGCTTGAGCCAACTTCCCATGTTATGTCGAATGCTTCGAGGCTACTTTGATATCCTCACTTTGTTGGGCTTCCTTTGTCCTCGGCACCCCACAACCATGCTCGCGGCATTTTACTTTCTTCTCCTAAACGTTCTTTTTGCTCCACATTCTACGGATTTATCTGGAATCAGCTTCCATAAAGGTGCTGGCTATCAATTGAGTCTATAATTATCCTATAGAAGAAAGTTCTACTTCTCCAGTAGAAAAGGAAAAAGACGGACCTTGCACTAATTCGTTCACGTCAAGTATGGCCCGAGAACCAGATTTCATGAAAACATGGTTTTTGCCAAGTTGTCAGACTTTAGTCTATACCATTTATCTAAATCCGCAGGGTTTGAAATATCTTGCTTGCCGAAAACGGTGTGCATTTGATCGCAAAGAAGGAGTAAGATCTCCAAGTCAACGTTGGATCAAGAGATAGACCCACTAGTCTACGAATTTCATTTGCTTTGTTTCTTTCTGAATTCCGCGTATGCCTCGAGTCCTTTCAACATCTTGTCTAGGATTGAAGTTGACTTGCGCAGTTCGTCTCTAATTTCTCGAAGAAGTCTTTCGCTTTCGCTCAATAGCATCACCACTCTTCTTTGGTTGATTGTCAAGTCTAAAATGAATTGTGAAGACTGAATACAGATCAATAATAAGGGATTGACCTCTACACCGATGGTAAACGTCTGATCGTTTGAAAAAGATCGACACATGAAGCTGGCAAGGCTGATTGGTGGCGACTTTTGGTTGTAAACATGAATACTCGTGATTACCGAGGCAGCAATCAGGATGGCTAGGATGACAAGAGCAATACGACCAGTCCTGCTCATCGTCTTTATGCCAAGTCTTCTCAAGGTTTTCTCGCTTCCTTGAGGTACTTGCGATTCCAACCTGTTTGTTTCCAATCATCTCTAGCAAACAGGACTAGTCCAACTCTCACTATAAATAGTGCAAGATAAGAGAAATAGGCTTTGGTTCTCAAAAGAGTCTGCGTTACCTGTTTTTTACTGTTGTTTTCTCTATGCTCGCAGCCCACGGGATAACGTGTAGGTTTTCCGAGAGCTCTTGCCTAATCTCTTTCTCGATCTCTTCATTTAGTCTTTCGGTGCTTTCTTCTACGAGCGAAATCTCGATTACCGCCTTCTTAACCATAACAGTCACACCTCCTCCTGAGCTATGGAAGTAGAATCCATAGACTTTTTGTGCTGCTTAAAAAGCTAGCTATGTCTTAAGGGGCATTGATGTTTCAACTGATTCTCTTGCGGCTTAGAATGGCCGGTCACAGAACGGTTGGAGTGACGCCTTTGCATAGAAAAAGCGGAAGCTTTTTGCAAAGTTCGCAAACATCCTTGGCGACAATGTCGGGTTTTTGTTGGGCTTCAAACAGGCTCTTAAGCGAATAAAACTGTGAAGCGACAAAGACGGTTCTCATGCCTGCAGCTTTCGCGCCTTTTATGTCTTCCGTTGGGCTGTCTCCGACATATACTGTTTCTTTCGCTGTGACGTTCAGTCTTTGCAGGGCTGCTTCGAAGATTTTTGGGTGAGGCTTTCGCCAGCCAGTCTCTTCTGAGATCAAAATGGCGCTGAAAAACTGGTTTATACCGAGTTTTCTGAGGCATACGTGGATTACTGGCGCGTATGTAAAGTTTGAGATTAGACCCAGTTTGAAGTCTGCTGAGACCGCTTTAAGCAGTTTTCTTGCGCACGGTCGCAGTTCGGATGATTCTACGTAGTCTTCGAAGAAGATGTTGACTGCCGTTTTTATTCGTGTGTCTTCTGGTTTTGTGTTGAATCCGAGATTGTTCAAGGCTTCGGATATCCAGATGGCGTTTGTCACTTCGACAAGCTGTCGATAGCGGATGATTCGAAATTTTTCATGTGATCGCTCGTATGCTTCCGAGAAGCGTTCGTGGCCAACGTGGAAGCCTGCTTCGGTGATGGCTTTGGAGAGCTTCTTTTTTGAGTCTTCCACGTTGTAGCCTTTAACGTTTGTGAGCGTGCCTATGAAGTCGAAGATTATTGCCTTGGCTTGTGTCATGCGTGGGTTCTCTCATTGCGTCTTAGTTATTGTTAATCTGGTTTTGGGATGTTTATTTTCGAATAATAAGATTTACGTATAGATGCAGTGCTTTGACATATTGGGTCTTCATGTCTTTCAGGGATTACCTTCATGAGAAAGCAGAGGAATCAAGACATAATGAGACCTCAGCTTATATGATGTTTTTGGCTGGCGTGATTTTCTTTGTAGGTGGCATTTTGACGACTTTGGATTTGCGTGGGGACTTGAAGTGGTTTCTTATCCTTCCTTACGTTGCAGAGACGAGTGAGGGAGCTTTTCTCGGGTTGGCGTTGCTCATAAGTGGAATTGCACTTGCGGTTTTTGGGATTCTGGCTGGGATGAGTTATTCGAAGGATCGGAATTGGTATATGCAGGAGCTGCGGAAGGCGAATTCTATGGAAGCGAGTTTGATGAGTACGGAATCGCCGAAGAAGAAGAATGGGCGCAGGAAAAAGAACAATACAGCTTAGCTTTGTCGGATATTCGTTGATGCTCTGGTCCCTGCTAACTTTCTTGAGTTTTCTGGCATACATAGTGGAAGCTAGGCCCTTCTTCCGTGTTGCCTTCGGTGAATACTCAGTAGGGTTGCTGGACGACCTACTGACTACGATTCTGTCACTGATCGCAATCTTCTACTGGAAAGCCAAAAAGGACAAATAGTCAGCTGCTTTGCCAATCTATACTTCTTTTGCCATTTTCCTCAATCTGTTAACTAGCATGGTTTTCTTTAGCTTGTTTGTGTTGCCTATTGCTCCTTCCACTTTAGTATCGTATGGAATTTGTCCGAGGTAGGTTAGTCCGAGTTTTCTTGTTTGCTGTTGTATGGTTTTTGCCTTGTCCATCTTCATGTTCTCCACAACCCCAATCACAGGAACCCCCAACTCCCTCAACAACCCAGCCAGCTTCCGAACAGTTTCGAACGCCAACCGCGAAGGCGTAGTCACAATAAGAAACTCTATCCTTTCGATCAACCGAACCAAATCCAACGTAACATCTCCAATCCCCGGCGGCATGTCCAAAACCAGAAAATCCAACTTCCCCCATCTCGTGACTGAAAGCAACTCAATCAAAGCATTAGACACATCCGCGCCCCTCAGCGGCGAAGCACGATCCCCAGAATAATAGACTATTGACATGTACTCCAAACCGTGAACAACAGGCGGCACTAGCCCCCTATCCTCCTTCGGCTTCGCGCCTTCAACGCCAAGAATCACATGCGTAGATGGACTTGTGAAATCCAAGTCAAACAAGCCCACCTTACAGCCCTTCTTAGCAAGAGTCAACGCAAGAACCACGGCCACAAGACTCTTGCCCACGCCGCCCTTCCCGCTAGAAACAGCAACAACCCTGCCGACACCCTTCAATCTCTCGCTTATTATGCTAGTCCTCGGGTCAACCATAAGCCTACTTCACTCCCCTGAGGCTCTCCAGCCAAATCCCCCGACCCTCAACAACCTCAAAATCAGGGCTCCCACACCTCGGACACTTAACATAAGCATGCGCTACCTCAGGAACAAAATGGATCGCCTCAGCCACGTCAGCATCCACCTCGCCCTTGCTGAAAACCCACTGGTGCCCACAAGCTCTACACTTCAACTCAGCCTTTACAATCTCCATTTTAAACTTGACATTCTTGAACTTGCCCGTCTTAAGCTGAGAAAAGGCAAACTCCAAAATCTCAAGCTCAACACCCTGCAGCTCCCCAACCTTCACCCTAACCTCCGCAACCTGCTTCAATCCTTCCTTCTCTGCAACCTCAGAAGCCGCAGCAATCACTGCTTCAGCCAAAGCCCACTCATGCATAGAACAGCCTACACCGAAGCACCATTTAAGAATAATGCAAACCATCCAGAAGAAGCATTAATAAACAAAGTCAAGCATTAGCTTAGCCCATGCCAGACAAAGTTCACTGCGCTCACATTCTAGTCAAAACAGAACAAGAAGCCAAAACAGTCCTAGAACGCCTAAAGAAGGGTGAAAAATTCGCAAACATAACCCAAGAAATCTCACTATGCCCCTCAGGAAAGAAAGGCGGAGACCTCGGAACCTTCAGCAGAGGAAAAATGGTCAAAGAATTCGAAAACGGAGCCTTCACCCTAGAAAAGGGACAAGTCTCAGGCATAGTCAAGACAAAATTCGGATACCACATCATCAAAAGACTGGAATAGACGCCAAAGCACTAGAACCCAAAACCGCAGCAAGTCCGCTCATCATAAGGAGAACAGACTAGTCAAGTCGTTGCTCCTTCTTGTACGATTTTGCGCAATGCACACAACAAAAAGCCATCTTCTTTCCGCGAATAGTCTCTGCATGTCCGCCTTCGTAAACCTTGCACCCACAATTAGTACATATTTCAAGACTCGGCTCGATTGCCACTGAAACAAGGCCAGAAAAACGCCTGAAAAGACCTTCGCAAAGTTCCTTACCTCTTTCTGTCAATTCGAAAACCTTCTTTTCTTTGGCGCCAACTGACTTGCACGTATGCTTCACCAATCGTTTCCGTTCAAGTTGCTGCAGAAACGGATAGACCAGACTTGGACTCACATCCTTCCCTATCCTTTCCTTGAACTTGCTGATTATGTCATACCCGTGGCATGGGCACTCATACAGAACGGTTAATATGTAGAACCGCGAGAAGTCGCAAATGAAGTCGTCCATTTCCTTAGACATCGTTCCAGTCCCCTTTTAGGTCTTCAAAAGATATATCTTCAAAAGATATATTTAAATACTTCCCCTCGCACACATCAATATCGCACAACAAAGGTGAAAAAGCAAGATGCCAAGAGACCCCGTATGCGGAATGGACGTCGACAAGGACAAAGGCATAAAACGGAAGATCGGAGACCGAACCTACTTCTTCTGCAGCGAAACATGCGCCCGAACCTATGAACAGCCAGAACAAGAACTTAAAGCCATGAAACGCAGAGTAGCCATGACACTAGTGGGCGTCGTAGCAGTCGCAGGTCTGCGAGTTCTCGTTGCATTCGGCCTGGTAGCCACGCTAATGACTTTCATGGTAATTGGCAACCTGTCCGCCTACAGCCTAGCCATATTCATTGTCTCAACACCCGTAGTGTGGATTGCAGGCTGGCCCATCATCCTAGGAGCCTACAAATCCCTCAGAAACCGAGCCATAAACATGGACGTACTCGTCTCAGCAGGCGTGATAGCAGGATGGACATACGGCGCAGCCAACGCCATCTTCCCCCAGGCTGCGGTTGGCGGCGAAGGCTACTTAGAAGTGTCCATCGGAATACTGGCCTTTGTCTTGCTGGGAAAGTACATTGAAGAAAGCATAAGGCGACGATCAGCCGCATCCATCCGAAAACTGCTCGAACTCCAACCGACAATAGCAAGAGTGATCAAAGATGACAGAGAAGTCGAAATTCCAATTGACGAACTTCAAGTAAACGACATAATCATCATCAAACCCGGAGAAAAAATCCCTGCTGACGGAGTCGTCATTGCCGGATACTCTTCTGTTGACGAGAAAATAATCACAGGCGAAAGCATTCCCGTAGAAAAGAACGTTGGAAGCGAAGTCATTGGAGCCACAATGAACAAGATGGGCCTCCTGAAAATCAAAGCCACAAGAGTCGGCGAAGACACGGCGCTGTCACAGATAGTGTATTTAGTTGAGGAAGCACAGGCTTCAAGTGCACCAGTTCAAAGGTTTGCCGATCGTGTTGTTGCAAGGTTCGTTCCTATAGTTTTCTCAGTCGCCACAGTCTCTTTCGTTTACTGGTATCTTACGGCTGGCTTCTCGGCGGCTTTTCTTGCACTGCTCGCGGTTATCCTGATTGCGTGTCCCTGCGCGCTCGGCATAGCCACACCTACTGCGATATTGGCAGGAGTGGGCAAAGGCGCAGAATACGGCGTACTTCTGAGAAGCGGGGAATACGTCGAAAAAGCCAGAAAACTCAAAACCATAGTCTTCGACAAAACAGGAACACTGACCAAAGGCGAACCGTCAGTCACAGACATCCTAACCTACAACAACTACAAAGAAAAAGACGTTTTGAAGCTTGCAGCCACCGCTGAAAAAGGCTCAGAACACCCCTTGGCAGAAGCCATACTGAAAGCAGCACAAAAAGCCAACATAACGATTCCTGACGCAGAATCATTCGAAGCAGTACCGGGACACGGAGTACGATGCACCAGCGAGAACAAGAAGATTCTGCTTGGAAACCGAAAACTCATGGAACAAGAAAAAGTCTTCGTTGAGCAGTTGGAACCTGATCTTCAGAAGCTTGAGGAGCAGGGCAAGACAGTCACGATTCTAGCGGTGAACGGACAACCAGCGGGGATAGTCGCAGCCATGGACACGACAAAAGAAAGCGCTGTTGAGGCAATACGGAAACTGAAAAGCATGAAGCTTGAAGTGGCCATGCTGACAGGTGACAATGAAAGAACTGCGAGAGCCATTGCCAAGCAACTCGGCATAGACCAAGTCATAGCCAATGTATTGCCATGGGAAAAGGTCAATGTCATCAAGAAGATGCAGGCTGAAGGAAAGACAGTAGCCATGGTAGGCGACGGGATCAACGATGCACCTGCATTGGCACAGGCTGACATTGGCATAGCCATCGGAAGCGGAACGGACATTGCAAAGGAGACTGGCGGCATAGTCTTGATCAAAGACGACTTGAGAGATGTAGCGCTCGGCGTGGAGCTAAGCAAGAAAACCATGACCAAAATCAACTCCAACCTATTCTGGGCATTTGCATACAACACAATCATGATTCCCGTGGCTGCCATGGGACTGCTAAGCCCCATGTACGCTGCAGGCGCAATGGCAATCAGCTCCCTGACCGTGGTCAGTAACTCAGCAACCCTGAAACTAGCGAAGTTTGACTTTGAAAAGTACAACGCATAAGGGTAAGCGATTAGTGATTATGAGAAGATCATGGAGGTGAAAGAGAATATGACTAAAGATCCAGTTTGCGGCATGAACGTGGACGAGAAAAAAGCCAAGTTCAGATCCGAGCATATGGGCAAGACTTACTACTTCTGCGCCGAATCCTGCAAGACAACGTTTGACAAGAACCCAAGCAAATTCGCCAGTGGTCAATCAGGTCACTCATGCGGCTGCTGTTGCTAAACTAACGCTTCTCACACGCAGTAACGAAATACTGAAGGAGCTCGTCATTTGGTGGTGGCAAGAAGCACTTGCTCCAAGAACAAGTCTTCAGGAAACGCCCCCACAAAATCCACCTTCTTATTTATAATCACTTTCGGAACGCCCATAACGCCATACTTGAGAGCCAAATGAGGAAATTCGCTCGTATCGATAACATCCGCCTTTATCAGGTCGCTCTCCATCGCGAACTTGTGGGCCATGCTTGCGGCTACTGGGCAATGAGAGCATGTTAAGGTTACAAAAACCTGAATGTGAACAGGAGTTTTGATTTCTTTAAGCATTTCTCTCGTCTTCTCTGCAACATCACTTCTCCCTCTTGAAGCGTTTATCACCGCTTCTGTAAGAGTTTGAAACTCATAGCCGAATGGGAATCCATAGAACCTCATACCATAATCCTTCTCGCCCACGATGGCTATAGCAGGAACCTTGTCAACTCCATACTCCTTAACTCTGTCTGAATTCGCCACAAAGTCATAGACTTCAACGCTAATCTTCTCATTCAAGTTAGCAAGCTCTTGAATTAACTGTCTAGTATCCGCGCAGAATCTGCACTCAAGCTCTTGAGTGAACATGACGATTTTCACAGGTTTCTCCATTCTTTCCGCAAGCTCGCTTCTCAAATGCTTCTTGTGCTCATCAGGTATCAAACTCATTATCAGTTCACCTTATCATAACTCAAGCAGACAATACAGATGGAGACATTCTTCTATCCATCAGCATTTCCCATTTCCTCAGTTATTAGCTTTGCCAATTCTTGAAGTTACACGCCAAAGTCGGACTTTGAATTTTTATAAGACCTCCTTCTACTATCTGGTGGAGATCGTCAATTTGGCGAAACTTTACGCAAATGCAAAACTGGTTAAGGGCTTTAGGATGGATGTTGACAATGGCAGGTCCCACGCCATCTGTTTGGATCTTCCGTTAGATACGGGGACTGACCTTGGCCCGACCGCACTTGAACTTGCGCTGATGAGCTATGCAGGATGTTATGCAACTATCTTTGCTACGACAGTTGGCAAGATGAGGATCGCATTAAAAGATTTAGAGGTTGGGGCAGAAGCTGTCAAGTCTGAAGAAGCAGGAACAATTACTGAGGTCGAGTTTGAAATCATGGTAAACGCGGATACTCCTCAAGACAGAATCAAAAGAGCTCACGAACTGACACTGCAAAGCTGCCCAGTCGGAAAAATCTTCGAGAAAGCTGGCGTCAAGATAAGCTACAACCTGAAGACCGTGAAAGAATAGCGTTGATTCTTCTGGTTTCGCCTCTTTCTATATTAGGCTCACAGTTTGCCAAGTGCTATCCTGGGAATGGGCATGTCTGAGTTGGGCAACCGCCTGCATATTCTGATTCTGCAGTGACAAATTTTCCCTTGCCCGCTTTTACTTCTCCGATGTAGAGGACTTGCTCAGGTTTGCTTCCATACCTGAAAACAGTCACTCCCTTGCACTTCAGCTTCCAAGCCAGATCGTAGACTTTCTTCACATCTTCAATCGTGGCATCACTTGGCATATTGACAGTTTTTGAAACAGCGTTGTCCGTGTATTTTTGGAATGCGGCCTGCATTTTGACATGCGACTCTGACTGAATGTCCAAGGCAGTAACAAAAAGCTTTCTAACGTCGTCAGGAACTCCGTCAATCTTCTGAGCCGAACCTGTTCTCGCTATCTCTTCCAGAAGCTTAGCGCTGTAGAAGCCTCTTTCCTTCGCCATTGCCTCAAATAGCGGATTCGTTTCGAACAGTCTTGTTCCACCTAGAACGTTTCTTATGAAAGAAATCGCAAAAATGGGTTCGATGCCTGAAGAGCAGCCTGCTATTATGCTTATGCTTCCCGTGGGCGCTATTGTTGTCACTGTTGCGTTTCGCATTGAGGGATACTTGTCTTTCCAGATGCTTCTATCAAAGTTTGGAAAAGGCCCTCTTTCCTCTCCAAGCTCCACAGACTTCTTGTGAGCCTCTGTTTCGACAAATCTCATCAGCTCTTCTGCCAAGTCCAGCGCGTTTTCAGAATCGTAAGGAATGTCCAGCTTGATCAGCATGTCAGCAAAACCCATGACACCCAAGCCTATCTTCCTATTTGCTCGTGTTATTGCTTCCGTTTCCTTCAAAGCAAACTTGTTCGCGTCAATGACGTTATCCAGGAACTGAACGCAATTCCTTACGGTTTCTTGCAGCTTCTCCCAGGTGAGCTTTCCATCTTCAGCCATTCTTGACAAATTGATAGAACCAAGGTTGCACGACTCATACGAGAGCAACGGCTGCTCCGCACAGGGGTTGGTCGACTCTATTCTACCGACTTCTGGTGTCGGGTTATGCCTATTGATTTCGTCGATGAAGACTACTCCTGGGTCTCCGCTTTGCCACGCGGATTTTGCCATCAAGTTCCATACGTCTTTGGCGATTAGTTTGGCTGTTTTTTCTTTGTTTCTTGGGTTGACAAGCCAATATTCTCCGTCTTCTTCAACTGCCTTCATGAACTCGTCAGTTGCTGCAACTGAAATGTTGAAGTTCGAGAGGAAGCTTGGCTGCTGTTTGGATGTTATGAATTCAAGAATGTCCGGATGGTCTGCTCTTAGGATTGCCATCATGGCGCCTCGTCTTTTTCCACCTGCTTTGATGATTTCGGTGGATACGTCGAAGACGCGCATGAAGCTTGCTGGACCTGATGCTATGCCTTTCGTTGATTTGACTACGTCTCCTTTTGGCCTAAGATGTGAGAAGTCGAAGCCGACTCCTCCGCCTGTCTGTTCAATCATAGCCATTTGTTTTACTGCAGTGAATATGCTTTCCAGTGAATCGCCAACTGGTAGGACGAAGCACGCGGACAGTTGGCCGAGTTCTGTTCCAGCGTTGAAGAGAGTTGGAGAGTTGGGAATAAACTCTAGACGAGTCATCATGCCATAGAAGGTCTTCTCAGCTTTCTTCACGTCTCCGCTATATTTTCCTTCAACACTTGCCACGGCTCTCGCTATTCTCGTAAACATCTGAGCCGGAGTCTCTATGATTCTCTCATTCAAATCCTTCAAAAGATACCTTTTTCTCAAAACCTCAAGAGCGTTGACTGTTAGTTTCGGTTCCTCTATTCCAAGCTTCTCTCTCAGGCTTCTTATCTCGTTTTTCTTCTTCCTGTAAGCCTGATATTCATCTGCAACTCTGACGTGGCCCTCTTTTCTCAAAACCTCTATGACGGCGTCTTGTGCATCCTCAACAGAAGGAGTTCGCTCCCTGAATCTTTCCTCCAAAAGCTTGACGATTTCTTTCGTTAACTCTTCGGCTCTTTCTCCATTCGTAAGCTCGACGGCGATCAAAGCCCTGTGGATGGCATCTCTAATGCGGCTGGGCTCAAAATCAACGACTCTTCCGTCTCTTTTCCTAATCTTGGTGATAAACATGGCTACTCAATTCGAGTTTACTCAATTGTGGTATTAAAGTTTTGAAAAAGCGCTCAAATCAACGTGACTCTACTCTTTCTTAATGAACTGATCCTTGGCTGCACCACAAACAGGACAAACCCAATCAGCGGGCAAAGCTTCAAAAGGCGTTCCAGCCTTCACGCCATGGTCAGGGTCACCCACCTCAGGATCATACACGTAGCCGCAAACGAGACATTCCCACTTTTCCAAACCATTCACCGCTTGACGTGGCAAAATCTTATCAATTCAGCATATTTAAGGTATCCCATAAAAACATAGAAAGCTATCAACTTCAACATCCGAGGGCTTGTGAAGACCATGCCAGAACTACCTGAGATCACCGTGATTGCCAGGCAAATGGATAAGCAACTGAAGGGAAAACGCATTGCAGACATCGAAGACAAACAGCCGAAACACCTCAACATGCCTATACCAGAATTTGCTAAAAAAGCTAAGGGGAAAACTGTAAGAAGTGTTTCAAGCAAGGGAAAGTGGCTTTTCCTGAAGCTAGACCCAGCATACTTCATGCTTATCAACCTCGGAATGGGCGCAGAAATCCTCTACTTCAAACCAAACCAGAAGCTTCCAGAAAAAGCTCAATTCAAACTAACCTTCTCAGACAAGACTGGTTTCACCATACACTTCTGGTGGTTTGGCTACGTTCACCTTATTCCGGAGCGTGATCTAGCCAAGCACAAAATGACTGCGTCGCTTGGAATTTCACCGATGGACAAAAGCTTCACTTTGAACTATTTCAGGAAGCTGCTCGCAGACAAGAAGACAGGGATAAAGGTCTTTTTGCTTGACCAGAAAAACGTTGCAGGAATCGGAAACGTCTACATACAGGACATCTTGTTCAAAGCTAAGGTGCATCCTAACCGAAAGATCTCAACCATATCAGAAAAAGAAGTAGATGCTCTTCACAAGGCAGTACGAGACATATTGAGCCATAGTGTCATACTGGGCGGTGCAGCCTTTGAGGTAGACTTCTACGGACGAAAAGGAAATTTCACATCTGGCGATTTCCTTGTGGGATACAAGCCAGGGAAGCCTTGCCCAGAATGCAATACACCTGTAGAAAAGATCAGAACAGGAAGCACAGCTTCTTACATTTGCCCAAGATGTCAAGGAGAAAAATGATAGATGAGGGCTAAGCGATTCTTGCGGTCAATGGCAAAAAGTGGTTATACTAATGTTTGCAGTTTTTGGATGAGTTCTTTCTTCATTTTCTCGTCGGCTTCGATCTCTTTTCTAGCTTTTCTCCAATCTGCAGAACAGCGGCCATAACTCGATTGCTCGCCAATGTACTTGTGAATTACTTCATCGACTTTGCTCTTGTTTTTGTCAGTGACCTCTACTTTTGCTTCTTTCAAAACGTTGTTGAACCATTTCCAACAGGTCATTTTAGACACCGCCTCACATTCTTCACGGTTTCATGAACAACAGGTTCAAGTCAATTGGCTTCTCAGCTTATCTTGCTTTCTTTTGTTTGTATCGTTGCGCACATTGCTGGCAGCAGAAGATGTATTGCTTGCCGTCAATCACGGTGCTGTAAGCTGCAAGCTTGCACGTTTCAGCTGGAATTTCTATCTTGCAGAACTCGCATCTGACATATTCAGGCTTCACTTTTTCACCTCTTTCTGTCTTTTGTGATAATCTTCGATTGCAGCGTGGAGCGCGTCTGCAGCGAGGTTGGAGCAGTGCATTTTGACTGGGGGAAGCCCACCCAGCGAGTCTGCCACGTTTGCGCGGGTGATTTTCATTGCTTCTCCCAGCGTCTTTCCCTTCGCAATCTCGGTGACCATGCTGCTTGTTGCGATTGCGGCTCCGCAGCCAAACGTCTTGAACTTGATTTCTTCTAAGTGGTTGTCCTTAACCTTGATGTAGATGGTCATCATGTCTCCGCAAACTGGGTTTCCAACCGTGCCTACTCCGTCAGCGTCTGGAATCTCACCCATGTTTCGCGGGTTTTTGAAGTGTTCCATAACTTTTTCAGTGTACATTATTGTTTCAACTCCTTTGGAGTCAAAGGCGACATTGCTCTTAACCTTTTAACAATGTCAGGCATTAAATTTATCACGTAGTCGACTTCCTCTTCACTGTTTTGTTTGCCCAACGTGAACATCAACGAGCCATGAGCTTCTTCATGCTTAAGCCCTATCGCCAATAGTACGTGCGAGGGTTCCAGAGTTTTTGCGGTGCAGGCTGAACCTGACGAAGCGGCAACACCCATCATGTCTAGGCTTAGTAGCATTGACTCGCCTTCGATGAAACTATATCGGACAGAAGCGTTGTTAGGCAATCGTCTGGTTTGGTGCCCATTCAAGAACGAATAGGGGATGGGTTGAAGCAAACCCTTGATCAGCCTATCTCGCAACCTGATCAATCGTTCGCTTTCAGTCTGCATTTCTTTTCGAGCTATTTCTGCCGCTTTTCCAAAACCGACTGTGCCAGCGGCATTTTCTGTTCCCGATCTCAAGCCACGTTCCTGTCCACCGCCATGAAACATCGGCTCTACGCGAATTCCGTCCTTAACGTAGAGAGCGCCTACTCCCCTTGGTCCGTACATGTCGTTCGATGAAAGCGTTAGCAAGTCTATGCCTTCGCTTTGAACGTCTATCGGAACTTGACCATTTGCGGCCGTTGCGTCTACATGCAAGTAAGCGTTCTTGCTGTGAACTATCTGGCTGATCTCCTTGATTGGTTCGATTGTTCCTATTTCGCCATTCGCATAGACTATGGAAACAAGAACCGTCTTCTCAGCTAGTTCCTTCCCAAGTTCCTTGAGACTTACAAAACCGTATTGGTCTACTGGAACAAGAACAGCCTCGAAACCTTTCGTGGTCAGATATTTGACTGGGTTAACGACTGACATGTGCTCGACGCTTGACGTTATGATGCGGTTTCCACGGTCCTTGTTGCGATAGGCGACTCCTTTGATTGCGAGGTTGTTGCTTTCGGTTGCGCCTGAAGTGAAGATAATCGTCTCTTTTCTCTCAGCATTGATGAGCTCCGCGACTTTAGTTCGTGCCTCTTCCAGAGCTTGTCTTGCTTCTTGGCCAAACTGATGTAGGGATGATGGGTTGCCGTAAAATGATTGATCGCAAGGCTGCATAGCTTCTGTGACTTGTGGGTCGACTGGTTTTCCTGCGCTATGGTCCATGTAAATGCGTCTTGCTGTCGGCATCTTTTCTTCACTCAGAAGCAGAGAACGGCATCTGCGCCAAGAGCCAAGTCGTTTAGTGTTGCTGCGCCGACGATTTTTGCTTCTTGCATAAAGTCTCCGCGCGGAATCCCTAGCAGGTTGCAGCTTTGTTCGCATACAACCAGCTTCACACCCGCCTTTACTGCCTGATTCATCACGTCTTTGAGAGATGGGAAGCTGCCTAGCTTGATTTTTTCTGCTTCTCCTTTTTTGACAAGCGTAATACCTTTTATGACGAAGTAGACTGTTGCGTCTATGTTCATCATTGCTGCAGTAGTGGCTAAGATGAACGGGGCGTAGGATCGTTCTGGCTGGTCAACTCCGCTCGTTTGAATGTACACTATTTTCTTTTTTACAGACATGCTTTTCACTCCTTACATTTATTTGTCATTTCACCTTTTTAATCAGTATTCGAACCTCGTTTCCTTCTTTGGTTACGCTGATTATTTCCTGTTCCAAATGCTTTACTAGGCTTCGTATGTCTTCTTCTGCCGCTGGGTCATCGGCCATAACCTCCAGGACTTCGCCTTTTTTCATTTCGTCCAGCTCCATTCTGGTTTTGAAAACGGGTTCTGGACAGTACAAACTGAGGCAATCTAGCTTTCTGTCAGGTTTGACTGTCATGATAAGTCCTCTTTAAAGAGAGTCCGAGGATAAGGAAATAAAAAGGTTTCCTGTTTCAGTTCTTTATTGGGTGGTCTAGGGTGTGAATGTGAAAAATAGGCGGAGGTTTGCTGCGAACTGTTTGATGATTTGTCTAGGTTGTGATTTTGATAGCTTGGGCTGGGCATGAGGTTTCGCAGGCTAAGCATTGTATGCAGTCTTTTTCTCTGGCAGGGTCAGATTTCTTCTGGGACGTGGGATGCCCGGGAGTGTCAGCCCATTCAAACACCGTCACAGGGCAAACATCAATGCAAATGCCGTCTCCAGTGCAAGCTTCCCAGTCAACTGCTACGTTGGTTCCGTGTACGCCTAGTTTTGCAGGAGGTTCAACGGGTCCCCATACGTCGTGACCATTGTGTTGATTGACAACTTGCCGCTTCTTTTGAAAATCAGGGTCGATTGGCAAAAAGTTTCACCTAATCTCCTAGTTGAAAAGCGTGCGCATATTAAGATTTTCTTTGCTTTGGTTTTTTGAAGAACATTTTTTATAATTGAAACACTTATCTTTCTGTCAGTGAGTTTTATGAAGGTTAACGATTTTTCTTTTCTGATCGGAGGAGAAGCCGGGGCTGGTATTTCCCGTTCTGGTTCTTTGTTCGCTAAGGCTTGCATGCGAAGTGGTCTTCACATCTTCGGAACAAATGACTACCAGTCTCTCATAAGAGGAGGACACAATTTCTACGTCGTCAGAATTTCCGATCAAGACATCTATTCTCAAGCTGATCGCGTAGACTTGCTGATAGCGTTAAACGCTGAAACAGCCCTTCTTCACAAGGATGAACTCGTTTCTGGCGGAGGAATCATCTATGACAAAGACGATGTCGCCCTGAGCCCTGAGGTGCTTGGCAGACAGGATTTGAAGCTTTACCCTGTTCCTATGAAGAAGATTGTTGTGGATGAGTTGAAGGAGCCTCACAATCTCATCATGAAGAATACGGTGGCTCTTGGAACCACGATTGCAACAACTGATTTCGATTTAGCCATGTTGGAAGAGATTCTGAAAGAGACGTTCAAGCCTGAGGTTGCAGAATCAAACGTGAGAGCGGCTAGACTAGGATACGATTATGCTAAACAGAATTTTCAAAGCGACTTTGAATATCGGCTAGTGAAAACCGAGGACGCTGGCAAGCGACGGATATTTTTGAGCGGCAACGAAGCCGTGGGACTGGGAGCGGTGAAGGCTGGGTGCAAGTTTTTTGCAGGTTATCCAATGACGCCTACGACCGGTTTGCTTCATTTCATGACGGCAAACGAGAGAAACTGCAACATGATTGCGATGCAGCCTGAAGGAGAAATAGCTGCGATAAACATGGTTGCAGGTGCATCCTTCGCTGGAGCTAGGGCTTTGACTGCTACTTCAGGCGGAGGCTTCTGTCTCATGAGCGAAGGTTTGGGAATGGCAGGGATGACGGAGACTCCTGTTGTTATTATGGTGGGGCAAAGGCCCGGACCTAGCACGGGGCTGCCGACTTATTCTGCTCAAGGGGATTTGCGTTTTGTTGTTCATGCTTCGCAGGGCGAGTTTCCGAGGGTTGTCATCGCTCCTGGCGATATTGAGGAATGCTTCTATGAGACCATTCGAGCTTTTAACTGGGCTGAGAAATATCAGCTTCCAGTTATCCTTCTTACGGACAAGTACGTCGTCGAGAGTGAAATGTCGGTTGAGCCTTTTAATGTGAACCGCGTGAAAATCGAAAGAGGATCGATGATGACTGGGCCATATAAGGCTGAACAAGAATATGGCAGATATGAGAACACTGAGACAGGAGTTTCGCCGAGAGCTTCACCATCAACTGAGGGCGCAATCGTTCACGCGAACTCGGACGAGCACGATGAGCACGGGTACACGAGCGAAGATCCAAACGTCACTACGATGATGATGGACAAGCGAATGAGAAAGCTAAGCACGCTAATCAAAGAGTTTGAAGAGAGGAACGTCGAAACCATCAAGTTCTATGGCTCTGAAGAGGCGCAGGCAACGATAATTGCTTGGGGTTCGACGAAAGGTCCGATAAGAGAAGCGATCAAGCTTCTTGGCCAAGAAGGCATAGCTGTGAATTATCTGCAGATACTGTATCTTCATCCATTCCCAAAAAGCAAGGTTGAGAAAGCTTTGGAAAAAGCCGAGAAAACTATAGTTGTCGAAAACAACAAGACTTCTCAGCTTGCGAGCCTCATTCGTGATCACTGCCTCAGAAGGGTTGACCACAAGATTCTGAAGTATGATGGAAGACCCTTCAATCCAAGCTATCTTGCAGAGAAGATCAAGGAGGTGCTCAATGAATGATTACCTTGGCAGACTTGAACACGCCTCACAAGATCACTTGGTGCCCTGGCTGCGGGAACTTTGGCATACTTTCAGCCGTTAAAGGCGCCCTTGTGGAATTAGGGCTGGAGAGAGAGCAGATCGTTGTGGTGTCTGGAATAGGCTGCCATGGCAAGATAAGTGATTACGTGAACGTTAACACATTTCACGGTATTCATGGGAGGGTTTTGCCGATTGCAACGGGCATAAAGTTGGCAAACCCAGACTTGACAGTGGTCGGCTTCAGTGGAGACGCTGACTGCTATGATGAAGGCTGGGATCACTTTTGCCACGCTCTCAGGAGGAACATTGATGTGACGTTGATTGTTCACAACAACATGATTCTAGGCTTGACGACTGGGCAGACAACAGCTACAAGCCAAACAGGATTCAAGACCAAATCCACACCTTTCGGCTCGATATCCGCGCCATTGAATCCTATTGCTCATGCTCTCATCAGCAATGGAACGTTCGTAGCCCGAGGCTTTGCAGGAGATCCAAAACATCTGCAAAACCTGATCATGGAAGCCTTGAAGCATAGAGGTTTTAACTACATTGATGTTTTTCAGCCTTGCGTGACCTTCAACTACCTCAACACTTACGAGTGGTTTAGGCAGAGGGTTTACAAGCTGGAAGAGTCTGGGCACGATTTCACGGACAGGCAGAAAGCCTTGGAAAAGAGTTTTGAATGGGGTGACCGCATACCAATTGGGATCTTCTACAAGGAAGAACGACCAACTTACCGTGACAATCTTCCGCATTTGAAGGGAATGCCACTGACAAGGATGCCGATCCAAGACGTAGACATAACTCCGCTGATTGATTCGCTGAGATGATAAAGTATAAAAGGTCTCAAGTTTGGATAGTTTGGTTGTGATCAGTATGGAAGAAAAGAAGTTTTACGTCTTGCCACAGTTGGCTTACGGATACAAGGACTTGGAACCGCACATGTCCGAGCAGCAGTTGACTATTCACCATCAGAAGCATCACAACGCCTACGTTACGGGTGCAAACAGCATTCTTCAGAAGCTTGACGAGGCGAGGAAGGAAAACGCAGATTTGGACATTAAATCCACGTTAAAGGAGCTGTCATTCAATATTGGCGGGCACTTGCTACATTCGTTGTTCTGGGGCAACTTGGCTCCGCCGAGTAAGGGTGGCGGTGGAAAGCCGAGCGGAGCTTTGGCCGAGTACATTGACAAGGAGTTTGGAGGTTTTGATAGGTTCAAGAAGGAGTTCTCTCAAACTGCTACGAGCGTGGAGGGTTCTGGCTGGGCTGCACTGACCCTATGCAAACAGACGAATAGGCTGTTGATAATGCAGATAGAGAAACACAACATGAACGTCTATCCAATGTTCAGAATCCTCATGGTTCTCGACGTGTTTGAACACGCATACTACATTGACTATAAGAATGACAGAGCCAAGTTCGTTGGAACATTCTGGAACATTGTCAACTGGAACGAAATCAACAAAAGGCTTGAACAGGCACTAAAATAGAACATCAATCAAAATCTTCTACTTTTTTCCGCCATAGGATATCGTTCTGAGAAGGGACTCTCGGGCAGGCTCTGCTCTTCATCATACAGATTGAACCCTGTCTTCACTACTTGCCTATTGATCTCTGACTGTTTTAGAATTATGTCGAAAGCGATAAAAAGTGAGCTTTACATTTGCTTAGGGCAAGGGGACAGCATTAGGAGATGCAGGCTGATCAGGCTTCATTTAGAAGTTACCTGACCTTCTTTGCTGGTCAGCAGGTTTCGTTGCTGGGTTCGTCTGTTTCCCAGTTTGTGGTGATTTGGTGGATAACGCTGGAGACGCAAAGTGCTTGGTATCTGGCTCTTGCTTCGCTCGCTGGGTTTGCGCCGATGATCTTGCTGACTCCTTTCGCTGGCGTGCTGGTGGATCGGTATAGCCGCAAGCTAGTTATCGCCATGGTAGACCTGCTTCAGGCATTGTCCACGGTTCTGCTTATCATCCTGTTCTGGCTTGGTCTTGCCTCAATATGGCCTATTCTTGTTTTGCTTATATTCCGAAGTTGCTGTCAAGCGTTCCATGCTCCAGCGGTGGAGGCGATTGTTCCGTTGATGGTTCAGCGGAACAAGCTGAGTCGTATTAATGGGCTGAACTACTTGCTTACGGGCGTGATGACGCTGATTGGGCCTGTTGCTGCTGCGCTCTTATTAATGCTCTGGAGGATTGACCAGATTCTCTGGATTGACCCTGCAACATTCGTAATAGCTTTGGTTCCTCTTCTGTTCATCAGAATCCCGCCAGTAAGAGCCGAACACGAGAGATCCACCTTTAAGAAAGATCTTGGCGAAGGATTAGCCTTCATCAGGAATTCAAGAGGCCTCATGCCCCTAATCTTCTTGGCGACTGCCTTGAATTTCCTGTTGATGCCGATCTCCACTTTGTTGCCTTACTTTGTCCACTATGATCATCATGGTTTGGTTGCTGATTTTGCACTTGTCATGGCTTTGAGTCAGTTGGGAATGTTTGTTGGCGGAGTGTTCATGACAGTGATGAAGGAATTCAAGAGAAAAATGCTAATGACCTTGATATTCATACTGGTCTGTTTTCTGGGATACGCTCTTGTGGCTTTCACTCCGGTCGGCTGGTTCTTTTTCATGGCGCTGTGCCTTTTTGTCATGAACTTCGGTGTCGCGCCAGCCAACATATTGCTCCGCACTATTATGCAAACGATTGTTCCAGTTCAGATGCAGGGCAGAGTCAACTCTGTTCTCATGTCGCTGGCGAGTGCTGCTTCTCCGTTTGGAATGATAATTTCAGGAATCATAGTGATGTACACAGGAACAGCTAATCTGCTTCTAGGATGCGCTATTGCAGGGGCATTGGTTTTGCTGTTGTCGTGGTTTTTTACAGACATGAGACACGTAGAAAACATCAAAGAAGTCTTGCCAACTTCTGCAAACCAAAGCTCAGACAAACCAGATCCACTCAACGCATAGACTCTGAAAACATTTATCTGACAATGCTTTTCCCATATTATTGTTCGAGTTGGTTTTATGGAGAAGTTCGATGTCCTCGTGATCGGTTCAGGTTCTGGAATGATCGTGGCTGCAAACGCCGTTAATAATGGTATGAGGACAGCCTTGGTCGAGTCTGGTCCTCTTGGCGGAACTTGCCTAAACCGTGGATGTGTGCCTTCGAAAATGTTGATTTATCCCGCGGACATCATGACCATGATTCAGGAGGCTGAGCATATAGGCATTAACGCATCAGTAAATTCAATCGACTTCCAGAAAATAATGGGCCGTATGCACGAACTCGTAACAGAAGACGTTGAACGCCAAGCTAGAGCAATAGAAGCTGACCAACGCATCAAATGGTTCCGAGACGTAGGCGAATTCGTCTCAGACTACACCCTCAAAGTCAGAGATACTACGATAAAGGCGGACAAGATATTCATCGTTTCAGGCGCAAGGCCCGGCATCCCACGAATCAAAGGAATAGAAAACATAAACTATCTGACGAGCGATACGGTGTTACAATTAGAAACGCCGCCGAAGAGCATGATTATTATCGGCGGAGGATACATCGCCGCGGAATATGGCCACTTCTTCTCAAGCATGGGAACAAAAGTCACTATAATCCAAAGAAACCCAAGACTTCTGCCCGATGAGGAGCCAGAGATATCTGATTTGCTCAGGCTGGAAATGAGCAAAAGAATGGAAATATATGCGAATTTTGAGGCGGTAGAATTCAAGGAAAAAGACAGTCTGCAGACTGTCGTAGCCAGAAACCGTGACGACTCAAGCCTGAAAGAGTTTTCGGGTGAGGCTTTGCTGGTTGCGGCTGGACGGGTTCCCAACTCAGACATTCTCAAACCCGAAAAAACGGGCGTTAGGCTGGACAAGAGAGGATACATAGAAGTCAACGAGTTTCTTGAAACCAGAAAGAAGAACATCTGGGCATTCGGCGACACTATCGGGAAACAAATGTTCAAGCACGTAGCCAACTACGGAGCTCAAATCGCATGGCACAACTCCACACACGACCACAAGGTCCCAGTTGACTATTCAGCCGCGCCTCACGCTGTCTTCACCCACCCGCAAATCGCTTCGGTCGGAGTGAAAGAAGCAGAAGCAAAGCAGCAACGCTACAAGATAATGGTTGGCACCGCACTCTACAAGGACACGGTAATGGGAGCGGCTATGGGTAAACCAAACGGGTTCGTAAAAGTCATCCTAGAACAGAAGACAGGACAAATCCTTGGTGGACACATAATAGGCCCACATGCATCCATACTCATACAGGAAATTATTACTGCCATGGCATCTGGCGAAAGAACCTTCCTTCCGATCATCCGAGGCATGCACATTCACCCAGCCATGTCAGAAGTTGTTCAAAACGCATTCGCCAACATTCACGAAGCCTGAGGCTAAACCGTTATATCATCCATCAGACAATACGGCAGCTAAGACAGCAAGCGTGAGAAGATGAAATTAGAAAAAGTTTCAGGCAAAAACAACAAGAACAAAGTCTCTTTGTACACGCTGAGCACGTGCGCATGGTGCAGAATGACAAAACAATACCTGAAAGACAATGGCGTCGAGTACGAATACGTTGATGTTGACCTTTGCAGCAAAGATGACTTGGACAGGATTAAGGAGGACATTCTGAGCAAGGGCGGAAGCCTGAGCTATCCAGTAATCATAATTAATGATAAGACTTTGATTAACGGTTTCCGCAAGGATCTGATCAAGGAGCACTTGGGAGTTTGATAACGCTGGAGAAGGTGCGGCAAAGGGCGGAATCTGACGCCAAAACCTACGGCCACTACTTGAACCCAGATTCCAAGTTTCTCCAAGACCTCCTAGAAGGCTTGAAACGCAACGAAGAACGCTACGGCTACCCATCATGCCCATGCCGATTTGCATCAGGAAAGCTTGAAATCGACCGAGATATTATCTGTCCCTGTGACTACCGAGACCCAGACGTTGCTGAATTTGGAGCTTGCTACTGTGCATTATACGTTAGGAAAGACATGTTCGAAGGCAAAACTTCAGTGCAGCCTGTCCCAGAACGCAGACCGATGGAAAAACAAACAAGATCATACGCAGTCCCTTCAGAGGCATCAGCTGAGAAGAAACCAGAAAAAAGTGCAGAAGTTGCCAAAGAACCGTCCAAGATCAGGAAGAAACTGTGGTACTGCAAACAGTGCGGCTACGTTGTCTTCCGCGAAGACCCGCCCTACATCTGCCCAATATGCAAGGCAAAAAGGGAAATGTTCGCTGAAATATCAATAGGCGTGGTCGAGCAAGGATAGGAAGAGACTCTACTTCGTTATTTTTATCTCAATCTGCTTCCAGTCTTTCTTTACTCCTCTTAAAGCAGTGACAGCACCGATAGCGGTTCCTGTCAAGATTTTCTGAACAAACTCGTTAAGCTCTATCTCCTCACCATCAACAAACAGCTTGATACCCAAACAACATCACCTGAAAACAGAATGCCGGTTGAAAACTAAAAGGTTTGTGCAACGACAGCCTTCCTTGGATGTCAACAAACCTTCCACGCTCGGAAACCGCTATATGCAACGCACATCAACACATTGAAAAGGTCCAGTACGGAGCGTCTTGAGATGAGCGTTGATAAAGGAAAGATTGAGGAACATCTGCGGAAGTGGCAGCCAGTTCTAAGACTGAGAGATTGGGACGTCCAAGTAAAGATGGTTGAAACCAAGTGAAGAAAATCCGGAGACATAAAGGTTGATTTGGATGACAAGAAAGCAGTGCTTCTGATAAATAGGAACCCAAAGACATGCGAGAACATAGAAGAGCTGGTGGTTCACGAACTACTCCACTTGAAACTGTATGGCATGGACCAGATGATCGAGGAACTGCTACAAGCCGTTTTTGGTAAGAATGAAGATGATCCGAAAAGGGAGTTTGCCCAGACGCAATTCATGATGCTTCTGGAATCGACTGTTGAAGACTTGACAAAAGGCTATCTGATGGCCAGTGGAAGCCAAGAAGCCCTGTCTTTCGGTCGGCTGCAAGGAGAGATTGACAAGGAACTCGAACCTAAGTGATCCAGACGAGGAATGGAAATGGAGTGCACCACGATTTCGTTTTTCCAAGTTAAATATTAAGCGTTTGGGCAGTCTATGTATAGGGAGCTGAAAGGCTTGAAGAAGAGTCCTGTTCGCATGGATTCGGATGCCAAAGCCAGGGTTCTGAAGATAATTGAGCTGCTTGAGAAGGAGCATCCAGACGCAAAAATAGCCCTAAACTGCGCGAACCCCTTGGAGCTTCTAGTAGCCACCATCCTTTCAGCTCAATGCACGGATGAAAGAGTAAACATCGTGACAAAGACTCTGTTCAAAAAATGCAGACGAGCCGAAGATTATGCTAGAGCTGATCTGAAAGAGCTTGAGCAGGAAATCAAATCGACAGGTTTCTACCACAACAAAGCCAAAAACTTGAAGAAATGCTGCCAAATGCTGGTCGAGAAGTTCCGTTCGCGAGTTCCTAAAACTATGGAGGAGCTTCTTGAGTTGCCTGGAGTGGCGAGAAAAACCGCTAATGTTGTTTTGTCAAACGCTTTCGGGGTTGTCGCAGGAATCGTGGTGGATACGCATGTCCGAAGGCTTGCGGATAGGCTGGGACTTACGGAGAACAGTGATCCGGACAAGATTGAAGAGGATTTGATGAAGCTGGTTCCGAAAGCAAGCTGGATGAGGTTCGCCGATTTGCTTATTTTTCACGGCAGAAGAGTTTGTATTGCGAAGAAGCCCAAATGCGGCGATTGCGTGCTGAACAAGCTTTGTCCTTCAGTTCTCGAATTCAGCTGAGCACGGCTACTCTTTCAGCTTTCGTGTCCAACTTGCCAAATGTTCAAGTAACTGCGCTATTTTCTCCCTTGTTTTTTCGTCTGTCACTTTGCCCTTTTCATTGGTTTTCTCTTCTGCATAGCAAACGATGACTTCAGGTCTATTGATCGGGTGCATGTTGAGCGCAACAAAGGTCTGTCGAAGCTGGTACTGCGCTCTTGCACCCCCAAGCATTCCTGGCGAAGCACTCATTAAGGCAGCAGGTTTGCCGTCGAAAGCATTATCTCCGTAAGGTCTGGAAGCCCAATCGATGGCGTTTTTCAAAACGCCAGGCACTCCGTAATTGTATTCTGGTGTAGCGATGAGAAGGGCATCAGCCGCCTTAATCCTCGCCTTGAATTTCCTGACAGTTGTGGGCAGTTGATCTTCTGAATCTTGGTTGAATGGTGGAATGCCTTCGAGGTCAAAAATTTCAAGCTTAACGTCCTTTGGGACCAATTCCTCTGCTGCCTGCAATAATGCTTTGTTGTAGGAATTCTTCCGCAAGCTGCCTGCAAAACCGAGAATAGTGATATGTTTTTCCATAATCATAGATATTCTTGTGCTCCGTTTAAATCAGTTTTCCACAGCCTTGCAGGCAGGAGTCGAGAATGCACGTGTTCTGTGAAGCCTTCGGTTGATCTGGTTCCTTGTCAAAAATCGGTTGATAATAAGTTCGCTGAGAGTTAGCAGAACAAAGTAAACAGTATTCGCTTAGAATAACTTTCAACCTTGTTCTGGTGCTTAAGAGGCTTTCTTGCCTCAAGAAATGCCCCAATTGCTGAGGCGACTATTAGACCGACTCCAATCCCGACTGCAATGATCCATGTTTCATCTATTAAGTCAGAAAGCAAAGCTCCCACGGCAGTGCAGAAGGCAAACCCCAAGACTTGTAACGACAGTATTGACCGCAAACCTAGATTCATTGCGTGTTTACCTCTAGTATACCTATAAATCAGATAGCTATTAAACCTAACCAGAATCCCCGCAACAACAAAAATGGGGTTGAGGAAGGATTAAAGGGCAAAACCCACTGCTGAGGCTTGCGAAACAACGGTTCAAGGAAACAACAAGTGGCTAACCTTAATTCAGAACGCAATTAAGAGAGAGTAGATATTTTGAGACTATCGGACTTGTATCCGAGTCTGTTTTACGGTTACAAGTTTTCCTTCTTTTATTTGCTTCATGATCTCTCGTCTTAGTTTCTCTTCGTCTTCTGGAACAGTGTTGAACGTAGATGGAATGAGGTCAAGTTTGTTGAGAAAGTCAGATCTAAGTTGACCGTATATCGCTGGGTCATACTTGTCTTTCTTTTCAAGCATTTTCCATCACTTAATAAGGGCTTGCACTAATTCATATAGTTGTTTATTGGTCTTTCCAAAACTCAGTTCATCTTCATAAATCTTTGATAAGATTTGGATTTTACCCCCATCTATTTTAGTCGTACCTAGTTTGGTCAAAATTATAACATCGGTTTCCTTGCCAACACCAATAGAAACCTCAGCGTTTCTCTTTGCCTTGTACACATTATATATAGTTGTAGGCAAAGAGTCGTCTTTTGAATGCCTCTGGAAAAGTAAGGTGTTTATAGCTTGAACTGCGCCAGTGCCTATGGCACCAAAGTTAATGTCTCTTAGATCAGCCATTGTGGTTTCAGTTATTTCTACTATTTGGGCATTATCTCCTTCGAATCCTATCAATAGGATCCCAGTATTCAAATTGAACTTAGATAGGCTGTCAAGTATACCTTGGATAAATGGGTTTGGAATGGGACCTCTTAGGACCTCTTTTACGTAATCATAATTCATCTTAAATATATCTAGAAGTTGCTTTTGAATAATATCACTCTTCACGCTATTCATGTTTTTCTGTATCACTTTTTTTATTTCATCAAAACCACAGCTCTTTCTACAGTCCACTAACAGATCGTCAAAAATCAGAGGATTTCCAGACAACATCGCTATGGTATTGTCATTTATTTTCTTGTATTTTTCGATAGGTCTTTCAAATTGTCCAAGGGGTGGTGGAAGGCTAATCATATGATCCGTAGCAAAAACAATCAGATCTGCACCTTTCCCATCTTTACCCATAGCAGCTATACAAATCGTCATAAATTTGATTATGGCTTCTTGACGATTCTCAAGCTTTGTGAAAGCTAGATGAGAATTTTGCATATTCTTATCCGACGAATTTTCACATGGCCCCCTAATCCGACGAAGACTACACAGAACCAATACGCGCAAGGGTTATTAGTTTCCCTTTCCGAGTCCTAGTAAGCAAACGGTGACCAACCCGCTTGGCATTTGAAATTCAGGAACTTCCTGACATTATTAGAGTAATCGTTCTGCTGAATCTCAGCAAAGGAACCACGCTGCAAAAACCTGCGCTCAAACATCGAATCGACAAGGTCTGCACAGGCTACGTGTGCGTTGAGATGAGTGATGTTGACAAGGCGTTGAATGAGATGGCTTCTGAAGGGTTAATTCGCTATGACAACGGTATGGTTCAGCTTACCGAGCAAGGCATCAAGCTCGGCAGGGAATGGCAAAGCCTGCTGCTGAAAAAAGAACCCATCCTCGAAGTAGTCGCAGGACTCGTCGACGGCTCAATCACCGGCTTGGTAGTCATCCTTTCCGCATTTGTTGCAAAACTAGCAGCCAACACTGCAGCCTTTGCGGCGTTCCTGACCCTTGCAGCTGTTGCCATAACAAACTTTTCCAGTTTTCTCTTGGGCGGAATTACTGAAGACTTGGCAGATATGCTTACACTTCAGACGCTGATGAACTACAGTTTAAGTGACATCGCTGACCATAAGGAACGGGACAAGTCACTTAAGTTGGTCAAAGACTTGTTCACAGTCTTGCATAAGGAAATAAGCAGATCAAACATCATCGCAGCAATAATCTGCGGCACAACCACTTTTCTGGCTGGAATCATACCTATTCTGGCATATCTGTTATTGCCCAAACCCTATGACCTCATCTTGTCCCTAGGCATAGTTGGGATTGTGGTGGGCGTGTTCCTTGTTCGCTACCGTTCTAGAAGGACAAAGGTGCATTGGAAAGTGACATTGTTTGAAACAGTTGTTATCGTTGTAATCGCAGCCGTAGCTTCACTGATAATCGGAGGCACTGCATAAAAACAAGAGACGAGTCAATACTAGTGTCTTTTATGTGCTGGATAGATGTTGATGTTCTTGCTTCATGCATTTGTCCATAACGACTGTCAAGCCTGCTTTCCGAGCTGTTTCCGCAGCTTGTTCGTTGACTATTCCAAGCTGCATCCAGACGACTTTGAGCATGCCATGCAGTTTCTTTAGCTTAACAGCTTGTTCCACGATTGCTGGAACACTGGCAGATGGCCTGAAAATGTCAACGATTTCAACGGTTTTCTGAATGTTAGTTGGCAAGTCAAGCAGGCTTTTGTAGCTCTTTTCTCCTAAAGCTTCATTGGCGAAAGGGTTGATTGGCACGATTTTGAAGCCGTGGTTCTTGAGATATCCAGCCACTTCATAACTGTTCTTTGAGTGGTCTCGGGACAATCCGACGACGGCAACTGTTCTGTATTTTGCCAGAATTTTTTTCACGCTTTCTTGGCCCAATTTCTTCACCTTGTTGGAGATACGGAGGTTCTAGACAACGTAATTCCTCAGATCCGTGCTTTGCGTGATGCAATGCTTGTATCTTCCTAGCATGTCGTCAAGCACTTTCTCCAAGTCTTCTTTCGGCATGAAGCTTACCGTCTGCCCTAGGGATCTTCCTTGACAGAAGAACATCAACGTCGGAGTACCCATAACCCCATTACTAGACGCTAGTTCCCGATTTTCTGGAGTGGCTAAAACATTGAGCTTTCCGAATTTTACTTTGCCTCTGTATATTTCCGTGATGTCGTTGAATATTGGATTAAGCCTTATGCACCATGGGCATGTTTCGTGCCAGAAATAGACAACCGTGAATATGTCTGACTTTAGAACTTCCTGAGTCCAATTGCCCGCGTTCACGTCTACATAGTTTGCCATGAGAGATCACAGTTCATTTTTATTGCTAGGTGGGTCGTATTAAGTGTTTAAGCGTGTTTGCTTTGCTGCCGTTTCTTCATGAAGTGTTGGATGAAGTAAGCTAGGATGACTACCGATGCCATTATCGCGGTTCCGCTTGAAATGGCTATGATTAGGAGGTTGTCAGTTTCGAGAATGAAGGCTAGTGAAACGACTGCGATGAATACGCCAAAGTAGAGGCTTGCATGGGTTCGCGTGAATTCTGCAAGCTCGGCTAGAATGGTTTTCTGATATCTGAAAAGGATGCTTAAAATGGATGCGACTGTTAAGATGAGTATTATGGCTGTGTAGGTTGTACTTGTCCAGTAATCCTCAAGCGTCAGCAACAGTCCGATTTCGTCGCCTATTAGCCCGCCACCTGCACCGAAAAGGATGGCGGCTAGGCGGTTTATGCGTTCGTTTTCGTAGCTTATGCCAAGCCAACCGCCAATAGCTAGCATGGCTAGTCCGTACCAGAAGTGGTGGACGTGATAGTCTCCGCTGACCAAGACGGTGTTGGGGTTCAGCGTGGTGAACGTTCTGGCCACTAGGAAGGAGGCTACAAAAGAAACCAGAGCCAATATTGAAAGGTTGGGCTTCTCCTTGATCTCTTCTCTGATAGCCATGTTCGGAAGCACACTCGCACTGCTTCAGTCTTTGCTTGGAAACCACTTAAGCATTATCCAACGCTGTGATAGTGGCGAAATGTTGATGAGAAAGCCTTGCTCAGAGGGCATACCCCCTCCCCTATATATACCTTGAACTTGGCGTTGACGTTTTTTGTAAAGAAGGAAGAAGCTTGCTCAGAGCTGACCCTACCCCCTATATATAGATTGAACCAAGACTTGAAGCCGGTGCTCATGCGTTCCGAGAGAAGGAGTGCGGAAAAGTTATAGCTGAACCAGTTCTATAAGCTTGAATGGGTGATGCTAATTGCTTGAAGGTAAGACTGTCAATTTGAGGGTTATGGAGAAAGAGGATTTACCACTATTTACGGAATGGCTTAACAAGCCTGAGTTCTTTGGTGAATACAATCCTCTAAGACAGATATCCAAAGCAGAGATAGAGAAGGATTTTGATAAAAGCATTCTTGAACAAACGGGATTTATTATTGAGAAGAAAGATGGAAGCAAGATTGGTTACATATGTCATTTTATCTTAGCGCATCCTGCAGGAAAACTGTTGGAAATAGGTTATTCTTTGGTTCCAAATGAGAGAGGCAAAGGCAACGGCACAGAAGCTGTAGAGATAATGGTTGACTACTTGTTCCTCTCAAAGGACATAATGCGTGTTCAAGCCTGCACAGATACGAGAAATCTGGCTTCTCAGAAAGCTCTGGAAAAAGCAGGTTTCAAGAAGGAAGGAACAATGCGGAAATACCTTTTTCTCAGAGGAGAACTGAGAGATAGTTATCTGTATAGCATTCTCCGAGAAGAATGGAAAGAACCAAAAATACTCACAAAAACCGCTTGAAGCACGGACTGATTAGAGTCTTTCTGTAGAACGGTTCAGAAACATGGTTTCTAAGCCAGTTTGACCCATGTATTTTTGGCGATATCTATGTTAAACGGGAATACGGGAGATATCTGCCGTTGGTTTTTGTTTTATGGTGTTTTGGTTAGTGGTGTTTCTAGGTTTTCTTCTCCGCAGCTTCCTCGAAGAGGTTCTTGATGTCAATCGTCATGTCATGATGATACGTGGGAACCCCGATCATTATAGCATCATAATCTCCTAGCGTTTCTGCTGGAACATAGTAGTTCAGTTCCACTTCGACTCCTTGAAGGGCTTTCGCTCCTTCGGCCACGGCCTCAGCCATCTTCTTAGTGTTTCCAGTTCGGCTATAATATAAGATGAGGATCTTGTTCATTGCTTATCACCTTATGAATCGGATTTTTCTGACATAGAATGTGAAGATTGTCTTTTGCGACTGGTTTGTACGTGAAACAATAGGTTGAGCAGACTGTTCAGTTTATTGTTCTTTATAGCAGGTTTCTGGTGCCAGTGACTCAGGATAGCAACCTCTTAGCTGTCTTCTAAGCTCGTAGCATAGGTGGCATTCGTTCACGTATTTTCCGTGGCTAATCCTTCCTGTAGCCTCAGGCAACTCCAGAAGCCTGTAAGGGCCACCATCGACAAGGAGTTTTATCATTGGATGCCGCCTATAATCATATTCTCTGATTATTTTCGAAAGCAGCTCAGTTTTCGCATTTCCAATGCACAAGCCAGGGCATATCGTCACATTCCCGAATGAGTCTATTTCGATTGTTTTCGGATCCTTCAGCGTTTCCCCTACCCAATCGGGCAAAACGCATCTTCCTTGCGGGATTCCCGCCTTGCATCTCAAGTAGCTTGCCAGTTGATCCACAGTTCTACCTTCAATGCTTAGCGCATATCGGTCGATTTTGAAGTCTTCAGGCAAACGTAGCATTTCCTGATATTGTTGAGTCTTCATATTGAAGCGATTCTTGGAATCGATGGAGCCAAGGAATTGGCTAGTAACTGCTATTTCATCGAAGCCGATTGCCCTTGCCGCGTTGATGGCGGTGCGGGCAGAACGAAAGGGGACGAATTCCTGATGGAAGGCGTCAACGCTGAAATAGATGGAGGTTAAACCAGCTTTCTTCAGTTCATGAAGCTTGAATTGGGCGTTGGCTTGGCTTCCGCCCCAGTATCCGCTGGTGAAAACGGATATCTCTCTTTGGCCCAGCCTATGGGCGATTTCGATGCAACGCTTGAGCGTCTTGTAGAAGAGGAAGGGGTCTCCTCCGTTGAAGGCTATCCAATCCAAAGACTGTTCATCAGCTAACACTGTCATATAATTCTTGAAATCGTCTACAGCCATAACACCCTTTCTGAAGGGCGAGGCCATGTAGGGACAGTGACGGCACTTCGCAACACACTTGAACGTAAGAAGAAAATCACAGCCTTCAAGATTCATTGGCATATTAATTCACGATTGTTCGTCGACTTGGCTACTCAGCACTGGAGTAGCATAAAAATGTTTTACGATGTAGATAGCTAAAGCCGATATGTTACCTTCTTGAAAGACATGCAGACTAAGCTGTGATTAGAATGATCTTCAATGGAGCCAGGGATGGGAGTTGAACCCCCGACTGGTTGAGACATCACCCGCAAAACCCCTCTTTTTTTGTTTGTAGAACGGATTTCTGGTGCGTGCGCTAGAATGAATCAGAGTCTTCAGTGATTTTGCTTGACCTGATTCTTCTTCTCCAGTTCTCCTTGTGCTGTTCCTGACTCTTCCCCAAGGCTTCAACATACTGGCTAAAGTCTTTAATGTTGGTGAATCTGCAGGGGCACCAAAGACATTGAACGAATTTCTCTCCAGTTTCCATAGTATCAATCTGCATTGCCTTCGGAACCAATGGGTCTGCATTGTGTAGTATTTCCACATCATTCATTAATGCGGTCACTTCATTCGTTTTCTTGATTGCGATTTCAACTTCATAATGGTTATGCTTAGCGTGCACGATGATGGTATTGCATAGAAGATTGACCCATAAATGCTAAAAGCTCAGTTGGACTATAAGAAAATAGGAGAGGAAGGAATTGTATAAGGAAATTGCTACGATAATTGTGTTCATTTTGCTTCTCTCGAACGCATCGGTTTTTGTGCCCATTGCCAGAAGTGATGAAGCTCCCGCTGTAGAATGGAGCAAAACATACGGAGGTTCACCCGGGCCGACACGTGGTGATGACGGTGCTGTTCAGATTATTCAGACTAGGGAAGGCGACTATGCAGTTTTCGGTGGCACGTGGTCTTTCGCAACAAGGGAATGTGATTGGTGGCTTGTCAAGATTGACGTAGATGGGAATCAGCAATGGAATAAAACTTATGATGGAAGAGGTTGGGATAACCCTAGGGCGGTCGTTCAAACATCTGATGAAGGCTATGCTTTGTTCGGTGATACAGCGTATGGCGAGTTGGGACCTGACGTGGATTTCTGGCTTGTTAGAACAGATGAGAATGGAAACCAATTATGGAACAGGACATATGGAGGAACGGGTGATGAATGGGGAGCATTCAATCTGGTATGGAAAAACAACGAAGGCTATGCTTTCGCAGGCAGAACGAATTCCTTCGGTGCTGGAGGTAATGATCTCTGGCTTGTCAAGACTGACCTAGCTGGAAACATGGAATGGACTGAGACCTACGGAGGTGGAGCAGACGACGTGTGTACCTCAATTGTGCAGACGAAAGACGGAGGTTATGCATTAGTTGGATACACGAATTCTTTCAGCGGTGATGGCAACTATGAAGTTTGGCTGATAAAACTTGTGGGTATTGGTCCGAGAACTTGGACTGTGGATGATGATGGTCCAGCAGACTTCAGCACGATACAAGACGCTATAGACAACGCAAGTGCTGGAGACACGGTCTTTGTCAGAAATGGAGCATATTATGAGCATGTTGTCGTGAACAAAACCTTAACACTGGTTGGAGAGAGCAAAGACTCGACAATCATAGACGGAAGCAATAATGGGTATGTCGTTGATGTTTTGGCAGACAACGTTAGCATAAGTCAATTTACTTTGCAGAATGCAGGTTCTAGTTGGTCAGGAGTAAATGTTGAGAGTTCCGGGACTGTGATACGGGACAATCTAATGATAGATAATCGTGGCGGTGTATGGGTTCGACCTGGGTCCTTGAATACCACGATTTCAGGTAACAACATATTCAACAAACAGCCAAGCTATGCTGATGGCATCAGGCTTTGGTCGTCAGGAACTCTCGTCACTGGCAATATTGTGATGAACGAGTCCACAGGCATCGGACTTGACTGGACATCGGATAACATAGTTCGTAACAACACCGTTGTAACCAATTACATAGGAATCGGAGCAAGCAACGCAGCCTATGACAATGTTTTCTCAGAGAACACCATTGCGAATAGCAGCTATGGATTTCTTACAGTCATTTACAGCAGCAAATTCTTCCACAACAATATCATGGATAACAGTGTTCAAGTAGCCTTCTACGGTTCTGGCCATGCTAATGTTTGGGATGATGGTTATCCTTCTGGCGGAAACTACTGGAGCAATTACAATGGAATTGATTCTGGTGGTGATGGTCTAGGTGATGAGCCCTATGTTATTGATGCTAGCAATCAAGATAATTATCCACTTATGAGTCCTTGGACGCCTCCTGACATTGCAGTAAGAAACCTGACAACCTCGAGAACTGTAGTTGGAGAAGGATTTTCGTCATCTGTAAACGTCACGGTGGAAAATCAAGGCAACAAGATTGAAGCATTCAATGTTTCTGTCTATGCTAATGCAACCTTAATCGAGTCGCAAAAAATCCTACTAGCAGGTGGGAACTCTGCGGTTCTTACATTTGATTGGAACACCACGGGTCTTGCTAGGGGTAACTATACCATGACAGCCTATGCTATTCCACTTTCAGAAGAAATAGACACGGCAGACAACAATTGCACAATTGGAAATCTCAGAGTGTGCATCCCAGGCAACTTGAATGGCGATAGTGCTGTTGACAGCACTGACTTAGTAATACTCGGAGAGTCTTGGGGGACATTCGTGGGCGACCCTAACTACATTCCAGAAGCTGACATAAATTCGGACGGAGTTGTAGACTCAACCGACTTAGGCATTATGGGCGTCCACTGGGGCGAAACAGAATAACCTCGAACATGTGCTAAATTCACGGCTTCTGCCAGAACAGGTAAACTTTCGTCTGCAACAGAAAGCCACACGTCTTAATCAACGTTGCCAGCTGCTCAACGCTGGCGTTCCTCACCTTCTCATCATAGAGCTTTGTGTCACCATATGGCATGCCGCCGACGAAGACTTTGAAGAACCGCGGATGCTTGTACTTGATTAAAGCAATTCTGATAGCCTTCTCATCCTTAGGCTTGAGTTCATTGAGTTTTCTGAGCACGTAGCTGTGGCTGCCGAGCAGTTCAAGATTAAATCCGAGCCCTTTGAGAATATCTGCGAGCTTCAGGACCTGCTGGATCGGCTTCTGTTCAGCTATTTTCCGCATACCAGCCTTTCTGCAAACGGGTTATACTTCGCCATCACTGCGCTCATTTCTACGCAGTCCGTTCCGGAAAGAGCTAACGTTTCATGCACCAGCTTACGACCTAACCCCATTGTCCTTGGCTCTTTTGGCGATTTCCTGATACTTCTGCCTCAGATCCACCAGTTCCGTTTCAATCTCTCGATAATGCACGAAGTCGGCGAACATCTTCTTGTAGAGCTTGATCCCTAGAATGAAGCATCTAAGCCTTATGATCTCTCTCTTGTCATTGCCAGGCTGCTCGAGCGCTGATAAAGCTGAACTCACTCTCTTCATAACATTCTCTATTGTTGGCAGCTCCTTAGGCAAGACTTGAGAAGAAGAAGGAGGTTGATTTTTTTCGGCCGCCTTCTTCTAGCCGTAGCCCGAGCCGCCGCATCTTATGATAAATCATATCGCGCGCGCGATAATGGGCCGGCTGATTATGTGTTATTAGTTGATGGGGTGGCTGTTGCGGCTGTGGAGTCTAAGCGTTTGGAGTTAGGCTCCCAGAATGTTCTGGTTCAGGTTTAAAGATATCCAAGAGGGTTTAGAGGGAGGGACACTGACGCCCAAATCGAAAAGGCATATTATGGTAAGAACTGGATAGAATATTGCCCCACTGTCAGAACTGATAGAAGCTGGCTATGAATATGTTTGCGATATCGACAACATCAAGTTGTTCAGGAAAAGAAAGTGAGTCTATGGGTTTGTCCAGAGTCTATGGATGTATGCCAAAAAGCCGGGGATGGGAGTTGAACCCATATAGAGCGGCTCTGCAGGCCGCCGCTTGAACCGTTCAGCCACCCCGGCAAACTACATATTTTTTGAAACAGAGATAAATAGATTGTTTAACCAATGTTCAGCTTCTCGACAATTTCCTTATAAGCTCTCAAAGCTGATGCTTCATTAGCCACGTTTTTGATGAGCATGCGTCCGCCACTAAACAGTGTCACCTCAAACTTCCTGTAATCGAAGATTATCGCAAGCCGAGACTTCACTCGAACCTTGAGCTGTTGTCTTATTGAATCATACACTTTGTTAAGGTCAAGTTTTAGCGGTTTTTCGGGGTTGATGTTTGCCGTGTTTCTTCCGCACAGCCAAACAAGCTTCTCTTTCATCTTTGGCATGGCTCTTATGTCTTGGCATGCATCACAGTTGGCACGTTTGAAAATGTCTATTGTCACGAAGTACATGTCACTGAAGTCACAGATCAGCAGCTTTCCTTTCAAGGGCGAGCCCATCCCTGTTAGAACCTTTATCGTTTCCATAGCCTGCATCGTTCCGATAATCCCAGGGGTCGCCCCAAGCACTCCGCGAACGTCACACGCTAACAAGCCGCGGTCCTCAATGCCTGGAAAAACGCATTCAAGACATGGAGTTTCTGGCGGAGCAAAAACTGTAAGATTTCCCTCAATCCCTATCGCTGCGCCGAAAACGTATGGAATTCCGAGCTTCGCACAGGCCCGATTGACCAGATAACGTGTGTGCATGTTGTCCAGTCCGTCGACGACACAGTCCATTCCTGAAAGCAGCTTCTCCACATTCTTTACGTTCAAATTCTCAGGAATCGGCTCAACCTCCACAAGCGGGTTAGCCTTCTTGAGCTGCTGCGCAGAAATCTCAACCTTTGGATAACGCAAGTCCTCTGGACTATACAAGACTTGCCTATGCAGATTATCCAGCTCCACAGTGTCCTGATCGACCAAACGCAGATGCCCCACCCCTGCAAGAGCAAGGTAAAGCGACGAAACCGTGCCCAACCCGCCTAATCCAATCACGGCAATCCTTGACCGGGCAAGCTTCTTCTGGCCTTGGCGGCCAAGCTCTTTCAGTATAATCTGACGGCTGTAATATTCAGCGTACGCCGGAGGTTTCTTGGTTTTGGGCATTTTGCACTTTTCTCCCTGAATACTTCTGGTGTTAATCAGTCTTATATCTGCCTTTTTTCAAGAACTGTTTCTCGTAAATTTCCCTAACCCGCTGGATTGTGTCTGCCTGTTCCGCTGTCTTGTCTTCTCGGATGCGGCTTATTCTCGCGAAACGCAGCGCCATCCCGCTCTCGTATTTCGGGCTTTTCTGTATCTCATTATACGTCACCTCAACGACAATCTTCGGAATGACGACTTCTCGATAGCGTTCTTCCTTGATGGTTGTCTCCTTAAGCCGTCTTGTCATCTCAATAATTTCTGCGTCAGTTAATCCTTTGAACGTCTTACCGACCACAAGAAACTCGCCAGTATCTGCATCACGTGCAGCTAAGTAGTAGTCTGAAAGCCATCCATGCCTCCGTCCATAACCGTACTCAGCAGCAACAATAACAAGATCCAAGGGCTCAAGAACAGGTTTTATCTTCAACCACCGTTTCCCGCGGAAACCAGGCATGTATTGACTGTCAAGTTTTTTGGCCATCAATCCTTCTTGCCCAGCATCTATAGCTTTGTGCAGAAACTCCTCAGCCTTATCGACATCGTCTGTTGCTATTTGCTCCGCTAACGGTATCTTTCCAGCATTTCCAGCCAGTGCCTGTCTTCGTTGGCAGTAAGAAGACGAGACAAGGCTCTTTCCATCAAGGTATAGAATGTCGAACAAATACAGTCTAAGTGGAACTCTCTCAGCCGCGTCTTCTACTGCACGAACTCGTCTGAACCTTCGCATTAAATGTTGAAAAGGAATCGGAACGCCCGAGCGGTCAACAGCTATGACCTCGCCCTCCAAAATCGCCTCCTTCGCAGCAACGTTTTCTCTGACTGTGTCTACTATTTCCGGCAAGCTCTCTGTCGCATCAGTAAGTCTTCGACTAAAGATCTTCACTTCGTCCCCAAGCTTGTGAATCTGAACCCTAACCCCGTCGTACTTGTATTCGAACGCGGTTTTTCCACCATGCTCCTTCAAAGCTTCAGCAATGTTATTGGCCATCTGAGCTAGCATGAGGTTGAGAGGCCTGAAAATCTTGAAACCAGTCTTTGACAAGCCCTCCTTGCCTTTTGTCGCGGCTATGGCTGCAACCTCTCCTATGTCGCCAACAATCATGCTTGCCATTTGTATTTGTTGTAGTGGTATCTGGAAAGCTTCCGAAACAGCCTGTTCCATCAATCCTTCGTAGAATCCCGTTCGCATTCCGCGAATGAAAACCCTTACCAAATACTTTGCTTCAACTGGGGAAGCTGAACTTAGCAATGCCTCAATCAGTCTTTCCTTCTTTTCTCTTGAACCATATCCAACTGCTTTTCCAATGTCTTCGAAGCTCCGCCTCACTTCCAATATCGTCAGCGTTCTCTGAAGAAGCGTGGTTTGTCTCTTGACGCTGCTGCCTTCAAAAACAACCTTCGTTGCTGAACCTACGTCGCCAGTCTTGCTGAAAGCTTCCTCAAAAGCGCTCCAGTCGATTTTGGTTATGCGTTTCATGATCGCGCTAACCGTGGACCAGCTGACATCAAGCGTCAGTTGACTCCACTTTGGGAAAGGCCTGCCTAGAATTATCGATATGGCCGGCTCGATTTCTTGGGGGTCAAGTGTTTTCAGAAAGCCTGCTGCAAGGTTAATCATGACGAGCCGTTTCTTTGTGGCTTCCAGCTTTTCGCAGAGTTCCACCAAGGTTCTGAATGGAGTCGACATGACTTGTCTTAGACCACACTAATCTTTCCAAGTATCTGACTAGAAGAAATAAGGATTGTCTTGCCAGATCTAGGGAAAAAAAGGTTGAAAAACAGATCTACTGCTTAGAATGAAGCTTCTAGCTTCTTTTTTACTTCTTTTATCTTCTTCTCTGTTTCCTTGACCTTCTTCGAATTCTTCAAGGCAGAATAACAGTCTCTGGCATATTCGAGGGCGCTGACTCCGAATCTGTCAAAGCCTTTCTGGAAAGACAGCTCCGCGGATTTCTGAAAACTCTCCACAGCACGTTCATAATCCTTGAGCGCAAAGGCACATTCGCCAGCCTTGTAAAGCATAGAAGTCGAATCAAAATAGTTCTGCCCCTTAAGATAAAGCTCTGCCGTTCGCAGAAAAAGCTCCCTAGCCTCCTTGTGCTTGCCTGCATCATATAGGGCGCCTGCTTCCTTGTGCATCTTGACCGGGTCTTCCCTTTCTTTCGATTCGTTCATAACCGTCAACTCAAGATTTGCTACTTATCAGCATTGTACTCGCATTTAGGCTTTCCCATTGCAAGCCTTAAAATGGATTCACCAAAGTATATGTGCTATACAAAAACTGGAAGAGTGAACCTGATGAAGATATGTGACGCACATGTTCACTTGGGAAAATCCGGGCCGTGGCAACCATACATGAACCCCACGATCTACGTGGACGAACTTATCCGCCTCTTCGACAAGCACAACGTTGAACAGGCAATCGTCTTTCCAAACCCAAACACGGGCGACAAGTATCCAGAAACGAACGACTACATCGCAGAATCCGTTAGGAGATATCCGAAGCGCCTCGTTGGGTTTGGGCGTGTGGACCCAAGAAGAGACGATGCAACAGAAGAGCTGACGCGCATGAGAAACAATCTGGGCTTGAGCGGGCTCAAGCTACATCCATTTGTAGAATGCTTCAGACCAGACCACCCCTTCTTCAATAGACTTTTCCAGAAAACGAACGAACTGGGTTTGCCAATCCTATTCCACACAGGTGAAGGTTTCTCATCACCAGGTCTCATCCTGAATATCGCCAAGAAATATCCAAAGCTACCCATAATTCTAGGTCACTTGAGAGAAGGAGCCATTAGCGCCCTAAAAGAATGCGAGAACATCTACGTCGAAACCTCAGGCACACTCCCTGACTTCATCGAACTTGCAGTAGACATAGATGAGAACAGAATACTGTTCGGCTCTGACATACCGTACTATCGTTATCCAACGCAGACGGCAATAGTGGAGGCAGCAGAAGTCTCACAAAAAACCAAGAATAAGATACTCTACGATAACTTTCGAAAGCTGTTCAACCAAAAATAGAATAAGGAACTGCGATCTTAAGAGATGCCAAAGGGGCTTAAGCAAAGTTGAAAAGCAACTCCGCGACAGTAGCTGTAAAACTTGCGATCGCTGGAGTCTTCGCTGCGCTTGTGTGTGTAGCCACGTTGGCTCTGGTCGTAAGTGTGCCAGCGACAACGGGATACTTCAACGTAGGCGAGACAGTGATCTACGTTGCTGCATTACTCTTTGGTCCGCTTGTGGGTGCTTTCGCGGGGGGCGTGGGAGCAGGACTTGCTGATCTCTTGGTCGCAGCTGTCTTCGCTCCAGGAACCCTGGTGATAAAAGGGTTTGAGGGAGCAATCGTGGGGCTACTGAATAGGAGAATGCTTGCCAAGGGTTCAAGAGTCAGTTGGACGATCTTCACTGTCCTGCTTGGTATCACAGTGGGCATACTACTTGGCATAACAGGTTCCATCTATTACAGCGGTGACGTGCAGCTGTATTTGGGCTATCCACAGCCTGCAAGTCCAACACTGTCCGTTCTTGTACCAGCTGAACTCTGGTATTTTCTAGGCGTGATCGTTTCTGTACTCATCATTTATGTGGGTTTCAAAACCGAACCCGAACTCGGTCGTGTCATTCTTTCCATAATCATCGGCGGCCTAGAAATGGTCGTTGGCTATTTCCTTTACGAGCAGCTAGTACTGGGCAAGACTACGGCAATTGTGGAGGTCCCGGTAAACATAGGCCAAATGCTCATCGGACTGATCGTCGCAATCCCAGTCGTGAAGATCGTCTTGCGCAGTCTACCACAGCTTAAAAGCTAACTATTCCTATATTCTGATGGGATTCAGAATGGGGCTGCCTTATGGAAAAATCCCAGTAGACATCCTAGAAGAGGTGGTATTCAAGAATCTTGGTGCCGTCCGCGACGAAGTGATCTTAGGTCCGTCCGCCGGAATTGATGGAGCGGTGATAGAGGCAGGAAATCGATCGTTGATTATGTCTATGGACCCGATAACTGGAGCGTTGGAACGGATTGGATGGCTTGCTGTAAACGTTAACGCGAATGATGTGGCCACTTTCGGCGTTGAACCAGCGTTCCTTTTCTCATGCATTTTGCTTCCTGAAGACGCTAATAAGAAAATCGTCGAAACCATATGCCTTCAAATGAATGAGGCCGCAAAGGAGTTGAACATTGCGATTGCCGGAGGCCATTGTGAAGTGACGCCCGGCCTTGCTAATCCGTTAGTTGTAGGCTGCATGATGGGCATGACAGAAAAGGGAAACTACGTGACAGCAGGCGGTGCTAGACCGGGAGACAAGCTCATATTGACGAAAAGTGCCGGAATTGAAGGTACTGCTATTCTTGCATCAGACAGAGAGGAGCAATTGAAAAAAGCAATAGCCACTAGGACTCTGCGGAGCGCTAAGGGCTTCTACGACCAAATAAGCGTCGTCAAAGATGCCATGACAGCTTTCAAAACAGGGGGGGTCCACGCCATGCATGACCCAACAGAAGGCGGAGTCACTGGAGGGATACATGAAATGGCAGACGCGTCAAACGTAGGTGTGAAAATCTTTAAGGAAGAGATTCCGATTCAGCCTGAAACTACTGACATTTGCCGATTCTTCAAAATTGATCCATTACAGCTAATCAGCTCTGGCGCCTTGCTGGTCTCTTCCAAACCAGAATTCGCAAACAAGATAATTGAAAGCTTAGAGCGACAACAAATCCACGCCTCTATCATCGGCGAATTCTCAAAAAATCTGCACGAACGAGTAATAACCCGCAAAGACGGAAAAGCTCAGGCTCTGCCAAGACCTTTATCAGATCATCTTTGGCTTGCTCTTAAGCAAGGACAAATCTCATGAATTCTTGTTTAGTAGCTGCAGAAACCAGTAGAACACGAAGAAAGGGTAGTAACCAGCGTATCTGAAAATATGGCTGTAAGCCAGACCGCATTTTATTTCCAAAGCCGCCAGTGAAATGCTCTCTTTCAAATTCCAATCTTCAGATGGTCTATAATGTAAGCAGTAAATGCTGTCGCCTATCACGGCTTTATAGCCTTTCTTCTTAATCCAATTCACGATATACGCATCTTCATAAGCATGAAGTTGCTCTGGGATCTTGATGCCTCCTACAAGTTCGCGTCGAATGAGTGTGTCATGCATTCCGCCTCTGAGCTCAAAGCACTTTCTCGCAACCAGCATAAGCGATCTCAGAACAACCTTGCTTTTCACGTTCGGAATGACGTCAACGTTTAATCCCCAAACTGCACCGACATCATCCGCAATGCATTTTTCAGCTTTTATAAACCAGTCCTTGCAGAGTATGATGTCACTGTCCGCAAACATAAACCATTCCGTTTCTACCTCTTGTATGCCTCTCTCCCTTGCTTTGGCCCTTGAACCATTCTCAGTTATGATCTTAACGTTTCCATATTTTTCATTCAGTTCATTCATAATTTTCAACGTGCTGTCTGTTGAAGAGCCGTCAACAACGATTAAACGTTTAACCGGTACATTTTCATAAATTGATGTTAGGCATTTATTCAGTATGTGTTCACTGTTTTTCGTAAGCATTACAACATCTATTGGATCCATGAGGTTATCCCTGTTATTCTTTGATCAAGGTTTGAATATCTAAAGGGTAGTTTGGCATTTTAAACCTTACAATTTTATATAGTTTCTTTAATCTTATTAAGCGGCTTATTCCAATTAACGTTCGGTGTACACTGGTCGATGATGACTTTAGAGAAAGCTGCTAGCATCATGGTTCGCTCTCTAACACCTAATAGGCCTTATCATGTACAGTGGATGATCACAAGGAGATGTAACTACCGCTGCAAAGGATGCAATGTTTGGCAGGAACAAGAAGTAAAAGAATTGTCAACAGAAGACATCAAAAGAGGATTAGATATACTCAAAGAACTTGGAATCGTAGAGATCGTATTGTCAGGAGGAAATCCGCTTCTAAGAGAAGACATTGACGAAATTATCCAGTATGCTTCACGCTTCTTCATTACTACGGTATATGATAATGGCAGTATGGCTGAAGAAAAAATTGATGCTTTACGTAACGCAGACTTTGCTGCAATTTCCATAGATAGTCTGGACCCAGTAAAAAATGATTATGTTAAGGGCGTTAAAGGTGCTTGGAAAAAAGCTGTACAAGCCGTTGAAAGGCTGCATAGCGAGAGAATCAATGTAAGCGTAACACCAACCATTTCACAATTTAACCTATACGAAATCATGGATTTGACCAATTACTTCCTACAAAAAGAAATTCCGCTCTGGTATTGTCTATATTCTTACGATCTTTGTGGGGATGCAAGTCAGCTTTTTAGAATCGGAAGGAAAAACGACGAGTTTGTAATTACTGATAGAAAGGCAATGGTTAGTCTCTGCGACTCTCTTATTGAGATGAGAAGGAAAAACGGCAACATTCTTATGACAACCAAAATACTGGAAACCATCAAGAACCTTTACTTAGAAGGCAGAAGAACATGGAAGTGTCGTGCACTTCAAAACTTCTTTATGGTGGATCATTTAGGCAGGGTTGCTGGATGTCATCTCCATAACTCAGTGTCATCAATTTTTGATTTGCCCAAGGTGTGGAATAGTGAAAAATTTAATGCCTCGCGGAAAGTTTACAGCGAGTGCACTCGATGCACATATCTATGCTATATATTCTACTCTTTGCATGGAAGCGTCCTCGGCAATCTCCAAATCGCTCGGGACGAATGGAAAAACGCAAAACTCCTGCTGAAGAAGAGACAGCGTGCGTCTCCAAGTTCGGCAAGACAGCGATGATATCCGCTATCTTCCTGAGAATTGTCTGACCCAATTCAACCTTGTCTTCTGACTTTTCTAGCATGGCTATCCGTACATGAAGTTGAGGAATGGCGACATCGTTTATTATTACTCGTGGTCCGGCGTCCCTTGGCTTTTTCAGTTCAAGCAGAGCGGACAGAAGCATGATGAAAATGAAGACCGAGACTCCAAAAACCAACATGGCAAATGATGTTAGAGTCGAACCTGGAATCATGCATGTCTTTTCGGTATTTTGTCTTAATTCATATAAAGGTATTGTTAACTATCAAAAAAAGTGTTAATTTGAATCGGATTACACTCTCAAGTTTACCTCTCATAGATTTTCGCTCTAGTTGTGGTTTGTAGCAGTAAATAAACATATACTAAACATTCAACCATAATGGAAAAGCGCACAGTTCAGAATGGAAGCTAAGACTGAGGAGATATTGGCTTGGAGCCTAGAGGACTTTTCTTAATCATGGTAGTCTGAGCCTGGTCTTTCCGTGTTATAGAAGGAGAAAATGAAGGGCGAAAAGCTGTGTAGTTGCTGGCGACGTAACAAACAAGTGCAAGCCTTCTTTGACATAGAACAAAGTTCTAACAAGTCTTAAATAGACTTATGAAGCCAATCAATTGGTGAAGGGAAAGGTGGACTTTCAAGGTAATGTGATTGGCTTCTGCAAAGAGCATCTCAGAAACCGATGAACTGGATTCTTCAAAACAAGTTTGCACCCTTCAAAAGCGCTCAAAAGGAAGCGCAATGAAACAAAATATCCTTAAAAATAAAAGGAGAACGGAGAGAAAGAAATGAGAAAAATTGTAGCCATTCTACTTGTAGCAACAATATTATCGAGCGTATTCGTGGAACAAGTCCAAGCTATAACGGTCAAATTTAGTGGAAAATGGTATAAACCTTGGACATGGGATGTGCACATAAAAATAACCGCCAAGCAGCTTGCTGACCTGCTGAAGAAAGGATTAGACTACTTGCTTAAAAAATTGAAGGTTATACCTAAAACTCCTAAGCCAGGGGCGTTCAGCGATATTGCTATCCGGCTCGCAGGCTGGACCGCAATATCGGATGGCGAAAACTACCTGAATTTAACTGCACCTGACCCGATTAACACAACTGGTGATTACTACGTATGCGATATTGGAAGCGTCTATAACGGCACAAACGACTACGATCAATTCACTTGGGAAGCCTATGGTGCTAACGATATTTTAGTGGACTCTGGACCTGTTCTATTTTTGTCACCAGTTGGTGGCATCTTGGTTCCTGTTGATAGGTTTGGTTTGTTGGCTCCCTACATCGGCTTAGCCTCAGCAATCATGGCTTCAACAGTCGCAACAGCTGTTTATATCAAGCGTACCAAGCGCAAAAAAGAGAAGCAATAAGCACCATTCAACTCCATCCTTTTTCTGATCTGCTCACTCAATCGCGCGCGCCAACAAATGGAGATGGCTTTGATTCATGAAAGCTGAAAGGAAGCCCGTAGGAATGAAGAGTAAGGTCCGGGAAAGGAAGAAAGGACGGCGTCGCACTGGCTTGGCTATTCTTGTTGCTGTTCTGATTGTCTCTGTGTCAGCTTTGTTCATCCATTCAATGCTCAACCAACTGTCGACAAATCCAGTCAACTCATCATCAGAACGCAAAGCAGCCATACTAGACCACTTGAGCCTCACGATGCCCAACCAGACATTTGTCGATACAGCCACGAGCATTTTGCAGCAGGCAGGCTACAGCGTGGACTACTATCAGGGCGAAAAGGTCACGGTAGACCTGTTCAGGAATCTGCCAACATACGGCTACAGCATAGTGATTCTAAGAGTGCATTCTGGTGCAAATGCTGATCTGAAGGCTGTCGGGTTTTTCACTGCAGAACCTTACAGCACCACGAAATACCTCTATGAACAGCTGGACGGGCAGCTCGTAAAGATATACTATAACGCTACTTCAGACGGTGGAAATCAGGAGTATTTTGGGATAAACAAAAACTTTATCGAGAAAAGCGCTAAGGGCACTTTCCCCAACGCGACTATTATCATGATGGGGTGCGAGGGACTTGCATTTCCAGATATGGCTAAAGCATTCGTGGGAAAGGGAGCCAAGGTTTACGTGGGCTGGAGTGGACCAGTGTCAGGAAGCCACACGGATGAGGCAACCATTTGCTTGCTTCAGCATCTTGTGCTGAAAAATGAAACGATAAGACAAGGGATTGAAAACACGATTCGAGAGGTAGGAACTGACCCTGCATATCAAAGCCAACTGGTTTACTACCCATCTGAGTAGGCGAACAGAAAGCGCGCACGCTTCAACTCTGCCCTTTTGTGGTTTCTGTTCTTCTAGCGAGTTGCGATTCTAGATTGCTTCTGACTCTTCGGCATATTGGGCAGAATCCGCTTCTTTCAACTGCGTTGTTATGATTGTGGATGTGGTCTAAGGCTGTCTTGCTGGACCGCTTGAGTTTTTCTGCAATCTGCCTCATGCTCAGCCCGTCATTGACGTATAGGCTGATAATCTCTGAATGCTCTCTATCTCCTACCGTCTTGAATGTGCCGCGATACTCAGCCTCTTCCAGAACTTCGCCATACTCTATTTTGAGGCCCACGTTTGAGACTACGTTCTCCTTTTCTTTCTTGTGCCAGTCGTGATAGGGAAAGCAGCCAAGTCCTAGGGCTCCAGTTTTGGAGACTATTATGAAGTTTTGCGGTTGCATGTTTCTTATGACAGCTGGGTTGAAGAACATGTAGAGCCAGTCAAGCGTGTTGTCTAGGCCTTGAACTCCCTGGCTTTTCAGTATGAGGTAGTCGCTGAGGTTTCTTATGTCAATATCAATAGCGTAGTACCTGATCGAGTCTAAACCCAAGCTTAACCCAACATGTCTAGCTTCTCTGACCAGATAGATCATCTGGCTTTTGGCGAAGACCTGGTTAGCAGAAACCTTCAGCCGGCTGTAATAGAAGTTAGCTGCTTCTCTTACAATGGCATAGATCAATCCGTTTATAGTGAAGGCGCTTGTAGATCAGGTCCGTGATTCTTGCTGCGTCAAAAAATTCCTGATCCATATTCAAGTATAATGGAGAGCTTGATATTATGAGGTCATAGTTTTCCAAGTCTGAAAGGGTTAGCTGTGCAACAGTTTTGACCGGATAACTGGCTTCGACATCTACGTTTTCGCCTTTCAAAAGCAAGATATATAGTTTACTGTGAGTTTATTCATATTAAAACATTTCGAAAAGCAACTCAGCACGTTACACTGAGATATGACACCTACGACTTTCTTGAAACCGTCTCGATGTCTTCGACTCGCAGTTTTTCCCATAAGAGCGCCAAATCTTTCAGAACGTGTTTTGGTTCGGCTTTTCTTGGCTCGCCAAGCGTTGGCATGTTAAATAACGGTGATGTTGTTATGTCCATTGAATTTAAAAAACTTGCGGAGTCTAGCGCAAGATAGCCGATGAAAGAGGTAGTAGCAAATCTATTCCATTTCACCCCAATGAACGCCCATGATACCCAGGTCAGTTGAATCTATTGCATCATCGTCATTGAAGTCTGCGTTGGGATCGTAGCCTGGCTGGCCTATGAGGCTGCCCCGGTGGGCACCGTCTCCTTTGATGTCGCTCGGGATACCTATATAGACTCTAACATCTGTGGAGTTGTTGTTGGCTGTGTTTACCTTGTTTGGAACTGGAGTAACATAGGCATTTATGACGTAGTTGCCCTTGGCAAAGCCAGAAGTATCCCAAATGAAGATGGCAATAGCAGGATTTCCACTTGCCAACGTAATGTTTTGTGATATGCTAGAAGTCGAGTTAGCATAAGCAGTAACTACAAAGGCTTCTGTATAATTGCCCTAGTTTTCGCGCGCACAACTGTGACATCAAGATACTGCAAGTTTCGCCTAATTGCGCCTACTGTTCCGTCAAACGTATGGTTTTTTGGCCGAACGGTAGTATTCCATTTCCTCTTCCGAAAGATTGCTTTTCCTTCTCTTTCACAGAGGCTAAGTGAAAAAAGGAGAAAAATGCGACATAGAAGCTATGGTGTCGTTAACTGATTTTTCGCGCCAAAGCAAAATGGACAGTATCTGCCAGTAAGATCTGTTTTGGAACACACATCACAGACTAGTTTGCCGCATTCTCTGCAAAGCTTATCGCCTGTTGTCGGTTTTCCACAAATCTCGCAAGGCTCCTCTACCACTTCCAAGGTGATCTTGGCCTTGACTTTGTGGTCTTCGTCGATTCCGATGATCTTGGCAAGGTCAGCCAAGCAGAAGTCTTTCGCATCTATCCATTCAACAGCGTGATCGTTTATCATCATCGTGTTACGAGTGAACACTCCAATAGCCACGATCTTGTTATTCTTTTTCTCCAAAGTATTGTCAGACTCCGAACATAGCTTCTGATACTTCTCGTTTCTATCCTTATTTTACTTTCGGTCAATTCTGGTGGAGCCTATTCCAGAATGTAAAAGCTGTGCGTCATGACCAGTATGCGCTAGTTTTCTTATTTGGAAGTAATCTGACTGATTTTGCCAGAATGTACAAGGAGGTGATCTCATGAAGATTAAAGTTGTATCATTGCTTTTGCTGATCATCTGTGCTTGTGCTGTCGCATCGGCTGTCGTGGCATTTTCCTTCAGTCAATCTGTCCAGAAGAGCGCTGAATCGATTAAGCAGGATAGCTCCGTGCAGACCGATGGCAAGACAAGAATTGAACTTGTTGGAGAGGAGATAGACACTCCTGGGGTTCCTAGATAAAAGATAAAAGGAATGGAATACCAAAGACTGCAATGTGCGATATAATGGATCCGTGTCGAACTTATGGTCAAGCTGTTGACACCTCTTGACAGGAAAATATTGCAGGCAATGTATGAGGTTGGACCAAGGAACCTTGCAGAAGTAGCAAGAACTGTCGGCATACCCTGTGATACCTTAAGATTCCGCATAGAGCGCATGCGGTCAAATCCTCAGATTTTTTTGAGAATCCACACTTCTATCTATCACACATACCTAGGCCTGAAGAAGGCAGTCGTTTTTGTGGAGGCAAAGCCCGGTAAGGAGGGGCTTCTTTTTGACTGTCTGAAAGTTAACGGTTTTTGGTATTACGTATGCAGATCCTATGCGATGGGCGAAGGCTGCACTGCTATCTATACGATTCCGATAGAGAACTGCAACGATTTTGAAGAGTTCATATATGAGCTGACAAGATTAGAAGTGGCAGAGAGAGTTCAGATACATTGGTCCACTTGCTTTGAAGGTGGTAGATTAACCTCTGAATGGTTTGACAGACAAGAAGGAAATTGGGTTCTCCGCTGGGATGATTGGATAAAAGAAGTGCAAACGCAAACAACTGATCTACCTTATACATTGATTGAAGCAGAATCCTATTCGATCCAAGCTGATGAGATAGACGTCCGTATGCTTGTTAAGTTGGAGAAAGATGCGACCACTGATATAAGTGAGATAGCCAAGAATTTAGGTATAAGTCGCCAACTGGCACAATTTCATTACAAGAAACACTTACTGGGAAAGAAACTCATTGAAGGATACGAGATCTTTGCAATGCTTTATGGAGAAGCTCCGTCCATTATGGCCTTGTTTGTTGTATATTTTTATAATCACGACTCATTGGCCAAGTTTGCAAGATCGCTACTGAACAAATTCTTTTTCATAGCGATGGGAAAGATTTTTGGAGAAAATGCCGTATTGATGGAAGTATATCTTCCAGTAGATGAATTTCGCAAGTTCATAGACGCCTTATCCGTTCTTGCGAGAATGAACCTTGTGAGAAGCTACAAGTACGCTATACAGGACCTGAGGATAAGAAGCCGGCAGACTATTTCAGGTGAGTTTTTCAAAGGTGGTTCTTGGGTTTATGATCACAAGAAGCACATGGAGACCTTGCAGCAGAAAGTTCAAGATTTTCTCAAGTCTGAATAGGGGATTTTCCAGTTTTTGCGCAAATGTAGGAGGAAATTGTCTATTACAGCGCAGAGGACTTGAAGCACTTCTTCAGCGCCTAGATTGTCCGTGTCCAGAATCAGGTGAAAAGGTGTGTAGTCTTCGCCTAAATTGAAGCCGTACAGCTTTCGGTAGATGTCTTTTGTGTGTGCCTCCTTGCTTTCTAGCGCTTTTAGGGCTTCTTCAATGCTTATGTGGTCTCTTTTTACTATTCGTTTGGCTCTCTCTTCAGGAGAAGCTTCCAGCCAGATTTTGAAGCCTGTTTCAAGAAGCCATGGCATTGTCCAACTATCCAGTATGACGTTTCCTTGCTGTGCCAGTTCCAAGAATTTCTGGTCGATTGCTTCGTCAAGCGTTTGGTCTTTCCTTCTTCTTTCGAGGAATCGCATTCCTTCCTCGCTTTCCCACCATCCGTACTCGATGTTCTTGTAACCTTCTTCCATGGCTAATGCTTTCAGTGCATCACCGCCGGAGAAGTATCGGAGACCGTATTTTTGGGCAAGACTCTTTGCCACTGTGCTTTTCCCGCTTCCTGCCATTCCGCATATGCAGATTATTGTGGGTTCTTTAGGTTTTCTTTTTGTTCTCTTTGTCACCTTCATATGTTTGCCTCAAGACTTGATTGGTTGAATGCTTCTTGCGGCTTGTTTCAAGTGTATCTTGAGGCAGTTATGGCATATTTGTCCACCGTATGGGCGCCAGACTCTTTTCCTGCTTCGATTGAGTTTGCTCATTCCCGACGCAGAGGCTTGGCGGACCCCTGCTAATGGTTGATTGCAGAGGTGGCAAAATCGTGGAGCATTGTTGTTTTCTCGCTTGTATTGGATCTTTTGGCTGCCTCCAGGCAGGCTCTTGAGAATGCGTTTTTCACTTCTGGTGCGTTTACTTGGTCTTGGCATTTTACTCACTTATTTCCATTATTCCAAGCAGATGAGAGAAGATTGTCCCGACGAGCATCGAACAAAGCAAGTACCACCAGATGAGCGAAGTGTTAAAAAGTGGTAAGGGCAGGTTAGGGCCTACTCCTGGGAAATAGGCGATGTTCGGGTGTTGTGCGAAGGTTGTGCCTAGAACTTGCCATATGATAAACAGTGGAATGATGAATATCAGCGATACCTTCATCTGTTGCCACGTCATCTTCGACTGAAGCTGTAAAATCTGCTTCTGCTTCTTCATAGTCTTGTCCAATTGCTTCTTGTCTCCCTCGCGTTGAGCCTTGCGCAGTTCTGAGTTCCATCCTGAAATCTCTTTTCTCCAAGCCTTCGATTTCTGCGGGTCTGTGAGAAGACGATTTGTCAAGGAAGTCAATAGCGAGACTCCGGTAGCCAACAGAAAAATAAAAAGTGTGGACCATGGAATCGCTGTGGGGATCAATTCTACCGCAGACATTCTACTCAACTCCCAAAGCTTTCAATATTTCTCGTGCAGCTCCTTCCGGTCTCCCTTCCAGATTGACGACTATTTTGACTGGTGCGCCTGTCAAAACGGCACAGGCTCCAGCCATAAGCTTTGAAAACAGCAGTTCTTCCATTACAGCCTCTTCCATGGTAGCATCTCTTTTTCTACTAGTATCCTTCGTTCTCCGTAAAGAGATTTCGCTAGGTTTGGCTTCAACAAGCACGAACAGCTCAGGTTTTAGGGATTGCATCACGTGGTGCGGCATCCCTGGCATGTACCCGCTAGGCGTCTTTATTGCCATATGGGTGTCAACGATTGTTATGCCGTCCAGCGATCGTATTCTCTCCGAAAGTGCTTCAGCCACTTCCTTCTGCAGCTTGCGTTGAAAATCCATGTCTGCTTTCCGCAAGGCGTCTCTTTCCATTGCTTTTCCGTATCTTTGAAGAATTTCCATGGTGACTGTTCCATAATTCAAAACGTTGACATTCACGTCTGCCTCTTTGGCAAGTTTCACAACAAGACTGCAGACAGTAGTCTTTCCAGTTCCCGGTATGCCAGTCACAATGACCGTTCTATTCATGACTTACTCTCCGAATATCCGCCTAAAAGCAGGCATCGTTTCGGCTGCTCTTTCTTTAATCAATATTTCGTAATACTGATAGATTATTCCTACAGAGAGCAGAATACCCATTCCTGAGCCGAAGACTCCGAAAAAGTCTGACACACCAGCAACCAGTCCCACCGCTATGCCGCCGAGAACCGTGACTGCAGGAATGTAACGTTTCAGAATTGACTCGACAGCTTTTTCAGATCTTCTGTATCCAGGAATCTCCATGCCAGCATCGACCAGCTGGTTAGCCACTGTTGACGGCCCCAAGCCGCCAACTTCAAGCCAAGTAAGTGAGAAAACAACGCAGAAGGCAACTAGGATTCCAAGGTAGCCAAGGGCTCTGACGGGATCCTGACCGACGTTTAGGATGTTGTGAGGTGCCGTTACATAGTATACTAATCCTCCTGCGGGGTCATATCTTGTCGTTTTTCCAGTTGTTTGGTCTATGATAGGTTTGAACTGACCTAAGAGGTCAAGCCAAAAAGGCCCGTGTCCAGGATCAGGTTGACCGTTCATACTCCAAAAGAGCTGTGAAAAGAAGTACACATTTGCGAAGAGGGCAGAGGCGAAGATCACTGGCAAGTTAGATACGTACAGAAGTTTTATTGGGTATCGACTGCGGAATCCTCTGTAACCAGCGTAGGATAATGGTAGCTCAATCCGTACGCCTTCCATGTAGATTATGATGAGAAAAGCCGCGATTGTTGCGATGAGACCGATCAACGATGGGTTTGAAGGGTTTTCCCGCATCCACATTATTGATAAAGGCTGACCCGCTGACAAAACTTGCCCTAGAGCAACAAAGAAACCGTAGCCTCGAAGTTCTCCAACGGCTGGCGCGGGCGAGAAGCTTTGCCAGAAGATGTGCTGAGCAACACCCGCCATGATGAATAGGCTTATTCCGCTACCAAATCCCCATCCTTTCTGCACAAGCTCATCCATCAGCAAGACGATGATTCCAGCTGATATGAGTTGCAGAAAAACTATTATGGCTATCGTGCCTGGCAGTGTGCCATACATTCCTCCGATTATGTAAGCGAACGCCTGAACTCCCGTGAGGATTATGGAGAAAACCTTGCTGGCGGTCGTAAACAAGCCTCTGTCCTCGGCATTCGACATGTCGCACCCTATCATGTCAGAGCCAACCAATAGCTGCAATATCAGTCCTGCTGTGACAATAGGACCTATTCCAAGCTCCATAAGACTGCCACGACTGGAGGCAAAAATAACCCTAAGCGCGGCAAGCTCTCCTAAAGCTGTTTTCTCGATGCCGAAAAGCGGAATTTCAGTCATTATCAAGTAGATAATTAGAACGAGTGCCGTCCAGAAGAGTTTCTCGTTAAACTTGACTCTACGTTCTGGCGCCTTAATCTCTGGAATAATCCTTGCAACAGGTTTGAATAGGCTTAGGAATCTTCCAGCCATGGGTCAGCAGTTACTCTCCCTTTTCTTCAGCTTGGGTCAATACTTCTCCGCCAGCAGCTTTTATCTTTTGAGACGCAGACTCGGAGCAGGATGCTATTTTCACGGTCAGCGGCTTCGTAACTTTGCCTGAACCCAAAAGTTTAGTGTAACCAAGGCTTTCTAGGTCGATGAGAAACTTGTCCTTCTCTTTTTCCACGGAGAGCTTCTCCGCAATTTCGTCAAGTTCTCCAACGTTTAACGCATTAACCTTTCGCCTAAGACTCTTTGGAGAAGTAAATCCCGTTTTGCTGAAATAATCTGGATCATACCTTATGACCCATGACCACTTATGCTTATGCCGCCCAGCCTTCCGATACGGTTTAGATCCTTGATCCCTATGTTGACCTACCTTTCCGTAACCACAAGTTCTTGAACCACGGTATTTTCTGCTCTTTCTGAGTCTAGTAGGCAATTTTTCTAGCCAGCTACCTTGTCTATGACTCTCTCGTCCATAGCCTTTTTCAACCGCATTTCGAGTACACCATTCTTATATGTTGTACTTAAGGCGTCTGGAATCACTCTCTTAGGAAGATTTAAACTTTTATGGTATCTGCGATTCGAAGTCTCGGCTGAAAGGATTAATCGTTGATCCTTAACATGAATTTTCAGATTTTCCCGGCTGAAGCCGACAAGTTCGGCTACAATCACTATTTCATCTTTTTCTTCAAGAACATCAATCAAGGGATCAGGCTCCTCAATTTTTCCTTCTATGTGGATCTTTGGAATTCTGCCCCCACAAGAGTATATTTGTTTCCTGTTTCTTGATTTCTTGACCCAAGGCACTTTGGGAGCCTTCTTGTTTCTAGCTTTGCTGAAAGCCCTGAAAGCATCAAACCGTTTCATATTTCTTTTGCTTCTACGCCACTTTGCGCTCAAACTCTCCCTCTCCTAGAACAACAATGGCATTCGAAAGGTAGCTATAAAACGTATCGCAAAAAAAGCTGTCAAAAACGGAGAACTAGACCATCCGCATTATCAGCTCGTTGATCTTTTCTCCACGATAACCCAGTTCGCCACCTGCTCGATATCCCTTTTTTATATTCCCCTTATACCCTTTTGAGGGTGGACGTGACTTGAAAACTGGTTGGATGCCTTCTAGCTTCCAATATTCAGTGTCACTGTTGAAGACGCTCTTTGCGAGCTCTTCTATTGTCTTGAAACCTATTCTCTGCAAATACTCTTCTGTTATTTTCTTGTTGCCCAGAAGTCGGCCTCTTGATTTTATGAGCGCGTCTACGGTATCTTCGGATGGTTCGCCCCAAGTAACGTAGTTCTGTGCTGCTTTTAGCATTCCCAGAAATGATGGGCGGTCGTCAACTAGAACGGCATAGTTGTTTCTTGTCAAGTGAAGCATCTGCAGCGTTTCTCTGGTCTCGCGTCTGGCGCTGATCGTTCCGCGAATCCTTATCGCTGCAATGCACTTGCTCTTCTTTGTTTCAGTCACCTAGGCCACCCAGTCCGCTGGAGTTATGAGACTGTACGTCTTTGTCAATGCGTCGAATACGGCGTAAGCGAAGGAAGGAACAGTTCTTGTTGAACCAAAGCTTCTGGTCCAACAGTCTTTTATGCCAGCAAGACCAAGGACGACTTTCGCAATTTCACTCGCGACCAATCCCAGCCCGCGTGGTCCTGGGATAATATCTATCCTCACGCTGCCGCATCTTCCTTCAACCTTGAAAGGTATTGAGTGATGTTTACCGCATCCACATTCCCAACTTCCGCAACCCCGCCTAACAGGCACAACATGCAAACGAGCGTTCACAGCAGCCTTTTCTATGGCATTTCGCACTTGGCTTGCCTTCCCAGCACCCAAGCCAATATAACCATCGCGATTGCCAACGGCGACTATTGCCTTGAACCTGGACTTTTCGCCAGCGTCCGTCTGCTTCTGAACCAAGTTAATGTTTATGACTTCTTCCTGAAGATCGGGAAGCAATGTGTCTACAATTTGTGGCTCTTTCAGCTGCATGCCACCCATGAAAATCTCTTCGATCGATGTTATCCTGCCTTCTTGGATCATCTTTCCAATGCGGGTTTTAGGAACCCACTGCTCTAAGCCTTCTGATGAGTCTCTTCTGTCCCGTCTTCGATTATCTCGACGCCTCAAGTCTTCTTACCTCCGCTCTTAAATGAACTGACAATGCTCTTCTTAACTTCTTCAAAGCTATCCGCAAGAGTTTCGGGCGATATCTTTTGCTCCAAGTATTTCGAGAATCTGGCTTGATATTGCTCATGATCTGAAGCCAGATCTTTCGCGTAGTTCACAACATGCTCGCCCTTTATTCTTTCTTCGTTAGGCAATTTCTCTTCGCTATGCGGTATGTTTATCCCTGCATCCAAAACTCCTTTCAACGTCGCGAAAATTCTTGCACCCTTGGATGGTGAATGCAATCCTATGTCCGAAACTGCTTCCTCTATGCCTTTGGCCTTGGCCTTTGATCCACACAAAAACCCTGTAAGGTAGGCTGCAGGGAGATTTCCCCTTGAGGCTTTCCATCCATATTCTTTGGCTAGTTCTCGGCTGTGGGCTGAAACCAGGGTTTTGTCTCCTTCTGGTTTGGCCACGACAATTTGAGCAATTACGTTCTTGAGAGTTCCTCGGATCACTAATCGAGGCTTTCCAGAAAGCACAAGGGCTTTTCTTGCCTTGTAATCTGTCTTTCCCTCTCTTCTTCGCCTGTACGGAGCGCAATAGCCTGAGCCTTTAGCCATCTAGCGTTTCCTCCAAAGTTCATGCGCTTTCAGATAGCGCTCCAAGTCCCCCACTGACTCAAACCTGCCACTGCTTGCCATACGGTACAGCTCGCGATACGAACTCTCGGCAATAACTTTCCTGACTTTCAAGACGCGAAGCCTCTTCCTTAGGGCTCGGATCTTGCTCATCCAAGCCTCTTTCTTGGAGATTCTTGCGTGAGCCGCCCCTGTCCTGCTACCAATTCCGCTTCGGAGTCCTTTCTTCTTCTTCTCATGCAGAACTCTGGCCCTTGCACGGCTCACTCCCTTTTCTGGCAACTTTTTGATGATACCTTCATGGATAAGTTTCCTAATCTCTTCTCTTGTTATCGCTGTCTCTGCGTCGTCTACTTTTTCGGGGTTTATCCACACGCGGTTCTGTCCCGCTTTCAGTATTTGGGCTGCTAGGCGTCGTTGGCTTTTGAGATCGGTCATTGCTCTTCTGACTCCCCTTCACGCTTCTTGGTTCTGCCACGTTTTCGTTTTGGCTTCTCTACCTCTTCAGTTTCTTTCTCCTTTTCCTTTTCTTCGGGCTTCTCTTCTTCAGTTAGTTCTTTTTCTACTTCTGGGATCGCTTCCTTGACTGTTTTAACATTCAGGATTGTTATCCTCTTCTTTTTTGCCTCGGCAATGATTTTCACTCTTTTTCTATTCCCGACCGTGTGTGCGATTCTCGCGACTTGGGTCTTAGGGTCAATTTTCTTGAGATCTTCGGCATTGTACACCAAGACTTCTTCATAGCCAGACGGATGGAGCCCTCTAGTGGCTCTTGGTCCTCTATATCCGACCTCTACGCCCGGCGGCCACCCGTCATACTTGATGCGCACTTTGTGGTCTAGGCCGCGTGGTCTGCGCCAGTTTTTCTTAAGTCGTACATATCGCCAGCTTTCTGGTCTGACGAACTTGGGCTTGGCTTTCTTCATTCGCTTTCTCAGCTTCAATGTCTTTTCAGTGGTTTTTGCGTGCTGCTCTGTCATCAATCCATTCCCTCGCTTCGCTCGTACACGAATATGCCGTCCAAGAAGATTCTGGGATCTTTCCTCTTTATCTTGGTAGCTTGTTCAATGTTTGCTGCTGTCTGGCTTACGGCTTCGAGGTCTATGTCTTGAACTATTATGTCGTCACTTTGAATCTTTACTTTGGCGTCGCCAGCTATCTTGGCTTTTCTTGGGTTTCGTTCTCCTGAGAAATTTTCGATCAAGACGATTTTGTCTTTGACTTTGACTGAGATTGGGAAGTGGGAGAATACGATTTTGAGTTTGTAAGTAAAGCCTGTTTTAACACCCGTAATCATGTTCTGAACGTGTGAATAAAGGGTTCCAACAAGAGATGCTTCTTTCTTTCGAGGCCATTCAGCCCAAATGCGGAGGGTCTTGCCGTTAAGCTCCATCAAAACTGGTGCTTGGCTGAAGTCGCGGGTTACTGAGCCTTTCGTGCCCTTAACCGTGACTTTCCTTCCTTCCAGTTGCACATCAACATCATCTGGAACTTGAATGGTTTTCGAAATCTCTACTGCCCGCATTTGAAGCTCTCCTCATTCCTAGTACACGAACGCTAAAAGCTTGCCTCCAATGTGCTTTTCTCTCGCTTCTTTGTGGGAGAAAACGCCTTTTGGCGTTGAAATGACTATTGTACCTACCTCTCTTGATGGAAGAAGACTCTTTTCCCATTCTTCAAGCTCGTCCGCCTTCACTGAAAAGCGCGGTCTGACGGCTCCACACTTGTTGATTCTGCCCAAAAGCTGAACTTTGAACTTTCCAGACCGACCATCATCAACAAACTCGAACTCGCCTATGTAGCCATTAAGCTGCATGATTCTTAAAACCCTGCCCAAAAGCTTAGAGGCTGGGCTAATTACGCATTCGCGCTTATTGCGCATTTCATTGTTTATGACTGTCGTCAAACCGTTTGCCAACGTGTCCATCATGCTCTTCCTCATTACTCATACTTCTTGAACCCAAGTTTCTTGGCTACTTCCCTAAAACAATGCCGACATAAATATAAATTGTAGCGTCGAATGACGGGTCCATATGATCCGCATCTGCTGCACGGTCGCGCACCCTTACCGAATGCTCTTTCTTTCTTCGGTTTTTGCTTACCCATACATGCACCCTCTAATCTAGACGATTTCGACTCCTAAAGTGTCTTTGACAAATATCATGGATTCTTCTGGCGTTAGAACATGTCTGGAACCGATCTTGGTTCTTTCTCTTCGTCGGTTTTTGATGCGATATCCGGGACGAGCCATAGCAACGCAAACGTCCATGCCGAATATGCCAATATCTGGATCGTATTTCACTCCTTGAATCTCAATGTGTTCTTTTATGCCAAACGAGAAGCTACCATTCCTGTCAAAGCTCTTTCTGGAGATTTTCCTATCGACCACAGGCAAGACCTTGTTGAGAAAATCGATCGCTTCTTGCTCCCTGAGAGTCACGATGCAGGCTATTGGTTCTCCTTTTCTGATTCCGAAATCCCGTATGCTTTGCTTAGCCTTTCTTTTACATGGAGCATGACTAGTTAATTCGTTCAAAACCTTAGCTGCTTTTTCTAAGGGTTCGCCAGATTTTCCGACGCTGAGGTTAACGACAACTTTGTCTATTCTCGGTTTCAGCATCGGGGTTTCTTCCCACTTCTTGCGGATTTCATCCTCAGACAACCCTAGTCCGCCTCCGGCAATGCTATGAGGGGCTGCGTTTCGCCTACCGCAAAAACGAAGTTCTGAATCGTTTGGTATCGGTTGCCTTTTTCATCTTCAATTGTTACAAGAGCGTTTCTGCGCTTCTTTCCCTCGACCTTTTCAATCTCAACAATGCGACCATGTTTTCCGATGTTCTTGCCACCAGTTATGATCGCAAAGCCTTTCTCCTTCATTTTTATGGACTCAATGATTTCTTTATCAGGAAGACCTATCTTCAAGGTGTCAAGAGTCTCGTAAACGTCTTCCTGCGGGTTCTTCGGGTCAGCAACCTTAACCAATAGGTTAGACCCGTCATGAAGGTTAAGCTGTATGCTCCCGTTCTTAGTGACTTTCTTGTTTTCAATTCTGCAAAGCTTGAACTTTGTCTCTTCCTTGTCAATCGGTTGAAGAACCAAACCCTTTGCTGAAGGTAGTACGCGGAAGCTTTTGTCAATATCTGGCATAGAAACAACATCAACTAAACCCAAGGGGAAATCGTCTTCCCGCCTGATCTTTCCATCCACGCGTATTCTTCCCTGCGAAACTATAATCTTGGCCTCTCTCCTAGTCTTGGCAACATTGAGGATGTCGCGCAGAACGACAGCCAAGGGCATGCAGCTTTCGCTGGTGTGCGGACCAGAAGATGGCTTAACGATCCAAGTAACCTCTTTTCTATGGATTGGCCAGAATCTTGGCGCGGGTTTACGTTTCAGCCCGGTGGATGCTCCTTTCCTGCCCAAAATCATGCTCCTCCTTCAGCTTTCTTAGTCGTCTTTCTTTTTGCTCTTGTCTTCCTTGTTTTTGGTTTTTCTTCTACCTTGGCTTCCACTTTCTCTTTTTCGATTTCTTTTGCAGCAGCTTTCTTAACGGTTCTTTTCTTTGCTCTTGTCTTCTTCGCCTTTGGTTTCTCTTCTATTACCACTTTTTCCTCAACGATCTCTTCTCTGGCTTCAACAACCTCTTTCGGAGGCTTCTGAATGGCTTCCGCTTTCTTGCGAGCCTCTTTTTTTCTTTCCAAGATTTTCTTTCGCCACTTGTCGTCAAGATTCAAGCTTGTGATCACTATTTTAGAAGGATGTACTGGAACAAATACTGCGGTTCCATCGACTTTTTCTCGGGTTAACCCTTCAACATAAATCCTGTATTTCCCGCGGTCGACTCGCGTGATTTTTCCTTCGAATCCTTTGTGGTCTCCTCGCACAACGCGGACTTTGTCGCCAGTTCTTGCTGGAAGGGTCTTCACTCCATGTGATGCTCTGAGCTCTTTTGAGAGGGGCGCTGCAAAAAGCTTGTAGCGTATGTGGTCTGGGGCTTGGTAAAGCGCTTTTCTTTGTTTTGATGGCTTTGTTACTGATTTCAAGGCTTGCATTTTCTATTCTCCATCTACACGATTATGCTGGCGGCACTTGCTATCCTTGGCCATCTTTCAGCGGCTTCCCTTGCGACTGGTCCTCGGATTTCTGACCCTTTCATTTCTCCTTCAGGAGTTATTATTACTGCAGCGTTGTCTTCGAATTGAACCCAGACGCCTTCCAATCTTCGGAATGGTCTCCGCTGTCTAACAATTATTCCTTGGAAGATTTTCTTTCTCATATCTGGAGTTCCTTGTCTGACAGAAATAGTCACTTTGTCGCCAATTGCTGCGCTTGGGTAACGTCTCAGTCTTCCCTTGTATCCCATAACTTGTATAAGTCGTAGTTTTCTGGCTCCTGTGTTGTCTGCGCAAGTCAAGACCGAGCCAGCTAGGAGTCCTCTTGAAACTCTTGCTCCTATGGCTGCCATTCCTTTTGCTGCTGACACTCGTTGTTTTCCTTTTGCCGCCATCTCATTTCTCCTCCAGTTTTTCGACGACAACGAACGATACTGTCTTGCTTACTGGGCGGCATTCGGCTATCGTGACGCGGTCTCCTTCTTTCACATCTATGCATGGGGGGTTATGTGATGGAATGCGACTGTGCCTTCTCTCGTACTTCTTGAACTTTTGAACATATTGCAGATAGTCGCGCTTGACAACGACTGTTTTGTCCATTTTTGCAGTGACGACGATTCCTTCTAGCACGCGACCCCGTACTGCAAGTTCACCGTGAAACGGGCAATTCGTGTCCTCACAGGTTTTTCTAGGCTTCTTGAAAGTAAGTGACATCACCATAGTCTCCTTATACTCTTCTTAAGGCGATCTTCAGGTCTTCCCACGAGAAGCCTGCCGTCAATCTCAACCACTGTGCCGTCTGAAAACCTGAAATGGAATACGCTCGAATTTTTCGCAACGGTTTTTCTTTCGCCTTCATCCACAAGTGTGAAGGTGTTTCGCGTTTCATCTACGACTTTGCCGGAAAGTCCTCTGGTGTCAGGGTTTGTGCTCTTAGCCACCTTGGTTTCGGTTCCGATGAATTCGTAGCAGACTATTTCCGGCGTCACTTTCATTTCTTTTTCTTCTCCTTCTCTTTAGGCTTCTTTTTGGCCAGCCCGAGTTTTTCCTCATTTTCAACTGTTAGAATCTGGGCTATGGTCTTGCGCAACTGTTTTATTCTGGCGGGATTTTCCACGGTGCCGCCTGCTCTGACCATGGTTTTTAGTCTGAGAAGCTCGGTTTTTAATTCGCCAAGTTTATCGGCTCGTTCTTCAGAATCCATGTCTCGCATTTCTTTGAGTCGTATTATCGGCATTTACTCCGGTGCCTCCTGCTCTTCTTCATCCCCGCTTTTTTCTTCCTCTGCTCTCTCTTCAGCTGCGGGGGCTTCCGCTTTTTCTTCTTTGACTTCTTCTCTTTCTGCTTCTGGCGGAAGCGTTTCAGCTATCTTGATCTTGTCTGGAAACTGTGCGTCTGGAGGCATTATTGTGACTCTTACGCCGAACATGCCTGGCTTCATTTGAACGTGAACCGCTGCCTTTCGCGAGTATTTCGTCGGGGGTTCTCCACATTTTGGTAAGTAGCCTGCCTTGAACTTTTCATATCTTGCTCTTTCGGTTCTAAGCTTGCCGCTTATGATGATTTCTGCGCCTAGGGCTCCGGCATCCATGACTTGGTTTAGAGCCCAGAATCCGGCGCGCCTGAAGTGGACACCTCTTTGCAGGGCTGAGGCGACTTTTGAAGCAACAACGTAAGCATTCAATTCCGGAATTTCGATTTCAGAAACAGAAATCTGCGGGTTTGAAACCTGAAATCTCTCTTCTAAAAATGTGGCAAGTTCTCTGATTGTTTCGCCACCGCGCCCTATTACTATGCCTGGGCGCATGGCATAAATAACTATGTGAGTTCCAAGCGGAGTCTTTGATATACTCACTCCGCCATATCCTGCTCTCTCAAGCTTGTTCTGCAAAAACTCGTCAATTTCCGTCCTTTTTATGGATTCGGTTATGAAGTGTTTCACGATGGACACTAGGCTTCTCCTCCGGCTTCTGGCTTCTCTTCGAGGGCTATTTCAATGTGGCATACGGTTTCGAATTTCGGTGTAGCTCTTCCTTGAGCTCTTGGCGTGTATCGCTTCATTTTCATTCCTTGAGACGTAGACGCATGGATGATACGGAGTCTGTCAATGTCCAAGCCTTTGTTTTCAGCGTTAGCTTCTGCGCCCTCAAGCGTTTTGAGGATATATTTTGCCGCCTTTATTGGATATTTGCCCACGAATGCCTTTTCTAGTCCGTGGTGGTGTCCAAGTTTCTTCGTGAACCTCTTGTAGGGTACCGGTTTTTTCTTGGCCATGACATCTTTAAGGTATTGTTTTGCTTTCGGGAGCATCATTCCCTTGATCGTTCTGCATACTTCTCTTGCATGCTTGTGGGATACTCTAATCTCGCGCGCACTGGCTTTCGCTGTTTTTTCTGGGTCCAATTCCTCTTCTGTTATGGAGTATCCCCATTTTGGCACTTTATACTCTCTCCGATTGTGCAATTGAACAGCGGCAAGGCGATTTATATGGCTTTCCGTCAAAGCAGGTGATTTCCAGACTGAACTGGGATTTCCGAACAGAACTCATCTTACTCCAAAAACGGCATCTCTTCACATGGAGAAAAAAGCTAGGACGTTCTACTATCTATTTGGTTTGTAAAAAAGCAAGGTGATTCCTATCAATGCTAGTGCTACGCCTATTATTTGCAGTGGTTCGAATGTTTCTACAAGTATTGTCACTGAAAAAAGCGCCGCCGAAAGGGGTTCCGTGACTGAAAGTACGCTTCCCTTTGCAGATTCAACGTGTTTCAAGGCGTAGGAGAAAAGCAGGTATGCTGTGAGAGATGGGAACAACGCTATGATAGCTATGAGTATCCAGAGTTGCTGGGGGTAAACTGAGATTTCTGGAATGGAGAGCCAGATCACTGGAGTCAAGGCTAGTGCGCCAATCCCGTCACCGTAAACCAGCAAGGTCCAGTTAGTGTAAGTGTCTCTCAGTTTCCTAGTCATCAGGAAATAAACAGCAAAAAGGATGCCTGCTAGCGTTCCAGAAACTATTCCGAGAAGGTTTGTGCTCACCCATGAAATTTCATAAGCTCTCACGATGAGCGCAACGCCGAAGAATGCAAGCACTGTAGCGAACAAGGTGGATTTGGTGGCTTTTTCCTTGAGAAACACTGAGGCATATATCGTTACGAAAATGGGGTAGGTGTAGAAGAGCATGGCTGCTAGGGTGGCTGTCGTCAGTTCCACAGTATAGACATAGGCTATTCTCTGGAAAGCAACTCCAAAAAGACTGAACACGAACAGGCGAGGTAGGTCTTTTCTCTTAACATTCAACAGCTCTCTTTTCAGTAGCGTTATAGGGACTAGGTTGGTGAAAGAAGAGATGAGGATTCTGAACGCAGTCAAAGTTATCGAGGGCTGATTCCATATGCAAAGGCAAATTTTCCGAAAATTCCCATTGTTCCCCATATGATTGACGCTATGATGATCAAAAGGTATCCATACGTCTCTTTCATAACTTCTGAAAAGTGTTCTTGACTTAAAAGACTTGATGGTTGGCCCTGTTGTTCTTGCGATGGGTTTATGTTCGGCAACGGGCATTCAGAATCAAAAGTGAGAGTGGAAAATTGGCAGCCAAGAATGGTTATATTACTATGCTGTACGGTGCTGGCGGAACGGTTATGCACGATTTGGTTAGGGACTACATTGTGAAGTATTTTGGCGGCGCATGTAACGTTGATGTTCCGCTTGAAGCCTTGGACGATGCTGCTGTCGTGGGTGATATTGCCTTGAAAAGTGATTCGCACGTTGTCAAACCTATTTTCTTCCCAGGCGGGGATATCGGGCGTCTGGCTGTATCAGGTACAGTTAACGACATTGCTGCTATAGGCGCTGAACCTTACGCGTTAGCCTGTGGTTTCATCTTGGAAGAGGGGTTAGCTATAGCTGATTTCGAGAGAATCTTAGTCAGCATGCGACAAGCATGCAGTGAAGCATGGGTGAGCATAGTTACGGGCGACACTAAAGTTGTCGAGAGAGGGGTTCTAGGAGGCTGCGTGATTAACACTTCGGGGATCGGCAGGAGAACGGAAGCGTTAGAGAAGAATCTCAAGATTGTGAAGCAACTCAAAAGCAGTTTCAATGCTCGATGGATTCTTGACTCAAACCTTGAACCTGGTGACAAGATAATACTATCTGGCACAATCGGCGATCACGGACTGGCAGTTTTGTCTGCGCAGGAGGGTCTAAGCTTCGGAAGCGGCATAAAGTCTGACGTAAAGCCTCTGAACCGTTTGATTCAGCGTTTGCTCGGCGAAGTTGGGGGAATAGTAGCTATGAAAGACCCTACCAGAGGAGGTTTGGCAGATGCCTTGAACGAGTTCAGTGAAAAGTCAAAGGTGGGCATACTCGTTCATGAAGACAGGATTCCAATTAGGGATGATGTACGTTCTGCGTGCGAAATGCTAGGTTTAGATCCTTTTGAAGTTGGAAACGAGGGAAAAATCATCATAGGCGCGGCGAAGGAAAGAGCTACAGACATTCTGAAACTTCTGAGAACGACCAAAGAGGGAAAGGAGGCAGAAATCATCGGCGAAGCAACCAAAGAATTCGTGGGCGTAGCTATGCAAACAGTCGTCGGAGGTAAGAGAATAATCCCACGCCCTGTGGGGGATCCTGTTCCCAGAATATGCTAGAAAACGCTTCTTTCCATTCCTGCAGCGTATCTTCGTTTTCTAAGTGCCTTATCAATAGCTAGTGCCAGAAGAGCCAAAGGCAGGACAAACATGTGCATGATGATTACCAGAATTATAGGAATGCTCAACAGCCAATAGTATAGGTAGAAATCGGACCCAGCTATGGATCTGATAGCAAAGAATAGGATGCCATCACTTACTATGCCTACTAGGAGTGCTATTGCGCCAAGCCAAGAATCTTTGCTATCTGGTGCTGTTTCCTTCACCAGTAAGCTTCGTAAGAGAGGAATTTTTCTCTCGAATTTGAAGAGAGAAAGCGCATAGATCAGCAATGGCGTTAGGGCGGTGCCGAATAGCAGCCCCGTTACTAGTCTCAGATCGTTTGTGCTTGCTCTAAGTCCGACTATTTGTGAAAAAGAATCAACCAGTAGTGGAACCATCATTGCCAACGTCACGTAGAGGTTTGGAGGCCCTTTAGCTTCTTTCCTTCGAAAAAGAAGGACGATTGCGTATCCCACTAGAAACCCAATGCAGGCACCAGTGTCTCTCGCGCATACAGGAAGGTAATGACCACCGACCCATAAAGTGCGCTCTGGTCTTTGGTGGCAAACAAGACTTCCAATGAGGTTGAAGAGCTTGACTATTTCTTCGGCTGTCGGCATTGACATAGAACCCTAAGAAAACAAGAGATAAAAAGGGAGTTTTTAGGATTGCTCTTGCTACGGTGGCGGCGGCGGAGCCTTAGCTTGAGTCTTATCTTTTCTGACGATTAGGTATATTACTAGGCCAAGCAAGCCCGTGATCAAGACTATGATCAGCCAGAGGGCGCCACTCATTCCCCGTGACTCTGCGTCTCTGTAGACCCAGATGCAAAGCATGATCGCGATGATGAACCAGATTATCGGTATTGCAAGGCAAAGAAGACCTAGAGCCAGAAAACCTTCTCCTTGTGCTATTAGCAGCGATATTAAATACGGTATCAGCATTTTTTTTCCTCTTTGCCGAATACTATTTACGTATTGCGTTTATAAGATTTGTCCATGCAATTGGGCAACCGTTGATGTTTTTTGGAGGGGCTCTAAAGAATTGACGACTTGCTGGAGGTTTCTTGCAGATAAGTATAAAGTTGCTTTATGTAATTTTGCATATTATCTACGCGTTTGGTTAGCTCGTCAACCTTGAGTTCGAGTTTGACAATCCGTTCTCGCAGTTCAAGTTCCATGTCTCGTTCAGGCATCTTTATTTTCACCTTTTATGTTATCATATTTGCCGTTTCCTATTTATTGTCTTTGCCAATATTCGGCATGTTCCTTCCGTGCTCACCATGCAAGCTCCTACGGGTTTCTGTGGCGTGCATTTCTTCATGAACAATGGGCACTCCGATGGTCTTATCTTGCCTATCACGACAAGGTGGCATCGGCAGCCTCTCTGAATGTCAACACCTTGTTCAACCTTTACCTCGTGCCTTACATGAGCGTCGCTATTGGTGAAGGTTTCACGTAACTCGAGTTTTGAAGATGGAATGGTGCCAAGCCCGCGCCAGTTGCCATCCTCGATCGTGAAGACCTTTTGCATCAGTTTCAGGGCTTTCGGGTTGCCTTCCCAGCGTACGGCACGTATATACTCATTTTCCAACGCGGGCTTGCCTTCACTTAGCTGTCTCAGAATCATGTAAACACCGAACAACAGATCCAGAGGTTCGAAGCCTGCCACAACCACAGGCATGCCGTAACGTTCTGGAAAGATTTTGTAGGGTTTCAATCCGATGATCGTGCTGACATGGCCTGGCGCTATGAACCCATCTAGGCTTAGATCTTTCATTTCTACGAGTAGTTTCATGGCTGGCGGGATTGTGCGATGAGAAATCAGAAAGCTCAGGTTTTCCGGTGGTTTGTCCAATATTTCAACGGCTGTGGAAGGTGTCGTCGTTTCAAAGCCGACTGCAAAGAAGACAAGCTGCTTGCTGGGGTCCTTTCGTGCCATGTTGACAGCGTCGCCTACACCGTAAACTACTCGAACATCTGCACCTCCGGCTTTGGCATTGAATAGCGACATCTTAGAACCCGGTACGCGCAGGAGGTCGCCGAAGCATGTGACGACTATTCCTCTTCGGGCCAATTGGACAGCTTCGTCGATTTCAGAAGCAGGCACTATGCACACTGGGCATCCCGGTCCAGCTATGACCTCCACGTTTTCAGGCAAAAGACTGCGTAGTCCATAATGTGTAATCGTCCATTCATGCGTTCCACAAACATGGCAGATCTTGACAGTGCCTTCCTTAGGTGCCAGCGCCTTGATTTTTTCAGCTACGCGTTTCGCCAGTTTTGGGTCTCTGAACCTCAATTGCTCGACCATTCAAATCCAACACTCTATTTTTGTCTGGTTTCGGCTTGAAGAATTTCATTCCACAATTGAAGGGTTTCCTGTGCCTCTTTTTCTTCTAGAACTTGGATGGCGTAGCCTGCATGAACCAAGACGTAGTCGCCTTCTTTGACGTTCACGAGCGTGATGTTGACTTCTCGTAGTACGCCTTCGCCAAAATCCACTTTGGCCTTGTCTTCTTTTATTTCGATGACTTTGGCAGGGATAGCTAGACACATCTTTATCAGTATACAAGCGGAATTATGCGGCAATAAATCGGTTATGGTTTAGGAACGGAAGAATCCACCCACAACAGCTTGACCAAAAGATATTCCGCCGTCACTTGGAGGGATAGCCTCGTGAACTAGGAAATGCAGGTCAGCGGTTTCGATGGTTTTGCGTGTTATTGAGGTTAGGATTTCGTTGCATGCGGCGCCGCCTGAGAAACCAACGATCTTGATACCATGTTTCTGGGCTTCTTGGATGGCTAATGTTGCCAGTCCTTTGGCTAAGTAAGCGTGGGCAGAATATGCCAAATCCGCAATGGAGCATTTGCCTCTGCTTTCGAATATTTGCCAGATCATCTGTGAAGTTTCTAGTGTATTGTTCTTTATTGTGGGTTTTAGCTTCAGCACGTCTTTGCCCTTCATTGCTGCTGATTCAAGCTTCATGGCAGGCTCGCCCTCATATGTGCGTTCATAGCAGATACCCAGTATGGAGGCAACTGCGTCCGAAACTCTTCCACAGCTTGTCGTTTCAACTGTGCTCTGTCCCTTTTCGAGCTGGCTGAGGATTACTTCGACTTCTTTCTCTCCGTGCGGGAAGTGTTGCTTGTTCTGCAAAATCCAGTCTCTAACATCTGTGTTCTTTGAGAGAATGCCAGCGGCAACTCTTAGCGGGTAACGAGTGGCCAAGTCTCCGCCAATCAGCGGCTGTTTCTCAAGGTGGGCGAGGCGTTTGAAGCCTGGCTCTTCCCGTGTGCAGTAGAGTATCTCGCCTCCCCATGCTTTTCCGTCAGTTCCATAGCCATAACCATCGCAGCATATGCCAACCATTTCTCTTACACCATGCTCAGCCATTAACGCGGCGATGTGCGCGTAATGATGCTGGACTTGGATCAATTGCCAACCTTTTTCTTCTGTGAGTTCGTGTGCGAGCTTCGTGGTTGTGAATTTCGGATGAAGGTCGCATGCTATTGTGTCAGGTTTGCTGTTTGTCAGGTGAATTAGGTGTTTTGTGGCGTTTTTCAGGAACTGTTTTGTTTCGATGTTTTCTACGTCGCCTATGTGTTGGCTGATGAATGCTTTTTTTTCGAGCAATACGCATGAAGTGTTGTTTAGTTCTCCGCCCAAGCCGACAACGCAGTGTTTTGCCTTTTCCCTTAGCATGATTGGTGCTGGTACATAGCCACGTGAACGTCTAATGAAAACTTGGCGTCTCCCATGCGTGCGGATTACTGAGTCGTCGCATCGGTGGGCTATTTGCCTATTGTGAAACAGGAAGTAGTCAACTGTGCTGCTGAGCATCTTTATGGCTTCTTCGTTGTCCTTTATTATTGGCTGATTGGGTGGGTTTGCGCTCGTCATGACCAACGCTAGGTCGTCGGTTCTGTCGAATAGCATGTAATGTAACCCGCTGTAGGGAAGCATGACGCCCAAGTTGTGCAGCCCCGGAGCAATTAGATTTGAGAGAAAATAATCATTGCTTTTGTTGAGCAGGACTATGGGGCGAGAGTAAGAGGCAAGTAGCTCAGCTTCTTTAGTGCTCACTTGTGCGAAAGTTTTGATTGCGTTTAGGCTTCGGGCCATGATGGCGAAGGGTTTTTGGCTTCTATGCTTGGCTTCCCTAAGTCTCATCAAGGGTTTGTCCATGGTTGCTGACGCCGCTACGTGGAAACCGCCATAACCTTTTACTGCAAGGATGTTGCCTTCTGCTAGAAGTTTGCTAGCCTCGCGCATGGGATCTTTCTGTTTGACTGGTTCGCCTTTGCTTGTTGTCAAGTAGGCTTTGGGTCCGCATTCTGGGCAGGCTACGGTTTGAGCGTGAAACCGTCTGTTCATTGGGTCGGTATATTCTTTTTGGCAGAAGCTGCACATGGGAAAGTCGCGCATGGTGGTATTTTCGCGGTCGTAAGGCAGTTTTTCGATTGTGGTGAATCTTGGGCCGCAGTTTGTGCATGTTATGAAGAAGTAGTCGTATCTTGGGTCTTTTGGGTCTCTGAGTTCACCTAGACAATCGTTGCATATTGCTATATCGGGCGGGACAACGGAGCCAGAAAGCTCTGCTTCGTTGCTGCTTTTGTGGATGGTGAAGTCTTCGCATTCTTCTTTGCCCGTGAATCTGGTTGTTATGATTCGGTGTATTTGTGCCAGAGGCGGCTTCTCTTGTTGCAAGTCTTTTAGGAAGTTTTTGATGTTTTCTTCTTTTCCTTCTAGGAGTATTTCGACTCCTGCGTCGCCTCTATTCTTAACGTAGCCTTTCAAGCTGTTTTTGACTGCAGTGCGGTAGATGAAGGGACGGAAGCCTACGCCTTGGACTATACCTGTGACGTTGATCTTCATGCGCACGGCAGTTCACTGCTCTTGAGCCTAGAAACGAAAGACGATTCATATACGTTTTGACTTTTGGTTTCCATTCTGGTTTCTCGAGAAGGTGTTGCTTCCGGTGTTTTATTGTGCGAGGTTGCTACTTGAGTAGTATAGGAAGGGTAGTGCGAGTAGGATTGTGTCTCGCCCACGTTTTGTGAGGGAGTATCTTACTCTCAAGGGTGGTCCTTGTTCGATTGATCTTTCTATGTAGGCGTAGCGGGCGAGTATCTTCAGTTTGTCTGATAGGGTTCGGGAGTTTACGCCGAGTATCTTTTTGAGTTCGCCGAAACCTGCTGTTTTTCTGAGGAATAGAATGTAGAGTATTTGGAGGTTCCATTTTTGGGAGAGCAGGTTGAAGCTTTCTTCGAGGGTTTTCATGGTTTCTTTTAGGTCTTCTAGGCTGAGTTCTTGGGCTTGGAATATTTGGCGGAGTGTTTCTTCTATTCCGTCTAGGTTGATTTTCAGCTTGGATTCTACGAGCTTGCGCAGTTCAGTGCTTAGTATTGGCTTGGGGTTCATGTGTGCACACCTAGTGTGTGATGGCTTACTGCAAGGTTTATATGGTTTAGCTTTTAAATCTGGTGTACAATTAACAGCACCTGACTATGATTAAGGAGTATAATAGCATGTCAAAGACTCAGGAAACGGAGAAGTTTGAAACCTATTCAACAAGCCTATGTCCAGAGTGCATGCAGAGAATCCCAATGAGGATTTACGAGGAGAGCGGTGTCATCTATCTTGAGAAGACTTGTCCTGAGCATGGTAAGTTTGAGGATATTTATTGGGGTGATGCGGAGCTATTCAAGTGGTTCTACAGTAACTGGTATAATGCTCGTTACAGGGGCAGTGGCTTGCAGAATCCGCACACGAAAACAGAGAAGGGGTGCCCGTTTGATTGTGGAATTTGTCCTCAACACAAGACGCCTACGATTTTGGGCATCATCGACGTGACGAACAGGTGTAATATGGCTTGTCCGATTTGTTTTGCCTATGTTGGAGCGGCTAACTATGTTTATGAGCCTTCGTTTGAGCAGATTGTGGACATGTTCAAGCTTTTGCGAGCGAATAGTCCGTGGGCTTGCAATGCTTTGCAGTTCAGTGGTGGAGAGCCGACTTTGAGGAATGACTTGCCTGACCTGATTAGGGAGGCGAGGAAGGCGGGAATAAGCCATACTGAGGTCAACACTAACGGAATCCGCATCGCAGAAGACATTGAGTATTTCAAGAAGTTGTTGGATGCGGGTTTGAGTACGCTTTATTTGCAGTTTGACGGTTTGAGAGAGGATATTTACAAGCAGACGAGGGCGCGGACGAATCTTATTCCGATTAAGCAGAAGGTTATTGAGAATGCTGGAAAGCTGGGGATGGATTCGATTGTTTTGGTTGTTACTTTGATGAAGGGTGTGAATGACAAGGATTTGGGAGCTATTGTTGACTATGCCGTGAAGAACCATGACGTTGTTCGCTGCATCAACATTCAGCCTGTTTCGATGGCTGGGAAGGCTAGGAAGGAGGAGATGCGGAAGACGAGGATTACGATTCCTGACACGATGAAGGAGATTGAGGAGCAAACCAATGGTGTTGTTGGGCGGTTTGATTGGAGGCCTGTTAACTGGCCTATGCCGATAACTAAGGGTATGGGTGTGATTAAGAATAAGGCTTATCCTGATTTCTCGATGCATCCGATGTGTGGTGCGGCTACGTTTCTTGTCATTGATAAGGATGGCTCGTACAAGCCGATTATGCATTATGTTGATGTGGACAAGTTTGCAGAGATTTTCTGGGACATCTACTATTCAGGCGTCAAGGGCAAGAAGACGATGGCTAAGATGAAGATGCTAAAGCTTCTGCCGATGGCTAGGAGCGACTTTGTGCGTGGATTGATCAAGAATGTGATTACTAAGGGAAGCTACGAGGCTTTGGGAGAGTTTATGCGCAGGATTGTGATGATTGGGATTATGCATTTTCAGGACGTTTGGAATTTTGACTTGGACAGGGTTCAGCAGTGTGCAATTCATTATGTGACGCCAGACATGAAGATACGCTCGTTCTGCACGTACAACAGCATTCACAGACCAAACATAGAAAAACAATACGCAATATCCATCAGCGAATGGACAAAGAAAACAGGAAAGAAAATAAACGAAGCCGCTTGATTGGCACGTGCAATAGGTCTTTTAGCGAAACTAAACTGAATGTGAATCATCATTCGCCCTGATGGAGATTTCAATATGACGTAGCGGAGGCAGATGATAAGCAGATGAATGCTAGTCTTTTCAATGTGACCCTTCATGCTGTCCTAGCTTCTGAAGCCGAAGCTGGCAAGTCTCTCCTCCAATGGACTTCTTCATCTCTCTGCCTTCAATGCTTAGCACTTGTTTCTCGACCTCAGGATAGCCCTTCGGCTCTAATGAATCACCCATAACCTTTCCGATCAATTCCTGCTCTTCTTTTGACATGCTTCTCAGCTTGAGATAGTCGTCCCAGCGGATCCTTCTTCCCAGAGCAGTGAGATACTGTTGGAATCCTGTCAAATTGGTGAAGCTCTCTTCGATTCTTTCCAGAGCTTTCTCGGATCTGGGACCCAGCAATTTGCGCTTGTGTTCTATTTCGTCAAGAACGGGATCAATCCATCTTTGGATAACGTCATTGAAACTCAAGATCTGACCGGGATATGCGAAGCCCGGATCGAAACCCCCGGTGTTCAGACCCGAAACGCGCAAATTGTCAATGCTGAAAGCTCTCAATGATGCGTTGACTCTCTCCAACCATTCATCTTCGTGCCCATCCTTGGCAATAACTGAATGCAACAAACCTTTAATCCATAAAGCAATTGATCTTGCGGATTTGTGAAAGATAATTCATGCCAACTCATCCCAAGTCTTTCCTTGAGAATATGCTCCGTCTTCGTTGAGAATTCACCGTCGATACACTCCCGTAGCAGGGATTGTCAGTCTGCCTTGTTTCCATACTTCTCAGATTCAACGCATCGCTTTTCGAGTCCACGAATTCTCTCTAGCTCGGGCAGATAGTGATTTCTCAGCGAATTGATCACTGTTGAAAAAGGGTAAGGAAGACATAGGACTCTATCGCTTATACGTGATAGAATCTTCTTTTCCTTGTCAACGTACATAAGCTTGTCTTCGAACTGCTTCTGGGCGCTAGGAGAAATAAAAATCACATGCAATTCATGATTGATTCTTGCAGCATCCCATAGCATATGAACTATATAGTCATCTCGGAAGGAATAACCGACAACGATCGAAGTTCTTGTCTCATTACTAGTCAGCCTCCTCTTGAACATGAGTTGTAGTTCCGTCAATAGTTCGATGTATTCGGGTTTCTGTGCTGGATAAATCAGCAGAGGCTCAACGTCTTCACCGTATATCAGTCTCAGATCAACCTTCTTCTCATTGATGAAGCCACGAACAGGTATCTTAACGTACTCCTTCGTCTTCTTGTTCTCATACCAAATCACTGATCCATGTAATTTGAAGTGTTTTACGTCAGAATCCTCGTCAAAGCTATCAGGATTCCAATATACATCAAACCCATCAACGTATCTTCGATGGCTAGTGTGGCAAAGCTGTTCAATGCAGGTATCATAATTGGTAGAGTATATTTCTAAGGGGGTGTCAAACTGGAGAAGCTCTCTCAGGTAGTCGAGTCTCTCTTCTTTCTCGACCACGGCATTCTTTCTAATGAAATCCTCCAGCAGACGCTTCAACTCGGGGAACCAGTCTTCACTAAGACTAGGGCTAAACCTCTTTTGGTCGAAAAAATCAAGTAACGGATCTCTATCCTTCTCAATAAGACGACCTAGCGTGCCCAAAAGCTGTTCGACATCAACTTGTCTTTTTTGAACACCGAAGTTTCTTTCATTGAACTGCTCCCTTTTTTCCAGGATCTGCAACAGATTTCCATGTAATTTCGAGTCCTCTTTCTCAACGTGCCTCTTGAACTCTTCTACGAACCTGTACGTGTCAGGAACGCCAGCGTCAACTGAAGCTCCTGCTCCAAACAGGAATATCACACCTTGCTTCTGCTTTCTGTCGCCGTTTATCATCTCAATTCCAACTCAGTTCTATCATTCTCTCCTGCTCTTATCATTCTTTCTCCAGATGCCCATCATTCAAAAGCGTTTTCTACATACCGTTCGCACAATATTGGATCCTCCAATGTTGAAAGTGACAAAGACTCAAGCAGATGTTTCTGGAGTAAGAAAATCTATTTCACGCGCTTTAGGTTTATGATGTTAAAGCATGGAAAGCTGTATCAGAGGTTATGGCGAGTTGAGATACGCGATCCTCCATTGATGCCAATACTGTAAGGCATACGTTGTTTCTGTTCGTTGACCAAACAAACATTTTTATATAGGCATCATGTGTATAGTGTTCGTCACATTAACTCATGCTATTAGAAAGAAGCTTTTCGAATAGAGAGCTTTTGGATCATGCAGTATCTTTTGTGACAGGAGAAATGAAACAAGATGCAAATAGTGAGACATTTTAAAGAGTTACCGTTGAGTCCGCAAGTCATGAAAGCACTTGCAGAGCTAGGATTCAACGAGATCTTCCCAATTCAAGCTCAAGCCATAAGTCCGCTTTTGGAAGGCAAAGACGTTATAGGACAAGCTCAAACTGGGACAGGCAAAACAGCAGCTTTCGGAATCCCAATGATAGAACGCCTAGACCCGAAACTCAATCGGGTTCAGGGTTTGGTTTTGACACCTACGCGAGAGCTTGCGGTTCAGGTTGCGGATCACATAAGCAGATTTGGCAAGTACTCTGGATTCAAAGTACTGCCAGTTTACGGTGGCGAGTCCATCCAAAGACAAACTTGGGCACTTGAAAGAGGAGTCCACATCGTTGTGGGCACGCCTGGCCGTGTCATTGATCTAATGAAGCGAGGAACGCTCAACCTATCATACGTGAAGATTCTGGTTCTTGACGAGGCTGACCGCATGCTTGACATGGGCTTCATCGAAGACATTGACTACATCCTTCGAAGAGTGCCAACAAACAGACAAACCAGCCTATTCTCGGCAACCATAGACGGAAACGTGATGACCGTCTGCACCAGATACATGAAAGACCCCGAACAAATACTCGTAAGCAAGGACGAAATAGCCCTCACACAAATCAACCAGTACTATATGGTCGTGAACCCTGCAAACAAATTCGAAACCTTATGCAACATACTGCAGGAAAACCACATACAGCGAGCTATAATATTCTGCCGAACACGCACGTACACCAGCAAACTAGCCGATATGCTAAGCCAAAGGGGATACGACGCAAAAGCGTTGCACGCTGGCTACACGCAGGCGCAAAGAGACTTCGTGACAAACTCGTTCAGACAAGGAAAGCTGAAGTTACTGATTGCGACCGACGTTGCGGCAAGAGGCTTGGACATTCAGGGCATAACCCACATAATAAACTATGACGTTCCATCAGAAGCGCTAACATACTTCCACAGAATAGGCAGAACCGCTAGAATGGGCAAGGAAGGCACAGCCATAACCCTCGTAGGCTACGGAGAAATGACCGAACTCGACAACATAAAGGCTCTAACCAAGACGACAATGGAAGAACTCGAACAAACAACACTGAATGGTTCTATCTTCTAACTGCGTTTATAAGCAAGACTGCACAATATTGTGCAGTAGCATTCTAGTGTTGACCGACAAGCAGACACGGCAATGTTACTGTCAACGGAGAACAACTGAAAAAGGAGTGAGAATGAGAAATGAGTAAGGAACCAGGAACCATTTTCATTGGAAAGAAACCACCAATGGCTTATGTCATGGCCGTCATCACAGCCTTCTCGGCATCCGACGCTAAAGAAATAACTGTGAAAGCACGCGGACAAGCAATTACGACAGCGGTAGACGTAGCCGAAATAACCCGCAGACGCTTCCTAAAGGACCTGAAGATCACGAAAGTTGCCATCGGAACCGAAGAGATGCCAGCAAGAGAGGGCGAAAACAGGTCGAGAATGGTTTCAACAATGGAAATAACCCTTGGAAAAGAGTAGGCAAACCTTGAGAAACAAAGTATCCATCGGCGAATACCTCGCCTTTCTTTCAGCAAAATACGATGTAAACCCGGACCAGTTCTTTCATGCTTTAGCTTTGGCTGAGGAAAATCAAGAAGCCACCTGCGGGGAACTTACGATCAAGTGCCGAAGCAAAAGCCAAGACAAGATAATGGTTTTGATAGTGAAGGGTTCAAAAGTTGTAGCCCAATTCCCAGTAACGAAATTGTTCCTTCTTGAGCAGAAGAACCCCATAAAAGATTTCGTAGGAGGCCGCTTCGCAGGCAGATGCTCAGCCAAGAAAAACGGAAACCTGCCTTCGCTTCGCATAAAAGACTTGAGAAACGGGATGAAACAAATCAGCTTGAAGGCTAAAGTCTTAGAGATTCCTGCGCCAAGACTCGTTTTCACAAGATTCGGAAACTATGCAAGCGTGTCTAATGCCGTGATAACAGATGAGACAGGGACAATCAAGCTGTGTTTATGGAACGAGCAAATAACCGCGGTTTCTATAGGAGATGTCATTCAGATTGAGAACGCTAGCATGTCGACGTTCAGAGGCGAAAGCCAACTGAAAATTGGAAGAAAAGGAAAGCTCAGCAACCTAGAGCAACCAAGCCCCACAATAGAAGTTCAAGGCTTGTAGAAGAACCGAATTTTTGGATTGAAGAAAGAATAGAGCAAACCATTCTAGGTTTTTGCTGTTTTCTGTCTTTCCTCTTCCTGAAGCACTCTTCTCAGAACCTTGCCAACCAATGTCATTGGCAACTCTTTCCGAAACTCCAACTCTCTAATCGCCTTGTATGGAGCAACCTTTTCATTAACGAATTTCCTGATCTCGTCTTCAGTTGCAGTTGCTCCATCTTTAAGCACGACGAACGCTTTCGGGATCTCGCCTGCAACAGGATCAGGCTTCCCGATAACACCGCAAAGCTTCACGGCTGGATGCTCGTAAAGCACGTCTTCAATTTCTCTTGGATAGACGCTGTAGCCCTTGTACTTGATGAGGTCCTTCTTTCTGTCGGTGATGTAGAAGTAGCCGTCCTCATCTATCTTTCCAATGTCGCCAGTGTAAAGCCACCCATCACGAAGAACCTGAGCAGATTCTTCAGGCATGTTCCAGTAGCCCTTCATCACCTGCGGACCCTTAACCACAAGCTCACCCGTCTCGCCGACACCAAGCTCGGTCTGCCCAGTCTCCATGTCCATTATCTTCGCGTCCGTGTCAGGCCAAGGCAAACCAATACTCCCAACCTTAACCGTCTTTAACGATCTATCAAGCGGGTTGCAGTGCGTGACAGGTGAAGACTCGGTCAAGCCGTAGCCTTCTACGAGAACGCCCCCAGTTGCATCCATCCACTTTCTCTGAACCTCGGGCGGAAGCGGAGCCGAGCCTGAAAAGCAGAAGCGGACAGACGAAAGATCATACTTGCTGAATGCTGGGTGAGCCAAAAGCACAGAGTACATTGTCGGAGCTCCACAGAAGACCGTGACCTTGTTTTTCTGTATCGCCTTCAGGGTCATTTCGACGTCAAACCCTGGCAGCACAACCATCTTCCCACCCATGTAAATAGGTGCATTCATACCCGTGGTCATGCCGTAAATGTGGAACAATGGTAACACAGTCAAGAAAGTTTCTTCTGCCTCTTTGCCTCTAAGCCAAAACGCACATGAAACCGCGTTCGACACCAAGTTCCTATGCGTAAGCATCGCACCCTTCGCAGTGCCCGTAGTTCCACCCGTGTATTGAAGCGCCACCAAGTCCTCCCAAGGATCAATCTCGACACTTGGCGGTTTGGCAGGATACTTGGCTAATAGTTCTTTGAAGAAGAAAACGTTTGGTTTACGTTCAACCTTGTGGGAAGGAATCTTCTTCATCAAAGAGCCCAAAAACGCAACAACACTAGACATGTAATCCTTCAAACTCGTGACAATGACCCGCTTAACCTTAGTTTTATCGATAACTTTCTCCAGAATTGGATAAAGCGCGTCCAAAACCACAATGGTTTCAGCCTCGGAATCCTTCAGCTGATGTTCAACCTCACGCTCCTTATAGAGGGGGCTTATAGCTGTCTCAATCGCGCCAATCCTAATCGCACCATAATAGGCGATTACGAATTGTGGCATGTTTGCAAGGAAAAGCGCCACTTTGTCACCCTTCTTCACGCCCAAAGCATCCAAAGCCGTTGCAAACTTGTCCACCGCCAAGTCCAACTCCTGATAGGTCATTGGCTTGTCAAAATACACGATAGCCGTCTTGTCCGGATACTTCCTAGCTGTTTCCTTCAGCAAATTCGAAAGAGGAACATCTGGATACTTCATGTGCTTTGGCACGCCTTCAGGCCAAAACTTGAACCAAGGCTTCTCAGCAGGCTGTACGGGTGGTTGAACAGGTTGAGAAGGTTGAACGGGCTGAGGAGGCTCAGCTTCTTTCTTCTTACCCTTCCTCTTCGACGCCATAAACCAAAACCCATCTCATATATCACGGGCAAGACGTAATAATACTTTCTACGGTGTTTCATCCGTTACTACGCATTCTTTGCTTCGTCTTTCATTCTCTCTTTTGCCGTGAATAACTCCCTAGGTCTTTCTAAATAACTCCCACAAATGTGGCGCACGCTGCGTAGTTGTATTAGGTCTGTCAGTCATATGAGAGGCTGATAGATCATCTGGAGTCTGTCTCAGATTCCTATGCGCAAGAAAGCAAGAGGCTACTAGAAATGGGCAAGCGAAAATGGCCCATCCAGGATAGAAGTACATTAGGTAATAAGGGAATAGTCTGAGAGAGATGGCTATCACATCATAGAAGCTTGTTACGCTCGCGCTGACGGTTCCCAGCAAAGCAAGGATTCTTGGAAGTCTTAGATTTGTACCGAACCTTCTGTCTAGCTCCCTGAGACTGTTATTTTCGAGATATGTATATACTGTCCAAGGAACGATGGGAACCGAGAAGGCAATCGTGATTGATTGCTCGAATGCCAAGCCGGAGTAGAGGACAAAAAGCCATATCCAAGAAGGATATGAAACTATGAAAACACAGCAATATTGCATCACAGATCCTGTTCTGTTCATACCCAGAAGCTTCCATCCTTTTGCACGTCTCGTAATCGACAAAATGTAAACCAACATGGCGAAAATCCATGAAGGCCACAATATTAACAGAACAGGGACAACGACTAGCAAAACAACCAAGATCAATGAAAGTGCGAAGCCAGACCTCAGATGCCGAAACGCTTCATCCACCGTACTCGTTCCTTCTAGTTGACCTTTGACCAAGCTTGAGATTCTCTTAAGTCTCCGTGCATACATAGCGATAATGAAGCTGAGAATAGGCAAGAGCAAACCTGCTACCGCGCTCAGAATGCTAAAGCTTCCCATACTTACCGAACCATTCACAAGCCCAAAAACCAGTACCATAACAGCCCAGCAAGTCGTGTGCGTCTGCTCAAGAGCACGAGAGCACTTCCTAGGATCGTGAGCAGGCCAAAGATCACGAAGAAGATGCCCAGTACGCCGACTGGACCATGTGCTGGCCACCCAGCATAATAATATCTGAATCCTGTCAAAATCGTGGAAAGACCAGCAATCGCGCCTATGACAGAACTTAAGACAGCATAGGTTTGAGCGTCACGAACGTCATGTTTGCTGTCATTGGCAAGCTTGCTTTCGGTGGTCAAGTAATACACTGTGATTGATTATGGCTGAGTCAGTTAATTTGAGTTTCGAAAACGTCCGTTGCGAAGCTCCTAGAAATAGGCCTGAATAACACGTGCTTTTTATTTCGGTCCATGCTATGGGTCGGTTGACAAGTTCATGCTCAAAATCATGAAATCGCTTAGCGTTGTTTCCAGAGCAGAGTTCCTAATGCCGAATTTGGGATCGCTCATTATGGGACTTGGCTGGGGAGCAACACCGTCCACAAGTATTGGCGACTTGGTGATTATGATAGTCTTGTCCTTTGCCATAATCAACCTAAGCTCTGCCATCGGTGCACAAGCCAACACCCTCTCTGACCGCGAATTAGATTCAAAGGACGCGCGCAAGAAACAACTCGTCGAAGCAATGAATTTCTTTGGAGCAAACCGACTGAAAAAAGCGCTATTTATCGAGTTTGCTCTTACCCTGATTCTGACCTTTCTATTCATGTTAATCCAGCAAAAGCCCATTTTACTACTTCTGTGGGTAGTCGGAATCTGCCTAGGTTGTGCCTATTCTCTTCAGCCAATAAGACTAAAATCCAGATATTGGCTGGCTCCCATTTCGTTGATTCTCGTACTCGCCTTTTTCCCAGTGCTATTCGCTTACTACACTTTCACAACCGAAATGAACCCTTTCTTTCTCATATCGCTGACAGGGCTCGCTCTAACAGTGTATGGCGTGATAATACCGACTGAAATCCGAGACTACTTCGGAGATAAGGCAATGGGTATTGAAACATTGACAGTGCACCTAGGCCTCGTTAAAGCCTCCATAATCGCCATGGCACTTCTCGCTACAGGAGCAACACTCACCGCGATCGCATTTCTTCTGCAATTCACCTACACCCAACACCCGTTCCTAGCTGTTCTCTTAGTTGCCATACTGGTCGCTGGATTCTTTGTGTTGAAGGAATTCCGGAAGCTATATTCCCTTTCCAAAGAATACATGGTGTCAAAGAGCAACAGTCTCATTGAGGAAAAGATCGTGCATTTGTCTGCACACAATCCCCGGTGGATAATGATAATTACACAGACCTATAGCGTAATCTCTATCGTATTGTTAGTAAGCAAGTTCCTGCTTTAACCGACTGCGCATCCAGCAATGAAAAAGAGAGAGTTGCGGATTGGGTCTAGCATATCTGTGAATTGTGGGGTCAAGAAACTAACCCCGAGAGACGGAGAGGACAGCGCGGCATTTGATATCGAGTGCCATCAAAGCGCGTCAAGCGCACAAGATTCGTTCATAGAATCGAAAAGGAAAAAGGGAGTTGTGCGGGAGAAGTCTCCATATAGAAGACAAATAATACTTCCTACGGAAGGCTTACCCAGTGAAGACTGAACAAACATGGATTCAATGCGGAAATGCAAGGCTTCACGGAGAACTATACATTCCATATCGTGTTCCAGCCCCAGCGCTGCTCATCTGTCATGGCTTGAACGCAAGAGGCTCAAGCGGTCTGAGACTCTATGCCCGCTTAGCTGAAAACGCCTGCAAGAATGGCTTTGTTTCCTTTGTCTTCGATTTCCGAGGAGTTGGAAAAAGCACAGGAAGATTCGATTATGGCTTCGGTGAACAGGAAGACCTCAAATGCGCATTGAACTACCTGTCTTCGAGACCAGAAGTCTTGCCTAACGGAATCTTCATTGTCGGTCACAGTCTCGGCGGCGCAGTCTCAATCTACGCAGTTCAAAACGAGACACGGGTGAAGGGCTTGGTGCTGTGGTCAACCCCGAAAAACCACAACTACAATGTTAAAAAATTCATCAAACGCAGTCGAGGCAGGCTGGGTTTGTGCTTGTTTTTCTTCTTCTCTTACCTTGACAAGGTTTTTGATGTTTCAAAGCTGTTCAAACTTGAGGTCTACGGCGTAACACTACGCCCTAGATATGTCAGGGGAAAGCTCATGAAACTGCATGAAAGCGAAGCCGTCACGAAATTGCACAACACTCCGTTGCTCATTGTGATCGGAGAAGCGGACAACATAGTCGAAGTAGATGAGGCTCAAGAAATCTACAACTCAGCAAAAGAACCCAAAACTCTGCTGATAATAGAGGGAGCAGACCACATCTACAAAGGCAAAGAACAGGAACTCATAGGCAAGACAATCGAATGGATCAAGAGGCGGGTATAAGCCGATCTTCTAGCAGCTAGGCTAAGGTGGCACGAACTCGTAGGTTGGGTTTCCTTCCTGTGAAACCTTTCCCACCAGCTTGACCTTCATGCCCACCTTGATCTGAGACAGCTTAAACCCAGTCAGCCAAGCCAACACCTTCACGCCTTCTTTGAGCTTGCCAATAGCCACAGTATAAGGCTTGTATGCCGAGAAGGAAGTTGGCCTAATCACCACATGCGTATACGTCTCAATCTCTGCTTCATTGCTTAACTCGACCCACTGCATCTCCGAACGCAAACAGTCTGGGCAGTCAGCCGAAGGCGGAAAATACAGTCTTCCGCAGTTAGAGCATTTTGTCGCGTAGACTTTTCCTTCCTTCAAGCCTTCCCAAAACTTTAGGGTCTTGCTTATCGGAATTTCTTCCACGATTGTTATCGGTCTAGACTTTATTACAGGCATAGATGTCGACATCTTCTTATCATCTCCTCAAAATCGTCACATAACAATAATGGCCCGTTCCACCCACATTGTGAGCAAGCCCAACATAGTTCTTCAAAGGAATCTGACGGCTCTTCTCAACAGCCTCCTCTCTAAGCTGACGAGTCAACTCATAAACCATAGAACAACCAGTCGCACCAATCGGATGCCCCTTCGCCTTAAGCCCACCATCCATGTTCACGGGAATCCTGCCACCAATCTCAGTTTGGCCCTCACGCAGAAGCTTCACTCCTTCGCCTCTGCCGCAGAAGCCAAGGTCTTCATAAGCCAATATCTCAGCAATCGTGAAGCAATCGTGAACCTCGGCAAAATCAATCTGATCTGGCGTGACTCCAGCCGCTTTGTAGGCTCTCTGAGCTGCTAGCACGCTTGCGTCTAAACCCACAAAATCAGAACGCTTGCTCAAGTTAGCAGTTCCAGACGAGTAGCCAATTCCAGCCACCCATACAGGCGTGTCAACCTTCAGCTCGCGGGCTTTCTCTTCTGAAACTAGAATAACCGCAGAAGCACCGTCCGTCATGGGCGAACAATCATATAGCTTGAGCGGTGAAGCAATAACCATCGAGGAAAGTACATCGTCAACGGTGATCTTGTTCTGAAGGTGTGCAATCGGGTTCATAGCCGCATACTTATGATTCTTCACAGCCACCAAAGCCAAATCCTCCTCAGTAGTGCCATACTTGGCCATGTACGCATTAGCATACAACGCGTAATACGCAGGAAACGTCAGGCCAAAATTGTGAAACTCCCAGAAATAGTAGCCTGCCCTGCCAATCCACTCCATGGCTGTGGGCGTGTCAATCTCCCGCATCTTCTCTACACCCAAAGCCATAGCAACGTCGCAGTGACCGCTGGCAACAGCAGAATAAGCCGCAAAGAGGGCTGCGCTACCGCTTGCACAGGCCGCTTCAACGCGCATCAGCCCAGCCCCAGTCAAACCACAATACTCACCCGTAATTACGGCAGGTAGAAGCTCCTCATACCATGCTCCAGCCCCAACCGAACCCAAAGCAACAAACTGAATGTCCTTAGCAGCCAAGCCCGCATCCTCTAGCGCAGGCTTAACCGCCTCAAAAGCCAACTCAGAAATATTCACATCACTTCTAACACCAAACTTCGAATTCCCAACACCAACAACCGCTACCTTACGCACGTCAACCACTCCATGCTTGAATATAATTCGGATGGTTGTAGAATATAAAGAAAAAGGGAAAGCCTACGCTTACTTTCCTTTGAACTCTGCCTTTCTTTTTGAGAAAAGTGCTTCGACGCCTTCCTTGAGGTCTTCTGTAGAGAAAGTCAAGCCCATCATGCTTGCTTCCAAACGCAGTCCAGCTTCCAACGGCACTTGCGTTCCAAAGTTCAAAGCATGCTTCGCATACTTCATAGCTATTGGTGGTCCATCACAAAGCTTCTGAGCCAAAGCTGAAGCCTCTTCCCTCAGCTTCTCGTAATGCACAACCTTGTGAACCAAACCAACATGTAGCGCTTCGTCTGCCTTGAGCTTCACTCCAGGAACCATGATCATCTCCTTCGCCTTCGGCAAGCCTACTAACCTAGCCAGTCTTTGGGTTCCACCCCAGCCAGGGATGAGGCCTAGCGAGATTTCCGGGCTTCCAAGCTCAGCATGTTCAGCGGCTATTCTGAAGTCGCATGCCATAGCCAGCTCCAGCCCGCCGCCGAGTGCAAAGCCGTTTATTGCCGCTATGACTGGCTTGGACATTTCTTCGATTTTGCCGAAGACCTTCTGCCCAGCCCTTGAAAACTCCTCAGCCTTGACTGGCGTCGCTTTGGGAAACATGGTCACGTCGGCACCTGCGCTGAAGGCTCTGTCACCGTCGCCCATGATGACAACACATCTAATGCTTGGATCTTTCTCAGCCGTGTCCAAGGCATCAGCAAGCTCTTCAATCAAAACATCATTAAAAGCATTCAGCCTGTGCGTCCTGTTAAGGATAATCCACAGAGTATTCGCTTCTCGCTCTATTTTGACCGTTTCATATGCTTTGCTCAACTTCTGTTCACCACGCCTATGTTTGGCACCATCACCTATATGCTTTTTCATGAACAAAAACAGGATATACGATAAAGCACAAGAAGAAAAGAGGGGATTTGTCTCCTTCTTCTCTAGAAGGAGCTATGCTACGTTAAGTAGAACGGGTTCGCTGCGTCTCCGTCGTATTGTTGAGGTTCGTCGCCGCCGCCATACGGATAGTTAGCGTGTGCGTAAGCAAACACAGTTTCCATTGAAGTGTTGGGATTAGCGCCGTAGTGGTTGATCCAAGAGTATTCCAAGAAGAAGTAGGTCCACGCACCATTCTGGTAAGAAGGCTCGTCATAACCATAGCCATTCGCAGTGCAAGTCGGCGTCAGATAGACGCGCAGTTTGTTCGGCATATTCATCAGATTGTCACCAAATCCGCCGCTATAGCAGTGGTCGAGGAAAACGAAGATCTTGTTAGCAACAGCATGTTCAAGAATATCAGCCAGTTCTGTGTCATACAAGTTACCATTTTCGCCGCTTTCACCGCTGCCTGAATCCCACATGCAGAGATAGGACGAACCCGCGCCATTGCCTGAGCCATGACCTGACGAGATGAAGCATATTATGTCATCGCTGTCTGCACTATTGACCATGTTTCTCAGAGCCTGCTTGACATTGTATTCGGTAGCTATCCCATCATACTTCGGATAGTTAGCAGTGTGCCCATCTCCATAGACATAGACGTTGTTAAAGGCCATCTTGCTTGCCAAGTGGTTGTACCAGTCAGTCGCATCCTCATCACAATACGAAAGATCGCTGATAGCCTTGTAGTCGCTGATTCCCACAATAACCGCATACTTCATGACGCCTCCAGCAGCATTAACATTGAAAGTCACAGAAGCAATAGCACTGTTTCCAGCCTTGTCCCACGCCCGCACATCAACCGTATGAGTGCCGTTGGATACGCTCGTATAGGTGTGGCTGGTCGAAGTGCCCTTATTGATCCATGAACCACTGTCAATCCTCGTCTCATAGTAGTTAATGCCGCTTCCAGAATCCGAGCCAGTCCACGTAACAGTCACTGTGGAACTAGTCAGCGTAGCGCCGTTTGCAGGAGAAGTTATCGTCACGGTGGGCGGAGTGGTATCAGGAGTGCTTGGCGTAACAGTAACGGTTATCGTATACGTTCCGGAGCCACTATATGCGTAGCAGCCAACCTTCCAAATGCCAGTGGTCGTAGGATTGGTGACGTTTATCCATTCGGGATTTGTAGTGTAGCCACTGTATACCGAGTTGGGAATGTTCTTCTTGACAGAATGATCGCTGTAAGTCCATCCGCCCGTTCTGCGGCTCTGATTGTCGTACATAGAGAAATCGAAGTCCGTACCACTGGGCATCTGCATCTTTGCCTCAATCTTCGCCGTGCCAGATGGAACGGTAAACTGATGTCGAGTGCTGTCTCTTCCTTGGCTCACTGAACCCGTGAAAGTGTTCACCGCACGTTCTGTGGCCTGCTTTTGGCTGGCAATTGCAGCTTGATCAATTGTGAAATGACGTGATTCCGTCACTTCGAGCGATTTGGGGGCATATGCTAGCGGTGCAGTTGCAAAGACGAAGGAGAATATCAAGAGCCCTACTAGAAGTAGCCTTTTCGCATTCATCTTCTTCAACTCTCCCATTTCTTACTCATCTGAGAGCTAAGCCCCAGATGATAAAGAAAGAAATACTTGGAAGTTATATATAAAATTTAAACGTGTGATGGAAGCAGCATAGGCATAGTTCTCATGATGGCAGGAACAAGTACAGCGTTATGGAAATTGAAAAAAGAAAGGGTCGCGAGAAGAAACCCGAACGTGTCGATGGTTTTCTAGAATTTCCTTAACAGATACTTGAGTATCGTCAGTTTCTGAATTTCCCTCGTGCCTTCATAGATTTCCGTGATCTTTGCATCTCTATGATATCGCTCAACACGGTACTCGCCAAGATAGCCGTATCCGCCCAAGACTTGTATGGCAAAATCGGTGACCTCCATCGCAATTTCACCCGCATAATATTTTGCCATCGCCGTTGCCATCGGATCCATTTTTCCAGCATCAACAAGCCACGCCGCACGATAAGTGAGCCATCTTGCCGCTTCAATCTTTGTCATGGCTTCAGCCAATCCAGCACCAATCAACTCATGCTGCAGTAGCGGCTGTCCAAAAGCTTCGCGTTGTTTAGAGTACTTGAAAGCTATTTCAAAGGCTCCTTGAGCCATGCCTACTGCTTGCGCAGCTACGCCTACGCGTGTCTTGTCGAAAAACTCCATGCTACTGTGGAAACCCCTATTCAGCTCGCCAACAATGTTCGCATCAGCGACTTTAACATTGTCGAAGCGAACCTCGCCAGTCACCGAACAGCGGATGCCCATCTTGTTGTGGAGTTTCGTGGTTTCCAGTCCCTGAGTGCCCTTGTCTACTACGAAGAGCGTTTCACCACGATAAGTAGGACGAATCTTCGTGTCCGTCTGTGCGAGGACTATCATGAAGTCAGCGGTTGTAGCGTTCGTTATGAAGGTTTTTGTGCCATTTATCCACCATTCACTTCCGTATTTCGTGGCTGTAGTTTCCATCTTTGTGATGTCGCTTCCGCTCACGTTCGGCTCCGTGAAAGCTGCGGCACTTATCCAGTCTCCCTTGCATATGGGCGGCAAATACTTCTCCTTCTGCTCCTTAATGCCAAGAACAGCGATGAACTCGCTGCCAAAGTTTCCGCTTGAGACAGCAACACCTAGCGAGGAGTCCGCACGGCACATTTCCTCAATGGCTAAGCATGTTTCAAGTAACCCATATCCTTGCCCTCCGTATTCTTCTGGGAAGCTCAGGCTCGTGAAACCCAGCTTAGCAGCTTGCCTATACAGTTCTAGCGGAAACTCTTCTTTCTTGTCGAGCTCCAAAGCCAGCTCAGGCTTAAACTCTTTAGCACAAAATTCCTTTACAGCTTTCACAATCCCAATCTGTTCTTCGGTTAACTCAAACTGCATTCTAGTAGAACCCCCTTCCCGTCTTCTTCCCCAAATAACCCTTGGTCACGTAGTCTTCAAGAATTGGACACGGCTTATACATTTCCATGTTGTACTTGGCGTACAGTTCCTTAAGCTTGTTCAGCACGACATCCAAGCCTGTTCTGTCTGCATATTCGCATGGTCCTGAAGGCCAATAAGTGCCAAGCTTCATACCCATGTCAATGTCCGCAGGATTTGCCGCGTCATCGTGAATTATCCATGCTGCCTCGTTAACAGCGACTGCCCAGCTTCTTTCAACGTCATATTCATCTAGCAGATTGAAGGATATTCTCGGCCTTCCCTTTGTCCAGTCATAGAAGCCCACACCAGTTTTCTGTCCAAACTTCTTTTCTTTCACGAGTGGCTCGATGACTTCGGCGCAGGGCTTGAACCTTTCGCCATAAGCCTGATAGAGTATGTTGCCGACCTCGTAAGCAATGTCCAATCCCCCGAAGTCACCTAGCTCAAACCAACCCATTGGAAAGCCACCCGTGTATTTCACAGAAGAGTCTATGCCTTCCATTGTGGCTTCTTTGCGCTGATAAGCCCAGAAGGCCTCGTTGAAGACAGCTCCGAGTATGCGGTTTACTATGAAGCCTCGCACGTCCTTGCGCACGATTATAGGTGTTTTTCCAAGCTTCTTTGAAAGCTCGGCAAGCGTGGTTATTGTTTCTTGGTTTGTGTTCTCGCCTTTGATGACCTCGACCAGTGCCATGGAATGCGGTGGGTTGAAGAAGTGCATGCCTGCGACTTTGTCTGGGCGTTTGGTGGCTTGGCCCATCTCGGTGATGCTTAGCGTGGAAGTGTTAGAGGCAAGTATTGCGTGAGTTGGAGCAAAAGAATCAAGAGTGCTGAACACTTTTCTTTTCAGGTCCATGTTTTCTGGGACTGCTTCGATGGCTAGGTCTATGTCTTTTGCGGCCTGTTCATAGCTTGTTGTCGTGTGAATCCGCAACAGTGCTGAGTCAGCGTCTTCGCGTCTGATCCGTTTCTTCTCGACAAACTTGTCCAGGCTCCACTTGATTTTTTCCATAGCTTTCGCCAGAAACTCGTCGTTTATGTCCACCATGGTTACTTCGATTCCGGACATTGCTAGGAGCTCAGCGATTCCGTGTCCCATGGCTCCTGAGCCGATGACGGCTGCTTTCTTGATTTTTTCAGCTGACAATACTGTTCAGTCTCCTCTAGACAGTTGATTGTTGAGGCTAGAACGGTAATAAAACTTTTGAATTCATACTCAACATTTGTTTGCCTGACATGAAAAGAAAGAGGATGAAAATGTTTAGGCTTGTTTGGCCAAGTAGCCTGCGATTGTGTTCTTTTGCACTTCGGTTGTGCCTTCGTAGATTTCAGTTATCTTCGCACATCGGTGGAACCGCTCAACATGGTAGTCTGCTAGATATCCGTATCCGCCGAAAACCTGTATAGCATCGTCTGTGACTTCCATGGCTGCGCGGCTTGCGTAGGCTTTTGCCATGCTGGTTGCGACTGGGTTGGGCTTTTCTTTATCATAGAGCCATGCCGCCTTGTACATCAGTAGGCGTGCGGATTCGATTTTGATAGCCATCTGTGCCAGCTTGTGGCTTATGCCTTGAAAGCTGATTATGGGTTGTCCTGATTGCTTGCGGGTTTTCGCGTAGGCTAATGCCCTTTCGAATGCGCCTTGTGCCATGCCGACGGCTTGCGCGGCAACGGTGATTCTTGTTCCATCGAAAAGCTCCAGCGTGTAGTAGAAGCCTTTGCCCACGTCGCCTATGACGTTGGTTTCTGGGACTTTGAGGTCGCTCATGGCTAGTGAGCCTGTGACGCAGGGTTTTATGCCCATCTTGCCATGAAGCTTAGTAGCATCTAATCCGGGCATGCCTTTTTCGGCGATGAATAGGCTTTGTCCGCGGTAGCTAGGCTGACAGTTTGGGTCGGTTTGGCAGAGGAGTATGAACGTATCAGCAGTGGTGGCGTTGGTTATGAATTCTTTAGCTCCGTTTATGACCCATTCGCTTCCGCACTTGACGGCGGTTGAGTCCATGCGGGTGATGTCGCTTCCATGTTCAGGCTCGGTGAAAGCGGCCGCAGCTATCCTGTCTCCTGTGGCCAGCGGCGGAATGTATTTGCATTTTTGCTCTTCGTTGCCGTGTTTCAACAGTACGTCTGGAATCATCAGGTTGCCCAGTGACAGGGCTACGCCTAGGCCTGGGTCAACTCGGCACAGTTCTTCGACTACTATGCAGTCTTCTAGGACTCCTAGTCCTTGTCCGCCGTATTGTTCGGGTATGCGCATGCTTGTGAAGCCTAGTTGTGCGGCTTTCTTGTAAAGGCTCATCGGAAACTCTTCTTTCTGGTCGTATTCCAGTGCCAGTTCAGGGGTGAATTCCTTTTCAGCGAATTCCTTGACGGCTCGTTTTATTTCCTGCTGTTCGGGTGTTAGTTTGAAGTCCATTCTGGCTTTCTCCTTTGGAGTTATGCTTTCTGTGCTCGTAGTTCATTAATCTTGTTTTTCAAAGGCGGCACAATCTTGAACAGATCTTCGACTACGCCGTAGTCTGCGAAGCTGAAGATGGGGGCTTTGGGGTCTTTGTTGACGGCGATGATTAGGTCGCTGCTCTTCATGCCGAGAATGTGCTGGAATGCCCCACTAATGCCTAGAGCCAAGTATAGTTTGGGTTTCACGGTCTTGCCTGAAGTGCCCACTTGCCTGTCGCTGGGCAGCCAGCCCTTGTCTACTATCGGGCGTGAACAGGAGAGAACGGCGTTGATTGATTTGGCTAGTTCTTCGACTTGGGGTATGTTGGCTTGGTCTTTTATGCCTCTGCCTATGCCTACGAGTTTTTCGGCTACGGTTATGTCTACGCCTCCGGGTGGTGGGAAAACGTATTGGAGGAAGCGTTTTTCAGCCATCTCTTCTGTTAGCGGTGAGGGTGTTTCGGTGATTTGTCCGTTTGCTGGTGGTTCTGGTTTTTTGGGTTGGAAGGTGGCTTGTCTGATTGTGGCTAGGTAGGTTTCGGCTTTGCGTGCTGTGGCTTTGGCGTTTACTTTTCCGCCGTAGACTTGGCGTGTGACGGTGAAGGTTTCGCCTTCGAAGGCTAGGTCGATGAGGTCTGTGGCTAAGGGCAGGTTTAGTGCTGTTGCCAGTCTGGGTGCTAGGTCTATGCCTTGAGAAGTGTGTCCCATCATGACGAGTGTGGGCTTGTGTTGTGTGATGAGCATGCTTAGGATTTTCTTGTAGGCTTCTGAGTTGAAGTTTTCAAGCTTCGGGTCTTCTGTGGCTATGACGGTTTTTGCGTATTCGGCTAGGGGTTTTGCTATTTCTTTTGCGTTTTTGGCTAGGACTAGAGCGGTGGTGTCTTCTGAGAGCTGTCGGGCTTTGGTGAGCATTTCAAATGTGATGTCTCGGATTTGGCCTTGGCGGTGTTCGGTTAGTACGAATACTTTTGCCATCTTTAGATCAGCCCCTTTGCTTTCAATAGCTCAGCTATTTTTGTGGCGATGTCGTCTGGGGTGCCTTTGAGAAATTCAGCTTGCTTCTCTACTGGTGGCACGTAGAGCTTGTCGATTGTGAGCCATGAGCCTGCTGGACCCACATCAAAGTCGGTTAGACCCGTGTCGGCTAAGCCCATAACCTTGATTTCTTTTTGCATGGCTTTTCTTATGCCCATTATTGAGACGTAGCGGGGTTCGTTTATGCCTGTCTGGATTGAGAAGAGTGCGGGCATTTTGACTTCTAGCTGTTCTTCTAATCCGCCTTCGAGTTCACGGTTCACTTTCGCAGAGCCAGAGCCTAATTCTAGTTTCTTGACCATGGTGGCGTGTGGGATGTTTAGGAGTTGTGCGAGGACTGGGCCTACTGTTGCGTTGCCGTCGTCGCCTGCTTGCATTCCTACGAGGATTAGGTCGTAGTGTAGGGTTTTGATGACGCTGTGCAAAATCTTAGCAATAGCGTAGCCGTCTGAGCCTTCGAATTTCGGATCAGTTAGGCGTATGGCTTTGTCTGCTCCGCGGGCTAGGCACTTGCGTAGTGTGCTGTCTGAGTCTTCGGTGCCTATGGTTATGGCTGTGACGGTTCCGCCTTGTTTTTCTTTTATGCGTACTGCTTCTTCTAGGGCGTAGTCGTCCCATTCGTTGATGTCGTAGACTAGGCCTGCTTTGTCTATGTTTTTTCCTGTACTGTCGATTTTGAGTTCGGCTTCGGCTGTTTCTGGAACATGCTTAACACAAACAACAACATCCAAGCATTATCAGTCTCCATATTGATTGAACACAGTAAAACAAGCAACATGATAAAACTTTTGCTGGCAAGCATTCCACCTTCAACATTTCAAAGCAAACAGTCGACTTCTGATTCTCTGTTCAAAAATATCCACGAAATCCCTGACATCAAATCATGTCGTCAGGTTTGATTGTATAGATGATACTCTTAGCAAGCTACATCCTAACCAACGTATTGTGCTGGCATCAATCTAGGATCAGTTCATTCTTTACTTCTTTGATGCGCCATCTCATAAGCACGTTAGTAATACGTCTTGAACAGATTCTAGTGCTTTTGGGACTTGCTGGAACTATGGAGTTTATACACAAGTAATCTTTCAGGATATTCGTGAACCCATATAGTAACCCATTTCTTTCTTCGCCTGAATTCGATTGTGAAACAATCATTCTCTTGTGATATTCTCTTGGACACGGGATAATCTTGGATGATGTTGATAATAACATCCTCCGTAATGAACTCCTTTTTCAGCAACCAAAATGCCGCGGCGGCTGTGAATTCGATGCGTTTACCCAAAGATATTAGAAATAGCGTATTTAGTCAAGATATTAATTACTAATCCGTTTGGAAGCTTCCAAACGCTTATATGCAATCGCGCATCTTTGTTTACAGATGGTTGAAATGAAGAGATTGAGTGGAGCTCCTATAACTATGCGAGTTAAGGGATTGGAGACAGATGTGGTCGTGATGGAGAAGATCCTAGAAAGCCCAGGCATTACAGTTCATGAGATTGCCGATCACCTAGGGTGGACGAATGGAAGAGTCGATGGAAGCATAAACAGATTGCACAAAAAAGGCAAAGTACGAGTTGAGCATTTCATCAGAAAGAGAACACTCATCAAGAAGGTCTACCCCGCGGAGCAAAAAGACAGGTTGCCTAACGTGATTGAAATCCCAAAAGACGAAATTGTCGAGGCTGTCTGGAAGAATGAAGTTTATATCTACTCCTTATCCAGATCCTCGATCGCCATATCCGCAACAAGATTTGACGAGTGGGAGAATAAAGCCTTCTGGAAGGGAAGCGCGATCGTAGAAGACAAACGTAAGAAACTGCTGGTTAGATTGCCTGAAGAGCTGACTTCTTTTTACAGGCTAGAAAACTCAGAGATTAGCCTCTCAACAAATGATGATTTTGCCTTGATCAACGTTGAATCAACTGTTATTCCAGTTGAACTCCCACCTTCCTATCCAGAAACACCTATTCTGAGGAAGACTCGCTACATAGTATTCGTCGAGAAAATTGAACAGATCGGTGCGACTTCCTCACTCTCAGATGTCGCATACTATGACAAATACCCAGTGGGTAGGAAGGTCAGCATTAGAGGAGTAGGGTCATCAGAATCCAGAATAGACACGTTATCTATTAAGAAAAGAGAAAAGGAGCAGTTTGCAACTTCTCAACAGGTAGAAACCCCGGTTCGGGTGATCGTTAGATGACCGGACAGGAAGAAGAACCCAGAATCATCTTGGACAAGCCAGTTCCTATCAATGCAGATTTCGTTGATTTTGAAATCGAAAGAGAAGATTGGAACAAGTACAAGCTAGCAGACAATACCTTGCTTAAGGCAAGATTCGTCTTGCTTGGAGTCTTAATGGATAAATCATTAGATGAGCTAAGAGAAACCCTGAAAAAACCTGCGCCAGATCAAACACCAAAAATTGGGTTTGGCTTCAGATCCCAATACGTTTTCTCAATAGAACCCCCCAAAAAACTACGAGGCACTCCTGATACGGGAAAATATTCTGTAGCGGAGCTAAGAAATTCCATAGTGGAAGAAGACATCGACTTCGAGACTCTGCGATCAACATGGAACTCATATCTAGTGAATAACGGAATTAGGCTGAAAATCAGACTCTCTCCAACACTGGTGAGTAGAACTGGCAAGTTCGATGAAGGTGGAATGCCAATATACGTTATAGATTCGAACTTGGATGTAAAAATAACCATGCCTGAAGACATTGAGAGAATCATCAAGCAAAGAAGAAATAGGGCAAAAGAGCAGAGTTAACGCGATGACTGTGGCATTGCGCCTCCTACTACAACGGCACGCGGTTTGTAGTTAACCATCAGTCCAATCTATATACAGGGTATAAACTTCCGCGCGAACATCAGATCAGCAGCTTCTGCCTAATCGCATTCCGCTTCTCTTCAGGCAAAGGACCAAACTTCTTGATCCTATCCGTAAACATCGTAAACAACTCAGCGGCCTTCTTATACACAGGCAAAGGCACATAACTATACCGCACACGCATACCCTCAACACCAAACTGAGCCAATTCCTTTCCCATGTCAATCATACGCTTCTTCGTAAAATGCTCATCAATCTCTTCACTGCCTTCAATGACAAGCACACCGTCAGCACCGTAAACAAACGCACTCAAAACAAGCTTCTTGCCAAGAATAGCCGTAGTCGGAACCGCCACAAGCAGCACATTCTCAGGGTACACAGCCCTATCCAAACCCAGAAAGTCCATACCCGTATAACCCACATTCTTATCCACAAACGCCAAAACCCTAACTTCACCCACATCCTTATCCATCAACACACCACGAACATTAGCCAAAACCTGACGCGCCGTAGCATTCTTGAAATCAATAGCCTCCTGCGGACAAACAGGAATACAAGCACCACAACCCGTACACTGAAACGGATTAATCACAGCCTTACCATCCTGCATACTAATCGCGTTTACAGGACAAACAGGCACACAAGCCTGACAACCATCACACAAATCAGCAATCACAAACGCCTTCTCAGGACTCGTCGTAACATAATCACCCTTCAAAAACAAAGCAGCCTTCGCCGAAGCACCCAAACCATCACTAACCGTATCTCGCACATCCTTCGGACTCAAAACACAACCACAAGCAAAAATCCCCGTAACAAGCGAATCCACAGGATCCAACTTCGGATGCTTCTCCGTAACAAAACCATCCTCACCAGTAGCCACACGCATCTTATCCGCAAGCTCCTTCAAACCCTTCGGCGGAACCATCGGAGTAGCCAAACCCACCAAATCAAACTCCTCATTAGTAAGCTCACTCGTCAAAGTATCCTCAGCAACCACAACAAACTTACCCGTTTTGGCATTCCTGTAAACCTCAGCAACCTTACCGCGGATGAAGCTAACCCCAGCTTCCTCGTCGCGCCAATAAAGGTCTTCATAGCCTTTTCCCGTAGCGCGAATGTCCGTGTAGTAAATCGTAACGTCAATGCCCAGCATCTTCTTCAAAACAAAAGCCTGCTTCAACGCATACATACAGCATATGCGACTGCAATACGGAATGTAGTTCTTATCCCGCGAACCCGCACAAAGCAAAATCGCCATACGCTTGACATCACTGCCATCCGCACGCTTCACATACCCGCCAGTCGGACCAGTAGCTGAGACAAGCCGCTCCAGCTCCATCATCGAGATAACATCCTTGTACGTGCCGTAACCATAAGTCTCAAGCTTCCTAGCATCATATAACTCATAACCCGTAGCCACAATGATCCCTCCTACGTGCAAATCAACCGTCTGCCCTGGATCATCAATCGAAATAGCCTTAGCAGGACACAACTGCTCACACTTACGACACTTCGTGCAAGCCTTGAAATCGATCGTGTAAGCAGATGGAACAGCTTGCGGAAACTCGACGTAAGCCGCCTTCCGCTGAGCTAACCCTTCATTAAACTCATCTGGAACGCTCACTGGACAAACCTTCGCACAAACCCCACAACTTCGACAAGTCTGAACATTCACACCACGAGGCTTCATAAACACCTTAACATCATAATTCCCCGGACGCCCGCTAACCTCCTGCACTTCAGCATAAGTCAACAAATTCACGTTTGGATTACGCCCAACCTCAGCCATCCTCGGAGTAAGAATACATTGGGCACAGTCTAAGGTCGGAAAGACTTTTGTCAGCTTCGCCATGTTTCCGCCGATGCTTGGTTTGCGCTCAACAAGATGCACCTTATAACCAAGATAACCAAGTTCCAAAGCAGCCGTAATCCCCGCAATCCCACCGCCGATGATCAAAATCTCTCTAGAACCCTTCTCGCTAACTGTCTCCAAAGGCTCAAGCTCTCGACTGCGCTCATAACCACCACGAATAAGGCTAATAGCCTTCTTAGTGGCTTCAGCCGAAGGATGCGGACCCAAAATCCAAGAATCCTGCTCCCTGATATTAACAAACTCAAGCATAAACGGATTCAAACCGGCCCGTTCCAAAACACTCTGAAAAGTAGCCAAGTGCATGCGTGGCGTGCAGCTTGCAACCACGACTCTGTCTAAATTCTCCTTCTTAATCGCATCAGCAATAATTTCTTGAGCGGGCTTGGAGCAAAGATACTTGTGAAACTTCGCGACCGTTACGTTAGGCCAACCCTTAACTGCATCAACAACAGTCTTAACATCCACAACCTCACCTATGTTGCCGCCACATTCGCAAACGAAAATTCCAATCTTCGGCTGCTTCTTCTCCATGCCAAAGCAATCTCCAGTTCCAATGATATGTTTTAAATGATTCACGGGAAAACGCTTTAATAACCTTACGCTCCCATTTCATGCAAAAGTGATGGACAACATGAACGCCCAAGAACTCGCTCAAAAGCATAAACTTCTTGAATGCATCCAATGTGGAACATGCACGGGAAGTTGCCCGGTTGCAAAGAAGGCTAATCTCAACGTTAGACGTTACATGCGCGAAGTCGCCACACTAGGCAAGCTAACCCAGCATCCACAAAACGAGCTGTGGAGCTGTACAACATGTTCAACCTGCGGCGTTCGGTGTCCAAAGGATTTGAATCCATACGAGTTCTTGATCGACATTCGTGGCATGGCAGTTGAGGAAGGACAAATCGCACCAACCATCCGCGACGCACTTGAAAGCACATTCAAGAACGGCAACCCTTGGGGACGAGTGCGCAACAAACGCTCCGAATGGGCGCAAGGATTGAATGTCAAACCAATCTCGCAGGGTGCAGACGTACTGTTCTTCGTGGGTTGCACTTCGGCATATGATCCGCGAGTCCAGAATGTGCCCAAAAGTCTTGTAAGATGTTTTGAAAAGGCTGGGCTGAACTTTGGGATCTTGGGCGACGAGGAGAACTGCTGTGGAAGCGAAGTCTACGGCATGGGTGAAAAAGGACTTTTTGATTATCTAGTTGAAGAGAATATGAAGATCATCAACAAGTATAACGTGAAACAAACCGTAACTAGTTGTCCACATGGCTATCACGCCTTCAAAAACCGTTACAATCAAACCAGCTTTGAACCCCTGCACCACTCGCAACTTCTTGCAAAGCTCATTGACGAGAAGAAGCTAACTTTCTCAAAACAGTTGGACAAGAAGGTCATCTACCACGACTCATGTTTTTTGGGAAAGCAAAACAACATCTACGACGAACCGAGAAGAGTCATAGAAAGCGTGCCTGGCGTAAAGCTCCTGGAGTTTGACCGGTCACGAGCCCGAAGCGTCTGCTGCGAAGGTGGCGGTGGAAGAATGTGGGTCGACATACCTGGCGAACGCTTGGCAGAGACAAGGGTCAAAGATGCTGCCGAAGCAGGTGCAGACATCTTGGCTGTGGCTTGCCCATACTGCCTACTGACATTCGAGGATGCTGTGAAAACCACGGGACTTGAAGGAAAGCTGCAAATAATGGATATAGCAGAGCTGTTGGCGCAAGCCTTGTGACGTTCCCGCTCCATTTTCCTTTACGCATTTGCTTTTGCCGACATGGCCGTTTTTGCGTCGTGATCTGGCAATATGTCTTCAGCATTTCTGATGACATGTATTGAACAGGCCACTAAACCTACCAGAGCTCCTAAGATCCCAGTGATGACGAACATGACAGACATACCAGCCCCTGGGCCTGTGCCAACTAGCCACCCGAACATGGGCACTAGACCGCCATCTTTCATTCCAGGTTCGAAAACCCGGTCAGCCAAAGGTCCTGCCAACAGCATAGCTATTGGCACTGATATCTGTGCGATGAGTAACCGTGTGGCGAATACTCGGCCTTGTACGTCAGGCGCGGTTTTAGCTTGCCATATGGCTTGAGAAGAGCCGTTGATGGTTGGAAGGATTAGCATGCCGAGAAATGTGGCTATGGTCCAAACGGAAGTTTCACGTCCGAGACCAAATAGGAGCTGACCGATGAGGCTTAGCAGGACTAGGCCGAATAGAACTCCATGCACCTTGCGTTTCGGGCCTCCCCAGAAAGTCAACAAGACGCTTCCGACCAGCCCGCCGATCCCGCCTGCCGACATAACACTTCCCAACAAGACCTCATTGTTTCCAGTGCGTGCAAGGATCATAGGGGCTAGTAGAACGTTGCCGAAGGTTGCGATTAGGTTGACGGAGAAGAAGGTTAGTTGTAAGCCTAGCAAGCTAGGTCGTTCGGAGATGTAGCGGAAACCATACAAGGATTCTTTCCAGATGCTTCCCATGCCTTTGCGTCCGGCTTCAGTCATTGAAGGTCTTGGAATGTGAACGAAGAACAGCATGGTTATTGCAGCTAAGAAGGTAATGATGTCAATCATCAGGACACCAGCGATTCCAATGTAAACTAGCAGGATGGCAGCAGCTATTGGGGCAAATATGGTTGAGATGAACTGGGCTGTTGAAAGCATGCCCTGAGCACGGCCATATTGCCTTTTGGGCAGCATCATAGTCACAGCTGCGGAATATGCGGGGAAATGAAAAGCCTGAAAAACCGCTGAAATAGCACCAGTTATGTAAAGGTTCCAAATCTGCAAATTCCCAATAGTATAGAGCAGCAAGACCGCAACAGTGGGCAAGCCCGCGGCCAAATCAGCAAGCATCATGATCCTTTTGCGGTCATAACGATCAACCAGTGCTCCTGCGATAGGACTGACAAGAACAAGAGGCGCAAAAGAGAAAAAACCAACCAGCGCTAAGGCTGTTGCTTGACCAGTTAGCTTCCACGCCCAGATCGTCAAGGCAAACCCAGTCATGTTCGTGCCAAGAAGTGAAAACATCTGACCGATCCAAATGATGGTGAATGCTAGCATTCCTGTCCTGCCAGCTTCAGGCGGCATAGTATTTTCGCCATTGGTTCTGCTCAATCTGAACGTGCCTCTTCTCAGCTTTTGACGTGAACATATCTATCCGTAATCTTAAGGCTTTAGCAAGAACCCCAATGCCAACGTTGTCATCTTCATGCGCTTTTGTGTGGGGCAGAGTGCGAATGATTCATAAACAACAAATGGCAAAACGTTACTCATTCAAAGGTCATTCGAAAATGAGCGATTGGGAATTGATAATAGTTGGTGGTGGTCCTGCTGGCTTAGCCGCAGGAATATATGGCGCAAGAAGCGGATTGAAAACGCTTATTTTGGAAGAGAAGATCGCAGGCGGCACAGTTGCAGATGCTCCGGCAATTCAAAACTACCCGGGTTTTGAAAGCATAAGCGGACTGGACTTGGCACAAAAGATGGTTGCTCACGCCAAGAGAGCAGGTGTAACAATACGTGAATTCGAGGCGGTTGCGGGGTTTGACTTCAGAGACGTGAAGAAGATTGTGAAAGCTAACGAAGGCAGCTATGAAGCTAAAGCGGTAATCATAGCCTCAGGGAGTCGTTACCGAGAAATTGGAATTCCAGGGGAGAGGGAATACCGTGGAAGAGGCGTGAGTTACTGCGGTCTATGTGACGGTCCGCTGTTCAAGGGCAAGCGTTTGCTGGTTGCTGGTGGCGGAAATTCGGCTGTCATCACGGCACTCTATTTGGCTGATCTAGCTTCTGAGGTTAAGATTGCGCATCGGAGAGATGCTTTCAGAGCTGAGGAAGCTCTTGTCAAAGCGTTGAAGGGAAAGCAGAATGTGCAGATATTGTGGAACACTGAGGTCAAGGAGATTAAGGGCGAAAAACTGGTTAACAAGGCAGTATTGCTGGACAACAGAACTGGTGTGACTCAGGAACTGCTGGTTGACGGCGTTTTTGTTCAGGTTGGTGAAGATCCGAACAGTCAATTAGCCAAGGAAGCCGGAGTTGTCGTTGATGAAGATGGCTACATTATAGTTGACATGTTGCAGAGAACAAACGTCGCAGGGATTTATGCGGCTGGCGATGTCACAAATCATCCAGTCAAACAAGTGGGCACGGCTGTCGGTCAAGGAATAACGGCTGCCACAGAAGCTTATGGGTACATTCGAAGACCATATTACAAGCGATGAGCAAAACTCCAAAACGACCCCAAAACCATTATATTGTTGGGATTAGCTTGGAAAACTTCCAGACGCCGTAAACCGCCACGATGGTGTCCTGGACTAGATAGCAGGCAAGCATCGGGGAAATATGAAGATGAGTCAAGCATGTGCGGCTGCAATAAACATCAATCAAGATCTTTGTAGCAAGTGCAGCATCTGTCACTCGGTTTGTCCTTATGAAGCGATAAAGCGAGACCCTGAGACGGGCAAAGTTGAGATAGATCTACAGAAGTGCCAAGTGTGTGGGATATGCTACAGTGCATGTCCAGTTTTGGCCATAGAAATGGTTTACTATGATTATGACAGCTTGGTCAAATACGTCAAGGCCATGCATAAAAAGTGCAGAAGTGACACGCTTGTTCTGATGTGCCGCGGAAACTCGCCTTCAACGTGCGAGATTGAGGAGATTCTAAAAAAGCAAGGCTTGGATGTGAAAAACTATATCCCTTTACGATTACCTTGTTCTGGGCGAGTTCCGACCGAGTTCATTTTCCAGGTTTTGAAGTCCGGCATCAAAAACGTTGTTTCAGTTCAGTGTGAAGATGCCTTTTGCAGGTTCAAAGAGGGCACCAAGATAAACACTAGACGCTTGCTGTTAAGTCGCGCGGTTCTGGAACAGTTGGGGGTTGGAAAAGATGCCGTGAAAGTCGTGAAGTATTCGCGGAAAGTGATCTATGATACGGACAAGTGCGTTGGCTGTGACAAGTGTGTTTTCATCTGTCCTTACAAAGCAATAGAAGCGGAGGAGTTTGCGACTCCGAAGATACTTTATGATTATTGTATGGGCTGTGGAGCATGCGCTTTGGTTTGTCCGCATCATGCAATACAGGTTGAAGGATTTGAGTTTGAAAACGTCCTGAAACGCTATGCAGAGTCTGCCAGAAAGCTAAAGGCTGAAGGCAAGTCACCAGTGATTCTGGTTTTTTGTTGTCAATGGTCAGAGTTCTCAGCTCTGGACGACCCCGAGAGCGCGTTGTTCAAGAAGAGGGCTTTGGCTTTAGAGGTTCCGTGCTTCAAGGCGCTTGATCCTGTTCATGTTGTCAACGCCTTGCACAGTGGTTTTGACGGTGTGATGGCTGTGGTTTGCGCTGAGGAAGACTGCAAGCTTCAAGAGGGCAAGGAAACGGCTGAAAGAAACCTGACTGTGCTGAAGGATACGTTGAAGAAGATGAATCTGCTTGACCGGTTTGAACTCTACACTGTCTCTCCTAGGTGCGTTGGAGATTTCAACGTTAAACTAGACGAGTTCGTCAAGAAGATAGCTTCGATGCCAAGGTTGGAGTTGGAGGCGAAGCCGCATGTATGAAATCATTGCCAAAAGGGAGTTGGCTCCAAAGATCAAGCTTTTCGAGGTTCATGCACCAGAAATCGCCGAGAAGGCGCGACCTGGCCAATTCATAATACTTATCATTGACGAAAAGGGCGAACGGATAGCGTTAACGATAGCAGGATATGACACAAAAAAGGGAACTATCACGTTTGTGTTCAATGAGGTTGGCAAGACGACGAAACAGCTTGGATGCTTGGAAGAGGGTGACTGTATCTGGAACATTACTGGTCCGTTGGGTGTTCCGTCGGAGATCAGAAATTCTGGGAAGGTTTTGTGTGTTGCAGGTGGAGTGATGATTGCGCCTATGCTTTTGCAGGTTCGAGCCTTGCGGGAAGCTGGAAACCGCATCACGACGGTTGTGGGGGCAAGGATAAAGGAGCTGCTTTTCTTTGAGGAAGAGATGAGGGCTCTAAGTGACAAGTTCTACGTGGCCACAGATGACGGGTCGAAGGGCTACAAGGGTTTAGGTTTTTTGAATGAGGTTTTGGAGAAGGAGAAGTTTGATCGATGCGTGACAATGGGACCAGTTGTTATGATGAAGAGTGTTTCCGAGATCACTAAGCCATTCGTTATACCTACAGTTGTCAGTTTGACGCCTATTATGGTTGATGGGATGGGAATGTGTGGCGTTTGCCGAGTTACTGTTGGCGGGAAGATGAAGTTTGGCTGTGTTGATGGGCCGGAGTTTGATGGGCATAAGGTGGATTTTGATGAGCTGGTGAGTAGGCAGAGGATGTTCTTGCCTGAGGAGAGGTTGAGTTCGCTTCTGTGGGAAATGTATGGAGGTTGCGCCTGTGGCGGAAAGCAAGCCTAAGCCTAAACCGAAGAAAGAAGCCGTTCCGATGCCTAAGCAGAATGCAAAGGTTCGCAGGCAGAACTTCGACGAGGTTGCCTTGGGTTATACGGAACAGCAAGCCATAGAAGAAGCAAATCGCTGTCTGCAATGTCCAAAACCGCAATGTGTAGAAGGCTGCCCAGTGGGAGTTCGTATTCCGGAGTTTATCAAGCTGCTTCAGGAAAGGAAATATGAAGAGGCTGCGAAGAAAGTTAAGGAGAGGAATGCTCTTCCTGCGATCTGTGGTCGTGTTTGTCCGCAAGAGGAGCAGTGTCAGCAGATGTGCATTTTTGGGAAGATTGGCAACCCAGTTAGTATCGGCAGGTTGGAGAGGTTTGTGGCTGATTGGGAGAGGGACAGAGGGGTTAAGGTCTCTGAGAAGCCTGCTTCGACTGGTAAGAGGGTGGCTGTGGTTGGTGCTGGTCCTGCGGGGCTTACGGTTGCTACTGATTTGGTGAAGCTTGGTCACGGTGTTGTGATTTTTGAGGCATTGCATTTGCCTGGTGGGGTTTTAGTTTATGGTATTCCCGAGTTTCGTTTGTCTAAGAAGATTGTTCACGCGGAGGTTGACTATGTTAAGAAGCTTGGTGTTGAGTTGAAGCTTGGCTATCTAATTGGCAGGATTCACACAATTCCAGAGCTGCTGAAAACTTGTTTTGACGCGGTTTTCGTTGGTACAGGTGCGGGGCTGCCTGCGTTTATGGGTTTGCCTGGAGAGAATTTGGCTGGGATTTATTCGGCTAACGAGTTTTTGATTCGGGTTAATTTGATGAAGTCTTATGCTTTTCCGTTTTATGATACGCCTATTCGCGTTGGCAAGCATGTTGTGGTTGTTGGCGGCGGCAACGTGGCTATGGACGCTGCGCGTTCGGCTTTGCGTTTGGGTGCTGAGGAGGTTTGTATCGTGTATAGGCGTTCGCGTGAAGAGTTGCCTGCCCGGCAGGAGGAGGTTGAAAACGCTGAGGAGGAGGGAATAGTTTGTCACTTCCAGGCTGCTCCGACGAAGTTTATTGGTGATGAAAAGGGTTGGGTTAAGGCTATGGAGTGTATTGTCATGGAGCTTGGTCCGCCTGATGAGTCGGGCAGGCGAAGACCTGTTCCTGTTAAGGGCTCTGAGTTTGTTATGGATACGGACACGGTTATTGTTGCGATTGGTAGGACGCCTAATCCGATTATTCAGAGCACGACGGAGGGTTTGGCGGTTTCGAAGTGGGGCACAATTGTGGCTGATGAGAATGGCAAGACTAGCCTTGAGGGCGTTTATGCTGGTGGAGACATTGTCACTGGTGAAGCTACGGTTATTAGCGCAATGGGTGCAGGGAAAAAAGCTGCGAAAGCGATGCATGAGTATTTGATGAGCAAGAGATAGCATGATATTCGTGCTAAGAACAGCCAGTAAGGAATAGTTCCTTGAGTCTTTCAGGCTTGGCTTCTTCTGCGGTCTTCGCCGTAGCAGAGTCATACTCATCGCTTTCAAACTGCGTTGCTGTTTTTTTCAAAGAAGAGGTAGGGTTGAAAACGTCACTAAAGTGAATCGCAATCTAAAGTTGTATCTTGGGGTCGTAAAGTTTTAATCCGCCCCACCGAATCACCAGTCTATCCAAGAAGGTTACGTAGTCTTGGTTACTTTGAATCTTGACAGGATTTTCAACCCCAAAACCGTAGCCATAATCGGCGCCTCAGACGAAAAAGGCACTGTTGGTTGCGCGTTGATGAAGAATTTCAAAGAACTAGGCTTTGAAGGCAAAGTCTATCCAGTCAACATCAAGAAATCAGAAGTTTTAGGCTTACAAGCTTATCCAACCTTAGAACAAATCCCTGAACCAGTAGATCTGGCTGTCATCGCCACTCCAGCCCGAACCGTTCCAGACATAGTGGAACAGTGCGGAAAGCAGGGCATAAAGGGCTTAATCATCATAAGTGCAGGCTTCAAAGAAATAGGCGAAGAAGGCAGAGCCCTAGAACAGAAAATCACCGAACTCAAAAAGAAATACGACCTACGCATAATCGGACCAAACTGTTTAGGCGTCATCCGCCCAAGCACTAAGATGAATGCTACATTCATAAGCAAGATGCCCAAGCCCGGCAAAATAGCCTTCATCAGCCAATCCGGAGCCCTAGGTTCGGCCATTCTCGACTATGCCATTCACGAGAACATCGGCTTCAGCAACTTCGTAAGCATAGGCTCAATGATAGATGTAGACTTCGGCGACCTCATAGACTACTTCGGAACCGACCCTAAAACCAAATCTATACTCATGTACATCGAAGGCCTAACAGACGCACGCAAATTCATGAGCGCAGCCCGACACTTCGCACGAACAAAACCCATCATCCTCGTCAAAGCAGGCAAATTCACCGAATCCGCCAAAGCCGCAGCCTCACACACAGGCAGCCTAACAGGCGAAGACAACATCTACGACGCAGCATTCAAACGCGCAGGCATCGTCCGCGTAGACGAAATCGCTGATCTATTCAACTGCGCTGAGGTTCTGGGTCTGCAACCTCTGCCGAAAGGACCAAACCTAGCCATAATCACCAATGCTGGCGGTCCAGGAGTGATGGCTACGGATGCCATAATCAGCCAGGGCGGCAAAGTGGCCACGCTAAGCGCCAAAACGATGGAAACGCTCAATGCTGTACTGCCTCACTTTTGGAGCCACGGCAACCCCATAGACATCCTCGGAGACGCACACGCCGACCGATACAAAGCCACAATAGAAGCCTGTCTGAAAGATGAAAACGTCGACGGCATTCTCATCATCTACACTCACCAAGCTGTAGCTGAACCCGTGGAAATCGCCAAAACCATATCCGAATTCATCAAAGATCAAACCTACCACAACAAAACCATTCTGACTAGCTTCATAGGCTACGGAGCAGTTGAAGAAGCAAACCGCATCTTCAACCAAAACAACATACCAACATTCACCACCCCCGAACAAGCCACAAAAACATACCTCTACATGTACCAGTACAAGCGCAACCTAGAACTCCTATATGAAACCCCAGAAGAACTGCCCGTGGACGCCATGGCGCCAAAACGTCCACTAATGGTTATTCTGCGAAACGCTGCAACCGAAAACCGAGAACTCCTAACCGAAGCGGAAGCCAAACGCTTCTTGGAATACTACAACTTTCCCGTGGTCAAAACCAAAGTCGCCGCGACCCCAGAAGAAGCTGTGAGAATAGCGGCAGAAATAGGCTACCCTGTCGTGTTGAAGATTCTTTCACCCCAAATTGTACACAAAACTGACGCGGGAGGCGTTGTCTTGGACTTGAACAGTGAAGCCGAGGTCCGAGAAGCCTATAACCGCATAATCGAAAGAGCCAAGCAATACAACCCACAAGCCGAAATCCAAGGCGTCACCGTCCAAGAAATGATCAAGAAAAAAGGCTACGAAGTCATCATCGGAGCCAAACAAGACCCACTGTTCGGGCCAGTCATTCTCTTTGGTATGGGCGGAGTTGGAGTGGAACTTTTCAGAGACTTCTCGCTGGGGCTTCCACCGCTAAACCAGACCTTAGTCAGAAGAATGATGGAGGAAACCAAGGTTTACCAACTTTTGAAAGGCTATCGGGACGTGCCGCCAGCAAACATCAAGCTCCTTGAAGAAATCATGGTCCTCTTCAGCCAACTGCTCGTGGACTTCCCGCAGCTCAAGGAAGTTGACATTAACCCGCTGTTCATAAACGAGGAAGAAGCCTTCGCCTTCGACGCCCGCATCGTGATCGACAAGCAAAAAGTCTTCGAAAAGCCCGAACCCCATGAACACTTAGTCATTACACCCTACCCGAAGAAATACGAAACCCTCTGGACCATGCGCGACGGCCGAATAATCATCCTTAGACCTATAAAGCCTGAAGATGAGCCCCTGTGGCTTGAAATGTTCCAAAACTTCAGCGAAGAATCCATCCGCTACAGATTCTTCCAAATAATCAAAGACACACCACACGAAACCAGAGTAAGATACTGCAACATCGACTACGACCGAGAAATAGCCATGGTCCCCGAACTGACCGAAAACGGCAAAAGAAAAATCCTAGGCGTTGTCCGAGTAGGCATCGAACCCAACGGAAAAGCAGGCGAAATCGCCTTCATCGTCGCCGACCCGTGGCAAGGCTTTGGACTAGGCACAAAGATGGTAGACTACGCAATCGAAGTTGCCAAGGATATGAAAATTGAAACGCTTTACGCCATAATACTGGCCGATAACTACCGAGCCATAAACCTCATGAAGAAAATGGGCTTTACGATCACATACGCAGAAGACGCCACAGTAAAAGGAACACTCAACCTCAAAGAAGAAGAATCAGAAGTCTGCCCACAACCTGAAGCTACCGAGGAATCACGGATCCAAACGCAACCTGCGCAGACAAGCCAAAAACACCCAGAACCCCTATCAGAATAGGCTCATCTAACTAACGAAAAATAGCCGTTCAGCTTCTTTCTGGCAAGCCGTACACGAGCTGATTGTCTCGCTCACCAACGGTCAACGCTTTCCCAAACTGCCTCATAGCCACAAGATGCTTCAGCAACTCCGCCTTCTCCAGTCCAGTGGCATTCGCCAGCTCATCTATTGTGGATGGCCCACGATTCTTGATTTCTTGAACTATCTAATTTCTTTCCTTAGTCCTTTCCTGCATTTCTTTGGTCTTTTCTGGACTGATTTGGAACGTCTCAGGCAATTGCCTTCACCTTTGTAAGAAAATACGCCATCTCTAGGGCGTATATAAGATTTGCCACTTTAAGACAGCTTCTCATTGGACACTCTCAGCAAACATACTAATATATTCTTGAACGGTGAATAACGAAGGATGGAGACGTCCTTGAAGAGAAGCTTGTCTGAAACCCGTTTTGAAGAGTTGAAGGACAGAAGCTTCGAGCTTGTTCGCGTGGTTGAGATGCTCTGCGAAGTCTGCGAGAAACCGCTAAGCGGAAGAGAAAAGCCTCTCAAAACGATTCAAATTCTCAACCTAGACGACTATCAGAATCTTCTGAACAAGGCCCGAGTCCACGACCGCGCTGAAGTTGACTTTGAGAACGGCCGGATTTATTTCTATGATCACGACTTTCCCGGAGACATCCATCCAGAGTGCATCGGGAAACTATGAGCATGGCGTGACAGAGTCGGGGATAAGAGCAAAGTTTAAATCCTTTATTACATAAGTAATATTATGCGAATTTTGGAGAGGAGAAAAGCAAATGTCTGAATCCAAATCGTGGGAAAACGAATGTTGTCGTTGCGGAAGTGACGTTCAAGTCAACCTGTATCCAGGAAAGAGAGCATGCCACGTAGCCTGCGGACCCTGCACGTACCCAGAAGACTGGTCGAAATGTGCTTCATGCGAAATCGTCGGGCACTGCACCTACGCTCTGAGCTATTTGAAAAGTCTCAAACCCAACGGGATCAAGAAAGGCTGCTACTTCAAAGACCAGCTAACCGGAGAAGAAACGCTGTACCACACTCTGGCTTTCGTGAACGGACAGCGACACTTGATGAAAACGTCCAGCGAAGAGAAGTATCTTGAAGAGTTGAAAAAAGCCAACGCAAGGAGTGCCTGTCTTCACAAGTAGCCGTTAATGCGTTTCAAAGAAGCTTGTAAAGATACTGCCGATTCTTCTCGCCAGCTTCGTCTAGTACGCCGTTTCTTCTAAGGGCAATCACGTGCTTCAATATCTTGCTTGGTTGAAGATTCGTTAGCTGTGCCAGTTCCTCAACCGTAAGAGGACCCTTCTCCTTTATCGCCCCGATTATCATGTGTCTCTCAATCTCGTCCTGCATTATGGAATCTACAACCTTGCGGTATCTTTCTTCTTCGATCTCCATTTTCACTTGTGATCTTCCAGTGACCCATCGAAGCCTCTTGGACTTGTAAGCCTCGATCACGGCGTCAGCCTTTCTTTTCATAATATCCTTTTCGCTCATCCTGCTCACCTACTTCACGTTGCCCTCAACCCTGAAGGGGCTTGGCCCAAGCTCCCTTAGCTGTTCTGTCAATTCGCGTATAAGTGCTGCAAACTTTCCGCCTTCGCTTGCCGAAATCCACTCTAGCCTTACACGTTCAGGTTCTATCCCAATTCTCTCAACGGCTTTCTTCATGAAGCTAAACCTGTTTTCCATCATGAAGTTCCCTTTTTGATAGTGGCAGTCTCCAGGGTGACAGCCAGCAATCAACACTCCATCTGCTCCCATCCTTAGAGTTTCCAAGACTATAGTCGGGTCTATCCGTCCCGTACACATCACACGGATTATTCTTACATTGGAAGGATACTCGAAACGACTCGTGCCCGCAAGATCTGCTCCAGCATAGCTACACCAGTTGCAGCAGTAAGCTACAATGATTGGCTCAAATCCTCCTTCTTTCGCTCCTTTTCCTTCGTCGAAGACTTCCTTTGCCATCTAAGATCCAGCCTCCTTTGAACTTGCGGAAATAAGAAGTGCTTTCGCTTGCGCCAAAATCTGTTCGTCCCCATAATGTCGCATGGTTATTGCTCGCTGCGGGCATTCAGCAGCACATGAGCCACACCCTCTGCACAGAATCTCGCGGATCTTCGATTTCCCATTCTCAACTCTGGGCGCTCCGTATGGACATATTTCTTCGCATAAGCCGCAGCCGATGCACGAGTCTTCATCCACAATGGCGGTTATGGCTTCTGTCTTGACTTTCTTGTTGCCCATCAGAATCGCCGCTCTCGCTGCAGCTGCTTCTCCGGAGATGATGCTTTCGGAAACATCCCTGGGTCCTGAAACCGTGCCAGCGATGAATACTCCGTCTACGCTCGTATCAACGGGTCTAAGCTTCAAGTGAGCCTCCATCAAAAAGCCATCCGTCCCTATAGGAATCTTGAGCATCCTTGCAAGTAGCACTTCATCCTTGTTCGGAATCAGCGGCGTCGAGAGTACTACCCAGTCTGCTGGAAACTTCACCTCAAGCCCGGAAAGGGCATCATAAGCAATAACCTCAAGCTTGCCTTCAGGCGTCTGGACTATTTCTGGTCTGGCCTCTTCTATGTGCCTTATGAATCTGACTTCAAGGTCTCTTGCTCTCTTGTAGAAATCTTCGTATTCCTTGTAAACCCTGAGATCGCCAAAAAGCACCACCACATCCGTCTTTGGAGACTTTTCCTTCACGAGAATAGCATTCTTTATCGCGTTCATGCAGCAAATCCTTGAACAATAAGGCCATCCTTCGTCTTTGCGTGCCTTCAGAATCTTTCTCAAAAGCTCCGCCGTATCAGACTTCGGGAAAGCCTCAAGCTCGGACGGTCGAATCTCCCCTTTTCTCGCGCCGACGCACTGTATCATCACGATTCTTTCAGGGCTTTTTATTCCACCGCTAGCTAACAATTCATCCAGTTCCCGCTGGGTGATCACATGATCGTTCTCGCCATACAAGTAAAGCCCCTTCGGCGGCGTGTAATTAGATGAGCCAGAAGCCACGACTATCGTGCCAACGTTCACCTCTTTATCACCATCATGACCTGTCAAAAGCACGTTGAAGTTTCCAATGTATCCCGAGACTTCTTTTGGAGTCGTTGAAGTCATAAGCTCAATGTTCCTGTGAGACTTTACCGCTTCAATCATCGGATTTACGACGTCCACAGAATCATCCAACGTTGGATACAGCTTGTACAACTTTCTGGCTATTCCGCCTAGTTCTTTCTCCTTTTCAATCAAATATACTTTGAAACCTTGGTTCGCCATAGAAAGTGCCGACGTTATACCCGCAACCCCAGCGCCAATCACAAGCGAAGAATCTTTAACCTCAACTTCAGGCTCAGTCTGGGGTTCAAGCAACGTCGCCCGCGCAACAGCCATCCTAACAATGTCCTTGGCCTTTGCTGTTGCTTCTTTTGGCTCGTGCTTGTGAACCCAACTGTCATGCTCACGTATGTTCGCCATTTCGAATAAATAGGGGTTCAAGCCCGCTTCTTGGCATGCTGTTCTGAACAGCGGTTCATGCGTTCTTGGAGTGCATGAAGCCACAACGACACGGTTAAGATCATGTTCTTTTATTGCCTTCTTGATTGCCGATAGCCCAGCTTCTGAGCATGTGTAGAGATTGTTCTCAGCATAGCCAACGTTTGGCAATGTCTTTGCATATTCGGTCACTTCTGGAACGTTTACCACGCCGCCTATGTTCACTCCGCAAGAGCAAATGAACACGCCTACGTGTGGTTCTTCCTTCATCTAAGCCACCTCTTTGATCGTTAGGGCTTCAGTCACGCGTCCAGCTGCAGCGCTACCCTGGGTTATTGAATCTGGAATGTCTCCAGTCTTCGGACCCAAACAATAGCCACAAGCGAAGATTCCCGGAACTGTCGTGTCAAGCGGTCTCCTAATGGGATCTGTTGACTTGAAGAATCCATAACTGTCCAGTTCAACGCCCAAGATCTTGGCCAATTCTCCCACTCCTCTTCTAGGGATCAGGGCTGGGCAGAGCACGACTGAGTCAAAGGAAACGTGTTGAGGAGTCCGCGTTATCGGATTCTCAAACCATACTGTAAGGTTCTTCGTGGTTGGGTCTTCCGAGATTTCTCCAGGGTTGGATCTTATGAACTCTATGCCGAACTCAGATTTTGCCCTGTTGACGAATTCTTGGAACCCTTTGCCAAAGGCTCGCATATCAATATAGAAGATTGAGACAAGAGAGTTTGGCTCATGCTCCTTTATCAAAACCGCATCTTTAACCGCATATTTACAGCAGATGCTTGAGCAGTAAGAATGGTTAATCCAACCTCTTCGATCACGGGAACCCACGCATTGTATGAACGCTACGCTTCGGGGGATCTTTCCATCAGATGGCCTTATCAAGTGCCCGCCAGTTGGGCCGGACGCACATAGAATACGTTCTAATTCCATTGCTGATATGACGTTTCTGAACCGTCCATAGCCATATTGTGGAATAATGGAAGAGTCAAACATGTCGAAGCCTGTTGCCACAACAATGGCTCCTACTTCTAACTTGATCTCTTCAGGCTGTTGTTCTCTGTTTATGGCTTGAGACGGACAGACCTTGTCGCAAAGACCACACTCAATGCAGCTGTTCTTGTCTATTGACATTATCCTCGGAACGGCTTGCGGAAAAGGCATGTACACAGCCTTCCTTATTCCAATATTCTCATCAAACTCGTTAGGAGCTTCAGCGGGACAGTTGTCCGCGCAGATTCCGCAACCTGTGCATTTGGCTTCATCAATATATCTCGGCTTTCTGAGAACTCTTACTCTGAAGCTACCAACTGAGCCTTCTACGCCTTTCACTTCTGAATGCGTCAGAAGCTTAATGCTTGGATGATGGGAGCATTCTATCATCTTCGGAGCAAGAATGCAAATTGAACAGTCCATTGTTGGAAAAGTTTTGTCGAGCTGAGCCATTCTTCCGCCGATGCTTGGGCTTTTTTCCACCAAGTATACGTTGAAGCCTCTGTTAGCCAAGTCTAGGGACGCCTGTATGCCGCAGACTCCTCCGCCAATGACCATAACCTGCTTCTGCATGTTACATTGCCTCCTTCATATTGAGAATCTTTGTTATCGGAATTCTGTGAGCCCTGATCTCCCAATCCTCAAGCTTCATTCCCATTGCCATCCGTAGCAACTCGGCAAAATGCAACACTGGCAAACTATACTCCTCTTTGAGATTCCTCTTGATCTCCAATTGACCCATGTCCATCTCAATATAACAAAACGGACAGACAGTCACAATCGCGTCCACACCAGCAGTTCTTACACTGTCCAGCTTCTGCTTAGCAACACGCAAAGCAACATCATCATTTATCCCTCGCAACGGACCGCCGCAACAAGCCTCTTTCCTCTCATAAGCAACCGACTTAGCACCAGTAGCCTCAACAAGCTCATCCAAAGCTATGTTACTAGTCAACTGACCAAAATGAATCCGTTTGGGTCTCGACAAATGGCAACCCGGCTGCACGGCAACTCGAAGGCCATTGAACGGTTCCTTAACGGCATTCTTCACCTTTTCTATACCAACATCCTCGTAAAGCGCATCAATGAAGGTTTTCACGTCTGTTTTTCCTTTGAACTCCAAGTCAATGTCGGCGAGAATCTCGTTTACCATGCTCCTGATCTCCTTGTCTTCTTTCAATATTGTGTTTGTCATCAGCAGTGACTCATAGCAGTCGTTACACAACGTCAAGATGTTGAGCCCCAGCTTTTCAGCGATACAGAGATTCCTCGCAGCTAGAGCAAGCCAGCTCGTGTAGTCCACAGATTGTATGCTGAAAGGGGCGCAACAGTTTGCACCCTCCATCTCAACAAGCTCTATGTCTAATTGTGGAGCGATTTTTCGGACAGATTTCTCGTAGTTTGGTTCTCTTGCTGGGATTAAACAGCCTAGGAAGAAAGCGTATTTCATATGCTTTACGAACCTTTGCAGATTAGATTATTAAAAGCAGTTTTCCTCAAGATTTTCTGAACCGCGTCAACGTCTATTGTAGGTTCCTTGCCTAACCCGTATGTTTCTCTGTTCATCAAAGCCATTCGGGTTGGAGCCACAACGCGGCCGGTTTCAAACAGACTCTGAGCTTGGATAAGGATTCCCTTTGGAATGTTTCCTTGTCTGCTTGCCAAGTTTCTGATGGCAAACGTAGTTTCTCCTACGTCTCCACCTTGGGGGCATCTGTCAAGGCACGTGAAACATGAAAGGCAATACCATGGCAGCTGTCCACATAGAACATCTGAGCGCAATCCAAGTATTATCATCTCCATCAGCTTTCTTGGATTATGCTCATCAACCTCCCGAGAAACTGGGCAGCTGCTTATACACCTACCGCACTGTATACATGCCAGAACTCCTCTGCCACGAGAAGTGTTTGCAACCTCATGCATAAAGTTAACATCCAATGGACTCAAACAAAGATCACCGACTTCTACATTTTGTTGTGTGCAACGTCCTAATAAGACTATAGTTTTCTGAACCGGCTCCTTCAGCAACATAGCAGGCATGGAAAAACCGTGATCTGACCATCAGCCAAAGCCATCAAAGATGATGAAACATTCACTTACAGCGTGACATCATCTTAATAAGCAAGTTTACATACGACAAGTTTTAAGTCCATGTAGGGATGGCAAGTTATGGTTGAAAAAGTTGGAGCCGTCCTAGTTATTGGTGGCGGAATCGCCGGGATACAATCATCCTTGGATCTTGCAGATTCAGGATTCAAGGTCTACCTTATGGATGAATCCACGAGCATAGGCGGAACAATGGCACAGCTGGACAAGACCTTCCCAACAAACGACTGCTCCATGTGCATACTAGCGCCCAAGCTTGTCACTGCAGGTAGGCATCCAAACATTCAGCTCATAACAAATTCTGAATTGAAGGAAGTCAAGGGTGAAGCTGGAAATTTCCAGGTTGCGATACTGAAGCGACCGCGTTTCATAAACATGGAAAAATGCACTGGCTGTGGAATCTGCGCACAGCACTGCCCAGTAGAGGTTCCCAACGAGTTCGACATAAACCTAGGAGTCAGAAAGGCAACATACGTTCTTTTCCCACAAGCAGTGCCACTCAAATACGCCATCGATGAGGAGCACTGCATAAAATGTCGCCTCTGCGAGAAGACCTGCCCAGCAAAAGCAGTCGATTTCGATCAGAAACCCGAAACCGTAGACATCAACGTCGGAGCCATCATACTAACGCCTGGGTTTGAAGAGTTCGACGCTCGTTTGAAGAGCGAATATGGTTATGGGCGCTATCCAAACGTGGTTTCAAGCATCGAATTCGAACGCATAATGAATGCGTCTGGCCCTTTTGGCGGAAAGATTCTGCGTCCTTCTGATGGAAAGATACCAAGGAAAATCGCTTTTGTTCAATGCGTTGGCTCTCGCGATGCCCAGTTAGGAAAGAAATACTGCTCCGCGGCTTGCTGCATGTACAGCATAAAAGAATCCGTCATCGCCAAGGAACACAGTCCAGACCTAGCCAGCACGATCTTCTTCATGGACATGCGGGCTTACGGGAAAGAGTTCGACGCATACTACACCAGAGCTCAAGAAGAGTACGGCGTAAAATTCGTAAGATCAAGAATAGCAAGCGTAACCGAAGATCCGTTAACTGGCAATCTTTTTGTACAGTACGTGGAAGATGAAAATCCGAAGACCGAAGAATTCAACATGGTCGTTCTGGCAGTTGGAATGTGCCCACCCAAAAAAGCAAAACAGCTGTCCGAGATATTGGGAATAGAGCTCAACAAGTACGATTTCTGCCAAACTGAAATGAGCTCTCCTGTTGAAACCTCTAAACCAGGCATATTCGTCTGCGGAGCCTTCTCAGCTCCGAAGGACATTCCTGAAAGCGTTGCACAAGCAAGTGGCGCAGCAGCCAAAGCCATGGGCATAATCGCATCTGAAAGATGGAAGGAAGTAGCTGAAAAAGAGTATCCAGCTGAGAAAGACGTAAGTCAGGAAAAACCCCGCATCGGCGTTTTCGTCTGTCACTGTGGAACTAACATAGGCGGTGTTGTGAAGGTTCCTGAAGTCGTGGAATATGCCAAGAAACTGCCTGATGTGGTTTATGCTGAAGGAAACCTCTACACTTGCTCGCAGGATACGCAGGAGATCATCAAGCAAAGAATAAAAGAACACAATCTCAACCGAGTTGTTGTTGCTTCATGTACACCAAGAACTCATGAGCCTCTTTTCAGAGAGACGGTTCAAGAAGGCTTGCTGAACCCCTACCTGTTTGTGATGGCAAACATCCGAGACCAATGCAGCTGGGTGCACATGCATGAGCCAGAAAAAGCCACGGAAAAATCAAAAGATCTGGTAAGGGCTGCTGTTGCTAGAGCTCGCCTCTTGCAGCCTCTGAAGAAGCCAAGATGCGACGTCATTCCCGTTGGCCTAGTCATAGGCGGCGGCCTGTCTGGAATGACCGCGGCTTTAGAATTGGCGAAGCAAAACTTTGAGGTGCACCTGATCGAGAAGGAGCCAGAACTCGGAGGCTATCTGCGTAGCATCAACTACTTGCTGGAACCTGAAGATCCTCAAGAACTGCTCAAGTCCATCATTCAGGACGTCAGCAATAACGAAAAGATTCACGTTCACCTCAACACGCAAATCAAGAATATTGAAGGATACGTTGGAAACTTCAAGACCACAATCCGCACCAAACGTAAGGAGAGCCAAATCGAACACGGCATAATCATCGTGGCAACAGGAGCCACCGAATACAAGCCAACCGAATACCTCTACGGAAAAAGCTCCAGAGTATTCACGCAGCACGAGCTGGAAGAGAAGCTAGTTAAAGGACCATTCAAAGCCAAGAGCGTCGTGATGATCCAATGCATCGGCGCCAGAAACGAAGAAAGACCAAACTGCTCAAGAATATGCTGTTCTCAAGCCATAAAAAACGCGTTGAAAATCAAAGAGCTATATCCAAAAACCGAGGTTTACGTGCTGTACAAGGACATAAGAACCTATGGATTCAAAGAAGACTTCTACCGCGAAGCCTCCGAAAAGGGAGTCATATTCATACGCTACGACGATGAGCACAAACCGAAAGTAGCCCTTGAAAAAAGGACGCTGATTGTTTCAGCTTGGGAACCTGTCCTAAAGGAATGGATTCCAATAAAGACAGATTTACTTGCCCTGAGCGTTGCCACAATTCCGAACAGTGACAATGAGCAATTGGCAAAAATGCTCAAGGTCCCACTAACCAAAGACGGCTTCTTCCTGGAAGCCCACGTGAAGCTACGACCTCTCGATTTTGCAACGGATGGCATCTTTCTCTGCGGAATGGCACACTGGCCGAAATTCATCGAGGAAAGCCTTGCGCAAGCCAGTGGAGCAGCAGCTAGAGCTGCTGTAGTCCTGTCGAGGAAGACGCTTGAAGTTGAAGGAACGGTAGCGAACGTGAATGAGGATTTGTGCGTGAGCTGTGGCCTCTGTGTGAGTCTTTGTCCATACGGTGCCATAGCCAAGGATGACGAGGGGATTGCCAGAGTGAATGATGTCCTCTGCAAGGGATGTGGACTCTGCGCGGCAAGTTGCCCTGAAAAAGCCATAGACATGAAGCATTTCAGTGAAGCTCAAGTGCTGGCTGAAGCCATTGCGGCGCTGGGAGGAGCATAGAATGGCCGAATTTGAACCAAAGATTATCGGTTTTCTGTGCAACTGGTGCAGCTACGCGGGCGCAGACCTAGCTGGCGTAAGTAGATTCCAGTATCCTCCAAACTTGCGAGTTGTCCGCGTTATGTGCAGCGGCAGAATAGACCCTACTATCCCTCTAGAGGTTTTGATGAGAGGTGCTGACGGGATCATGATCTTGGGATGTCATCCTGCTGACTGCCACTACGTTGAAGGAAACCTGTACGAAGAAAGAAAAGTCAAAATGCTAAAGAAACTGATAGCCCTAACAGGCCTGGAACCAGACCGCCTGCAACTCGACTGGGTTTCAGCAGCAGAAGGTCAAAGATTCGCCCAAATAATAACCGAATTCACAGAACACATAAGGAAACTGGGTCCTTCACCCGTTTCAGGGAAAAATCCAAATCAAGAAATCCTCCAAAACCTCGAAGTAGCGAAAAACGCTGCGGCAGATTTCAGGCTGAGAGTTCTGGTTGGAAGAGAAAGAGAGCTAACCGAGAAAACTAATGCTTACGGAGAAAAGATTTCACAAGAGGAATTCGATCACTTGATTGATGAAACCGTCAACACGGAGTTCATCCGCCACAAAATCCACCTACTAACGCACGGCAAACCATTCTCAGTCAAAGAGTTGGCTAAGACCGTCAACTTGAAGCCTGCAGACGTGCTTCGACAAGTTGTGAACATGCGCCGCAAAAACATGATAGCCCTAGATCACATTGAAGGAACAACACCACTTTACAAGGCTTTGGAGGTTGAATAAGGATGGCAAGCGAAAAGATCGGGTCAGTCCTAGTGATCGGAGGCGGCGTTGCAGGCATACAAGCATCGCTAGACTTGGCTGACTCTGGCTTCAAAGTGTATCTTATTGACCAAGGACCAAGCATTGGCGGAGTGATGGCTCAACTGGACAAGACATTCCCAACGAACGACTGTTCAATGTGCATTCTCTCACCGAAGCTTGTGGCTACAGGAAGACATCCGAACATTACGATTCTGACAAACGCCGAAGTGATAGGACTGGATGGTGAAGCTGGTAACTTCGAAGTAAAGCTTCGAAAAAGAAGCCGTTACATAATCGAAGACAAATGCAACGGGTGCGGTGTCTGCGCACAGAAATGCCCAATCGAAGCCGTTGACACCTACAACGAAGGACTAGCCACCAGAAGCGCAATCTTCGTGGACTACCCGCAAGCTGTTCCGTTAAAATTCATGATCAACCGTGAACAATGCATCGGATGCAGAACGTGCTCTGAAGTCTGCAAAGCAGGCGCAATTCAATACGATCAAGAAGACACCGAAACCACCTTGAAAGTGGGCTCAATAATTCTTGCGCCAGGCTTCGAACCCTTCGATGCTAAACTGAAAACCGAGTATGGTTATGGACGTTTTCCCAATGTTGTGGCAAGTACTGAATTCGAGCGCATATTAAGCGCCTCAGGACCCTATGGCGGGCTGGTGTTGAGACCTTCGGACGGTGAGATTCCGAAGAGAATAGCTTTCATCCAGTGTGTGGGTTCGAGAGACTTTCAGCTTGGAAACAATTATTGTTCTGCGGCTTGTTGCATGTATGGCATGAAGGAAGCAGTCATAGCCAAGGAGCACACGCCGATAGGGCTTAATGCTACGCTGTTTTACATGGACATGCGGTCTTATGGAAAGGAATTTGATGATTATCGCAACCGTGCCGAAGAGGAGTATGGCATACGTTTCGTCAGGTCAAGAGTCGCAGCTGTGACTGAAGACCCGCTGACAGGCAACCTAATCGTTCACTATGTCGAGGATGAGAATCCCAAGACGGAAGAATTCGATCTGGTTGTTTTATCGATTGGAATGAAGCCGCCGAAAGATGCGAAGAAACTGGCTGAAAAACTAGGAGTGAAGCTTAATAAGTATGATTTCTGCGGCGCAGAAACCTTCTCGCCTATGGAAACTTCCAAGCCGGGCATATTTGTCTGCGGAGCATTCTCAGCTCCAAAAGATATTCCTGAAAGCGTTGCTCAAGCATCTGGAGCAGCTGCGAAAGCCATGAGCGTCATCGCGTCTGAAAGAGGAACACAGGTTACCAAGAAAGAGTATCCGCCTGAACGGGACGTTAGCCAGGAAGAGCCTCGTATAGGTGTTTTCGTTTGCCATTGCGGAATCAACATAGGCGGAGTCGTGAACGTTCCTGAGGTGGTTGAATATGCCAAAACCTTACCCAACGTGGTTTACGCAGAAGCGAACGTTTACACGTGCTCGCAGGACACTCAGAAGCTCATAGCTGAGAAGATTAAGCAGAATAACCTTAACCGAGTCATTGTCGCTTCATGCACTCCGCGCACGCATGAACCGTTGTTCAAGGAGACCGTTCAAGAAGCTGGCTTAAACCCCTACCTTTTTGAGATGACAAACATCCGTGACCAGTGTAGCTGGGTGCACATGCACGAACCCGAAGAAGCAACCGAAAAAGCCAAAGCCCTTGTGCGGTCAATTGCTGCAAAAGCCAAGCTTCTGAAACCATTGCAGAAACCGCTGATAGACGTCACACCTATAAGTTTGATCATTGGCGGCGGTGTCTCTGGAATGACTGCAGCTTTAGAGCTCGCGAAGCAAGGGTTTGAGGTTCATCTCGTCGAGAAGGAGAATGAACTGGGCGGGCACTTGCGGAAGATTCATTACTTACTCGAAAAGGACAACGATCCGAAAGAGAAGCTCAATGCATTGGTCAAGGCTGTTGCGGAGAATGACAAGATACATGTCTACACTGGTGCCGAGGTTGTGGACATTTACGGTTTTGTGGGCAACTTCAAATCGAAGATAAGGCAGCAGAACGGTGAAGAGAAAGAGATTGAGCATGGCATAGTCATAGTGGCTACAGGCGCAGTTGAATACAAGCCTAAAGAATTCCTGTATGGCACAGACCCAAGGATCATGACGCAGCACGAGCTTGAAGAGAAAATCGCTAAAGGCGAATTCAAAGCCAAGAACGTTGTAATGATCCAATGCGTAGGCGCCAGAAACGAGGAGAGACCAAACTGTTCGCGCATATGCTGTGGGCAAGCCATAAAGAACGCTTTAAAGATTAAAGAAGCAAGCCCAGAAACAGAAGTTTACGTCCTGTACAAGGATATGAGGGCTTATGGCTTCAAGGAAGACTATTATCGCGAAGCTGCGATGAAAGGTGTTCTGTTCATCAACTACGAGGATGAGAGAAAGCCGAAAGTCGTGAATGAAAATGGCAAGCTTAAAGTGGCTTTCTGGGAATCCGTGCTTAGGGAAGAGGTTGAAGTTGAGCCTGACGTTGTCGTTTTGAGTGCGGCTACGATACCGAATCCCAGCAATAAGCACGTTGCAGAAATGCTCAAAGTGCCACTAACGAAAGATGGTTCTTTCTTGGAAGCGCATATGAAGCTCAGACCTGTTGATTTTGCAACGGAAGGCGTCTTCTTGTGTGGCATGGCTCATTCGCCGAAGTACATTGATGAGAGTATTGCTCAGGCTTGTGCAGCAGCGGCGAGGGCTACGACCATTCTTTCCAAAAAAACCCTTGAGATGGAAGGAATCGTTGCCAACGTGTCCGAAGATTTATGTAGTGGTTGCAGAATTTGTGAATATCTATGCCCGTACGGTGCAGTTGAAATGAAGGATAAAGAAGGAAAAACCATTGCACATGTGCTTGAAGCCTTGTGCAAGGGCTGTGGCGCATGCGGTACAGCGTGTCCAACTAAAGCCATTACCATGGGACATTTCACAACAGAAGAGATTCTTGCCCAAGTTAGAGCCACGTTGCTGGAGGCAAAAGCATGAGTGAAAAAGACGGGTTTGAACCAAAAATCATCGGTTTTCTGTGCAACTGGTGCAGCTATGCTGGTGCAGATTTGGCTGGCGTGAGCAGAATCCAATATCCACCAAACATAAGAATCATCCGCGTCATGTGCAGCGGCAGAATAGATCCTGCTTTTGTTCTTGAAGCCTTCAAGGATGGAGCAGACGGCGTTCTTGTTGCGGGCTGCCACTTGCCTTCTGACTGTCACTACATAAGCGGGAACTTCAAGGCATTAAGACGCATAGTCTTGCTGAAGAAGGTATTGAAAGAATTCGGAATTGAGCCTGAGCGTTTGCGGCTGGAGTGGATTTCAGCAAGCGAAGGCGACAAGTTCGCGGCTGTCGTGCGCGACATGACTGAGGAGATAAAGAAGCTGGGGCCAAACCCGCTGACAAACAAGGAGGTTGGAGCCCAGTGACCGAAGCCGAGAAGAAGCCCGTGCAGGCCTCTGAAATGAATCCAAAGTTCAAATACGAAATCTCAAAGATCCACGGAGGCGAGAAGCTGATGCGCTGCTTCCAATGTGGAACATGCACTTCAGACTGTCCAATTGCAAGATTCAGCGACACTTACAGACCAAGACAGATAATTCGCATGACCCAACTTGGATTGAAGGACAGAGTTTTGAGCAGCGACACGCTGTGGCTGTGTGCATCATGTTTCACTTGCACGGATCGCTGTCCGCAGGATGTTGAGGTGGCAAGTGTCATACGTGTTTTGAGAAATCTAGCAGCAGAAGAGGGTCATGTGCCTCAGGTTTTCAAGGACCAATGCGCCAGCATTCTTGAGTCCGGTTACGCTTACAAAATTCCGGAACTTAGAGTGAAGAAGCGAGAGCAGTTGGGGCTTCCGCCATTACCGAAAGGCGACCCAGAAAGCATAGGCAAGACGCTGAACAATGTGGGCCTTTTGAAGCACGTGGAGAAGAAGAGTGACTAGAAAAATGGCGGAAAACAAGTACCTAATGTTTCTCGGGTGCGCAATTCCCTACCGTGTTTCAGCCTTCGAGGTTTCAGCCCGGAAGGTTCTGGGGAAGCTTGGTGTGGAGCTTGTTGAGATGCCTGAGTTTAACTGCTGTGGTCTTCCATTGGATCCTGTTAGCCATGAGATGATGCTTATTCTTGCTGCCAGAAACCTAGCACTGGCCGAGAGGGAAGGTTTAAACATCATAACCTTGTGTCCTGGCTGCGCGGGCACGTTGAAGAAGGTTAATAGGATGTTGAAGGAAGACGAGGTTTTGCGTGACGAGACTAATGCACATTTGAAAGACGCAGGACTGCAGTTCAAGGGAACTCAGAATGCGAAGCATTTTATGCAGGTGATGATTGAGGATGTGGGGTTGAAGAGAATTAAGGATTCTGTTGTTAAGCCGCTTACAACGTTGAAGGTGGCTGAGCACAATGGCTGCCATATTCTGAGGCCTAAGAAGTTTATCGGGTTTGATGATCCTGAGGATCCGAAGACGCTTAAGACGCTTATTGAGGCGACGGGCGCAACTTGCCTTGATTATTTGGATGAGACTGAATGTTGTGGCGCGCCTAGTGTGGGTGTGAGTGACAAGATAGCCTTACAGCTTGCGCGTGACAAGCTGAATCACATCAAGGCTGTTGGTGCTGAGGCTATGGTTACGATTTGCCCGTTTTGTCACATAATGTATGATACGAATGAGCTGCGGATTGAGAAGATGTTCAGTGAGGTTTATGGGATTCCGGTTTTGCATTATCCGCAGTTGCTTGGTTTGGCGATGGGCTTGAAGCCTGATGAGCTTGCTTTTAATGAGCTTCGTGTTGATGTTTCTAAGGTATTGAGTAAGGTTGAGGGTGGGAAATAGCATGAGTAAGCCTAAACTAAAGATAGCGTTCTATTGGGCTGCAAGCTGTGGCGGATGCGAAATTGCGGTGCTGGACATTAACGAGAAAATCTTAGACGTGGTGCAGATAGCTGACATTGTTTTCTGGCCTGTTGCCATGGACATTAAGTACAAGGATGTTGAGGCTATGCCTGACAAGTATATTGACATTTGCTTCTTCAATGGGTCAGTTCGCAATAGTGAGCAGGAGCATATGGCAAAGCTTTTGAGGAAGAAGGCTAAGACGCTTGTGGCTTTTGGTTCATGCGCTCAGGAAGGCTGTATCCCAGGACTGGCGAACTTGCACAACCGCAAGGAGATTTTCGACACTGTTTATCTGAAGGAGAAGTCGGTGGTCAACCCCGAAGGCGTTGTGCCCAAGATTGAGACCAACGTGAAGGAGGGCACGCTGAAGATTCCAGAGTTTTACGACACTGTCAAAACGTTGGATCAGACAGTCGATGTGGATTATTATTTGCCTGGTTGTCCGCCGCCCGTGAAGCTGATCAGCAATGCGATTGACGCGATTGCGAAGGGTGAGTTGCCGCCGAAGGGTTCGGTGCTTGCTCCTTTGAAGTCTGTATGTGACGAGTGTCCGAGAAAGAAGGAGAACAAGCGGATCAGCAGGATTTATCGTGTTCATGAGAAGGTTCCTGAGCCTGAGAAGTGTCTGCTTGAGCAGGGGATTATTTGTATTGGTCCGGCTACGCGGAGTGGTTGTGGAGCTCAGTGTTTGACGGTTGACATGCCTTGCACGGGTTGTGGGGGTCCTTGTCCGAACTCGCCTGAGCAGGGTGCGGGCATGATGAGTGCATTAGCTTCTATACTAGGATTAGAAGAGGAGAAGGAGAAGTATTCCGATAAGGACGTTGAAGAGTTGATGGGACAGATTAAGGATCCGGTTGGAACGTTCTATATGTACTCTTTACCATCGTCGCTTCTTAGGAGAAAGGTGATGAAAGCATGAAGGAAATACTCATAGATCCGATTACGAGACTTGAGGGACATGGAAACATTTCCATATTCTTGAACGATGCGGGTGAAGTGGAAAACGCTTACTTGAAGATTCCTGAGCTGAGAGGGTTTGAGCAGTTCTGTGTTGGCAGAAGAGCCGAACTGATGCCCATTCTGACTACGAGAATCTGCGGAGTCTGCCCTGTTGCTCATCATTTTGCGGCTGCGAAGGCTTTGGATGCCGCGTTCAATGTGGAACCGCCGTCTGCTGCAAAGAAGCTTAGGGAGCTGATGTACGCGGCTTATTTCATCTATGATCACACATTGCACTTCTACTATTTGGGAGGGCCTGATTTTGTGGTTGGTCCTGATGCTCCGCCTGAAAAGCGGAACGTTCTGGGCGTAATTGAGAAGGCTGGCATAGAAGTTGGTAAGGAGGTCATTAAGCACAGGGCTTATGGACAGAAGATGACTGAGATTATTGGCGGAAAGGCTACGCATCCTGTTTGCGGTTTGCCTGGTGGCGTTTCTAAGCCTTTGAGCGAGGAGAACCGTGCTGAGATTGAGCGGATGGCTGAGTCTTGTTTGAAGTTTGCGCAGTTTACGTTGAAGTTGTTTCATGATATTGTTTTGGGCAACAGCAAGTACGTTGACTTGATCAAGAGTCAAGCGTACACGCAGAAGACTTACTATATGGGTTTGGTTGATGAGCATAACAAGGTGAACTTCTACGATGGCAAGGTCAGAGTGGTTGACCAGAATGCTAAGGAGTTTCTGAAGTTCGAGCCCAAGGACTATCTAACTCACGTGGGTGAGCATGTGGAGCAGTGGACCTACTCAAAGATGCCGTTCTTGAAGAAGGTGGGCTGGAAGGGGCTGGTTGACGGTCCAGACAGCGGAATATACCGTGTCGGCCCGCTTGGAAGATTGAATGTTTCTGATGGGATGGCTACGCCGCTGGCTCAAGCGGAGTACGAAGTTATGTATAAGACCTTGGGCGGAAAACCCGTGCACAGTACGCTAGCGTTTCACTGGGCAAGATTGATCGAGTTGCAGTATGCGACAGAGAGAGCGTTGGAGCTGGTCAGAGATCCAGAGATTACAAGCAAGGACGTTCGTGCAAAGCCAGGAGAGCCGGGTGAAGGCATTGGCATTGTGGAAGCTGCAAGAGGGACACTCGTTCACCACTACGTACTTGATAAGGATGCGTTGATTAAGGAAGTGAACCTGATTGTGGCTACGACGAATAATTATCCTGCGATTTGCATGAGTGTGCGGGATGCGGCTAAGGGGTTGATTCATGGTGGTAAGGTGGATCAGGGGTTGTTGAACATGGTGGAGATGGCTTTTAGGGCTTATGACCCGTGCTTCGGATGCGCCACACACTTCGCAATAGGACAAATGCCACTAACAGTCAGCATATACGACAGCGAAAAGAAGCTACTCAAAACAGTACAACGATAAACCCATATTAGATCAGTTTTCTTCTGTTCCTTATTGTGCTGATAGTGGTGGTTCTGGGTTGGGTAAGAAAGAGAAGTATGACATTGAGAGGGAGTTGAGGGAGTGGTTTAGAGGTGCGGGGAGGGTTGTGGTTGTGGGGGTTGGAAATCCGATCAGGATGGATGATTTTGTTGGTGTGAAGATTGTGCGGGATTTGAAGGGGAAAGTGGATTCTGACAGGGTGATGCTGATAGAAGCAGAAACCATACCAGAAAACCACATGCAAGAAATAATAGACTACAAACCAACACACATACTAATAATAGACGCAGCAATCACGGGACTAAAGCCTGGGGAAGCAAGACTGATAGACCCAGAACAGCTAACTGATATGCCCGCTTTTTCCACGCACATGCTTCCGCTGAGAATATTCAGCGAGTATTTGACTAAGATGACTAGGGCTAGTATTGCGCTGTTGCTGATAGAGCCGAAAAAGGTTGATTTTGGCGAAGGTCTAAGCGCAGATACAGCTAGCTCAATGCAGAATATCGTGAGCATTTTGCTCGCCGTTCTTTCTTAGCCATGTTTTATCGCTCCTTAACACTGATGCTATGTGGACAGAGCATGAATGAAACAAACAGAACGTTGACATTTCCGCTAAGAGCTTAAAGCATATTCAGAAAAAAAGACGGAATCTCAGAACGAGCCAACATCATCATCACCACAGACCAGAAAATAGCATTCGTCAAGGTCTATCCGTTAGGACAGCTACCAGACAGCAAAGAAATCCTCGAAAAACTCAAAAACACACCCTAACACAACCAACAACCCAAAACCCCACCACAAAAAACCATGCTGAACCTATATATAGGGGGTTAAAAATGGTTCTGTTACGTCTTCGGTTGTTCAGACTATTTCTTGCGGGCGTTACTTTTCGGTTGATGGAGATGGTTTGAATGATGAGAGATAGGCATTTATATAAGAAACGAGCTAGTAGGTACCTAAGGGATAAGCGGATGACGCTAATCATAGGTTTCCGATGCAAAGATGGAGTTGCATTAGTGTCAGACACTAAGATCGTTGATGTAGAATCTAATGAATCATTATTCGGATCAAAGATCTTGATTCCGTTGATCGGAGCCTCCTTTATTGTTGCGGCTGCTGGGTACAGCGATTTGTTTAGAGAGTTCAATAGAAAGATACCTTCATTGGTAAATCAGAGATCAAGTGAAGTAAAAATCAGTAATATTGAAGCTTTGATCAGGGCAGGATACAAAAGAGAGGAAGCAATAGACTATCTTAAGCAATTCGAGCGACCAGTAGAACAACACCAGCAATCTATGGAAGCTACTAGAAGAATAGCAGAACCTCAGATCACAAGTACTATACCTTCAATACTTCCTCCATATGTTTATTCATACGAGTTCTTCATGGATGATTGTAAGCAATTGATAAAAACAATCAGTAGCCAATGGAAGGACAGAAGCAGTAACCCTCTAGATGTATTGATCGGGGTGAAGAAGGATGTGAATGTCCAACCCTCTTTGCACTACATAGACTGTGATGGTCATGAGCGCGAAATTGAGAAATACTACGCAATTGGCACAGGTAGCCCACATGTGAAACAATTTTTTGAACCCCTATACAGTTTCAACAAAGATATGTGTGACTTAATCACGATAGCATTCTTGGCAATCGCATATACACAAGATGTGGCAAAGGATGCTTATGTTGGATATGATAGTGAACATCCACCTGAAGCTTTCGCTGTATTCGATGATGGACGCTGCGGGAAAATGCCTTTTGAAAACGAAGCCGAAGTTCTAACTAGCGTAAAAGCAAGAGCGAGACAGTTTGAGGAACTTATCAAAGATACAAACATTGAAAAATTGCGACCAAGAGTAGAGATGCCGAGCCTAACTATTCATGTTCCTCGTCTTGTGGGCGAAGAATGACTTTCCCATTTTTGATGTCTGCTTTTAGCTCAATACCTTCTTTCCAGCCTAATAATTCGATGTATTTCGGTGGAATAGTAACGACGTACTTTGGATACTCTTTCCCATCTATCTTTCTTGATAATTGCTTCTGCAAACGCAATCGTGGGCACCTAAGGGAGTAAAAGGGCATTCTCCTTTATAAGATTTTAGGTACCGAAACATATAAATACAATTAGGTACCTAATATGTAGTTAGGTGCCTAAAGATGAACGCTCAACAAACAACAAATCTCCGCGAAATAAGAGGCTTAGAAATCGCACGAGCAAAAGAAAACCAAATCACACGTTTGGACGCATCAACATACAAAGTTCTCTCTCAAAACGGAAATGGTGAGTATGTTATTTGTCTCTCTGAAGATGAATGGAGATGCGAATGCCCTGATCATCATTTTCGTGGTGTGAAGTGTAAGCATATTTGGGCTGTGGAGTTCAGCCAAAAACTGAGGGAGCAAGTAAGAAAGAACGTTGTGATTGCGGAAGTGGCGATTTCCAACTGTGTTTTCTGTCATTCATCAAATATTAAGAAGTTTGGAGTCAGAAAGAACAAGAGTGGTAATATCCAGCGTTTCCAGTGTGCGGATTGTGGGAAAACCTTCAGCGTGAACATTGGCTTTGAACGGATGAAGCATAATCCACAGGCAATCACTTCAGCTATGCAACTATACTTCAGTGGTGAATCATTGAGAAACACTCAGGAATCTCTTAGGCTATTAGGAGTAGAGGTTTCGCATAAGACGGTCTATATGTGGATTAAGAAGTACGTCAAGCTGATGCAAGAATATGTTGAGAAGATTGTGCCTAACGTGAGCGACACTTGGAGAGCAGACGAGCTTTACGTTAAGATTAAGGGTGATATGAAGTATCTTTTCGCATTGATGGATGACGAGACAAGGTTCTGGATAGCTCAGGAAGTTGCAGACACTAAACATATGCATAACGCTCGAAACCTATTCCAGATGGGAAAGAAGCTTATGGGTAAAAAACCCACGACTCTAATCACTGATAAGCTTAACTCTTATCATGATGCTTACAGAAAAGAGTTCTACACTCTCAAGAAGGCGACACGAACAACACATATCAACTCGATAAAATTCAGTAGTACGATGAACAATAACAAAATGGAACGCATGAACGGAGAAATCCGAGATAGAGAAAAGACTATGAGGGGATTAAAGAAGAACGAAACACCGATTCTGAAAGGCTACCAACTTTTTCACAACTACATAAGAGGACATGAAGGGCTGGAAGGTAGAACACCAGCAGAAGCTTGTGGAATAACAGTCCAAGGAAAGAACAAGTGGCTAACTCTGATTCAAAACGCAAGTCGCTCGAAAGATGAAGTCTAATCCTTTCTAAGCCTGATGCTTCTTTTTCGCTGGAGCAAAAAGATTATTTCCACAAAGACAGTCAATAGTGGGTGGGGAATGGATCTTGAAGAACAAGAAAAACATTGAAATTCCTTGTCCCTTAGGTTGTAACAAGAGAATAAGAGGAATTTCCAAAAAACATTGGCTACATAATTTTGATCAACATCTTACTGGAAAGGAACACAGAATCTTGGATGAGAAAAAACGGAAGAGCAAGATCGAAAAATATGGAAAGACTGCAATCGAGAAACTCTAGCCTAAGCCATCAACCGAAAGGTAATAGCTTCACGAAACAGTCTCATTAACCGAAGAGGTAACAGAACCTTAAAAATCGCTCTCAGCGCAAGTGTCTAAAGGCTACTTCTTTTCTTCCTTCATTGCCTCTTGAAACAGCTTCTTCACGGCTGTGATTCTTGCCTTCTGCGCTAGTACGTCACTGGTAACCGTGTCCAAAGCCTCTTCAGGACACCACTTCACGCATTGAGGCTCACCCTTCTCCTTACACAAATCACAAGCAAACACCACCTTACTCTCAGGATGCAACATAATCGCCCCATAATCACAAGCCTCAATACACCACCCACAACCATTACACTTATCCTTATCCACACTAATCGTACCAGTTTCCTCACTCTGAGTCAAAGCATCCCTAGGACAAGCAGCCACACAAGGCGGATCCTCACAAAGTCTGCACGTGACAGGCATATTCACAATCTGATTAATCCTAACCACACGTATGCGAGACTTCAGCGGATTAAACGCCTTCTCCTTCGTCAAAGAACAAATATACTCACAAACCTGACAACCAACGCACTTGTCAGGATCAGCAGAAACAAACTTTCTATCGTGAATCTTCACCATACTATCGAACCTCCACAATGTCTCTTTTGGCTAAACCAAGCAAATCCTCCATCCCCAGTTCCCTGAGCTTCACTTCTGTGGGTACACCTTCCTTCGTCCAGCCACGCGACTCGTAATAGTCATCTAACAGCAAATCTAACTCTGCTTGGCTTACAAATGCTCCTTTGGATGGGCCTTCGTCAGGAATCGGTTCATGCATAACCTTCCAAGGCAAAGTATCATCCTTCCTTCCCAAGCCCTCTCTGAGGTTGAACAGCCTAGCCGCATTCTGTATCCTTTCGCCACACCGCTTAAGCTCCACATCATTCATTTCAAAGCCAGTTACCAGACTGTAAAGCTTCGCCATGTCAGGCAACTCCTTATAATACGTGCCACGCGAAAACTTGCACACAATAAACGAGTCAATAAGATTGTACGTGTCCTCCATGTCCCTAACCATCTTTCCCCTGCCCTTCTCCGCGATAAGCCTATTCACCTTGCCCTTCACGTCAAAAGCATAAGCACCATGCCTATTATGATCCCCACCACGGAACGAAACCGCAAAGCCCAAAGCCGCTGTCTTTAAACACCGCAAATCATAACCCGTACTCTCAACACCCTTAATCGTCGCAGCCAACTTATACGAATCCTTACCAATCTTGTCAGCCGCAAACTTCGCACCATCCGCAAGCAAGTCTCCAACACCCTCACGCTTGCCAATCTTCTCCACAAGCTTAACCATTGCATCAGCATTACCAAACTTCGCATCCAACCCATCAAGCTCCGCCTGCGTAAGTATGCCACGTTCATAACAGTCCATCGCAAAACCAACAGTCACACCCGCACTAATCGCATCAACCCCATAATAGTTCGACAATTCCATTCCCTTAATAATCGCATCAAGCCTGTCCACACCACAATAAGGACCCAAAGCCCAAAGCGTCTCATACTCCATCCGCGTCATTGTCTTCTCATAAGGTCCCTCAGCAACCACACACATGTGCTCACAACGCATCGCACAAGAGCTACAACCAATAATCTTCGCCACAAACTTGTCATTCAAAACCTCACCGCTAACCTTCTCCGCACCCTCAAACTGCGAATTATTATAATTCCTTGTCGGCATGCAAGACAGCTTGTTATGCACGAGAACGTTCTCAGGCGTTCCTAAAGTTCTGTACTTCTGCGTAGCCGGACCCTTCATCCTCTCGTGAAACTCTTTTACATACTCCATAAACTCGTCAAGCTTCGCAACCGTAATGTCACGCGTTCCACGCACCGCAATTGCCTTAAGATTCTTAGAGCCCATAACCGCGCCCAAACCCGTCCTCCCACACGCACGAGTCTTATCATTGATAATGCACGCCATCCGCGCAAGCTTCTCGCCAGCAACGCCAATAGCAGCAACACGAATGTAATAATCACCAAGCTCCTCCCTAATTGCATCGTCAGTCTCGCCAGGAGACTTGCCCCACAACTGCGAAGCATCCAAAACCTGAACAGAATCATCATCAATCCACAGGTAAACAGGCTTCTCAGCCTTACCCTTCAAAACAATAGCATCATAACCCGCCCGCTTCATCTCCGTACCAAAAGACCCATGAGCCTTAGTCTCACCAACACCAAAGCTCTGAGGAGACTTCGAAACGAACGCGTGCCCATTCCCGCCCGTCGGCCACATAGTCCCAGAAATTGGCCCAGTCGTCAAAATCAGCGGATTGTCCGGACTGAACGGGTCAACACCTGCCTTTGAGTGGTCCAGCCACATCCTGATGCCTAAACCTATTCCGCCAATGTATTTCTTCGCATAATCCTCATTCAACGGTTCAACATGAGTTTTTCCAGACGACAAATCTACGTGGAGTACGCGGCCAGCATAACCGAACAACATGCTTCCCCCATGCCTTGCTAAACGTAAAGAAAATAGTGTTTATATTAATTTATCCCTTTTAACCGTGAAATCTTGACGGAATCAAACCAGAGGTAACCCGAAACCTTTCAGAATCATATTGAGAAAGAAAAGATAGAAAACTATATTGCCTCTTTCAGCAGCTCAAGAACATCCTTGACGGCAATCTTGTTTTCGATGTCCAGCACCTTCACGGCATCTTCCAAAGTCGTAATGCAGTACGGACACGCCACAGCTATCGTATCAACACCTAAATCCAAAGCCTCTTTAACCCTGTTCACGCAAGGCCTCTTCTCAGGTTCAGCTTCTTCCGTCCAAACTCTGCCAGCACCACCGCCGCAGCAGAAACTGCTCTGCTTCGTTCGCTTCATCTCAACAAGCTCTAATCCCGGAATTGCCTGCAACACTTGTCTCGGTGCATCGAAGATGTCGTTGCGCTTGCCTAGAAAGCATGGATCGTGATAAGCCACTTTTCTTTTGACAGGTTTTGTGAGCTTGATTTTGCCTTGCTTGATGGCTTCAGCCAAGAACTGCGTGTAATGCTGAACGTTGAGTTTTGCATCAGCGTACGGTTTATCGTTTTTGAACGTGTTGTAGCAGTGAGGCGAAAGTGTAACAATCTTTTCCGTCTTAAGCTTCTGGAACATTTCAGTGTTATGTGTGGCAAGCTCTTCAAACAATCCCTTTTCGCCCATTCTGAGCATGTGGTCTCCGCAACACCATTCCTCAGACCCAAGCGCAGCAAAGTCTACACCAAGCCTGTTGAATATTTCAACCATGTTTCTCGCGGCTTCTTGGTTTCTCAAGTCAAATGAGTTCGAACAGCATGTGAAGAGCAACACGTCAGCCTTTGTCGTTGTCGGATAAGTTTTAACATTCAGATCCTTGGCCCAGTCCATCCGCTTGCTCTGATGCGTGCCCATCGGATTGCGGTACTTGTAAACTCTCTCAAGCACGTCTATGACCGTTTTGGGCAGGTTTCCAGCCTCGACGAGCAGGCTGTGATCCTCGACAAGCGAATTTGCGCACTGAACAAGCTTAGGGCAGAATAGTGTGCATGAGTTGCATTGGGTGCAAAGCCAGATATTGTCTGCCATTGGCTTCAAACGTCCAGGACAGCCTTGATCTCTTGAGTCGGCGACAAACCTGTAGTTGGCAGTTAAGCTTGCGGGTCCAAGAAACCTGTCATCTATGGCTGCTGGGCAAGCCGAGTAGCAGATTGAACACTTTGTGCAGAGCGTCAGGTCCCAGAACTTCTTAAGCTCGACTGGTAACTGAACGAATTCGTTAGGTTTCTTGAGCTCTTCTTCTGGCTTGATCAGAACAGTCATAGTCTTCTTGTACTGGTCAAAGAACGGGTCAATGTCAACGATTAGGTCTTTGATTACTGGCATGTTTGAAAGCGGTTCAATCGTCAACGAATCCGCCTCAAGATGAAGCACCTGTGTGTAGCAAGCCAGCATAGGCTTGCCGTTGATGTTGACTCCGCAGCTTCCGCAGATTCCCATTCTGCATGAATGCCTAAACGTCAAGGTCCCATCAAGATTGTCCTTGATGTACATCAAAGCGTCAAGCACGGTTGTTCCCTTTCGAATGGGCACTTTGAAGGTGGATTCGTAATGTTTCTTGCTCTCTGGATCGTACCTGCTTATCTTGAACTCAACAATCTTTTCAACCTTAGTGCTCATGACTTTCTTCCTCCCTAGTAGGTTCTGGCCACTGGAGGCCACTTCGTTATCGTAACTGGTGCATACTCAAGCCTTGGCCCATCCAACGTGTAGTAGGCTAGAGTGTGCTTCAGCCAGTTTTGATCGTCGCGTTTCGGATAGTCAGTTCTTGAGTGTGCTCCTCTCGACTCGGCTCTTGGAACGGCGCTGGCAACTGTCACTTCGGCAAGTTCCAACATGAAGTCAAGCTGCAACGCGTTCAAGAGTCCTGTGTTGAAAGGCTTGCCCTTATCCTCAACCTTGATGTTCTTGAACCTTTTCCGGAGTCCGCGTATCTCTTTCAAAGCGCTTTCCAAATGGTCTCCGCGTCTGTAAATCCAAGCTTTCTCGTTCATGACACGTCTCATTTCATCTCTTATGACTGGAACTCTTTCGGTGCCTTCTCTTCGGAGGAGTTCCGCCATTCTGTTTTCTTCGGCTTGGAGTTTGTCGTTTGGAATCTCATGCAAGCTGGTCGCCATGGCGTGTTCAGATGCTTCTTTGCCTGCTACTGCGCCAAAGACGAGGCAATCAGCAGTTGAGTTTGTGCCAAGCCTGTTTGCCCCATGAATGCTTACGCATGAGCATTCGCCCGCCGCGTATAGGCCAGCAATCGGGGTTTCGGTTTTGATGTTGGTTTTGATTCCTCCCATCGAATAGTGCGCTGCGGGTCGAATGGGTATGAACTCCTTGACTGGGTCTACTCCTCCAAGCTTTATCGCCACATCACGTATGAGCGGCAACCTTTCGTTGATTTTCTCCTCGCCCAAATGTCTCAGGTCCAAAGCGATGTAGCTCCCATAGGACCCTTGCAGTCCCCTTCCTTCGTTGATCTCAGTCTGTTCCGCTCTCGAAACCACATCTCGCGGCGCCAGCTCCATTTTTTCAGGTGCGTATTTTTTCATGAACCGTTCGCCATTGGCGTTTATCAGGTATCCTCCTTCGCCTCGTGCTCCCTCAGTTATCAAGACGCCCGATGGCACCAAGCCAGTCGGGTGGAATTGGACAAATTCCATGTCTTCCAATGGTGCGCCCGCTCTGTAGGCCATTGCCATGCCATCGCCCGTGGTTGAGTGTGAAAAGGTTGTGAATTCGTATATGCGTTCATGTCCGCCTGTGGCGAGGATTATGGATTTCGCTCTCAAGGCTTGCATTTGACCTGTTTTCATCTCTATAGCTGTCAAGCCGATTGCCGTGTTGTTTTCGGTTACGATTGATGTGACAAACCATTCATCATAAAACTTCACGTTACCGTACGTTAGAGCTTTGCCATAGATAGCGTGCATTTCGTGAAAGCCGGTCATATCGGCCGCGAAGCATGCTCTTGGAAAAGTGTGTCCTCCGAACGGACGTTGGTTTATTTTGCCGTTTTCGGTTCGGCTCCATGGGCATCCCCAGTGTTCTGTCAAAACTATTTCTTTAGGAGCTCGTTGGACAAAGAATTCCACGACATCTTGGTCTGCGAGGAAGTCAGCACCTTTGACCGTGTCTGCTGCATGCAATTCAAATGAGTCCTTTTCTCTCATTGCTGCTGCTGTTCCGCCTTGTGCACACACAGAATGCGAACGCAGCGGATGATGCTTTGAGAGAACAGCTATGTCAAGTTTGTTGCTAACCTCTGCGGCAGCAACCGCAGCTCGAAGTCCAGCAAGGCCAGCTCCGACAATAATCAGGTCGTGAGTGTACTTTTCCATTGGTTTCACCTGTTTTTTAAGATTAACTTAGTTTGTGAACCTATGTTTTATAGTTTTCCAGACTGTCGGTCGATAGTGACGTTTGTTTGTCAACATCTTGTATGGGGCTTTTACAGGGGGATTTGGTTTTGTTGGTGTTTACAAGGCTTTTATATGTCATTCTTAATTGTCTAGCTTGTGGCAAAGTATGTTGGATGCTCAGAAGTTCATTGCAGAGTCGACCAAGGCGCTGAAGGCCAAGATTGAAGGCAAAGCGATTATCGGGGCTTCTGGCGGTGTAGATTCTACAACAGCAGCCATCTTGGTGAACAGAGCCATCGGCGAGAATCTGCTCTGTGTTCTTGTTGACACAGGTTACATGAGGAAGAACGAGATTGAAAACAACGAGAAACTGCTGAGAAAGTTGGGTGTAAATGTTCTTGTGGTAGACGCCAAGGAACGATTTTATGACAAGCTCCGAGGGGTGATTGATCCTGAGCAGAAACGGAAAATCATCGGCGAACTGTTCATTAGAATCTTCGAGGAAGCGGCCCGCAAGGAGCAAGCACTGTTTTTTGTTCAGGGAACAATCGCTCCAGACTGGATTGAAAGCGGCGGTGGACTTAGAGATACAATCAAATCCCATCACAATGTTGGTGGGTTGCCTGAAAAAATCGAGTTCGAGATTGTTGAACCGCTTCGGGACTTGTATAAGGATGAAGTGCGAATGGTCGGCAAAGCATTGGGTCTGCCTTCCGAGCTTTATGAACGTCAACCATTCCCTGGTCCAGGCTTGGCTGTGCGTATTGTTGGTGAAGCCAACTCTGGAAGTGTGAGAATTATTCGTGAAGCTTGTACCATTGTGGAGGAGGAGATTGAAAAGGCAGTGGCTGAAGGCAAGATGACCAAGCCTTGGCAATATTTCGCGGTCTTGCTACCATGCAAGGCGGTTGGCGTTCACGGAGACGTGCGTGCATATGGACACGTTGTTGTTGTTCGAGCTGTAGAAAGCTTGGATGGAATGAGTGCTGCGTATTCCAAGATTCCGCATGAGGTTCTGGAGCGAATTTCAGTACGGATCACGAACACGTTGAAGGATGATGTAAGCAGGGTTGTTTTTGACATAACAAACAAGCCGCCCGGGACGATCGAGTATGAGTAAGCCTGTTAAGGTTTATGTTGTTGATAATGGTGGTCAGTGGACGCATAGGATTTGGAGAGTTCTGAGAGAAATCGGTTGCGATTCCAAGATCATTCCTAACACTACGCCTGTGGGTGAGATTGATGCTGACGGGTTGGTTCTAAGTGGTGGAGCACCTCGTGTGGCTTGGGAGTCTCCTAAACTTGGCAGCTGCACTGACTATTTTGACCATTTTGAAGGTCCGATTCTGGGCGAGTGTGTTGGCATGCAGTTAATGGCTCTTCACTTTGGCGGCAGTGCTGGTCCTGCCGAGGTTCCAGAGTATGGCTTGTCTCAGTTGAAGGTTGTTGATGAGGATGACTTGTTTAGGGGGTTGCCGAAGGAGTTTCTTGTCTGGGAGTCACATAACGATGAGGTCAAGAAGGCTCTTGGCTTCACGGTTCTTGCGCTGTCTGACAACTGCAAGATTCAAGCCATCAAGCACGTGAAGAGACCGCTTTACGGAGTTCAGTTTCATCCCGAAGTCAACAATACCGAACATGGAAGCGAGATTCTCCAGAATTTCGTGGGCATTGTCAAGCAGTAACTTGGCTGGTGGCTAGTTAGCTTATGATCCTATCCATATTGTCTCAAGCTGGCTTCTGAAGTGTTCGTCTCCCGTGAGCACTTTCGCTTTCAGGAGTCTCGCTGTGGCAAGAGTTGAGGCGTCGAAAAGGCTTGGAGTTCTAAGTTTCGCCTTTCTGGCTTGCTGTGACAGTTCCATGTGGCATTTTGCCGCCTCTGCTGCTAGTTCAATGCCGATCGGATTTACGGTTGATGCAGAAGCTATCGCTTCCAGCCTTGCGTAGATGGTTTGCTGTTTTGCTCCTTCTCTAAAGTATTTGCGGGCGACTTCCACCATAGACAAGAGTGCTTTCCTCGTAAGCAATGCACGCAGAAATTCCTTCACGCCTAGAATCTGGCAACGCTTTAATAGATTGTATGCTGATTTTAATCCATGATATGTCCATTTCAAAGACAAAGATTCTTCTTGCAATTCCTCTTATCTTTATAGTGCTCTCTTTCAGGTTGAAGCTTTCCTACTCCCAGAATCCGTCGGAAGTTTTCCTGCCCGTTCCGTTTCACAGCCAAGTGACAGGCTACAACTGTGGACCTGCTGACCTTGAGATGGTCTTTGACTATTTTGGCCCGGACATTGATCAGCAAGAAATCGCTGATGTTGCTCGAACCGAGCCTAATCCTTACGGTACCTACACCTGTGATATGGTTAGGGCTACGCATTTCAGCAACCTGAGCACGTCAGTGGGAACGCAATTGCCCCAGAATGTCAATGGCTACATAGGACGGGACCTAGGTTATGCCGCGTTCGAGGCATACAGCTTGACCTTGGACGATGTGAAGTCTGTCCTTGCTCAAGGCTTCCCGATAATAATGCTGTGGGGTTGGCACTACCGCATTGCAGTAGGTTACAACAGCACGCATTTCATGTTCCGAGACTCACTGTCATTTCTGCAGAACCTGACATACGAAGAGTTTGCTACCGCATGGAGCACAGGGGGTAACTGGAGCCTACTGATCTGCCCGTGGAAGATTGAATTGTCAGCGCCAAGAAACATGCTGCCAGGAAATTTTACGGTAACTGCAAACATCACCTATCCATGCCTCGCCCCCTTCCCTAGATCAATGTATCCAAGTCACAATGTCAGTGTCGCAATCAATGTTCCAGAAGGTTTGGCTCTGGCCTCGGGCGAACAAGCCAAGAAAACTCTAAGTAACATGTCTGCTGGAGAGACCGCAAGCGCATCATGGAACTTGGAAGCCAACTCCACTGGGTTCTATACTATCTCAGTCGAATCCGAAGGCTTGATAGAAGGGTTCGTGCCGCCGATCCCCTCTGGGTATCCAGAGTATCAATATGAGGATAGAATCGGAGGCGAAAATCAGACTCTGCTTGCAGTGACCTCAACGTTGGACGAGATCCCGCCGATAACGACCGACAACTACGATGGATTGTGGCATGATCAAAGCTTCACGATAAACCTCACAGCAACAGATGAAAACAGCGGGGTGATGGAAATCTACTACAGAATCAATGATGGTCCAATAAGGACAGTAAGCCTCGACGGCCAGCCGTACGTCACCTACGACTCAAGCAACAACACTTTAGAATACTGGAGCGTTGACAAAGCAGGAAACCGAGAAACCCCAAGGACGGTCACAGAAATCAAATTGGACAAAACACCTCCGACAGGATCCTTAGCCATCAATAACGGCTCGTCGTACACAAACTCAACATCAGTGATTTTATGCATCTCTGGGAATGATGCAGCTTCCGGTATCGCTGGAATGTGTTTTAGCAACGATGACGTTGCGTGGACTCCTTGGGAGCCTTTCAGTCAGTTAAGAAACTGGTTACTTCTTCCCAGCGAAGGAGTGAAAACAGTGTATGCCAAACTCGTTGATAATATCGGGTGGGTTTCTCCTGCCTTCACAGCTGAAGTTGTCTTGGACACAAATCCAGCGTCGATTAGGTCTGTGCTTCAGATGCCTGAAAAAGAGATACAGCCTTATCAAGATGTGGGAATAGCCGTGAACGTCACAGATCAGCTTAGTGGCGTGAGCGAGGTTATCCTAGCGTACAGCCTCAACTATAGTGCTACATGGACACATTTGCCCATGTATTTCTGCGGGATAGACCTCTACCAAGCTGTTATACCTGGACAAAGCATTGAGACTTCCGTACAGTACAAAATAGTGGCATGCGACTGTGCCGGAAACCAAGCAATCGATGACAACAATGGATACAACTACGCATACATCGTGGTCCCAGAGCTTTCGCCTTTTTCAATGTTGCTTCTGCTCGTAGTCTCAACAGCACTTGTCTGCATAACCAAGAAAAATGCTGGAAAAGCCTCCAAATGAATGAGTCTGTTCTTGGAAGCTAAGTTGGCACGTTGTACGGCATCCATCTAAGCTTTGATCATTGTGAGGAGCATTTTGAACCTTTTGATGGCTCTAAGTGCGTGCGGCTTGTCAGCTGGCATTATGATAATCTCTCCTTCTTTCAGGTGATGTGGCGTGCCTGAGACGGTTATTTCTGCTTCACCCTCAATGATTTCAACAATGGCATCGCAAGGTGCTGTATGCTCGCTTAGCCCTTGTCGTTCGTCAAAGGCGAAAAGAGTCGCTGAACCTGCTTTCTTGTCAATCAATGTTCGGCTTACAACGGATCCTTCCTGATAGTTGATGAGGTCTTTCAGTTTTGATGCTTTAGCTGGAAGTCTCTCACTTCTTTCCATGCTCACGCTTTCCCGTGAGCATTTTGTCACGCTCAGCATTTAGTCTTTTTCTATGAGGCTCAGCTTTGGTGAAAACGTAAGGCTTGTTTGGCGTAGGGCATTCCATGGCAGGATGATGCAAGCATTTTCTTCGAGCCTTTTCTTCGGTGAGCATGTCTTTTTCTATAATGAACACGCGTTATTTATGTGGCTCGTCTGCTATGTGACTTGGCAAGACCTCGCCAGACCAGACTACATTTCGAGCAAGCAAAACGCAAGAGGCGTCAGAAACTTTTTTATAATGTGCTCTGCATGGCTTCTAACGTCCTGTTAGGAAGTTGATTGCGATGTTTGTAGGTATGGATCACGTTGGGGTTGCCGTGAAGAACTTGGACGAAGCGATCATCATTTACCGTGACGCTTTGGGTTTCAAACTTGAAGGCATCCACGTCTTGACAGAGCGGAAGCTTAAGGTGGCACTTATTTCACTTGGTGGTCAAACGCAGATAGAGCTTCTGCAACCTCTAGACAACACCAGCACAGTTGCAAATTTCCTTGAAACCCGCGGTGAAGGTATTCATCATTTTGCAGTTAAGGTCGAAGACATTGAAGGAGTTTTGGCAGAACTCAAGCGGAAGGGTGTCAGCTTAATTGACGAAACGCCCAAGGCTGGCGCTGAAGGAAAGAAAATTGCTTTTATTCATCCAAAGAGCACGAAAGGCGTTCTTTTAGAGCTTGTTGAAAAACCCGAACGGTAAGACCAAACCGTGCGAACAAGGCTAAGTGTGGATAGGCTCCAGGAAGGCTTGCGAACCAAGAGCTTAGGTCGAAACATACTTTTCAGTCATTCAGTCGCGTCAACAAACGATTGGGCCAGGGAGCTGGCAAAGCTCAGCGCTCCCGAAGGAACGGTCGCAATTGCGGAAACGCAAACGAGTGGACGCGGAAGGCTTAGCAGAAAATGGGTTTCGCCTATTGGGGGCTTATGGTTTTCCGTTATACTTAGGCCCAAACTCCCCGCGAACAAAGCTGCTAAGCTAGTGTTTGCGGCTGGTCTAGCCGTGGCTGAGGTTTTGCGTGAATTGTACTCTTTGCCTGCTGAAACGAAATGGCCTAATGACGTGCTGGTGCATGACCGAAAAGTCTGCGGCATATTAACCGAGATGAACACTACAGGCAAGAAGGTCAACTATGCCATAGTGGGAGTTGGAATTAACGCGAACTTCAACGCAAAGGTTTTCCCCGACTCGCTCAGAGAGACTGTGACTTCGTTGGAGACTAAGCTTGGAAGAAAGATTCGACTAGAGGAGCTGTTCAAGGCATTACTCGAGAGATTGGAATGTCTTTATGGGCTGTTTTTAAGCGGTGGATCTGGTTCCATTCTGGATCGGTGGAAGAGCTACGCAGGGTTTCTGGGGCATCAGGTTGAAGTTGCTGGCCAAACTGAAAGATTGAGCGGTTTGGCGGTTGACGTTGATAACGAGGGTGCGTTGATTTTGAGGCTTGAGGATGGGGCGATGAAGCGTGTATTGGCGGGAGATGTTTCATTAAAGAAACGCTAAGCCAGCTTCTTTCCTTTTCTTGGTTGGTTAAACCTTTAAGCGAGAAGCTGCACGTATCGTTTTATGGACAAAAAGAGATTGGCAATAGTCGTTGCATTGTCGATTCTCATCGTGTCTCTCACAGCAGGACTCTACTACTATAAGTCGTTGCAGCAGATGTTTAAGCCTTCTTGGTTGACCTCGGATGCCTATATGGTCTATGAACAGGCTTTCACTTGGACTGGGCACAATCACACTGAGTACATGGCTTGGAACGTGACTGGAACTGGTGGGGATTTCATCAGTCTATACTTGATTTCTCATGGAGTGGGGAACGTTACCAACGAAGACGTTGAGACAACGGTTGGTGAAGCCAACTGGACAGTGAATGCGTTTACTCGCAAAGTCATTAGTTGCTCAGATTCAAACTATACTGGGAAGAAGTGGGCTTTTTGGATTCCAACAAATGTAAGACTAGGTTCTTGGGTTGACATTTCTTTTGGGGTCAACACCATAAGTGGGAGCGAATCGATTAGCGTTTTAGGAAAGCAGAGGGATTGTTGGGTTATGGAATATGATTGGCCAACATCGGACATGAAGCGTTGGTTCGATAAACAAACTGGGATATGTCTCAAAATCCATGTTACTCTGCACAAGGAAGTTACGATTTCAATCACTGAGACTGCAGTCCAAACTAACATCAACTTTGGTCCCTAGCGATGTCATTGTCTTGTGTTTTCCATCGTTTGGTGTTGGTGAACGTGCGGATCAAGGTCTATCAAGGCGATGCTAGCTCTCTTCGAAACAGCTTTCCTTGCTGATTCCTTCTCTGAGCCTGAAATCGTTTGACAAGGGTCTGTACGCTTTCTTCTTAAGGATATCCACTAAAGCGATGCCGATGATGATTCCTAGTCCAAGATCAACCAGGAATGCTGGGATCTGCGTTACGTCAATGTCGCTGAGAGTTTGGCTTGAGTCTTCAGGCGCAGGTTCTGATGACTGGCTTGGCCCCTAGGTTGTTGTGTATTATTTCTTCGACAACACCCAAGAGGTGGTATTCTGGTACTTCCCACTCGTCTGGTGCGGTGCGGTTCTGTCAAAGCGAGAGCATTAGAAAAGGTTGTGGCAAAGAATGATTCCGTAGACCGACTTTCAAAGAACTAACCATGGCTCCCTAGTAGTCAAGTTGCTGTAGGCGATGATCTTATCTTGGCTTTTTTCCTGTTACGTTGAAGCCTCTTTTCTCAAGCTGATTGAGCAGCTCGTCTGGTTCTGGGTACCATTGCCCCCATTTTCTGCAGATGTGCTCTGTCCAACTGTAGCTGTTGCACGTGAATGTTTCTTTGCGTCTTCCTTCCAACGGTATCATGTATCTCGCTTTTCGGTAGTAGTCTTGGGCGAGATAGCCTTCATCCATCTGTTTCATGGCATGCGAAATTGCCTTGGGGTCTAGTTTAGGGTATTTGTCTTCGAAAAGAGTGAACTCCATAGGGTAGCGGGGTCTTGTGGGTGGGTCTTCAGCTGGGTAGCCCATGGCTAACTGTACCAGTGGGAAGACTTTTTTGGGGAGGCCGTATTCTTTTGCGATTTTGTCGGCTCGGTAAAGTGCACCTCCCAAGAAACAGCTCCCAAGCCCGAGGCTTCTTGCAGCGATGACAATGTTTTCCGCCATGTAGGCAGCGTCTTGAATCCCGAAGAACAGGAGTGTGAGGTCGTTTGTGACGAGCTTCCACTTTCTTCTAGCCATTATGAGTTCAAACTTATGGAAATCAACGCAGATCGTAAATAGGAGTGGAGCTTTCCATGGGTTGCGTTTTCTGTTTCGTGACAGTAGAACGCTGTAGCTTTGGGAGGCGAAGGGTGCTTGCTGGCCTGCTTTGACAATTGTTTCTATGACTTCATCAGACGGTGTTTGGTCTGTGTATTTTCGTATAGATTTGTGCTCGAGCATGGTCCTGATGACTGGGTTGGTCTTCATGTTGTTTCCTTCTTTGAAGAACGAGTTTGGTCTGTTGTGGTTATATGGTTTTTGCATGTTGTTGGAAATGAAGACTCAAACGATCATTCCAGATTTCGAAGGTTTTTGTCGATTCTTTGCTGGGCAAGCACGATCATATGAATGGTAATATGACTGTGTCGGAATATCCTTTAAAAACGCTGTCGCTGTAGTACGAACTCGGGGAGAAGGGATGAAAGCAAAGATTGACCGCGTAGTTTTGCCTATTTTGCTTATTGCGATTTTTGTGGCTACAACGAGCATGACTGTCAAAGCTTGTGTTCCACCAAGCATCAAAATTTTGTCGCCTAAGAACATGATATATGCAACTAGCTCTATACCGCTGACTTTCACGGTTGACAAGGCAACCTCATGGATCGGCTATGCTCTGGATGGGCAAGCAAACGTCACTATATCTGGAAACACGACTCTAACTGCTCTCCAAGACGGAGCGCATTACGTAATAGTCTATGCTAATGATACTGATGGAAGAATGGGAGCATCCTGCCAAGTTTGCTTCTCTGTTGATACTACGCCGCCTGACATCAAGGATATTTCTCAATTCCCCCTGAAGGACAATGTGCTTCCTGAGGACGATGTCAAAGTCAACGCCACAGTCACTGACGAGGTTAGTGGAGTGAAGCGGGTGATTCTATTCTACGCTTACGCGAACAGCAGCGGAACGTGGATTAGAGTTGTCAACATGACAAATCTTGAAGGGAATATTTGGAATGCTGTTATCCCAAGCTTTCCATACTGCACTAACGTAACCTACACGATCTCAGCCGAGGACAACGTAGGCAACGCCATCACGACGACGGAAATGGGATACGACATTCAATACCACGTAATCCCAGAGCTCACATCATTCCTAATACTGCTACTGTTCATGGCAACAGCGCTCGTGGCGATCCCACTACTGAGAAAAAGAAGTCGAGAGATAGGCACAATCAAGAAATAGCGTTTCAAACCAAATCGTACCCCTAGTTTTTTCCACATGTTCTAAATACCTCTTTCGGCAATATTACGCCGAAAAGAGGGACAAAGATGGCGCCTATCAAAGAGCCTTCTGTTGATGAGAAGATCAAGCGTCTAAAAGAGCTAAGCGAACAAGCCAAGCTGGGCGGAGGACGGAAACGGATTGAGGACCAGCACGCCAAAGGCAAGCTTACGGCTCGAGAGCGCATCGAGCTTCTGCTCGATGAAGGCAGTTTCAATGAGCTTGATCAGTTTGTTGTTCATCAGTGTGCCGAGTTTGGCATGGGTGACAAGAAGATCGCTGGTGACGGTGTCGTCACAGGCTATGGCACAATAGATGGTAGACTCGTCTACGTTTTTTCTCAGGACTTTACTGTTTTTGGTGGTTCTTTGGGTGAGATGTTTGCTAGGAAGGTTTGTAAGCTTATGGATTTGGCTTTGAAGACTGGTGCTCCTGTTGTTGGTTTGAATGATAGTGGTGGGGCTCGTATTCAGGAGGGTGTTGCTGGTCTTGCTGGTTACGGTGACATTTTCTTCCGCAACGTGATAAGCTCTGGTGTCGTTCCGCAGATAAGTGCTGTTATGGGTCCGTGTGCTGGTGGAGCGGTCTATTCCCCAGCCTTGACCGACTTTATCATCATGGTTGACAAGACAAGCCACATGTTCATCACAGGCCCAGACGTGGTGAAAGCGGCATTGGGACAAGAGGTGAGCTTCGAAGAGCTTGGCGGAGCCATGGTTCACTCTAACACGAGCGGCGTTGCCCAACTCATAGCCAAGGATGAGCAACACTGCATACAACTAATCAAGAAGCTGCTGAGCTATTTGCCAAGCAATTACCTTGAAGATCCGCCAGCTGTGGAGTTTACGGATGATCCGAACCGTACAGACGAAAGTTTGGGCAAAGTCCTTCCAGATGACCCAGATAAACCATATGACGTCAAGGAAGTCATAGTTCGTGTGGTTGATGGTGGCGAGCTCTTTGAAATCCAGCCCTTATGGGCACAGAATATCGTAATCGGTTTTGCACGCTTGAACGGAAAGGCAGTTGGCATTGTTGCCAATCAGCCCATGCACTATGCTGGAGCATTAGACATCGACAGCAGCATGAAGGCTGGACGTTTCATACGTTTCTGCGACTGCTTCAACATCCCAATAATCACCTTCGTAGATGTCCCAGGCTTCTTGCCAGGCATTGAACAGGAGCACAGTGGAATAATCAAACACGGTTCCAAGCTGCTGTATGCTTATTGTGAGGCAACCGTGCCAAAAATCACTGTCATCCTCAGAAAGGACTATGGCGGAGCTTACGATGTCATGGGCTCCAAACACAGCGGAGCAGACATCAACTACGCTTGGCCCACAGCTGAAATCGCTGTCATGGGGCCTCATGGAGCCATAAACATCATATTCCGCAAAGAAATCCAAGAAGCCAAAAACCCACAACAGAAACACCAAGAACTAGTGGCTGAATACCGCCAGAAATTCGCATCTCCATACATTGCCGCACAGAAAGGCTACATAGACGAAGTCATAGACCCAGCCCAAACAAGACCAAAACTCATAAGCGCACTCGAAAGCCTAAACACAAAAAGAGAACAAAGACCAACAAGAAAACACTCAAACCTACCACTATGAGCTGACATACGCAGAAAACCGTTGATTTTTCATGATCCACAAGTAACAGTTGCCTAGATACTGAAAAATCCAAGGGTATTCATGCGCGTTAAAAACTCTAAATGGATCGATTTGTGACTAGAGGGGCGCTATGCTTGGACAGATTCCTATTTCTTGGCCATGGCTTTGATTTCGTGCCAGATTGCCCTTACCAGATGTCTTGCATCTCTGTCGATTGCCAACAATACTGAAAGGTAGATTGCGCTTCCTGCTAAAATGACGGACAGAGTCAACAGTATCGTGGTTGTGTCTGGAAGCATGTAGAAAAACGCTGCTGAAACGGCTGAGGCAAGAACATATTTACCGATATTTCTCCAAGGAACGTTGATTCGGACGGAATTATGCATCATTGCGTATTGAATGATTAGTGTTGCGGTGTGGGCTGCAAGGTTGATTGCTGTCATGAAGACTGCTGCGCGGACGGGTCGTCCGCTTGCATAGTTAGTTAGAATGTAGAAGCAGGTAGGTATAGAGATTGCAGCTTGTATGTAGGGCAGGGTGAACACTTTGAAAATCTTGCTTCTGACAAGTTCTCTGAAGGGTATCTTCGCTTCTTCATCGATTTTTTCGACACCAAGTATGACTGTAGAATAGAACTGCGAAATTAGGATGACAAAGGCGTCAAGGGCCAGCAGCATAAGAATAGGTGTTGCTTCGTTGAAGTGTACGTTTAGGATTGTAAGTAGTGATTGGGGTAAGGATAGAGTGATGGTCGTCATTGGAATTGCAAACATTAAGACTGTTTTGAGCGTTGAGGTTACGTCTTCGGAGTTGTTTCTGGCTAGAAGTTTTGGGTACAGTGCATATGAGAGAAAGAGGGCGTAGCCGATTATGTTTGAGTATGTTGATGCTGCTTGATAGTCCCCTCTTGCTGCCTGACCGCCGTAAAGGAACAGCAGGATGATTGTCGATGCTGCCAGCTGATTTCCAGCAGCATTATAGATATTGATAATTGAGGATTTGAGCCATTCTCTTGCGTATTTCCACTGAATTTTCTGCCTCAGCTCTTTCAAGGTTAGTTTCAAGTAGTACAAAACCTGAACTGCGGCTGCTATTATAAGGCTTAGAAGTGCTCCCAAGAACAATTGTTGAAGCCTGACGATTAGCAGATATGCCAGAATGATCTTGCAGCTTTCTTCTACGAGGAGGCCGTAGCCGATGGCTTGAGGCTTCTTTGCTCTCAGAACAGATTCCAGCACTACGATCAGGTACATGTTGATGATTTGTGCAGACGCGATGACGTACAGGAGCACATATGTCCCACCAATGTTGAATGCGGCTGTCACGAGTGGTGTCAATGAAATATAGACAAACGTGAAGATGAGAGAGACGACTAGGTTTGCCAGAAGACCTGTTTTGGCTGCTCCCTGTTTTTGGCGAGCTACAAATCGCATCGTCCAAAACGGAAACACACCACTCAGCAGAAGAAAATAGCCTATCACGTCGAAAATATTGGCCCATATACCGTACTCTTGTTTTGTCATGTTCCTTGCGAGTAGAAGGGTGAAGATGAGGCCTGTTGCCATACTGAGGATTTGAGCCGCAAAAACCACGAAGCCAGAGTAGTGAAGCCTTATCTCGTCTTTTTCCAATTGCGCCCACATCGCCTACCAAGTGCAATATCTCTTTGTTAGAAGCCCATGAGCTTCTGAGATATTTATTGACTTCGACAGATCTATTTCAGAAAAGCGCGCGGATCAGTTCGTTTACTATACAGAACCCCAATCAGTCGAACTAGCTCCAATAAAAACCGATGGGCTAATCCTAGATGTTGGGGGCGGTGGAGAAGGCATAATAGGCAAGCTTAACGGAAAACAAGTAGTCGCAATTGACATCAGTGAAGAGGAATTGCGGGAAAAGTATCGCACAGCAAGCAAGTGGTTCAATGAGACAATGTTAGGGATTGACAAGAAAAAGATAGAAAAAATAGTAGGAACACCATAGGGTCTTGCGTGCGCTAGAACAAAATCTCTTTGCTCAGCTTGACTCTGCCATTCTCGATTGGAACGCCTTCTTTCTCTACAAGCTTCATTCTGGACTCAGCTCTTATCTTCTCTCCTCCGAATCTGCCGTCAGACCTGATAACGCGATGGCAAGGAACAACAGGGTGAAGCGGGTTATTATGCAACGCATTAGCAACAGCTCGATAAGCACGTGGTCTGCCCACTTTCCCCGCTATTCCTCCGTATGTACTGACTTTTCCCCGTGGAATCTTGAACGTGGCGACCAGAACTTCCTTTTCAAATTCTGTCTTATCAGATAAGGAACGCCTGACATCTTCTTCCGTTTTGATTGCATCCTTGTTCACTAATAATTTCTCCCTTTGCCCACACCAAATTGTCGTTCCATCTCTCTTAAGTCTTAGCATCCCAAAATCATCAGCGTTAGAAACACGCCTGCCAACACCAACAACCTACGCTTCAATCGCTCTTCTTCTGCCTTCTATGAACCAGATTCATCAATGCGGAAAACGTTCCAACACCTAAATGATTTAATATGGCTTCACTCAACCTTTCTACTCTCGAGTTCAATCTATATATAGAGAGGAGGTATAGTTCGCTCTGAGCAAGCCTGTCCGCATAACAGACACAACATTTCGAGACGCACATCAATCCCTAATGGCTACACGCATGAGCACCGAAACCATGCTCAAAATAGCCGAAAAAATGGACCAAGTTGGCTTCTTCAGTTTAGAAGCATGGGGCGGAGCCACCTTCGATGTGGCCATACGCTTTCTGAACGAAGACCCATGGGAACGCATCCGCCAGCTCAAGCTTCAGGTCAAAAAAACACCGCTCCAAATGCTTCTGCGCGGACAGAACGTGGTTGGCTACCGAAACTACCCCGATGACGTGCTAATCAAGTTTGTTGAAAAAGCTGCAGAAAATGGTATAGATATATTCCGCATCTTCGACGCTTTAAATGACATTCGCAACATGGAAGTCGCCATCAAAACCGTGAAGAAACAAGGCAAACATGCTCAGGGCACGATCAGCTATACTATCAGTCCTGTCCACACGGTTGAGCACTTCGTCGAATTTGCCAAAAAACTAGCTAGCTTAGACTGCGACTCTATTTGCATCAAGGACATGGCAGGAATGCTCGCGCCCGAACCGGCCTATCAGCTAATAACAGCCCTCAAAAAGGAAATCGGTCTCCCAGTACACTTGCATTCTCACAGCACAAGCGGCATGGTCATGATGACCTACCTGCATGCGTGCGAAGCAGGCGTTGACATACTTGACACTGCCTTCTCGCCGCTTGCAGGGGGAACCAGCCAGCCACCTGTAGAGCCCATCGTATACGCGCTCAGAGGCACACCATATGACACAGGCCTAGACCTCCAACTTCTCAACGAAATTGCACAGTATTTCAGAGAGCTTCGGGAGAAATACTATGACCCAATCAAACTCATTGACCCGAAAGCTGAGCGCGTCGATGCCTCAATAATTGTTCACCAAATTCCAGGCGGAATGTTCTCAAACCTGCTTTCGCAATTGCGCGAACAAAAAGCATTGGACAGATTAAACGAAGTCTTGGAAGAAGTGCCCAAAGTGAGAAAGGAATTAGGCTATCCGCCATTAGTGACTCCGACGAGCCAGCTTGTGGGCATACAAGCCGTGATGAATGTAATCTCAGGCAAACGCTACAGCATCGTGCCCAAGGAAATCAAAGATTACGTCAAAGGCTTGTACGGAAGACCTCCAGCCCCAATAGACCCTAGGATCAAGAAGAAGATCATAGGCGACGAGCAACCCATAACCGTCCGACCTGCCGATCTCTTGGAACCTTCACTTGACAAGATTCCAGAAGACGTAAAACCATATATCAAAACCGAAGAAGACAAGATCACCTACGCACTTTTTCCCCAACCCGCTGTCGAATTCTTCAAGAAAAGAGAAGCCAAGAGAGAAGACGCAAAAACCGGCATCGCACCTGAGAGACTTGTGGAACTAGAAGAAGTTGCTGCGCTATCTGCTGCAGTTGCAGCTTATCTTACAGGTTCGAACGGAGCTAAAGCACTGGCGATAATCTCTGCCAGACCGAAAGGAACACTCTCTCCATGGGTGCTTGCTGGCCGCCAAAGCATAGCCGAATAAGGTGCATGAAATGCCAAGTTACGAAATTCAGGTGGACGACAATCCTCACAAAATAGAACTGACAAAAACGACACAGAAAACCTTCACTGCCAAGATAGACGACAAACCACGTACAATAGAGCTTGAAACTGACAAGCTCAACGGCGAACAAGCCTTCACAATAAGAATAGATGCCAAAACCTACAGAATCGAGCTCTCCAGAATAGAACAGAAGAAAACTTTTCCAATAAAGGTCGAAGAAGCCGCGTTCAAAGTAGAGGTTAGAACGTCTAACAGGAAGCAAGCGTTTACAAGTTTCGAACCAACACCGAAGGTAACAACTAGAAAAGCAGCGTTGTCCAAGCAGGTTGCAGTGGAAGGCGCTGTGATTGCGCCCATGACAGGCAAAATGGTCTCAGTCAAAGTCAAAAAAGGCGACCAAGTCAAAGCTAACCAAGTTCTATGCACAATCGAAGCCATGAAAATGGAGAACGAAATCACCACGCCAAAGGCGGGAACAGTTCAGGAAGTAAACGTTCAAGACGGTCAGCCTGTGAACGAAGGCGAAACCCTCTTCATAATCGCCTAGAAAATGGAGGGCGACTTGTACTCCCCGAACACTTCACGCAGAGTGCCGCAAACCTCGCCTAGGGTTACATATTCTTTCACGGCTTCAAGTATGAACGGCATCATGTTCGTGTTTTCCTTTTCTGCAGCCCTGCGTAACTTGTTCAATGCTTCATCTACCTTCGCTTGATTTCTCTCCCGCTTAATCTTCTTCAGCTGTTCCACGAGTTTCTTCTCAATCGCTGGGTCGATCTGATTAAGCTTCATAGGAACCTCTTCCTTGGTCATGAAGTCGTTCACGCCTACGATGATGCGTTTCTTGCCTTCAACTTCTTTTTGAAAACGATAAGCGCTTTCGGTAATCTCGCGCTGCATAAACCCTTTTTCAATAGCTGGGACTGCTCCGCCTATGTCGTCAATTCGCTCGATGTATTTCATAGCTCGCTGTTCGATTTCATCTGTCAAATACTCAACGTAGTATGAACCTCCAAGTGGGTCAACGGCGTCTACGATGCCGCTTTCGTGGGCGATTATTTGTTGTGTGCGGAGTGCAACTGTTACTGCTTGTTCGCTTGGCAGGGCATAAGCCTCATCAAACGAATTTGTGTGAAGTGACTGTGTTCCGCCTAGTGCACCCATTAAGGCTTGTAGGGCCACGCGAACCACGTTGTTGTAGGGTTGTTGAGCTGTGAGTGAAACGCCTGAGGTTTGTGTGTGGAATCTGAGCATCCATGAGCTGGGGTTTTTGGCGACGAAGCGTTCTTGCATTATTTTTGCCCACATTCGGCGTGCAGCTCTGAATTTGGCGATTTCCTCGAAAAAGTTGTTGTGGGCAGCGAAGAAGAATGACAGTCTGCCTGCGAACTTGTCTAGGTCCAATCCTCTGTCAATGGCTGCTTGCACATAGGCAATCGCGTTTGCCAAGGTGAAGGCAACCTCTTGAACTGCTGTGGAGCCTGCTTCGCGGATGTGGTAGCCGCTTATGCTTATGGTGTTCCAGCTTGGCATGTTCTGGCTACAGTATTCGAAGATGTCGGTGACCATTCGCATGCTTGGCTTAGGCGGATAAATGTACATGCCTCTTGCGACGTATTCTTTTAGGACGTCGTTTTGGACGGTTCCGCCGAGTTTGGCTTGTGCGACGCCTTGTTTTTGTGCAACGCCTACGTACATTGCGAGGAGAACGTTTGCGGGTGCGTTTATGGTCATACTTGTCGTGACTCTGTCGAGCGGGATGGCATTGAAAAGGGTTTCCATGTCTCTCAAAGAGGAAGTGCTAACGCCTACTTTGCCGACTTCGCCTAAAGCCATTGGATGATCGCAATCATAGCCCACTTGGGTCGGGAAGTCGAAGGCTACGCTTAAGCCTGTTTGTCCACGTTGAAGGAGGTATTTGAAGCGTTGGTTTGTTTGTTCGGCTGTGCCGAAGCCAGCATACTGTCGCATCGTCCAAAGCCTTGCGCGGTACATCGTTGGATAAACGCCACGAGTGAAGGGGTATTCGCCTGGAAAGCCCAAGTCGCGGAGATAATTGAAATCAGGTTTGTCATCTGGCGCGTAGGTACGGTTGATGGAAATGTTTGAACTTGTTTCGAAGGTTTCTTCTCTTTCGGGAAGCTTGTCAAAACTTTTCTGGACTGTTTCCTTTTGCCATCGTTGTTTGCGATTTCGGATATCATCAAGACTCAATGGAGTAGCACCGAAGTAGTAGTCTGTGCCGAGAAACATAAAAAAGATTCGTCAGCACTACTGCTGCTATGGAACGGAATTTTGACCCCCTATATATAGGTTCAACATAGGCCTGAAGGTTCAAGGTGCTGTCACGAGATCCAGTGGCAAGGCAAATCTTTTGCCTTTTTTGTGTTGATTGGACTTGCTGGAGGCCTAATGAAGAGAAGCTACTTTTGCTTCAAGAGGAATCCGTTGCTGCATTACTATACGGGTTCAAACCCCATCCCCCGCACCATAATTTCAGGCATGTTTCGAGCTTATTTCAGCTAATCAAACTTAATTCAGGACGTTGGGGAAGGCCTGTGCGGGGGTCAAGAATTGAACACCTATTTACCGGTAAAATTGCTTGATTCAGGTAGTTTCGGAATAGCTTCAAACTCTCGGTTCGAGCTTTTCTTTCATACTGTCATTTTGTATATGGAATGCTAACAAATCGCTACGAAGAAGTCTAGATTTCACTATCGATTTAGCTGTTCACTCGAGAGTTCGAGAATTCTCACTGACAGGATATGCTAAACCACTTTCAGAACATCAAGTGAAATTCATTAAGACGTATATGATAAATCGCAAGTTATTATTTTGCCCATAGACTCACTAAGTGAGGGATTCCACCTGAAAGATAAAGAATCGATCTCTGGCCAGATGAACGCAGAAGAGGTAGCGAAGTCACTGCAGTCAGACTTGACTACAGGGTTGAAGTCGGATGAAGTTGAAAACAGAGTAAAGCAATATGGATATAATGAAGTTCCTGAAAAGAAAACGAACCCTCTTGTCAGGTTTGCTAGGAAGTTTTGGGGGCTTACTGCATGGATGCTCGAGATCATAATCTTTCTATCTTGGATCTTGCAAAGATACGGAGATCTTTACATCGTAACTGGACTACTTCTCTTTAACTCGGTATTGGGTTTTGCAGAGGAACAAAAAGCATCCAGCGCAGTAGAAGCCTTGAAGATAAAATTGCAGGTTAATGCTAGAGTACTCAGAGACGGTACTTGGGAAACGGTGCCATCAAGGCAGCTGGTACCTGGAGATGTAATTAGAGTCAGACTTGGCGATTTCGTTCCTGCTGACATCAAAATGCTAGGAGGCGAGCTTGAGGTTGACCAGTCTGCGTTGACAGGAGAATCTATGGTCGTACAAAAGAAATCTGGTGATTTACTTTATTCGGGCTCAATTGTGAAGAGGGGCGAAGCCAACGGCATCATCGTCTCAACTGGGGTCAAGACCTACTTCGGAAGAATAGTTCAGTTGGTTCAGATGGCTCGTCCAAAACTTCACATGGAAGAGGTCGTCTCAAACGTTGTGAAATGGCTGTTAATCATAGTTGTCGCATTGATAGGGCTGGCTCTCATCTTCTCGGCATTTAAGGGGCTAGACTTATTGGGAATATTACCTCTAATTTTGGTTCTCTTGTTATCAGCTATACCTGTTGCTTTGCCTGCAATGTTTACGGTCAGTATGGCGATGGGGTCCATGGAATTAGTCAAAAAGGGCGTTTTAGTAACAAAGTTGAGTGCCTCTGAAGAGGCAGCTACTATGGACATTCTTTGTGCTGATAAAACTGGAACAATAACGATGAATAGACTTTCAATATCAAACGCAATCCCACTTGATGGATTTACTGAACAAGATGTAATATTTTATGGCGCGTTAGCTTCGCAAGAAGCAAATCAAGACTCCATCGATCTGGCTTTTATAACTATGGCGAAACAAAAGAATTTAGTAGACGACACATTTGTCCAGAGAGATTTTGTTCCTTTCGACCCGAAAACACGAAGAACTGAAGCTCTGGTGCAGAAGGACAGCCATGGGTTCAGAGTGATGAAGGGAGCTGTTGGTGTCATAGCTCAAGAATGCGGACTCGATCAAAATGCGGTGAAGGAGTTGGAGACAAGAGTAGGCGAGTTCGCCATGAAGGGATACAGAACTTTGGCAGTCGCTAAGGCAGATGATCAGAGGCAACCTAAACTCGTAGGGCTAGCAGCTCTATATGACATGCCTAGACCTGATTCAAAGCAATTAATACAAGAACTCAACAAGCTAGGCATATCTGTCAAAATGCTGACTGGAGATACGCTTCCAATCGCAAAAGAGATTGCCAAAGATGCCGGACTCGGAGAAAACGTGATCAAAGCGTCAGATCTAAAAGGGCTAATTAACGAAGACGCGATAGAAGCTGCGCAAGCGGCTGAAAAGAGCGACGGATTTGCTGAGATCTATCCCGAGGATAAGTACACGATCGTAAAGAGTCTTCAAGCCGAAAAACATGTTGTCGGTATGACTGGTGACGGTGTAAACGACGCGCCAGCATTGAGGCAAGCAGAGGTGGGCATAGCGGTTAGCAACGCAACCGACGTGGCGAAGGGAGCAGCAAGCGTCGTTTTGACTAATGAGGGATTGACTAGCATAGTGAATCTCGTTAAGACTGGACGTGTTATCTATGAGAGAATCACTGCGTGGATACTGAGTAAAATAATCAGAACCCTGCAGATAGCCATCTTTGTCGTACTATCTTTTCTCATCACGGGCAATTATGTCGTATCGGCATTTGCCATCATACTATATTTCTTCATGACAGATTTCGTAAAGATATCCTTGGCAACAGACAATCTCCGATGGTCTGACAAACCAAATACGTGGAACATAGCCAGTCTCGTGAAAGTATCCGTCATACTCAGCGGACTTGTAATTGCAGAATCATTTGGGCTCTTGTACATCGGCTTAAGCTATTTCCATTTGAATGCAGACAATTTGAGCCTTTACACGTTCACCTTCGAGATATTGTTCTTCTCAGCCATATTCCTAATCTTCAACGTGAGGGAAAGGAGTCATTTCTGGAACTCAATGCCAAGCAAAACCCTATTGACAGCAATAGTACTGAGTACAATAGCTTCGACTGTAGTAGTAACGGTTGGAATCCCAGGCCTTACTTCCATACCCCTTGGTCAGACTCTTTTTGCCCTATCCTACTCTGCTGCGTTTTCGCTAATAGTCAATGACTTGATCAAGTTCATGCTAGTAGAGAAAACAGAATTAAGATGGTGACGCCAGCCATTATTTTCTACCTAGAGGTCATGGCACACGGTCGCAATCAAAACAACAGCGTGCGCACGATTGGAGAAGATTCTATTTCTTCTTTCTCTTTTTCCTTGGTCGTAGCTTGTTAACAATGTCAACCTGTTCTGTTGGAAAATAGTATGGCACAGTTACGTAGGGACTTGAAGGGACTCTTTTTGATTTCTCTCGTTTTCTTCTAGCTCTCTTTCTCATGATATGTTCTCTGATTTCCTGGTTCTTTGCCTTTGGGATCAACTGATTCAGCGTGTCCACAAGTCTCTCTCCATCTTCGCGTTCAAGTGGAATGACGATATTTCGATGAAGTGGAAGGCTTACTTTGACTTTTCCTGTTTTGTCCATGTGTACCGAGCCTATGTCGCTCAAACGTATATGTAATGGAACAAATATGCCAAGTACACTGCCAACAGTTTCTCTGAGAATCGGTTTGTTTTCAAGCGCTTCTTCAATTTCATTTTTGAAGCTTCCTTTCAGGTCTATTTGAGCATGTTCTCATAAAGCCTAACTGTGAAATGGGGCTTATCAACTTCCAAAACCGCAATCGCTTCTGGCATACTTATATCCTTCTAACCCTAGCGCGCAATAATCCATTGCAGTGGGAGTTTTATATTTACCTTCCTAGCACTGCCTCTCATCCTTTGAAAATCTACGAATCTTCGCGCGCGTTGCTTGGTGCGACTAAATTGGCTGGGTCTATGTTTTCAAATATCATTGCTCATTCCGTTTGTGGATGATCTATTTCTTTTCTTTAAGTTGCCCGTTTTGAATACTCCTTATGAAGGCTATGACTTCCTGAAATTTACGAGGCAGATATAACGGACCTATTCCAGGTCCTCGAAGGGCGAATCCGGTTCTCGCTTGGACTGCAAATGCAACCACAGCTATTAGAAAAGGGATTATGGGGAGGATGTCCAAGAATGCTTCTAAAAATGGAGATTGTAGGAATGCTTCTGGAAGGAGAAAACGCAT
>Ga0315279_10000101_pt1 | contig 182272 bp, 165 predicted proteins | sample YL17G06_20_MG_FD_203694 | JGI IMG/M metagenome (GOLD analysis project Ga0315279, IMG submission 203694) | Sediment microbial communities from Yellowstone Lake, YNP, Wyoming, USA - YL17G06_20 | ecosystem: Environmental > Aquatic > Freshwater > Lake > Sediment | place: USA: Wyoming | collected... | reverse complement strand
AAGAATCGGTGTTTGAAGAGGCTCCCCAACTCAACGTCGGGCTGGTTGAGACCCCCGTGGCCCCGTTCGAAGGTGAAGGACTCGAAGGAGTGCCTGGGGTCGCACAAGGGGCAGAGCCCGTAGTAAAATACCAGACCGATCCCTGCGTGCTATTGCCACAGTTATTCTTGGCCACGATCTTCCAATAGTAGGTGGTGCTGTAACTCAGGCCGGATTGAGGATAGCTGGTGCCAGTGGTATTGCCTACGTAGGACGGATTGGATGAGGTGCCGAAATAGACATCATAAGAATCGGTGTTTGAAGAGGCTCCCCAACTCAACGTCGGGCTGGTTGAGACCCCCGTGGCCCCGTTCGAAGGTGAAGGACTCGAAGGAGTGCCTGGGGTCGCACAAGGGGCAGAGCCCGTAGTAAAGTACCAGACTGACCCCGGGGTAGAGTTGCCGCAGTTATTCTTGGCCACGATCTTCCAGTAGTAAGTAGTGCTGTAGCTAAGACCGGATTGAGGGTAGCTGGCGCTGGTGGTATTGCCCACGTAAGGCGGATTGGATGCCGTGCCAAAATAGACATCGTAGGAGTCCGTGTTCGTAGAGCTTGCCCAGCTCAGAGTTGGACTGGTCGATACCCCTGTTGCCCCGTTCGAAGGTGAAGGACTCGATGGGGTGCCGGGAGTTAAACAGGGTGCTGGCCCCGTAGTAAAATACCAGACCGATCCCTGCGTGCTATTGCCGCAGTTATTCTTGGCCACGATCTTCCAATAGTAGGTGGTGCTGTAACTCAGGCCGGATTGAGGATAGCTGGTGCCAGTGGTATTGCCTACGTAGGACGGATTGGATGAGGTGCCGAAATAGACATCATAAGAATCGGTGTTTGAAGAGACTCCCCAATTCAACGTCGGGCTGGTTGAGACCGCCGTGGCCCCGTTCGAAGGTGAAGGACTCGATGGGGTGCCGGGAGTTAGACAGGTGAAATTATACGTAAGTGTATAAGAACTCACTGTATTATACGACCCATTCCCTATTGGATACCCATACACTCTTAGATAGTAAGTGCCGGTTGTGGTAGTATTGTAATTGATTAATTCACTTAAACCATTCCCGCGATTGTATGAACCAGCAACCCAAGCATATGAGGGACTATATAGTTCTAAATCGTAATCATTGGAAGAAGGGACTGTCAGAGACAAAGAGATCGTACCTGAAATTGAAACATTGACTTTAAACCAATCGACATCGGTACTTGTGCAAATCTTTCCGCTATAGCTTGAGCCTGAAATTAAAGGACCGTAGGCCTGACTTGAGGAATCGTTTGGTTCATAAGGGTCGGTGCAGGATGATGTTACAGTCACCTTAATCGGACCAGGTGGATCTGGCTCAAGGGCCATATTACCAGCGTTATCTAGTACATGGATTCCATACCAGTAACTCCCTATCGATGAAGGAGTATCAGAGAAAGAACCAGAGGTGGGACCGTTGCCAAATAAGGGAGTTGTCGTGATCTGCGCCCAGCTCCCTGGAGTTCCGCCATTATCAGGAGCCCGCCAGAGTTCCACCTGCTTTAAGCCAGAACCACCTGTGTCTGAGACGGTATAGGAAATCGTGAATGAATTTCCCAAGGTGAGAGAGAGTGGCGTGACAAAAAAGGAACTGATTGTGGGTTTTGTTGTGTCAATAGAAGTCGGGTATTGCAACCACTCGTAATAAGGATATGAAGTAGATAAATATGTGTATGCTTTATTCCATTGGTTAGCGGAATGACAAGCTATTCTGACGTCTGCGCCGCTTACATACATTATGACGGTGGCGTGTGCTGTATAACTGCTACAAGAACCTTGGTGATATATCAGGACGTCCCCTAGTTTAATGTCGGAAGGAGGAGTAGTAAGGTACCCGCAGGTGCGCTTCCATCCCTGAGAAACAAGACAGTCGCCCAGGTTCTTGGCACCAATCTCCTCTTTACCACAGGGATAACCCCGGCAAGGTGGGTTGGGCATTGTAGTATTCAGGTATGGATGGTTACCTGCAATGAGGGATTGTGAAACGAAATTTGCGCAGTCCCCACCATGGAGTGAATACCCGCAGCACTCATCACCCCAATATGACCATGGGGTGCAACTCTGATAATTTCCACAAGTGTGGTTGCACCCATTCCACCACTGCGACGCATAATTGTATACTGATTGTGGGTCGTATGTACTCATGGATATCGGGACACTCAAACTTTCGGGTGTTATATTTTCGACAATCGATTTCAATTCGGGTTTCTCTACAGCTATTCTGCGCAATATTGAAACTGCTCTTGTCCTAGCTCTTTCATCTTTTGAATTTCTGGCTACCGATTCTGCTGTGTTGAACATTTCTTCGCTATCTGTCAAACCCAACTCATATAATTTCCACGCGGCAGCCATTCTCAAGTTGTCATCATCTCTGTAATTGGATTTTATATGTAATAACATCGCCTTCGCAGCCTCGTTGTTTATTCTCCCAAGAGTAGCTGGAATACAATACATAATGTTTGCGGCAATATCTATATTCTTGGTGATAACATCTCTGATGACCCTAATTCCTTCATTTTCCCCATACCAAGACAAAATGTTTGCGGCATGGACCCTCACGTTCCAAGAGGATTCCTTTTCCACCCTTTCCCTTATGACATCTAGGATTCTTAACGTCTCAATGTCATCCAACCCAGCGTGCGCCGCTAAAGATGATAAGCACGAGATATAAGCTACCCGAACGTCTTCTTCAGGTTCTTCTTCTAACATTTCTGTGAGTTCGTCCAATAAACTGCTTATCTCTTCAGCCGATATATTGCTAATTTCGAAAAGATAATGTCGTCTTGTGTCAGGATCTTTCTCTTCTTTCAACCAATTCAAGTAATCATAGATCTTTCCGTGACGTATTAACTGCTCGTTAGCGATCCTGTTTTTGCTAAATTCATCCTCTATAATTGGGACAAACAACTTTGTTGGCTCGCCTTGAGCATTTAGCAGTTTTTTAACTTTTCCGATAAATGGTAGACTAAAAATTTGATTTGAAGCAGAAAACGCAGGCATCGTTAAAGAAAGCATGACCAGAAATGCCAATGCAGTGGCTGTCCTATACACTAAGTTTCTCATTGTCTTATTCCCCCCTCTTGTTTACCTATATTAGGTAATCGAAGGATTCGAAACAGAATGATTTCCCTCAACTGAACCAAGAGAATGTCTCGATTATACCAGTAAATTTGGTAATCGGGTTTCGCAGTAGCCCCCTTGCGATTCTCTTCCACCTCTGTCTAAGCTTTGCTTTCTACAAATAAGTATTTCCTGGGATTTTCCCTCGCGATGTCTGATATGTTTAGCTGTTAGGAAATTTTAATTACCATAAGGTTCATCCTCCCTCCTGCCTACACCAGCAAATCAGCACATGCACGCAATCCTGTCAGTCTGTTTATCCCGGAGCTGTTCCGATATCTAAGATAAAAGAGTTACCCGACATGAAATCCTTTCTCTACGCCCCCCAGTATGAAGAGGGGAGAACATTATCGCCTTGGTGCTGGCGCCTCCAAACATATTCCTTGGAGGCCAAATTCCCACACTGCCTGAGGCCCAGTGATCCCGAATAGCCCGGCCCTCCTAAAGAGAACTTTACAGCATACAAGGGATAACATTTCTGTTGGTTTGAGGCAGAATTGGAAGTTACAATAGTAAACGGCTCATCGCTGAAATCAGATTCGCCTGTCCTTGTATTTTGTACCAATATTCTGTAGTTTTTACTGCTAATAATCTCTACCTTGGATTCGCTACCTCCGGCTACTTGAATCGGTAATGATTTAGGAATAGTCCATTGATAAGTACCCGTATTGGGAATCGAGGATTGGATGACTATCGGATTACTATATAGGTCATCGTTAATGAGATAAATTGTTACATGATCATAAGAGTATTCCCCTATCTTCCACTTGATCTCATATGTTTTCCCAACCACCCATTCCTCTCCTCCATTCGGGGAAAGAACAGCGATGGAGAGATCTGAGGGGTGCTTGCTGGTGCTTTGAGCACTCAATGGCTGGGGTTCCTTAAATAAGGCGACAAAGCCTAATAGACTCGCGACAATGAAAATTATTAATGGGTTAGTAATAGGGACTTCGTTGAAAACTTTCACTTATTTTCCCCTCCGTGCATATTGCAGCTGCACAAAAAATAAAGCCTGGCATCGCTTTTCCGAATGCCAGGCTTTGTTGAATCTTTCCATCTCTCACCACCCCCAAAGGGTGTTTAAGCCTAAAAAAGGAATCCGTTCCGAAGTAAGAACATCCTCGGAATGGTAATTTGTCAGAAAAATAATTTATGAGATATAGCTTTTTCGGGCTTAGGTTTGCTTGGGTTATCTTTCTTTAGTAGGCCTTTAAAAACTCTTTGTTCAAATAGAGGTTTGAAATTAGAAATGCAACTAAATTTCTGGAGGAGGATCTTAATTTACGTCAAGCAGATTTTTAAAGGTCTTTTTTCTAACAATCACCCCCCTTTACATAGCGATCCTTACCACCGACTTACCCTTTGGAATAAATCTTCACTGGCAGTTCAGTTATCAAAAAATACTGCATTTGTCAAGCGAATAATGAGCTTGTGAAAATTATCTTTTTAAGGATTATCACTTGTAACCTGGTATAATGATCTGGATTCTCAACTTGCGGACTTCAGGAAGTACTTTTTGTTCTAATTGGAAGTAGAAAGACAGTTTTAAATTTAGGAATAGCCCCATTGATCGGTTATTCCTTCCTTTAATCCCTTTTTCAAATTTCTCTAGCCAACAATGACCAAATCCCAAATAAATTTTTCATGACGAGTTCGTCACCCCTGCCTACCCGCAGGCAGGCGCGAACCATGAAAATAATAATGCCCCTCCCCTTCATCCCCTCCCACCAGGGGAGGGGAGATTTTTTTGGGTTTTTTTCTGAATCTTAGAAGAAAATTCTCAGATTCATATATGTTGGAATCTAATGAACAAAATTCAAGAAGTCAAAAAAGCTTTTTGGTTATTTGGTCATTGGACATTGGAAATCCTGCCTGTGGTAGGCAGGTGTTTGGGTTTCGAGATTTGGAATTTGGGATTTGTGACTTGACTGGTTCTCGTTAGGCTCCTTATTACTTTTCCTTTTTACTCACATCTTTGGCATATCCTTCACGGAAGCCTTCGACTATTTTTTTTGAGACCTTTTCGGTGGCCTGAAAGATCTTCTTCAGCCCTTCCTTAAACAACTCCTTCGCCTCTCCAAGTTCTTCTTCTTTTTCTTCTTTCATGATGCGATATTACCACTCCTCACCCAACCCTCTCCCCTGAGAGACTGTGTCATAATAGTGAGTACGCGGGAAATCAAAGCCTTTCGTTCTTAGGGATCCAAGACGATCAGGGGACAGGCTGGCGGCTGAGGGAGCTTTAGAGCGGAACCCTTTATAGTTTAAATTCATACGCTTATATTCCATAAAGGCATAACTTCCGATGGCAAGGGTGGTTGGCCATACTTCTCAAAGAACCGCAATTCTAAAGCTCTCGAAGCTGCCTGCCTGTCCCTTCCCTGCGATTGCGACACAGCCTCCGAGGGGAGAGGGAAAGGGTGAGGGGAAATTTATTTGACCATCTTTTTTAGTTTTTCCATTTGAACCTTTATCCGCTCAGCCCTCTCGCTTTTGGAGTCCACTCTTAGATATTCTTCCCAGGCCTTGATCGCTCCCTTCATGTCCTGTTTGTCATGAAGGAGGACCAGACCGAGATTGTATCGGCTATTGATATGTTTCGGATCGATCTGGGCGGCCTTTCTAAACTCTTCAAAGGCCTTGTCAAATTGTCCTAAGTTTCGATACATGATCCCCAGATCTGTTCTGACGTCTGGATTATCCGGTTTGATTGCGAGATATTGATTGTAAGCCTCAATGGCCTCATTCGGTTGATTGGAATCAAAATAGAGGTTTCCCATCTCCACCCAGGCGGAGAGATTTTTGGGATCCTTCTTGACAATATCTTTCAGAGTTTGGATCTTCGAAGCAACTTCGGCAGGAGTGGGGCCTTGAGGGGCAGGCATCGGAGCCATCTGGAGAGCCCCTTGTGGTTTTTGGACCGCGACAACCTTCTCCCCTCCCTTTTTCCCTTTAAGGATGGCCACGGTTGCACCGGTTATAAATCCAACAATAAATGCAATCACGACGGCGAGGATCACTGTCTCTTTTTTCATTTTGAATCTCTCCTCATTTTTGATAAATTTTATCCTAAGTAAACTGATTAATCAAATTATCGAAAATGACGCATCAACAGAGCATTTGGAGGTGGGGTCTGGTTGGAAGAAGGAAAGTGCTTGGTTTTAGGTTTGGAGGCATTCTCAAAACCCTTTGAATGCCTGTCTAAATTAGGAGAATGGGAGAGAGGGGGTATTCCTTGGAAACCCCCTCTCTTCTTCACTCTTTAATGTAATATGACCTCGGCTGTTACAGGAACCTTCGAATCTGAAATCAGATTCCCGGTAATTTTCAGCCCGCCGACATAATATTCTGTGGAGTTAGACCCATTGCTTATCTCTATATAGTAACCTCCCAGGGTCTTCAAAGTAGCAGTTCCCAAAGCCCCACTCACCTTCCGTCCTCGAACCCGACCCGTCAACCCCGAGGACGTATTCGCCGTATTATCGGTTACCTGGAACGAACACAGGAAGTCGAGGTTACTGCCAGCGATATAGTGGAGTGTAAGAGGTTCTGAAAACCATTGACCACTATTAGCATCTTGCTCATATCGATCACCCTGGAGAACTTTATTGTTGGGATCCCAATTCCAGAGTTTTAAATATCCGACGTAGGAGCCGGAATCTGTCCTAAAACCTGAATTTCCAAACGAATATCCTGTGTTCTTTTCCGTAATCTTAAACCATTTTCCAACCCAAAGAGTCATATCCGGTAGGGGTTCCTGTGAAGGTGTGTTGATGATAATCGCAGCACTTAGGCTATCTGAGACATTGCCGGCGCCGTCCTTTGCCCAGGCATAGAGGGTTTTTGATCCAGGGGTAGCAAACGGATAGTTCCCCGAAGAGGGTGCGCTCCATCCTGGGTCTGAAGAGGCTGGAGCAGGTGTAGGTGATTCTTTGAGCAGGTAGCCTACGAACTCCTGTCCCTCCTGCATTAATCTCAATTATATTAGTAAAGCCGTCACTATCGGAGTCTAATGGTTCTATGGTCGCAAAATTATGGCTGCTACTTAAAAATGCGTTTCCATAGGTGTTAAGGTTTGGCAGGGTTGTATGACAAAGCGTGCAGGTGTTCAATACTGTCCCGGCAGTTCCATACCTGGTGTCAAATTGGGTGAGATAGCTGGATTTCGTATAAACGATGCTGGTAATTCCTAATGTTAGAGCCATTGACAACAAAATAGTACCGACTTTTTTCCTCTTTTTCTTCTCCTTGATTATTAGTTTTGGTTTTCCCCAACTTTATATTAAGTTAATTTGAGGATCTTGCCCATTCACTCCTTGACTTCTCCATTATAGAGATTTGAGCTTTTAGGTTAGGTTCCACCTGATTGGCACGCCAGAACATTCCGAGGCCGAGGCCAATGAGTAGGATAAGGAAGGTGTAAATGACAAACTCACCCTTTAACATTTCAACTTTCCGAATCTTAAATCGAAGCAAGGCAATTTTAATATGAAGAGAAATGAAAATTAACTTATTCCTGATTTTAAATATACCCTTGGTCATTTTGATTCTCCTTAATTTCTCGTCTTCGCCGAAGCAATGTCTTACCAAAGATTTTTAAAAAACTCTTCAATGCAAGCTGGGTTCCTACGACTCTGTATGAAGGGATGAGTGTACCCTCCTAACCGGTTGTAATTTGGTGGGACCAGATGATGAGATGGATCAGTGTTTGAGGATACCTCCGTCTTCATTTGATCAAACCTCTCCCTTCTCATTACATTTCCAGCCAAATCCCTATAAATTAGTTCATCGGTATCGAGGTCGTATTCCGGTAGATCAGGGTTATTCCACTTTGTCAAGAAATATTGGTAAAGAGGAATATAAAGGCTTCCGGCATTTTGGTCGTGCTTAAACACAAATTCTGGCATCATCTGCACATCCAAACCAGTGTGATAGTGTTTGATCCAGATGGTGTCGCCAAGGATAGTCAGCTTTAGGAGCGGGATATCCTGGTAGAGCTTGAGTCTAACGTTCTTCTGGACCGCCTTCAGTCCCTTAAGAAAATCGATGCTCTTTTTTATTTGTTCTCTAAAACTCTCCAGGGTAATACCGGGGTCGAGGATACTTTTTGCCCGTACGTTCGCTCCCTCACTATAGGGGTCAAGGAGCATGATTCTTGCCTCGCGGCAGTTTCTTATGACATGATACATGTCTGACTTTGGATCGACAAAGGTCCGGAAACCCGTTGAACCGATGAACATCACATCCCTGGAAAAGCCTTGTCTTTCCTTCAATTTCTTTATTCTTCTTCGCGCGAAGAATCCTTTTGTTGGGCTAACAAAGATCAAGCCTGCCGTCTTGGCCATCCTGGAAATTCTCCTGTCCTTCCAATTCCTACTAATGAAGTTGAACAGCAGAATCAGCAATATGCCCAACACCATTTCAACAGAAATGAGGAAGAGTTTTTCATTCGATATCATCGCCCAGGAGACCAAAATATTCTTAGCGACAAAGGCCACGATCGTTGGGAGAGACAAGGCGATCATTGCGCTCAGCGCCGCCACCGTAAGGTGATAGAAAATGCGCCCATAGTTATTTAAAATGTCTTCCAAGAATCTCTTGTTAAGCAAGGCTATCCTCACGATGTTCATCTGAATTTTTAAAAAATGGCGACCTCTGAGACAGACAAACAAGTAAATCTCATATAGGCAAAATGTCATTAAGAATGCACCCATAGCCCGTGACATGGTATGTCAACTCTAAAGTTAGAGCCGTGCTCTCTTGCTTCGTACGTTATATCCCCGCCATGTTTCTGTATGATCCTTTTGACCAGGTATAGTCCCAGTCCCATTCCGTTCGAATTTTTTCCGTCATGGTTTTCCCTACGAAAACACTTTGTAAAGAGTTTATCCCTCCATCCCTCTGGTATTGGATCCCCGCTGTTGTAAACATTCAGGCGACAGGATGAGTCATGATTTTCGAGACCGACTGCTATCGTCCCGCCTGGATCACCATATTGGATGGCGTTCTTGAGAAGATTCCTGAAGACTGTCTTCAACCAGATCTTATCTGCTTTGAAAGATATTTGAAGTGCTTTGACGGGATCGATCCGATTGTCGACCCTTAAATGACGCTCTTTAATTTCCGGCGAGAATTCTGCTAAGACAGGATCGATCACATCCTGCTTTAGATCCAAGGTTTCTTCTTCATCGCCTCCATCGTCACCGAGTGTAAAGATCTTCTCCAAGGATTCTTCATATAGCTGGGTCAAGCCAGCGATTCTTGCAGACAAAGCCTGCAATTGGCCTTCAACGGTCTCGTCCATCTTTCCATAATAGCCACGACATAATAACTTCAGGGTAGCCGACATTGAAACCAGGGACCCTCTGAAATCATGCAACAGGACTTTCAATAGATTTAGAGCCTGCTCATTCAAGTTTTGGAGGCACAAGCTTGAGGGAACGCTCCTATGCTCAGGTCGTGATAACATGGTGGTCAACCTCCTTTCATTCCTGGGTTATCCCACTTAAACTCACGAAAAGACGATCAAGGCTGTGATCAAAAGAAAGGCAATCTCTGCCCCTGTCGTGCGATTTTCATTTGCGATCCGGTCCGAAAGGAAAGCGATCAACCGGGTTTGCCCATCACTCAAGGTAAATAGTTTATCCTTTGCCTTTTCTAATAATTTTTGATCTCCCACCTTATATTCTAAGACTGATAGAATCTTGAGTATTTCAACGCTACGATCGATTTCACGAGCGAAAAAGCTCCCTTCAGGTTCTTTTATTCCACCAATGACTACCGTTGGGTTCCAAATGGAAATCATGCAGGCCAAGAAAAAAGGCCATATCCTGATCGACTTCATGAATTTTTTTAGATTTATATTCATCATTTACCCCCTTACCCAAAGGATTCGGAAAGTAATCTCATCAATTCATCCTTGGAAAAAGGTTTTTCCAAAAAACTTACGCGATACCTCTTTTTCTCCTCTTCAAGAAGGGTCCAGAACCGACTCAAGTCCCCACTCATATAGATTGCCCTTGCCTTTGGGTTATGCATCCTTATGATCTCCATCAATTCTAAGCCGTTTTTCATAGGCATCTGAATGTCTGTAATGACCAGATCCGGTCTGAATAAGAGGTAAGTCATATACCCGTCCCAACCGTCCTTGGCTAACTTGACCTCATAGCCTTCTTCCTGTAGCATCATCTGGAGGAGAGAAGCCAAATCCTGATTGTCATCTACAATTAATACCTTCGTATTGCCCATTCTCACTTTAAAAATAGCAAGTTGGGGTTCTTTAAAGCAAAAGTTGTGCCGAATGCATAACTATTTGGTTTTGAAATGTTTTCCTTAAGATAGGGTTTCTTTTGAACTAATTATGAAGGTATTTTCCTACAGATATGAGAATGGAGAGAATGGTTTTTCCTTCACTTCAATCAGATTTTTTAAAATCTCCTGTCTTTAGATTGTGCTTTTTGAGGAGTTCATAGAAATCTGCACGGTACTTTCCAGCAAGCTTTGCCGCCTTGCTCACATTACCTCCGCAGATTTGAAGGAGACAGGTCAGATAGTCCTTTTCAAACGTATCCCTGGCTTCTTTAAGAGGCTTCAATGTTTCATCGGGTATAAAAGCGGGTTTTGTCTGGAGGATGAATTCCTCGGTGATGATATTGTGGTTGGTCATGGCGACTGCGTACTCTATTATATTTTCCAACTCCCGCACATTCCCTGGCCACTTGTAAAGCATAAGCCTTTGCATCGCTACGGGCGTTAGACCTTTAACCTCTTTTTTCATCTGTTGACTGAATTTCTTTAAGAAATATTCCACCAATGGAGGAATATCCTCTTTCCTTTCTCTCAATGGGGGCAGGTAGACGGGAATGACATGAATCCTGTAAAAGAGATCCTCACGAAAAAGGCCCTCCTTCACCTGATCTTCCAGGTTCTTATTCGTTGCAACAATCACCCGAACATCTATTTCGGTAGGTTTTTCACTGCCAATAGGATAGAATTTTTGTTCCTGAAGGACCCGTAAGAGCTTGCCCTGAGTTGAGAGACTCATATCTCCAATTTCGTCCAAGAAAGTGGTACCTTCATGAGCCTGAGTAAATAACCCTTTTTTGCTTCGAACCGCTCCGGTAAATGCTCCCTTTTCATGGCCAAAAAGCTCACTTTCTAACAAAGTCTCAGGAAGGGCAGCACAGTTGATGGCGACAAAGGACTTATTCTTTCTTTCACTGGCGAGATGAATGGCCTTGGCAATAAGTTCTTTCCCTGTGCCGCTTTCCCCGTGGACAAAAACCGTAGAGTCCGTTTTGGCAATCCGTGATACCACCTCTAACACCCTCTGCATCTTCTCACTTTTGGCCACAATGTTCGAAAAATCGTACCTCTCTTCCAAAAGCCCTTTAAGTCTCTCGATTTCAGAGGTGAGCTTGCGATTCTCTAAGGCCCTTTCGATCTGTAGAAGCAAATCCCGTGGATCGAAAGGTTTGGTGAGGTAGCTATAAGCTCCTCTTTTCATGGCCTCTACAGCACTTTCAATACTTCCATATGCGGTGAGGATGATGACCGGCATTTCAGGTAGGATGAGGTGAAAGTCTTCCATCAGCGATATTCCGTCCTGGTGAACAAGCTGCAGGTCAACAATGGACAGGTCAAAGGTCTGCCCTTTGAGGGTTTCTAAGGCATCTTCTTCCTTCAAAACCGCCGTCACCCCATAGCCTGCTGATTCAAGCCTCATTTTTACCAATTCCACGAGATTTTTATCGTCATCTACTACAAGGATTTTTCCCGAAGACATGGCACTCCCTATTTTGCTTTCTCTCTCTTCTTCTCTTCGATCTTAATGTCCACCTCTTTTGATTTTTCGAGCATCTGGATTAATTTCTCATTCTCCTGAAGTACACCTATCCAGATTTTCGCCTGCTCCACCAAAGGACTTTGGGGGTAATCCTTCAGCAATCTTTTGAAAAAATCGATGGATTTTCCATAATCCTTTTTCGGATTTCCAGAGTGAGCATAGATCAGCCCCATGTTGAAAAGAGCTTCGTCCCCCGGGGGCTTATTAGCTGAAAGGGATAAGGTCTTCTGGTTTTCCCTTAGGGAGGCCTCATAGTTTCCCTGAGCAAGCAGTTTCTGCCCCCTGAGGAGATATTCATTGGTCTTTGTCTGTTCTTCTGTTTTATCTTGTTCTCTTGTCTTTTCCTCTTCTTCTATTCTTTCGTGTTCTTTTTTCTTCTCTAAGGTTAGGCTTCCCGCTTCCGCCTGTTCTTTTGTTTCTGATGAGGTCGTACCAACCTCCACCCGTGCCTTCGTTTTTTCTACGGTCGCACAGCCCAAAAAGGAAAGAAAAATCAGACTGGCAACATAAAAATAAATGTACTTCCTCGTCCCGGTTCGCTTTCTGCCCATATCTTGCCGCCATGAGATGTGATGATGTGTTTAACAATCGCTAAACCCAATCCGGTTCCCTTACTTTGGTAAGAACCAGCGGGGGCTGCCTGCTGAAACTTATCAAAAATAGTGGTTAAATTTTCAGCCTGGATGCCGGGACCTGTATCTGTTACCGAGACTTGCACTTCTTGATTAACAGACATTGTAGAAACTCCCACCCGGCCGCCATCAGGTGTAAACTTCACAGCATTTCCAATCAAATTCCGCAGAGCCTGGAGGATCCTTTCACTATCCATTTTTATCAGTGGCAAGGGCTCGTTAATTTTTGCCCCGACCGTAATTCTCTTAGCTTCAACAAGAGGTCCTATCTCCATGATCACCTTATCAATAAGAGGGGGAAGACTTGCCTGTTCAAACGTATAGGTCATCATCCCTGCCTCCATCTTCGACAGATCTAATAAGGAGCTGACCAGGTCGATTAACCGGTAACTTTCCTCAGCGATGATGGTCAAAAGTCTTTTCTGCATCTCCGTAATCGCTCCCCCTACCCCTTCCCGCAATAGGGCCGTCCCCTCTTTTATGGAAGTCAGAGGGGTGCGCAATTCGTGGGACATGATGGAAAAAAAATCGGATTTTAACTTATCCACCTCCTTCAGCTTCGAACACATCGAATTAAAAGCTCTTGCTAACTCAGATACCTCCGGGGGAGAAGGAATGGCCAAGTCGCTATTGAAAACACCCTTTGAAATCTCTTTGGTCTTCGCCCTTAGCATCTTGAGAGGTTGGGTAATGCTTCGGGTGGTATAAAAGGATGTGGCAATGACTAAAATAATTGCTATGATCGAGATGGTAATGGCAAATTTGCGGGCGGAGCTTCCGGCTTCCCCCAACATCTTCATCCGATCATCAATGTCCTTCCGGGAATAGGCCTCCAGGTTCTCAAGCTCTTCCAAAATTCCATCCGCAGCCTTTTCTTTTTCCTGCTCATACCATTTCTTAGGATAATGGTGATTCTTCCTGATCAGATCAACTTCTTCATCCGTCAAGGATTGATAACGCCCGTAGTACACCTTTATCTTATCCAATGTATCCCTTTTTGGGGGAGTGTCTGCGATCAACAGGGCCTCAGCGAAATACTTATTGAACCCCTCTTTTGCTGAAAGAAACTGATCATAGAGGGCACTATCCTTCGTAATAACATACTTCCTCTCATACCGTACTTGCGACAGAATGGAATCGGTGAGCTTTTTCTCGTAGTCTAAAATACGATTGTCAATGCTTAAAATATGACGTGTACCGGCATTAAATTGGTGTAACTTTAAGATGGCATAAACACTCACTGCCATCACCAGAATGAATATGACGAGGTAGCCCGTCATCAGTCGTGAAAATATCGTTAATCTCATCTTTGAAAACTTCGTTTAAATAAAGTAGGGGATCCTTTCCGTGCAAGATGAATTTCGAAAACCCTCCATCTGTATAAAACCAAAGTTAACATATCTGAAATGGCCAAGCAATCTTGCTGAAGCGCTTTCGTATCTTTATCTCTCGGATGACGATTCTTTTCATCGTATGAGTCGATTCTAAAGACACTTTGAGGTAGGTTAAGGCTCCGAAAGAGCGATACAGTTCAAAAATACAGTGTCTTTTATCAAAAAATACGGGTTTCACCCCATTTACTTTTCCAACATATTCTTATAGGGTTGGAAAAATTAGTGTAGCATATAAATCTTTTATGACTGGACTCCAAGCTATATTGGAACAGTGAAATTGTCTAATAAGTTATGCTAAGATATGTTGCTTTAACTGAGAGAGGTAATTTAATAATTGATCCGAATAATTAGAAAAGGAGACAGGATATTTACTTTGTGAAATTTTTCCTCTTGATTCTTCAAAAAAAAGTTTTTTATGATTTTCGTAATTCTTTAACGGGGCGGGGATATTAAAATTTCATCCGTTTTTTTCTGGAATATTTGAACATTAAAGATTTTTATTATTTTTAGTAAATTTAAGGGCCAAATCCTAAGAAGGAGGAAAGCATGAAGGTTCGACACAAAATTAAAATTAAGTGGGTGGTGTTGCTCTCCTTTTTTATGATTTTATCTACTCTTGCCGTAACGAGAAATTTGGAAGCACAGAGGGGAAAGGTGGGGACCCAAACCTGCATTGACTGCCATCAAACCTGGTTTGATAATAATCCCTCGGTGGAAGACACCCTTTCAGGGCTCGTCAGTGCTGATTATCTCCCTTTCAACCTATCAACAACTCGGGCGGGGAATCCCTTCTATACCATCCCAGAGGGGTTTGTCAGTTCTCTACACTACACGCCCTCGTTTGACCCTACCTCAAAAGATGTTGTGAGTTGTGAGAGTTGTCACGGAAGCGGGCTTGCCCATTTTGGATTGGGTTCAATCCCGGTTCCAATACCACAGGCAAAGGCATGTATTAATTGCCACAATGAGACTCATGAATTCCCCCGACAAGAGTTTTTGATGACCGCCCATGCGAACCAAAACCGCAAACCCGGAAAATATTTCGATCAGAAGAAAAATGGGCCAAAACAAGCAAAAATCACTGCCGATTCTGAATGGGTCTCTCTATTCAAATCAAATCAATCTGATTTTGTGACACAAAATGACCGAATCGAAGAATGCAGCGTCTGCCATAATTATGCCTTACCGTACCCTCAGTTTAGGAAGAAGATCGCTCAAGGGAATATGCCAAACCCGCAGGTAAGCTGTGGGGCTTGCCACGATTCTCACATCGTTGGACCCAGTGGGAACCAACCGGCCATCGTGAACACAACGGTGAAAGTGACCGGGATAGCCGGTTCTAATGTCACAGCCGTCACCACGGTCGAAGGTCGGGAAATTTTCTATGTCAACAATAAACCCTATAAAATTAATAATGATGGGGCTCAGGATAGAGTCAATGGTGTCTGGACTCGTGGATCTGCATTCAATAATCCCCAACCTGTCATTGTTCAGGGGACCGGGATGGTGAGCAACAGCAGTGATGGGGTTGCTGACCGATTCACTTTTTCAACGGGAGGATTTTTGGGAAAGGTTCGGCCAGGGGACACCCTTTTAATCTCTGGCAAGAATTCAGCCACGGTCAATCTTCCCAGTGATGCTGCCAATGCAGGAGCACCCGTTACTGTGGAAGCGACATTAGATAATGCAGGATTTCTTGTGAATAATACGGTCGATAATCAAAATCTCATCATCGGGGTCTTTGATCAAACCTTGGTCCTTGAAACTCGTGAAGATCCGGCAAGAGATCAGCTTATCGCACAATTAGGGACTGACAAGATAGGCATCGTTGCAAAGGCCCCAGTTACCTACAAAAAGGCAGGAAGTGGAACAGGTACCCTTAATGTTTTTGTTCCAATCACCGGAGCGATCAACTTTGAAGTCCGAGACATGAACACCAATACAGAGACCCTCTGTCAGAGTTGCCATACCCAAGGGAAACTTAAATATACGACATGGGGAAAGAAGAAGGATGGAACGTTCATCGATTTGAGTTCAACTCACAATAATAACATCGGGGGACAATACCGCAGAAGTGGTCACGCGGATAAGGAAGCAATACCTTTTAAAGAGTTCAGTTCCTTTGAGTATGGTTCTTCCCACCAACCCACCTACCCATTTGACATGAGCATCACGGGATCGGGTGGAGTGAATAGCCTTCGGAACAAGAGCAATACAACTTTTAAAATGACCCAGACTCCGGATCCAGCCAATGTCAATCTTGGGGCTGCCAATCTTACTAATCAAGTGGTTTTGATTAACAATTACCCCTGCAACCAGTGCCACCACGGGTTAGGAGCTGTCGATTATATGAAGGATCGCCAGGGTACTTCAAGTGCTCAGGTCTTATGGGGGGATGCCAGAGTTGTCTGCATTACCTGTCATGATCCACATAAAGATCAAAATGGTGCAGGTCAAAATATTCGTGTTCCGGTTAAGCTTTCCTACAATTCTATTTTTGTGGACCCAGTGAAAAATCCGGGGGGTGGAATTAATAAATTTATGGACGGCACAGATATTCCATCCAACGTGGGGAATGGGATTATCTGCCTCTTCTGCCACCAGGGTCGAGAGAGTGGATTAACTGTCTATCTCAATGTCAAGAGTAAAGGGGTTGACCCTTATAGGGATCCTGACAAGGTGATCAGTTCAACGGGGCTCAGCTTCCAGAATCCTCACTACCTGGAAGCTGGAGCCATTATCTGGAGCAGGAATACCTGGGAGTTTATCTTTAGCGGTACCCCGCAGAAGTATACTTCCGGCAACACTGACCACCAGCAGCAGAACTGCATGGGATGCCATATGGGTGAGGCGAGTCCTGATGGGACGGAAGGGGGGCATACCTGGAAGCCGAGGATAGAAGTCTGCCAGCAGTGCCATGTGAAAAGCGATGGACAGCCCATTAACAATTTCTCTGATATTTTAGCCTCTGCAGATTATGATGGTGACGGAAAGATAGATTCCGCCTTTGCGGAAATTGGAACCCTCAGTCCTGACAGCGGGCTCTTTGGCCAGGTCAAGGCAGCACTTGCTGCAAAAGGAATCTTTTACAATCCGGATTCCTATCCATACTTCTTTGACAATAAAGGTGGTCAGTTCAGAGCCTGGACAACGAACACACTGACCGCTGCATTCAACCTGGCATTTATGTATAAGGCTGGAAATTGCGCCTATGTCCATAACGCCAAATATGCTGCCCAGATCCTACAGGATTCGCTGAGGGCTCTCGGAGCACCAGCAAGACCATGGGTTCGGCCTACGGGTGATCGCAACGCAAGAGACTACAGCACGATTATGGTCAATCCGTAAGGAGATTTTCAGGAGACAATCCTTTCCACCTTAGAAAAGGGGGTGGGGATTAAGAAGTAAATTATCAGTTTATGTGCTTATTGGCGTTCTTTGTTCATTGACCATCAACGAGGATACCTAACGAATATTTAATGAAGGAGACAATTATGAATCGGAGCAGGTATGTGGCGATCTTGATCATCGCCTTAGTGACTTCGGTATCCTTCGTTTGTCTCACCTCGTTCAGCCAGGAAAAGACAAAGACCCAATCGGAAGGGTTTATAGAAGCCGAGGCCTGTAAAGGGTGCCATCCAGACCTCTATGATGCCTTCAAAAAAGATAACCCCCATTGGAAAAATGTACTTGATCCTAAGGTTCCACAAGCCAAGAAAGGATGTGAATCCTGCCATGGTCCCGGAGAAAAACATGCTGAGGCTGAGGGAAAGGGGTTTATCTTATCTTTAAAGTTCGGAGGTCCAAAAGTCCTGGGTGATGCGTGTCTGCAGTGCCATCAAAAGGAGAAGGCATTTTTTCAATTCGGTAGAGGAGTCCATAAATTAAGTGCTGTTGGATGTAATGACTGCCACCAAATTCATGGAACCCAGATTACCAAAAACCTTTTGAAGGGGAAAGAGACAGATCTCTGTTTTTCTTGCCACCAAGAAGTTAAATCCAAATTTTATCTTCCCACCAGGCATAAAGTGTTAGAAGGGGCACTGAAATGCTCTGACTGTCACACACCTCACGGGACCCGGACAAGGGCGAGCTTGAAGAAATGGAATAAATTTAATGATGATGTTTGTTTTCAATGCCATCCTGAGAAAAGAGGTCCTTGGGTTTTTGAGCATTCATCCGTCAAGGCAGAAGGATGTAGTGCCTGTCACTCACCCCATGGGTCCCCGAATCGGTTCCTCTTGATCCGCCGCGATGTTCGAACCGTTTGTCTTGAATGTCACGGCCAACGCCATTTTCCAAAATTTCCCTGTGTCAATTGTCATACTCAGATCCATGGATCCAATTTCAGTAGTCGGTTCTTGCAGTGAGAAAGGGGGAAAGGATGAGAGGATCTTTTACCAAAGCTATACTTGTGATATTCTGCATTTCCTTTTTCCACCTTTTCCCTATCCATGACGCCCGGTCGGAAGATTCCGGGTTGACGTTTGGGGGCTTCCAGTGGGGAGGGGCCATCGAGCTGGGTTATCGTCTCACGGATATTGATGGGAGGAATCGATATAAAGAGGTCGTCAACCTAATGGAAGGGCTGAGGTTTTTCGATTTCAGCCTCTGGGGCAAGAATCCTGATGAAAAGAAAGGGTTGGTCGATACCTTCAGTCTCAGCGCAAGAGATATAGGAGATCCTTTCCCATCGGCCCGGTTAGAAATCAAGAAGAATAAGACATACGATGTCGTCGCCACTTACAAAGAGTACAAGTACTTTTTCAACCGTGAGGACAACTTCTTCTTCACCGACAACCACGATTTCAGTCAGACGAGCAGAAGAGGAACGCTCACCGTGGCCCTTTTTCCAAAGGAAGATTTCCAATTCAATCTTGGCTACAGCCATTTTCAAAGGGATGGAGATGCAGGGGTTCCCAGGGACACCTTTCCCTTTGCGATGGATCAAGATTTCAAGGAGCGATTGAACGAGTACTTTGTGTCTGCCGATTTCCCAATCGGGGGTTGGAATTTTCACATCAAACAGTCCTACTGGAGTTTTGAAAATAAGAATAAAATTAATGGCCCCCAGTTCGAGGAGCGGGATGAACACGTTGGGACCTATGTCAGCACCATTAAAGCTCATACCCATTTCGGAGAGCGATGGGATTTAGATGCAGGATATATTTATGCCTACTCCGAGGGAAAAGCCGATCTTGCGACTGTCCCAGAAATTGGGGTCGATTCAGGAAGGGGACGCTTCAATTCTAACATCCACATTTTTGAGTTTGGATTGAGCTACCTTTTAAGGAAGGAATTAATTTTTCATGCCGATTATCGGTTCCATACCATCAACCAAGATGGTCGTACCAACACCGACCCATTTTTATCCGCCCCTGCTAATGCCGATACGGACTTTAACCTGTGGGCTCATACCGGCACCTTCCAATTGGAGTATTTGCCAAAAGAGAATCTCACCTTGAGGGCAGGTTATCGTGTTCAGTACCGGGATATCCATGGAGATAATTTTGTGGACAATCAATCTGACGGTGGTAAACATCCCAACGATGCCAAGATTTTGTCCAATGGGTGGGTTGCTTCTGCGGACTGGAAGCCCTATAAATTTTTAACCCTTTTTGGGGAGTACCAAGGAGCAAATTTTGATAACCCCTACACCCGAATTTCACCCGAAAGTGAGAATATTGCGAAAATTAAAGTAAAATATGATACACCCATTGATAACTTGAGTTTAAAAGGAACGGTCTTATGGAAGAGGAGGGTCAATCCTGATCAGGAATTCCGTGTCGACGTTAAAGATTTCATCGGTACAGTGACCTATCAACCTGTTTTTGTTCCAGGGCTTTCTCTCGACGGATCGATTACCTACGAAAGGATTCAGGATAAGAAGGATATCTTCGATGCAATCCCCTTCTCCTTTGAAACCTTCGTTTTTGATTCCAGCGCTTTAATTTATACAGGTGGGATCAGTTATGAGGGCATTTATAAAGGGTTAGGCGCCAGGGTGAATGGGAGCTATGCGAAAACCTGGAAAGAGAATAGCCAACGATATGCCGACGCGGCCCTGAGTCTCTGGTATAAGAATAAATGGGTGACACCTATCCTGACTTTGGAGAGGACCTACTTACATGATCACGTTAATCGACGTGACAGTTTCGATGCCAATCTATTAACATTCTCATTAAGGAAAGAGTTCTGAAGAGAAATAGAGTCAAGAAGCTTTAAAAGTAAAGAGAGGGAGGGGCGGGACATGAAAAAATATGCGTTTTTGGCGACGGTTCTGCTCATTTGTTTCATCGGGAGTGTGGCAGCAGATGAGATAGATGTTGTTATCAAGCAACTGAAAAGCTCTAACACAACCCGGAGATTAGCAGCTGTAAAGGAGTTAGGGAAGAGAAAGGATCCCCGTGCTGTTAACCCCTTAGTTTCCGTTTTAAAGAGTGATAGGAAATGGGAAGTGCGGTTGGCAGCGGAGGATTCATTAGTCAGTATAGGTTCCCCTTCCGCTGAGTCTTTAATCCGGTTAGTAAAGGAAGACAAGGATTGCTTCGTCAGGAGAAGGTCCGTAAGGGCATTAAAGGAAATTAAGGATCCGTGTGCAAGTGAAGCGTTAATTAAAGCTTCATCGGAAGATGCCGATTGTTGTGTTAGGAAGTTTGCCGCAAGGGCACTTGGAGAAATTAACGATCCCAAAGCTACCGAGTTTCTCGATGACACCATGAAAAAGAAGAACCTGGAAATCATATCTGCAGCCTATCGGTATTATGTTCGGAAAGGTGAACAAGGTACAGAAGATGTACTGGTTGAGGCTATGCAGGACTCCTCCTACGATAAGAGGATGGTACTGGATCTCACTAACTGCGGTAATGAGAAACTGAAAAAAGCGGCAGATGAAATTGCAAAAAAACGCGGATATACAACGACTCCAGATTGGCCGGGACCCAAATGGGGAAAGATTTAATATGTGCCTCCCCTCCTCTCTCCTTCCCCCACCCTTTCTTCTATTTATTGGCTTAGACCTATTCAAACCAGACCCAGATGCCCCTTTTTTACCCTCCTATATCATAGTTAATACCTTAGCCTGAAAATACTAAAAGCATTGTTTAAAAATTCATTTATGGTAACATTTCAGTATGATTTCCCTGACCCAAGTATCATACCTGACTCCCCACGATCATCATAGCGGATGACAGAGGGACCATCTTTATTGTTGACGAGAATGGAGGCGGCGATGTGCATCAACGAAAAAGGGGAAGTTTTTATAGCAGAGCGGGGCAATCGCCGAGTTCAGACATTTACACTTGTCAAATCGAAACAGTCGGGCATTAGATTGGAATCCATTCTTATGTTATCCTGCTAAAAGTTTTATTATATCTTTTGATTTTTTGCCCTTTCCATGATAAAAATTGAATATGGCTTCATTCACTTTATACAGGGAGGACTGACCATGAAATGTTATATCTGCGCGAAGCAAGGAATTGATAAGGATGCGGTGGCCATCTGCATTGTCTGTGGGATGGGCCTCTGCCTGGGGCATGTCTTTAAAGAGGAGCTATTGGTGAGGGATATCATCGATTGGGGGTTTGGAGAGGAACGGATTGCATATCCCCATACCCTACCTCGATTTATCTGCGCCGAGTGTAAACTGGCTATGGAACAGAGAAAAAAGGTGGAAAGAAAATAGAAAGTTTAGAGCTCGATAGGGAACGGTTTGAAACCGGTCCGTACAGTAGTTCGGAGTCCCCCTCAACCCCACCCTCTCCCACTGCCTGCGGCAGGCAGGTTCTGGGGAGAGGGGAAGGGTGAGGGGAATTTAAAGAATTTAAAAAGGATTGTTTTTTCCTATAGGGTTATCGATAATCATTGTATGAAAAAGAGAATTCTCGTCGTTGAGGATGAAGAGAGTCTAAGGCTTCTCTATGAGGAAGAGCTGAAGTCGGAAGGATATGAGGTTCTGACCGCTGGGAATGGAAGAGAGGCCATCCAACAACTGGAACAAGGAAGGCCTGATTTGATCATCCTTGACATCGTCATGCCCGTGATGGATGGGATGGAAGCCCTCGGCCGGATTGTCGGGAAGGAGAGAAGGATCCCCATCATCCTCCATACTTCTTATTCCGGATATCGGGAGGACTTTATGAGCTGGGCAGCAGACGCCTATGTGACGAAGTCGGCCGATCTCGGAGAGTTGAAAGATAAAATACGAGTACTTTTAGAAAAAGGTAAGGCCCGGTGAAGAATGTCTTGGCCATGATCTTAGCTGGCGGAAGAGGGGAGAGACTTTACCCTCTTACCCGAGATCGAGCCAAACCTGCTGTCTGTTTTGGTGCGATTTATCGGATTATCGACTTCACCCTCTCAAATTGTATCAATTCTGATGTCCGCCGCATCTATGCTCTCACCCAATATAAATCGATTTCACTCCATCGCCACATCCAATTAGGGTGGAACATCCTTTCAGCTCCCTTGGGAGAATTCATAGGGGTCATTCCAGCCCAGCAAAGAATCGACGAACATTGGTATCAGGGGACAGCCGATGCGATTTTTCAAAATATCTATACTCTACAACGAGAAATGCCTGACCTCGTCCTCATCCTCTCCGGAGACCATATTTATAAGATGGACTACCGGAAGATGATTGCTCTCCATTTGGAAAAGAATGCTGATCTGACCGTAGCAGCCATTCGGATGGATCGAAAGCTATCGAGAGAGTTCGGCGTGATAGAGGTGGAGAGAGATTGGCGGATCGTCGGATTCCAAGAGAAACCTGAAGAACCCAAGACCATTCCAGGAGACCCAGAAGGGATCTTGGCTTCCATGGGGGTCTATGTCTTCAATATGGAGATATTGGTGAAGCGGCTGATTGAGGACGCTCGATCTGATTCCACACACGATTTTGGCAAAGATATCATTCCTGCGATGATTGGGAAGGATCGAGTCTTCGCTTTCGATTTTAAGCATGCGGATCGGGGAGGAACAGGATATTGGAGGGATGTAGGGACGATCGATGCCTACTTCGAGGTAAACATGGATCTCATCTCTGTTACCCCACAACTCAATCTCTATGATCCCCAATGGCCCATCCTGACCTACCAATCGCATCATCCTCCCGCTAAGACCGTATGGGCGGAGGAGGGTAGAATGGGGACAGCCTTCAACTCTATCATTTCAAATGGTTGTATCATCAGTGGAGGGAGTGTCAAGAGATCGATCCTCTCACCGAAAGTGGTGGTTCACAGTTACGCTGAGGTTGAGGATTCCATCCTTATGGAGGGTGTCGATGTTGGAAGGTATGCGAAAATCCGGAGGACGATCATTGATAAGGACGTGCAGATCCCCCAAGGTACGGAAATCGGTTACCATCTGGATGAAGATGCGAAGCGATTCACGGTGACAGGTTCAGGGATTGTTGTGGTTCCCAGATGGATCAGACTTTAAATAGGAAATAAGACGCTATGCGCAGAGCGCTAAGCGCTTGGCGTTATTACATCGAGGACATCGGAGATATTGATCTCCAGCATCTTCACAGACGCGAGGATTCGCTCGGTGTTTCGATCGACTGCGGGTATCCCGACTGAGAGCTCTTTTAATTCCTGAGCAACCTTCCTGATGATTTTGATTCTTGTATCTATTTTTTTCATTTCTCTACGGTTCATAAATTCTCCTTATCAGGCCTAATGTCAAATGGCAAAGCTCAAATGTCAAATCAATTCCAAAGTTCAAATGTTAAACCCTTTGATTCTGTAATTTGACATTCATTTGGCATTTGGATTTTGACATTTGGAATTTTGAGATTCTCCATTATCCGTGTTTTCTCAGGTCTTTGAATCGTTTAGCCTTGACCTCGTAGCGAGGCAAGGAATTGTAAGGATGAACTTCGATGTGATAACCCAGGTTTGTTTTCAACCGAAGTTGATCTTTCAATTGGGTGAGGATCATTTCACGATTCTTCTCCTCATCTGGTAAAATTTCAATCTTGAGCGTGATATCGTCAAGATCTCCTTTTTTTGTGACCACTACCTCAAACTCGTTGCTCAAACCCTTGATGGAACGGACCACCTCTTCAATCGCGGAAGGGGCCACGAGAACGCCCTTGATCTTGGTAATATCATCAGCCCTCCCAACCACCCCTCCTTTAATGATGCGAAATGTTCTTCCGCAAGGACAGGGATCCTTCGACCATTCTGCCATATCCTTGGAGTCGAATTGAATGCAGGGTTGGGCAATCCGATCTAGGGCAGTGATGACAAGTTTTCCCCTCCGGCCTGGTTCTTCGATGATCTTCCCTGTTTCCAGATCCTCCAACTGAAGGAGAAAGAGAGCCTCATTCACATGCATGCCGCCCGGTTGGGCTGTGCATTCGAAACCCCACGCCCCGATTTCTGTTGCACCCACATGATCATAGACCTTAGCCCCCCAGGTCTCCTCCATTCTCTGCTTGGTGGATGGAATGCTGGCGCCTGGCTCGCCGGCACATGTGATCTTTCGGATGGTGAGATCCCGTGCCGGATCGATTCCTAATTTCTTTCTCGCCGTGTCGGCCATTCCCAATACATAGGTCGGGGTTGCCATCATGGCAGTGGCGCGAAGCTCCTGTATTTTGAGAATCCGAGCCTCTGTATCAAGCACTCCGCCCGGAATGACTTCACAACCGATCTTCTCAGCCGCATAATGACCCGCCCAAAAGGCGACAAAAATATTGTATCCAAAGGGAAGGAATACCCTGTCCGTTCTTCGGTAGCCTTGAGCGTAAAGTAAGTAAGCCCAGGCTTCGGACCACCACTCCCAGTCCTGCCAGGTGTCGGGCTGATAAACCGGTGTTCCGGTGGTCCCGCTGGTCTGTCTGAATTCGGTGACCTCTTCCAAAGGGACACAGAGGGCATCCCCATATGGGAAAGGGTCCTTTCTTTGAATATCTCTCATCATCGCCTTCTCCACTTTGGGAACTTTGATGATATCTTCATAGGATTTGATATCCCCAGGTTCAAGCCCTGCCCCCTGATAGAGGCTTCGATGAAATTTCGACCTCTCATAGGCCCACTCCAAAATCTTTTTAAATTTTTTGACCTGAAGATCTCTCAGTCTCTCCAATGGAAGGGTCTCCATAATAGGGTTCCAATAAGCATCTTTCCCTTTTGCATTCGTCTTCATTTTGTCCTCCCCAGTTTTTAGAATGTGATCTGGTATTCATCAATCTTCTCATCATGCTGGGCCGAATTTTATGAAGTCAGCGAAGTTTTGTCAACCCCCTTCATACCTCTCCTCTCCCTATGGGGACTGTGTCGTAATGGGCTAAACATGAGAATGGAACGGACAAACGGATTACAAAGCTTTGGAACGCGGATCATCATTAGAGATTATCGGAACGTGTCCTTGGTACTTGAAATATAATCTTTTGATGGCATTGGAGCTTTAGAATCTAATCGCTCAAAGGTTCCGCCCTGCCTTCGCCGAAGCGGCTACGCGCAGGCAGGTCTAAAGCTTTCTCATCCGCCTGTCTGTTCCGCTCCCAAATTGAGAAACAGTCTCATGGTGGAGAGGGAAGGGAGGAGGGGCTTTAGAGATCTTAAGAATTCAAGTTTTCTATTGAGATTTTTTCGAACGAAGGATATCCTTTCCTTAAAGGAGGGATGAGGATGTCACAGATCATTGCTGCACAGAATGTTCACGGGATTATATTGGCTGCGGAAAATCGAGCTCTCCAGTTGGATGAAGAGGGGAAGGAAATTACGTTGCAAGTCAACCGGCTCATCCCCCTCACCTCCCATTGCGCCCTTTTGACAGCCGGGGCAGCCGAAGGAACTGAAATGGGGATTGCATTGAAACAATTTATTCAAGGAGAGGGATTAAATGATGTCCAAGATCTTTACGGAGCGGCGACAGCCTTTCTTTCAACGGAATATGAGCGATTCATGAGAAAAAAGTGTGAGTTGTTGCCGGTTGATCCGATTCATCAAATTTCCTTTGTTTTGGCTGGAAGGACAGAGCGGGATCAGGCGATGCCCTTTCGCCTCTACTTCCTCTGGACAAAAAAGAAGCTTCCCCGATTGGACGGAGACGAAATTTCGTATGCCTTCTCTCTGCCGAGGAGGATGGGTTTGGAGTTTCAGCTAAATAAGATGTGCAAAGAGAATGCTTCGATGAGGGAGATCTTAAAAAAAGTGGCGGAGGGAATGGAGCGCTTGAAAACTCAGGAGGAGGTCGGTTTTTCCTTCTCCTTTGCCACGATTACCCAAGAGGGATATCAATCGCTGAATCCCTGAAGAAAACTCCTCACATTTCTCCCGAGAACAGAGTGGTTATAGCCTCCTTCGAGGACGCCAAATCGTCTTCCTTGGCATTTTTCAAGGGAGAACTCTTTTGCCCATCTTCCAATGGAGAGATAGTCTTCGGTCTTGAGCAAACCTCCCCAGTCCTCTTCATGGCGGTCAAACCCTGCGGAGATAGCAATGATTTCGTAGGATCTTTCTGTTTGAAGACATCGTTGAAGATCTTTTAGGAAGGCCTCCCGATTTGTTCCTTCGGGATGGAAGTAACTCACTGCATCAGAACCGCTGAAGGTATTGGCCGTGCCATCCCCGAAATGGAGGTCAAAATCGAGAATGAGGGCACTCTTGATCTTTTCCTCACTCATGAGCCTTTTAATTGCGATGGCAATATTATTGAAATAACAGAAACCCCAGCACGAATGGGGACTGGCATGGTGTCCCGGAGGCCGGATCAGGCCGAGAGCGGGTTGGCCTTCAAAAGCCATTTCCGCTGCTTGAATGGCTCCGCCTGCTGCGAGCAGACCGATTTCATAAACGATCGGTTCACTCTTGACCGATTGAATATGCTGCCTTCCATGGACCCTCTCCAGATCCCTCTCTGAGGCAGGTTCAGGTTCAATAAATTCAAATTCTTTCTTCAGTTCCTTTACGATGGCCTCCATCCTTCCCGGAGCCGCCGCCGGATCGGAAGCGTAGACTTCGTAAAATCGTTGATGAAAGATGACCTTCATCTGTTTTCCTCCTTCAACCCGGTCATTCTGAACTTGATTCAGAATCTCCAGACACGGGACAATTGAATATTATCATACTTTCCCCATTGTTGACAATATTTTCAGATTGATATACAATATATACAAAATATACAATGTTGGAGGTGAGTAGATGACAACTCAGATGATTATCAGAATAGACCCCGAGGTTAAGGTCAAGCTCAGTAAGCTTGCCAGGATGGAAGGGAAGACAACAAGCCAGATGGTGAGGGAATTGATAGAAGGCTATATAAAAGAGCGGGATATCGGAGTCTATATTGATGACCTGTGGGGGAGGATCGGAGGAAAATTAAAGTCCAAAGGGGTGGAGCAAAGAGATGTAAATAAGGCGATCAGAGAAGCAAGAAAGAGCCGAGAATGAAGGTCGTTATTGATACCAACGTCTTCGTTTCGTCTTTTTTCGGAGGAAATCCCCGGAAGATCATAGACTTCTGGAAAAAGGGAAAAATAATTCTTTGCCTATCTAAAGATATCCTTGATGAGTATATAGATGTTATACAGAGGGGTGGGTTAAAGGATGAAAATGAAATTGAGGAACTCCTCTCCCTTTTTGCCAAAGGGCTCAATATCCTCTTTACTACAAAGACACCACATATCAGGACAGTTAAAGATAATCCAGAAAATGACAAATTCATAGAATGTGCCGTGGCGTTAAAAGCAGAAACCATTATCACTGGGGATAAGGCATTAAGAGCAATAAAGGAATACATGGGGATTGAAATATTAACTCCTCAACAGTTTTTGAAGGCCTATAAGATTCACTGAAACAGTGGTCTATTGGTCTGCGAGCTGGTGAAGAACCGCCTTGAAAAGGCAAAGAGTGTGTAGATATGAAAACTCGTAATCTTTCTGCTATTATTAGGTTACTTAGGTATCCAGGAGGTGTGAAATGCCTAAAATTGTAGCTCAGATTCCGGATGACATTTACAAAAACATTAATGAGGAGATAAAGCTCGGAATATTTTCTGATACATCTGAGGCTGTTGTCTCAGCGCTCAAAAAGGCCTATGCCCGTAAAAGCAGATCATTCCTGAGGTGGTTAATGAAGAAAGAAAGAATATCAGAAGCCGATCTATTAGAAGAGCTTGAGAAAGTACGTAAATGAAATACAAGGTCTTTGTTGATACAAACATCCTGTTATCAGGCATCTTCTTTGAAGGGAATGAATCCAGTATTTTGGATATGGTTGAGTTGAACCTTATAACAAGTGAAGATGTTGTTAATGAATTACGAAAGGTGGTAAGGAAAAAACTCAAATATCTGGAGGAAAGGACTTTTGAAATAGGCCTTGCCGAAATTGAAAAAGCACTGAGCGATATTGTCATTATCCCACGAACAAAATACAGTCATAAATTGAAAGAAGCTGAATTTCTGATAAGACACAAAAAAAATATTTCAATTCTTGCAGCCGTCCTTTATGTAAAGCCCGACTATTTCTTGACCGGTGATGGACATTTCTTTACTGACAATATTAGAAGCGTTGTGAATGTGATAACTGCCGTGGATTTCCTTGCAAAAATAAAATGATCATATATGATACGTCACTTCAGTTTTAAAAGTCTTTTTGCATTCCCCTCGTAGATCGCCTGGCGCTTTTCCGGCTTAATATCCAAACTGTCTATGATCTCAATGGTCGAACGGATATAGGCCGATCCTTTTTCGGGGTCAAATGGCGAATCCGAAGCGAAAAGGACCCTGTCTGCTCCAAAGAATTTCAACCCGCATATCGTTGCTTCTCTTGCCCCAAAGAGGGCAGTGTCCGCGTAGAAGAGCCGGAAGTAGTCAAGGGGCCTTTTCTTCAACTTCTTCAGCAAAAGGGTATAGTCTTCATCAGAAGTACGGGTGCCCAACTGATCCCAGCCCGGCCCCACACGACCCTCAAAATAGGGAATCATACCGCCCAGGTGGTGGGTAATTATTTTAAGGTCAGGATGTCTGTCAAATAGCCCTGAGAAGACCATGTGGGCCATGGCCACACTGGTCTCGTAGGGCCAACCAAAAACGAACCAGATCTCATAGTGGCTTTTCGGTTCACCTTTGTAGTCTGGAAAATCAGCCCCACGGGCTGGATGCATCCAGATGGGCCGGTCCAGTTCCGCCATGAGGTCGAAGAGCGGCATCGTCTCAGGTTTGGTGAGGGGTCGGCCGAGGACGTTAGTAAATACTTGGACACCTACTGCCCCAAGGTCCTTGATGGCTCGGTTTGCCTCAGCCAGGAGCCCCTCGGGGTCGTTCATTGGTAAGGAGGCGATGAAACCTGGAAACCGATCTGGATATTTCTGGACCAATTCGGCCATCCCGTCATTTGCAAGTCTTGCCATATCTGTAGAGATGGGCGGTGGACCAAATACCTCGATAGGGGGAGAGCCCAGACAGATGATCTGAGCGTACTCATCAAACATATCCATGATTCTGAATCGTTCATCGAGATCAACGATGCAAGGAATATTCCGGACTCGTTTGTGCATGTCCTTACCGTTTGGAGCAACTTTGACCATCTTGTCAAAGTAAGATTTTGGGAAGATGTGATTAAAAATATCAATTTTCATAATTACCTCCCTTCTTGAAATTGGACGGTTTCAGAGTTTGATTGAGTTTAAGTCCTTTCATTAGGCTTCTAAAGCTGTTTGTAAGCTCGTTTTTCTCCTTGCTCTCCATTCAATAAACAAAATGGGAAGGGCTATACAAATACCCGTGACATCTGTAATCGTACTCGGATACATGAGGGATAAAGCTCCAGCAAACAAGGAGATCCTCTTCCACAGATGGAGTGGTCTGAAAAGGAATCCTTCCAACCCAATCGCTATCAGACTTATCGCTATCCCGGTAGCGATGCATGCTTGTATAATTTGCAAGACATTTCCTTCAAGAATCAATCCGGGTCTATAAGCGAAGATAAAAGGGACCAAATAAGCAGCGACCCCCAGCTTCATTGCTTGAAATCCGGTCTGAGTCATATTCGATCCTGCGATGGAGGCAGCGGCATACGCCGCAAGACAAACTGGAGGTGTTAGGAAAGACAAAACCCCATAATAAAATACAAAGAAGTGGGCGAGAAGTGGAGAAATTCCCATTTCAACAAGTGCTGGAGCAGCAAGGACAACCATCAATAAATAAACGGCTGTAACAGGCATTCCACATCCCAGGATACTTGCTCCGATTGCAGAGAGAAGCAACAACAGAAAAACACTACCCTTGGCCATGCTTATAAGAAAAGCCGAAAACATAAAAGCAAGTCCGGTAATACTCAGCGCCCCGATGATTAACCCAGCACCTGCACACGTGACCCCGACCTCTAATAAGCCTTTCCCTCCGTCTCTAAACATCCATAATAATTTTTTTATATTCATACCTGTTCTCCTCTTCAGTATAAAACCAAGAAGAACGGTAACTATAATACTGATGAGGCCTGCCATCACTGCCTCCATCCACATGACAAAAAGCGTATATACAAGGACCAGGAAGGGGATCGAAAAAAGCCAATTTTTCTTTAGCACATTCCAAAATTTTGGGAGTTCCTCTTTAGGCATCCCTCTGAGATTTTCCTTTGCAGCCCTTAAGTCTACTTGAATGAAGACAGCCACATAGTAAAAGATCGCCGGAATTGCCGCGGCAAGAGCAACTTTGCTATAAGGGATACCTAAAAATGTGGCCATGATAAAAGCCGCAGCTCCCATGATCGGGGGCATGATGGCTCCACCTGTTGAAGATACTGCTTCGACGGCTGCCGCAAAGTAGGGCTTGTACCCTGCTTTCTTCATCAATGGAATTGTAAAGACTCCAATGGTGGCTACATTCGCCACCGCACTCCCCGAGATCATTCCAAAAAGAGAAGAAGCAACGACTGCGACTTTTGCAGGCCCTCCCCTAAATCTCCCCATGAGAGCCGTGGCTAATTCATTAAATAACCTACTTATTCCAACACTGCTGATCGTTTGGCCAAAAAAGATAAATATAAGAACGATGGTTGTTGCCACCTCAAGGGCCGTGCCCAAAATACCCTGGGGATCAAGGTAGAGGTAGGTAGCAAGGTTGTCGAAGGGGATGCTCTTTGTGCGTAATCCGCCAGGAAAATGGGAGGCGGAAAGGGCGTAAATGATAAAAAATAGGATGATACCTACAAAAGGCAATCCTACAATCCTTCTCGAAGCTTCCAAAGTCAATAAGACGGCAAAGGTTCCAAGGATCACTCTTTCAGGCATCATTAAACCTATATCTACGGCAATCGTTTTATAATTGATAGCAATATAAAGGCCTGTGATGAGTGAAATAACAGAGCATATTAAATCATACCAAGGGAGTTTATCTATCGAATGGCCTCTTTTGGCAGGGGTGATGACAAAACAAGAAGCAACCACAAGACCGAAGATGAACCCTATATACTGTTGAAGGTAGAGGGAAATTTTAAAATAGGATGGGAGATTGATCACACCGATAATTCCGGTGATCGGGATGAAGGCGAAAATGACATCGGCATATAGCTTGGAGATTCCTTTGAGTTGCCTGTATAAGGGGCCCTCTTCCGTTTTCATATCACCCTCACCATATTAAATTTTAGGTTAACGCCGAACCACCTCTTCCTTACTTCTTTTTTTCGATAAGACTTTTTTGTAACCGATCCATCTCCTCGTCCCAGACTCCTTTTTCTTTATAGAACTTAATCCCACCTGGATGATAGGGAATCATTGCATTTTTGGAGACAAACCTGTTGGGGGTCCAATCTTTTAAAAGTTTGTGAACTTTCTCGAACTCCGTATGGTTTTCCCACAGTACTTTTGTAATAAGATAGGCCGCTTCGTCGGAAACCTTATCATTGATGATGAGGTAGATATCATAGGCCCACAGATGTTGTTCTTTCTCTATGCCTGTATTCGCTGGTCCCGGTTCTACTTTAACCATATAGCCTGGATGGAACTTTCTCATCCTCGCTACCGCTTCCGGTGAAGGGTCCATGGGTAGAAATCTTGCCCCTTTTTTAGCGTTCAATTCTTCTATGACCGGTGTCCCTAAAGTGATCGTTCCAGAAGAATCTGCCCTGCCTTCCATCACCATTTTCACTCCTTCGACAACAGAACTCACCGGCACAGGATTGATCTCTTTCCAGCTTACATTTCCATTGGAAAGGAAGGCTTCGGTTTGAAGCTGCAAGGATGGTGTTGGAAAGTTTCCACAAACCCTCTTCCCCTTTAAGTCGGAATAGGAATGTATCCCAGAATCCTTCGCCACCATGAGTCCAGCTGAATTCCAGATCGTCACACAAAGAAGACGTATTGAAAATCCTTTCTTATTCGACAGCCTTTCATAAACCGATTCGCCGAAATACCCTTTTTCAGCATCCCACACATTTAAGACACCTAATTCAACATCTCCTCTTTCCATGTAAGGAAACCATGCCGTTGGGCCAGCCATCGGTTTGGCCATAGCCCTAATCTTTGAATGCTCCATGATAACTTTTGATGCTGCAACACCGATCACATTAAAAAAGGAACCAATCGGATGTGTTCCAATACTGATTACCTGAGGAATCTTTTCTTCGGTTTTCCCGACAGGGGGGAAGAACAAAACAGAGGTTGAAAGAATGATAAGGAAAATTAAGAATCTCTTCATGGCAAACCCTCCTTTTTTGTTATTTTGGTGATTCGTATCAATTTAGCCTTTTGAAAAGAGTTTCTTTTTTCATCTCGATAGACGGGGTTTTCTAACCCCGTCTTGGCGGGACAAGGATATCCCGCCTATCGGATCCGGGGCTGATTTAGGGTTTTTCAAAGAGCTAAAGTGTTGCGATGATTCAAATTTTAGTAAAATCAAGGGAGTCTTGAAAGGAGAAACCCCCATTATTTGGCTTCAGATTTGACCTTCTTCAAACCTTCTTGAATCTGAAGAATGTGCTTCAGCATCAATTCGTAAATCACTTCGGGTTGTATTCCCCGCCGCTTGCGGCGTAAAATGTCTATGTGAGCGAATATGTCCACAAAAGTCATAATGTTACGGTACTCATATACCATTTGGTATTTCCGGCCAAATACAGACGTGCGGTATTTGACCCAAGCGTTGATGAAACAGTGAAAGACGTGTGCATAGAAATTGAGAAGTGCTACCAACTGAAGTTTCTGGAGATAGGCACGGATAAGGACCATGTGCATTTCCTCGTGCAGTCGGTTCCAACGTATAGTGTGACAAGGATCGTATCGACAATCAAAAGCATTACAGCACGGGAAGTATTCAAGCGGTGTCCCCAGGTAAAAAAACAGCTTTGGGGAGGAGAATTCTGGACGGACGGGTATTTTGCAAGTACCGTAGGGAAACACGGCAATGAGGATACGATCACGAACTATGTCAAACAGCAAGGAAATGATTATCATAAGCTCCATGAAGACCGTCAACTGACGCTCTTCTAATACCCCGCTGCTTGCGGCGGGGTAGTTTATCTTTTTGAGAATCTCTTTCTTGGAATGCCTTCAAAATCTTTTTGTGGTAATCAATCGCATGGCTGGAGATCTCTTTTCTTTTTGGTAAATTATCCATGATTTCTATCGTCATTTCTTTCACGACATCGAACAGAGTCTTCATTGTTAAACTGATAACCGTATTATGGGTTGATTCAGCCATGAGAGAATGAAACTCAATGTTCCGCGCGGAGGTTAAAGGAGGAGAATTAGATTTGATCGCTTTAGAGGTTTCTTGAATATTTTGTTCCAACTTGAGAAGGTCTTCGGTTGTCATTCTCTCAGAGGCTAAACTTGCAATGTTTGGTTCCAATATGATTCTTGCTTCTGTTAAATCATTTATAGAGGTCTTTTGGATTCGAAGGATGGAGGAAAAGGATTCACTCAATGGCTTTGAATTGGCTTCAGCCACAAATACCCCGGAGCCGGGTTTAATGGTTAATAACCCGGGCGCCTCCAGACCCTTAAGGGCTTCCCGGACGGAGATACGACTGGCTTGAAATCTTTGAACTAATTCCCGTTCAGGGGGAAGTTTATCCCCTGGTTTTATCGTTCCATTGAGAATGGCACTTTTTATCTGTTGGGCGATTCTTTCAGAGATCTTTCTGCTTTTGACAGGACGAAACGGTTTCATAAATTGGTATGACAACTGCCCTCATACCAATTATGAGAATTTTTGTCAAGAAAAAAGGTTCACAAGTTGTAATGCCTTGGTTATAGGAGCAAGTGGTCGATCCGACAGGAATACTTCCAAAGCTTTATAAAGCGGATGATTGAAGACCTTATGGGCGACGTTTCTTATCGCCTAAATCAGCCTTTTGGTACCCATTCATCTCACGTAGAGTGCTCCAAGAGGTAACCGCTATAAAGCTTTTCCAGTACCCCTGCCGGATCTCCAAAAACCCCGTAACTGAGGGATGTTCACAAGTTTACTGCAAGGGAAATACATATTTCACCTCCAAATGATGATTTGCCCAACCAGGCTCCTTGACAAAGCTTGGTTCTTTTTTTTAATAATGAAATGAGCGGACAGTTTATATAGAGGAGGGAAGGTGATGCTGAATGAAAATTTAAATGCAAACCCAGAAAGATTATCTGTGAGGCGATTGAATCGTATTCTTGCGATGCTTCTTTCGGAGATGAAAGATCTTACGGATGAAGGAAGGGATTTTCCCATTCGTTGGAACATGATGCACATGTATTCAAGCTCCCAACTTGCGAAATTATTAGCCATTCGACGTGGGATGGACCCTGAATTAGCGGGGATCGCTGCAGCATTACACGATATCGGTATAGTGATGACTAAAAAACATGAGGGTCACGCTGAAGCCGCTTGTCCCTACGTCTATGATTTTTTAGAAAGATACAATCAAGAATCAGGAGCGAAACTCTCTAAAGTGGCTAAGGAAGAGATGGATGCCATCGTCAAGGCAATTATTCACCATAGTGAGAAAGAATTAGATTCTAAAGATCCTTTTGTTGAGCTTTTAAGAGATGTGGATTCCATAGATGCCTACCTCCATGGAGTTGAAATCGAAGGGGGACGCCTCGAAAGATCTAAAAGAGTAATGAAAGAACTTGGGATAGAGATGAAATAGCAAATAGGATCCTCCAGGGCGCTCAAAAAGAAAGAATGATGAATAAAGGCCAACAAGTTCGATCCCTCTTTTCCTTTTGTATTTTCCATTTTATTGACGATGGTTTTACAGATTCCGTCTATCTCCTACTACCTTTCATTGCTGCTGAATTGAATCTTTCCTTCAGTCAGGTAGGGTTGCTCAAAGGGGTCTTCTCTGGGGCGATGAGCCTCTTTCAGGTTCCACTAAGTCTTCTGGGTGAAAAGATTGGAGAGTTGGCAGTAATCGCTGTCGGAACTTTTGGCCTAGCGAGTGGTTTTTTGTTCCTTAGCCGGGCCTATACTTTTCCGGCAATTTTTTTGTCACTAATTTTTGCAAAGGGAACGGCTGCGGGTCAGCATGGATTAGGCTCTTCCGTCCTCTCCAGGGTCTTCGAAGTTTCTGGACGTCGGGCAGCCATGGGAACTTATAATTTTTCTGGTGATATGGGTAAGGTATGTATCCCTTTTGTATTGGCAGTGATGATCAACCTCTGGGGCTGGAGGCAGGCGGTCTTCATCCTGTCCATTGGGGGACTTGTGGCAGGTGCTTTCCTCTATACTCTAACCAAGCAGAAGAGGGATCAACCTTCATTCCCTCAGCCCAATGAGAAGTTGGCACTGGAGGGGAGCGGTTGGGGAATTCGGAACCGCAAAAGCTTTTCAGCTCTTCTGACCATCGGGATCATCGACATCATGACGCGTAATGCGTTGCTCACGTTTCTCCCCTTTCTGCTTTTACAGAAGGGGATTCCGGTAGGGAAGGTTGGTTTTGCCCTCACCCTTCTTTTTGCAGGGGGGGCTGTGGGGAAATTCGCTTGCGGCGTTCTTGCCGAGTGGTTCGGAATCATCCCCATGGTAGTAGGTACAGAGATCTTGACCGTAGCCGGGATTCTGTCTTTGACGTGGTCTCCAGCTTCAGTGATTTGGTTGGTTCTGCCTTTGGTGGGGGTTGTTCTGAACGGCACCTCTTCTGTGCTTTATGCAACGGTTGCAGAGATCATTCCTCCCGAGACACGGTCAAGAGGATATAGTTTTTACTACGCCATCACATTGGGGTCCGGGGCAATATCTCCAGTGGTCTATGGTCTCCTCACTGACTCCTTGGGTCTCTCTTTTTCCATCATGAGCACGGCCTTGATGCTCCTCGTCACCATCCCTTTGAGCCGTTATCTAAAAGGGGGCAGACCTTAATCAATCAAGGGCGAAAGGCAGGAATGGGATAAAATGTCTGAGACGGAGGAGGTTAAAAAAAACGATGAGGGATAAGGAAACCCGACAAACCCTTTGGCATGGGAAAGTTTTCGATTTTAATTGTGAAGAATTGTAACACTTTAGCTCTTTGAAATGAGATGGGATAAGTCCCCCGGTCAGAGATGCTTCCAAAGTTTTAGAATGCGGTCTTTTATATTTTTAGTAATGAAATGGAGAAAGTGAGCAAGAGGCTGCTATACTTTTGGAGCCGTCTGATTTATTTAGTAAGAGGTTTCCGCCCTAAAACTTTTCCAGCATCCCTAACCGGCGTCCAATGAAGGCGATTTTACAAAGCGCTAAAGTTTTACGAAGAATTCAATTTGCCAAATGGGAGAAGTATGGAAATGGGGGTTATCCACCACCCTGGATCTTCAGGAGTCATTCCTATTCTCAATGGAAATTCAGTGATCCTGATCCATCAATATCGCCCTGCCATTAAAAATTCCATATGGGAAATTCCATCAGGGACCATGCTTCCCGGAGAAGACCCTTTAGAATGTGCTAAAAGAGAACTGCAGGAGGAATGTGGATTCCTTGGTAAAAATTTTGAAAAATTGGGAGAGATATGGATTGCTCCTTGGTATAGTGATGAGCGAATCCATCTTTTTGTGGCCACTGAACTGATTCCATGTGAACAGAATTTGGATGAAGATGAGATTCTAACAAAACATATTTTCCCCTTCGATTATGCTATGAAAATGGTCGAAAAGGGAGAAATTCAGGATGCGACCACGATTATTGGAATTAAAATGGCCTATCCGATTTGGCAGAGGAGAAAAGGTTTTGAGTACTCTCTTTAATTGTAAACGCCAAAACTTGACCTGACAGACATCATCCGATTGACCTCTGAATGTCGACTTCACTAATGTTCACTCCAAAATAACCTGGGTGGTCAACGATTATGGGTAGAAAGCAAGCATAATGTTTTTTGAATAATCGACTTTATGAGTTTTCGTTAGACTGAACATATAGACACCATATCGTAACTTTTGGGGGTTGTTGGAAACAGTGCATAGATAGCAGATATTGAAAGTTCCGTAAAATCGAGATCCAAGTCTATATCGATTTGGTTCCGTTTTTGAGGCGTTAGAACCATCTCATGTTTACCCTCCTGGATTCTTGCCCTTGACATTTCAAGATTAATAAGCTATGGCTTATTAATCTTATGGCACGCACGAGAAAGCAAAGTGATGATATAACCGAGGTGGCAGGCTCAATACGGGGCAGTGTCGCTCGCTTAGTGAGACGATTGCGGCTGGAACGAGCTGATGAGGCACTCAGTCTGTCCAAGCTCAGTATTTTGGGGATCCTTTATCGAAAAGGCCCAGTGACTGCTACCGACCTTGCGACACGGGAACATATCCGGCCTCAATCGCTGACGAGACTTCTCGCTTTTCTCGAAGAAAGGGGCTTTGTCTCGCGACAACCGGACGAGGCGGACAGAAGGCGTCTTCTGATCACCATCACTGCAGAGGGCAAGAAAGCGCTATCAGCGGACGTTCGCAGAAAGGAGGCGTGGCTTGCCAGAGCAATAGAGCAGGCACTGTCGCCCGATGAGCGTGAACTTCTTTTCCATGTCTCCCGTCTCCTGGACCGTCTTACCGGGGAGGGTAGTACATGAACCTGAAAACTTCTGCTCGATGGGAAAGCCTTGCCGCGCCTTTGGTAGAATCTTCATGCCCCTAAGGGCACCACCCGAACGTCTTATTTGGGGGAAAGAATGAATATCCTGGTTCTTTTCGTTGTCTCCGTGGTAACGCTGGGGCTTGAGATCCTGTTGACCAGGGTCTTTTCGGTCGTCCTTTTCGCAAGCCATTCGTTCCTCGCGATTTCCCTGGCCCTGCTCGGGACCGGCTCTGGCGCGCTTCTGGTGTATTTCGCCAGGCCGATGGACAAGGAGAAACTCCAACGTCGCCTGATCCCGCTCCTGGCTCTTTTGTCCCTAACCGTTATCGTTTCTCTCTGGGGTCTTCTGCAGATCGAGTTTGTTCCGCAAAAGATCATGGATCCAACAACCCAGGTGGTACAGGATAACCTTTCGTTCAGGGAGCGTGTGATCAAGCTGGAAAAGAACCCGGACCTTTTCAATTCGTGGAAGCTGTATGGCGCAATTCCCCTCACATTTTTTCCCTTTCTTTTAGCCGGGTATCTCCAGGCACTCATCTTCCGGAGTGCACCGGCGAAGTTTGGCTTGATGTACGGATTCGATTTGATCGGCGCCACCTTCGGTTCGATCAGCATACCGCTGCTTTTGTATCCCTTCGGCCTGAGAATGACTGTCTTCGTGATGGCGGCCGTTGCCGTCGTGCCGATCCTTTATTTTTTTGTGAGGCGGGAGAAGACGCTTCCAGTTGCCGCCGCCTGCGTGTCGCCGGTTTTGATAATGGCCGCTCTCTGGGCCAGCGGTTCCTTCCACGTGAAGTTCGCGGCCGGCTTCCAGGAAAGGGACCTGATCCGCGAATACTGGTCTCCCATGTCGAGGGTGGCTCTGATGAACTACAGGGGACAGCAGATGTACACCATCGACAATGGCTCCCGGAGCTACTATGCCCCTAAAAACGCTGACACCATCCGGCGCTACATGTCCTCCCTATACACCATTGCGTTGCAGATGAAAAAGGGTGGGGACCTGCTGGTGATTGCATCCGGAGGAGGCCAGGAACTGACCATGGCCAGCCACTTTGGCATGAAACGGATAGACGCGGTAGAGATTGCACGCCCCATTGTAACCGATATCGTGCGGAACAAAAAGGACGAACCCGGTAACCCCTATCTCCTTCCGAACGTGCATTATTATATTGCAGACGGCCGGTCGGTCATCATGCGAAGCAAACACCGTTACGACATGATAGAGATGCTCGATGTCAACTTTGCGACGCTCGCCGGACAGATCTCGCACGCCTGGTCACCCAACTTCGTGTCCACGCAGGAGGCCTTCTCCGAATACATGGAACATCTGAATGAGGATGGGGTCCTATGCTATAGCATTATTTCGAGCATCAAGACTCCCCTCGCGGGCGAAAAAAACCGCCGCCTAGCGAGCCTCGTGGCTGGCATGAAGATGGCCGGAATCGTTCACCCCGAAGACCAGCTCGCCATTCTCTCCCGGTCCTCGGCCTCCGGTTACCGGACCATGTTCATGGTCAAGAAAACGCCATTCACCCATGAAGAACTGATTACAATCCGGGAGATCGCGGCCTCGCGCAACTCGAAGATCGAGGTTCTCTACCCGGACATGGAAAAGGTTGCCAGAAGTGCGCAGATCCACCTGCCCGAGAGAGAGGAACTTCAGAGGAGCCGGAACTACCTGCAAGGGGTGACAGACCTCTGCAGGAACACGGAACCTATTCAAGGCCTGACAGCGACCCTGGGGATCCGGAATGGGCGGGATATTCCGATCAATGACGACCGCCCTTATGTCGTGGGGTCGGGCCTAATGTCGAAGGCCAATCCCTACGAATCGCTGATCGGGGGTCTCTACAGACCTCTGCTGAATATAATGGGAGGCCTGGCTTTCGTCTTCCTGGCGCTTCCTTTCGTCGTGCGTCGGCCCGGAGGCGGGGAGAGGGTGAGGATCGACCCAAGGCTCGTTCTGGTCCTAGCGCTCACCGGCGTGGGGTTCATGTTCATCGAGATGGCGGGCATATACAAATACCAACTCTACCTGCACCATCCGACCCTGGCCATGATCGTGGTGTTGTCGAGCATGATCCTTGGGGCCGGCTTGGGAAGCCTGCATTCGGGAACCATCCCCGAGGGCAGAAAGGAAAGCCGCATCGCCCCCTACTCAGTCGGGGTAGTGCTTGGCAGCATCGTTCTGTTTCTCGTCATACCGCTGTGGGGGCATCGGTTTCTGCTTTGGCTGCCCATGCCCGCTTTGCTTCCGCTCGTCTTTGTCGCCTTCGCAAGCCTTGGCTTTCTCCTCGGGCACGTAGTCCCTCTCTCCATTGACAGCTACACCCACAAGCAGTCTAACTTGTTGGCCTGGTGCTGGGCGATTACGGTTACGGGCTCTGTATTCGGGACGGTCATCGCTTCCATTCTTGCCCGCGACTATGGCATGTTCCTGGTTGCGATCCTTGGAATCCTCTCCTATCTTTTTGTTGCAGCTGTCAACCTAGCGGGCATGGCGATTGCGCGGGCGGTATCCGGAGCGTCAGGGACGAATCCGGAGTAGATGCGCCAAAGGTGGTTGTTGATATGCAAACGGGTCAAACACAGAGGACAAATTGAAATAAAGGGAAGAAAAATCACATAAAGAACGAAACAGGGTTGCGATAAAGAATTTCAAACCCCAAACGGCGAATATCTTGCCATTTTCAGCACTTCGAAAAAAGCTCGGGCTACAGCCTATATCATTATGGATATGGAAAGTATTTTGGTTTTCAAAAACTCCACAGTCATAGCGAAACTGCCGAAAAACCTTGAAACCTGCCATTTATTGATCTTCTGTGGCTCCTAAGTTATTGATTTTTTGGGGGTTCTAAATTTGCCAGAAATAGCCATTTGTGCTTTTTCGACAGTCTAAGCAGAAATTGTAACCATTGAGCCCAACGTTTTCATTAAATCCGGCTACCCTAATTGTGGGGACAAAATTTGAACCGCCAGAAAGCCAGCACGTGAACAGGCAGAAAAGTACACCTACAAAGAGCGAGCACCAGCTCACAGCAGGATTTGCTCCATTCCAATGAGAAGGGAGAAAACGGAACGCAAAGGCACAAGCTGCTTTTGTCAAGAAATTGCCTGTCTCCTTTTCTTGGCTCCTATAAGTAATCTTTCAAGACGAGAACTTTCAATTCATTGAATTGTTGAAGCTTCACGTCATTGGTGAGAAATGCCCCTGCTCCAACGTCGAGCGCCGCGGCCAACTGTATTGCATCAACGGTCTTCAGAAAGGGGTAACGGCCTCTTAAATTGCCGGCAGCCTCTGCTGTTCCTTCCGAAATCTCAATCATGGTGAGATTCCTGCCATGCTTCAGAAATTCCGCAAACTTCCTGGCAAGCTTTTCGTCTCCCATTTCAATCGGCTTAGGAAGAACCTCGGCAAGGGTTATAACAGAAGAATAGGCGTTCAGGTTCCCCGATTGGAAGGCGCTTACGACTTCTTTTGCAAGAGGTCCGAACTGCGGGTGGGCTTCTATGTAGTAAATAATGGGAGCGGTGTCAATGAAGATGCTGTTGATCCGGATAAGCTCTTCCGAAAGAGTCACACCCTCTCCTCTCTCAGGCGGTTCACATACTCCTGAGCGTCCTCGCCCTTCCAAAGTCCCTTGCCGAGCCCATAGAGACCCTTCCAGTCGAGTTCCCTTTTTACCGTAATTCCGGACTTTCTCAGCTGGTGGGCGAGTTTTTCCACCAATTTCAATTGGTCTTTTGGAGAGAGTCTTTCAATCTCTTTTTCGATTTTCCCAAGCGTGCTTGTTCTTGGCATACTTAACTCCTTTTGATATATACCATTACCATATTACGAAATCTTTATCAATCCATCATTGAACTACCCATTTCGTTGATCAGGATACTGTTTTTTGAATTGGAGCAAATTCCCAATGATACTGAGGAGTGTAGTGCAATCCGTCGCTTAACTCGACACTTTGTACTTGTAATCGAGCATGCTCCGCTAAATTGTCCGGATCTCAATTACAGTTGGAGTAACCGGTGGTCGGACTAAACAAAAATTATTACTTAAGGTTATCAAAAATATGAAATTTATTAGTTTGACTCATATTAAACAACGTTTTATAAATCGCCAGTATAGCTTTTAGCACAAAATTGAGAAAGGAGAGAGAAAAGATGGCAGATGATAAGTGGGGAGATCAATATGATCAGACAGGAAGAGAGCCGTTTCATTGGCAAAGTTCGATTTCTTATAAGACCGCAGATAAGATCGTCCTGAAGGGATACGACACGACGGAGTTGGCAGAGGCGGGGTGGAGCTTCGCAGCGGCTGTCTTTTTACTTTTCCAGGGAAGACTTCCTAAGATAAACGAAGAAAAGATGCTCAATTTCTTTATGGTCGAGTTCATGGAACATGCTATGTCTCCATCGACCCTTACGGCGAGATGTTGCGCCTCCGGAAGGCCAGCCCTCAATGCTGCGATCGCTGCAGGAATCATGACTTTTGGCGAGGCCCATGGCCCAGGGCATCTGCATGGGATCATGGTCCATAAATACATGGAAATGGGTGAGAAAAATGGTTGGAACCTCACACAGATTGCTGAGCAATTGGTCAAAGATCATAAAGGGAAGCTGATTATGGGCCTGGGACAGCCCCAGCATATCCACGGCGATCCAAGGGCCATCCGGATCATGAAGATGGCGAGAGAATTAGGGGTAGCCGGAAAGTTCCACGATTTGCAGATCGAGATTGAGAAGGTTTTTGAGAAGATCAATGGAAAGAAGGTTTGGACTAACGTCATAGGCGGCGGCAACTCCGTCTTTATGGACCTGGGATTCAGCCCCCTTGCTGCCTGGGCCATTGGAGTCCTCTGCCGCGGATTCAGTTGTGCAGCCCATGCCATGGAGGAGATGACCCGAGAAAAAGCTTGGAGAGCCTCCCGCACGACGAAAATGATCAATCTTCTCGACCTCTCTATCCAGGGCCCCAAATATTATGATGGCCCTCCAGACAAACCAGTTCCAAAGCCAGGAGATCGAAAAGAATAAATTACTCAGGTGTGAAACGGATAAGATGCTTTTGAGACATTGAATTGGACAGAAAATAGCTTTCAAATCCCCCCAACCCCCCTTTAATAAAGGAAGGTGTGAGAAAATTGGGACTGCCGGTCGGGTGGGAATATCTTCAAAGTTTTACAATTGCGGTCGTTTTGAAGGGAGAGGTAATAAGGCCCTGCAAGTAACAACGATTATTGAAGTTTTTCATCGTGGGGAGTTAACACGAAAATGTACCGCTGTAAAACTTTTCCGATATCCCTACCCGCCCTCTCAACTTGAAGCAATTTTTTCACAGCTTCAAGGGGGGCGAGGGGAGATTACCATTTTCGTGGTTTATGGGTGATCAAACGGATGTAAAATTTATTTTATGAAAAGGAGGTTAGATAGAGATGCCACAAGACCATAATGATAATGTTCAGGAAATGTACCGGAGGGCAAAGAAGGCTTTTGAAATCGTTGAATACTGGCCCCAGGAGAAGGTGGATGAGATGTGTGCAGCTGTGGCCTGGGAATGGCAAAAAGACGAAAATGTCAAAGCCATGGCCAAGTCCGCTGTCGATGAAGGCCTCATCGGTGTCTATGAAGATAAGATTAATAAAATCAGAAGCAAGGTGCGAGGGACCATCAACGAATTCAAAGGGGTGAAGACCTGTGGGCTGGTAAGAGAAGATAAAAAAAGAGGTTTGAAGATCTATGCCAAACCCATGGGTGTGGTGGCTAATGTTGTTCCCATGACCAATCCTGAGGGTACAGTTTGTACCATCGGCCTCAGTCTTTTAAAGACAAGAAATGCGATGATCTGCTCCCCCCATCCAAGGACCAAGCAATGTTCCTATATGGCGGTTGAAATCGCTCGGAAGGCGCTCAAAAAGGTGGGTGCTCCAGAGGATCTGTTTCAATGTATCCAATACCCCTCGAATGAAAAGACACAGGAATTGATGAAGAACGTCGATTTTGTCATGGCAACTGGTGGAGCCGCCTTGATCAAGGTGGTCTATGCGGCTGGTAAGCCTGCCCATACAGTAGGAGCTGGTAATGTTGTTTCGATTGTGGATGAAACAGCGGATCTGCCTGCCGCAGCCAACAAGATCATGCGCTCTAAGACTGCCAATAACTCCACGTCGTGTTCTTCTGAAAATGCGGTTGCTATTTACGAGCCTATTTATGATAAATTCGTGGACCTCTTGAAAAAAGAGGGTGGATATCTTTGTACGACCGAGGAACGCGAAAAAGTGAGAAAAGCGCTCTGGCCTGACGGAAAGACAATCAATAGAGACATCTTTGGCAGATCGGTCCCCATCATCGCGGAGGCCGCCGGGATCAAACCCCCTGCCGGGACGAAGTTTTTGATGGTGATGGGCGAGAAGATTGGCCCTGAAGACAGGTTCTCTGGAGAAAAGTTAAGCCTTGTTCTGACGGTATGGAAATGGAATGATTGGAATGAAATGCTCAACCGTCTTGAAAAGATCCTTGAGTTCTCAGGCATTGGCCATTCCGTTTCCCTCCACAGCAACCGCCAGGAGCGAATGGAGGAGCTTGCCCTCAGAGCGAAAGTGGGAAGAGTGGAATGCAATATGCCCCACTGTCTGGTCAACACGGGAAGCTGGTACAATGGCCAGATCTGGACGGAAAGTCTGGGCTGCGGAACCTGGGCCGGCAACATGATCAGTGAAAATATTAATTACAGGAATTTCCTCAACTATACCTGGCTATCGGTTCCTGTGGAAGAATACATCCCCCCTGATGAAGAACTCTTTGGAGATTATTTCAAAAAGTGGGGAAAGGATTAACCTTACTTAGTTTCAAAGTGGGGAGTGTTTTTCTGGATTCCTGCTGGAGTTTACCCCGCACTTGATACGGGGCAGGAATGACGTCCTTTGCTGTGATTAATGTTGCTGAGTAAAAATAAAGGATTGGCATCCCTTTTTTTTATTAGACGTCGCAACCTTTCTATAACAACGGTCGCTTTTTTGTGCTTGATGAAAGGAGATCCATGATGATCCTTCGCTCTTTTCTCTTTGTTCCAGGAAATCGGATTGACCGAATAGAGAAAGCCATCGCATCTTCAGCAGACGGTGTGATTATCGATCTCGAGGATGCAGTGGCCCTCTCTCAAAAGGAAGCCGTGCGGGATCAGGTGGGGACTTTTCTAAAGACAGCGAGCCGAAAAAATTTATTCGTCAGGGTCAATGCAATAGAAACGTCCTTCTTTAATGAGGATATTGAGAAAGTGGCCGAAGCTGCCATTTGCGGAATTGTGATCCCGAAAACCGAAAAACCAGAGGCCCTTCAGGAAGCAGACCGAAAACTGGCAGACCTGGAAAGAAAAAGATCCATTCCGCAAAGGCAGATTCACTTAGTTCCTATGATTGAGACAGCCCTTGGACTCTCCAGGGCGCGGGAGATTGGGGCAAGTACCCCAAGAGTTCTCGCCATTGCCTTTGGCGCCGGAGATCTCACCCTGGACCTTGGGGCCAAGCAGAGCAAGACGGGTGAGGAACTCTTGTTCGCTCGATCTTCTCTTGTTTTTTCGTGTCGTCTTGCAGAAGTCACTCCTATCGACGCTCCCTACATGATCGACGTCAAAGATGTGGAAGGTCTTAAGGCTGAAGCTCAGAGGTCGCGACAACTTGGGTTCCGAGGGAAATTCTGCATTCATCCTTCACAGGTTGAGCCTGTGAATGAGATCTTTTCTCCGACTCAAGAGGAGATTGCCAGGGCCAAGAAAATCGTTGAAGCATTCGAGTTGGCGAAAGAAAAGGGGGAGGGGGCTATTTCACTGGAGGGGGAGTTTGTTGATCCTCCGATTTATAACAGAGCAAGACACCTTCTGGATTTTGCAAAAGAGGTTGGGCTGATTTAATGAATTCCTTAATGAAAAATCAATGAGGGCATGAGGAATGGGTTTGACGGAAGATCTCAAGGATTATGGAAACTAAACGATTCATCAAGCGAGGGGGTGGAATGTATACGGAAGGCGTCAGAATGTACTCTTGGCATATTCTGAGGCCCACTGATTTACCATATAAAGAAATATTTGAAAGGGATGGGAGAGGTATTTATCCTTGTGGTGGATTAGATAAAACTTTCGTTTCATGGTGGGGTCAGCAAGGGGAATCGATTTTAACTTTCTCCTCTTGACCTCCTCGCTCACGACATGTTCTGAAATCAGGGAGATACCAACCCCTTCTTCAACAGCTCTCTTGATAGCTTCGTTATTAGAGAGCTCTAGGGCTATAAAAACAGAAAGGTTATTTCTCCCGATAAATGAATCAACGATATCTCGAGTTGCAGATCCCTTTTCATGCATAATGATTGGCTGTCCATCCATTTTTTGAGGGTCGAGGAGTTTCATCCGAGCAAAGGGATGAGAGGGGGGAACGATCAGAACGAGTCTATCCTCTAATACATCCTGGATAATCAATTTCTTATGTTCAAAGAGATAAGAGATAAACCCCAGGTCATTTTCCAGTTTAATCGTGTTTTCGATCACCTCCTGATTGGGGAAAATGTTTAGAGAGATATGAATGTTTGGATATTTTTTTTTAAAAATGTTGATGATGGAGGGAAGATAGTAGGCTCCAAAACTTTCACTGGCATGAATTCGGAGACGCCCGCTTTTACGATGCTGAAAATCACGAAGGCTCTCTTCGGCTTGGCTTTCTATCTGGAAGATTTTATCTGCAAAGTCATAAAGAACCTCCCCGGCATCGGTGAGCACCATTTTTTTGCCAAATCGATTGAGAAACTTTATTTCATAGGTGGCCTCAAGCTGTTGAACCTGTTTTGTCACAGCCGGCTGGGTGATATAAAGAGCTTCCGCTGCGGCGCTATAACTTCCGCATTTCACGGCAAAGTAGAAGGTTTTTAATTGGTTAAAATTCATCTTCTATAACTTTTGCTTATCCAAAATATAAAATTTATTACATTGATTAATATAGAACAAGGCTTTATAAAATTCAAGAATGTTGGTTTTTGGAAGATAAAAAGGTGTGTCTGGTGTATAGAGAATGTTGGGTAATGTTGGGTAACCACTCTGTTCTTAGGCGGAATGTGGCCCAAAAATTTTGATGGAGGATAACCAATGGGAAAGATGAGTATGGTCATGTTCGATCTTTCTGGGACGACGGTCTATGACGATACAGGAGTGAGAGATTGCCTGTATCAAGCAGCCGTGGAGTTTAAATTGAAGACCACCCCTGAGGAGATTCTTATCAACATGGGAACGAATAAGATTCACCTCTATCAGTTTCTCATTGCGCGGGAAAGGGGGAAAAAGATTGATATCGAGGATTTTGAAAAGATCAAAGACCCTGAGACTTATGAACGGGCCAAGAAGGTCTTTGATCGGTATCAGGAGATCATGCTTGAGTATTACCGAAAGCAGTGCAAGGAGGTTCCTGGAGCCTCGGACACGTTCCGGTGGTGCCATCAACACGGGATCAAAGTGGCGACCGACACAGGATTTCATCGCGTCATCACGGAAGCCATCATGGAGGGGTTGGGGTGGATCAGAAACGGCCTGGTGGATATTGCCGTAGATGTGGAACACATCCCTGGTGAAATAGGACGTCCTGCACCCTTTATGATCTTTTATGCCATGACCCAGCTCAATATTCAGAGTGTCCATGAGGTGATTAAAATCGGTGACACACCTGCCGACATGTTGGAGGGCCGCCATGCCGGCTGCCGGGGCGTGATCGGCGTTCTCAGTGGTCCCCGTCCGGTGACAGACTGGGGAAAATACTGGCATACGCATGTCATCCAGAGTGTGGCAGATCTTCCAGAGTTGATCGAAAGAGAATTTTTATAAAAAAGAAAGGAGAAATGGATGGATCCCTCAAAAGTTGTAGAGAATGAAAAGAAATATGTACTGCATAGCTGGATGGCCCAGAAGGACTTTAAACCGTTTATCATTGCTGGTGCCGAAGGAGCGGTCTTTTGGGATGATAAGGGAAAAAGATATCTGGACTTCGCTTCGCAGTTGTTTAATGTCAATGCGGGTCACCAGCATCCTAAGATCATTGCAGCCATCCGGGAACAGGCGGAGAAACTCTGCTACGTCTCTCCCAGTATGGCCAATGAGACCCGTGGAGAGTTATGCCGGATTTTAGCTGAAATTACTCCTGGGGACTTGGTCAAGAGTTTTCTCTCCTGCGGGGGCGGAGTGGCCAATGAAAATGCAATAAAAATTGCCAAGGCCTTTACAGGAAGACCCAAGCTCATCTCCCGGTGGCGATCTTTCCATGGTGCGACGTATGGAGCTCTGGCGATTACCGGGGATCCGCGCAGGCTCCCGAATGAACCCACCATTCCTGGTGTGATTCACATCTGGGATCCTCTATGCTATCGATGTTTTTTTGGTAAGACTTATCCCGAATGCAATGTCTTCTGTGCCGATCAGATTCGTGAAGTGATCGAAGTGGAGGGGCCGAAATTGATTGCTGCCATCATCGTGGAGACCATTACGGGGAGCAATTGTCGAATCGTTCCACCGGATGGCTATATGCAGAAGCTTCGGCAAATCTGTGACGATTACGGAATTCTCTTGATTACCGATGAAGTGATGACCGGTTTTGGAAGGACCGGGAAGTGGTTTGCCTGCGAGCATTGGAAGGTGGTTCCAGATATCATGACCCTTGCGAAAGGGATCAATTCAGCGGCCTTGCCGTTGGGAGCGACTGTGGTCAATGAGGAGATCGCAGCGTATATGGATGATCATATGTATTATGGAGGACTCACGCAGTTTGGAAACCCCATCTCCTGTGCGGCAGCTATCGCAGCCATCCAAGTCTATAAGGAAGAAGGTTTGATCGAGAATTCGAGGGTTTTGGGCTTGAAATTAATGGCAGAACTTGAAAAGATGAAGTCAAAGCATCCCAGCATCGGTGATGTTCGGGGATTAGGGCTCTTTGCCGCCATCGAGTTTGTGAAGGATAAAAAAACCCGTGAACCGCTTGTTCCCTGGACGGTTGAAAATTACGAGAAGAAAGACCCGGCGATCGCCGGGGTGCTTAATCAATTAAAGGAGAACGGCGTTTTGGGGTACTCAAGATGGAATGTGATCTTCATTGCCCCCCCTCTCTGTATCACAGAAGAGCAATTGATGGATGGGCTGAATAAGATCGATAAGGCCATCACCATTGTTGATGAAGCCATTTCAAGATAGGATCGCCGATGAACACCAGGGACGTCTTCCGACGTCTCTGGCAATGGTCCACTTTTAACCCCATGGACCGAGGCATCCTTTCCAACTCATAAAAACGAACACCCCTCCTTCTCAGCCAGAGGTAAAAAATGAATCCAGTGGATCTTTCATTCAAATTGTTTCCCGGTGGTTCTTTTGGAGAGTTCAATTTGCCGAAAGACCTTTCTATCGTCATCTCTCATGGTAAAGGCTCGAAGTTATATGATGTGTTTGGGAAAGAGTTTATTGACTATTCCCTTTCCTGGGGTTCTGTGATCCTTGGACATGCTCACCCAGCAGTGACAGAAGCGGTGAGAAAGCAGATCGAAAAAGGATCCAGTTTTTCCTATGTGAATGAACCTGCCTTAGAGTTAGCACAGGAGCTGGTCAAAGCAATTCCATGCGCTGAAAAAATCCGATTTGCCGCATCCGGAACAGAGGCCACTTTTTATGCCCTCCGATTTGCCAAAGCCTATACAGGGAGGTCGAAGGTCTTAAAATTTGAAGGGGCCTATCATGGAGCTCATGATGTGGGCATCATGAGCCTTTTCCCACAAAAGCTACTCCCTTTTCCCACTTCCGAACCCACCTCTGCAGGCACCTCCAAAAAGATTCAAGAAGAGGTTCTCATTGCCCCCTATAACGATTTAAAAACCACCCACAGGATTGTTGATCAATATGGGGAAGAGATCGCCTGTGTTATCATGGAGCCTTTACAGCGGTGCACCCCTCCTGTTCAAGGATTTTTAGAAGGGATCCGAAAGATGACCCAGGAGAGAGGGATTCTTCTTATCTTTGATGAAGTGGTTACCGGATTCCGCCTCGCTTATGGAGGTGCTCAAGAATACTATGGTGTCACTCCAGATCTTGCAGCCTTTGGAAAAGCGATGGGAGGTGGATATCCTATCGGTGCCGTCTGTGGAAGGGCAGATATTCTCGACCTCTGTACCGAATCGAATCTGGGCAAAGAACGATATGTCTGGTTTGCTTCTACCCTTGCAGGGAATCCCGTCTCCGCAGCGGCCAGCCTGGCTACTTTGAAAGAGCTACGTAAACAAGGAACTTATAAAAGACTTCATGCTATTGGGAAGAAACTGAGAAACGGATTTAAAGTTCTTCTCAAAGAATTAGGAATTTCAGGTCAGGTATTAGGGGATGGACCTCTCTGTCAAGTTCTATTCACTGAAAAACCCGTCGGCGATTATAGGACGGCCTTTGGGGCTGATCGAGAAAAGGCAAGGAAATTTGTTCTGGAATTATTTAAGAACGGGATCTTTCTGAATCCAATGGGGACAAAGTTGTATCTCTCTTTAGCCCATTCAGATGAAGATATAGAAAAGATTCTCGAGATCAGTCGGAAAGTACTTCAGGGCCACCCACCACAGAGATGAGGCTGGCAATATCATTTCGAGCATCGTCATGAAACAGGCTTAGGGCTGTGGGGGTTGTGTTGACTTTTTTTGTAATATTGGTAGAGTAAAAGAAGAAAGGAGGTGGATCGTGATATAAGAAAAGAGGTAAATGAAGGGGATTTTAAAAAATTAGTATTTAGGGTGAGGGACGATGGGGTCACATCTTCATATGTCATTAGTTCTTAGAAAACCCTACGCACATAGATACGGCGTGAGAACTCACTATTTGCATCAATTGACAAATGAAGATTTGACACCAAATTTCCAACGACGGGTGCAGAGATAGAAAGGAGGTAGAGCAATGTTAAAAACAATCAAGTTTGTACTGTGTACTTTGTTACTTATTAGTATTTGTGTGTTGGGATTATATGGAGGGGCTTTCACTGCAGAGATCAAGAGAGGGGGAACGATCACAGTGGGAATCGATGCAGGTCCTCTTGGTTGGGATCCCCACATTTCACTTGCATTTTCATCGTGGAACCATTATGAGCTTGTCTATGAAAGTTTGCTCCGGTTCAATTACAAGATGGAGATTGAACCTTCCCTAGCCAGTTCCTGGGAGCAACCGGATCCGTTGACATTAATCTTCCATCTGCGCAAGGGTGTGAAATTCCATAATGGTCGAGAAATGGTTGCAAGTGACGTCAAATATAGTTTTGAACGACTTAAAAACCCAAAAACGAGCGCCTACCCGGCTTACTACGAGCCGGTGAAATCCATTGATGTAGTAGACAATTACACGGTTAAGTTTACAATGTCTTCACCCTACCCAACTCTCCCGGCAACCATCGCGTATAATCAATTTGCGGCGATCGTGCCTCGAGAGGTCGCCGAGAAACACGGCGATCTAAAAGTTGTCACCTGTGGGACCGGTCCTTTCAAAGTGAAAGAGTATGTGCCTGACGACTACACCGTATTTGAGCAACACTCCGATTATTGGGATAAAGGCCTTCCGGTTGTGGATAGACTGATCTTCAAGGTGATCAAGGACGAGTCCTCGAGGCTGGCAGCACTGCGAAGAGGTTCTGTGGATATCGGCTGGATGAAAGAAGCCCAGATGGCAGATATGGCTCGGAAAGCGAAAGAGCTTAAAGTCATCATTCCTCCTCCGGCCCGACAGATGCGAGTCTGGCTGAGCCACGATCGGTTCCCATTTAATAACAAGAAACTTCGCCAGGCGGTATCGTGTGCCATTGACCGGGAGGCGATGATCAAGACCGTGCTCATGGGGCTTGGAGAGATCACGTCTTGTATTCCTCCTGCCTCGGTCCCTTATGCACTGCCTCAAGAAGAGGTGGCCAAGCTACCTTTCTATAAGCGAGACCTGCAATTGGCCAAGCAGCTCCTCGCCGAGGCAGGCTATCCAAACGGATTCGAGTTCACCCATATAACCTCAGCTCACAGCCCTGATTACATGCCCGGTTCGCAGATGATCCAGAGCAATCTTAAGGATGTGGGGATTAAGATGAATATCCAGCAAGTAGAATGGGGAATCCATTTGAATCGGTGGCAGTCCGGTGACTTTCAAATGCTTCAGATGGGTGGGGTTTGGGACATAGACCCCGATGTTTATATCCGCCCCTTCTTTCACAGTACCTCAAAGGGCAACTATGGTCGTTATAAGAATCCTGAGGTGGACAAACTCCTGGATGAGAGTCGGGAGACCGTAGATGTGAAAAAAAGGATCGAAATTTGGAAGAGACTGCAGTATATTATGGCCGAAGATATTCCCATACTTTGGCTCCAAGCCGGTCCCCCCCGATTCGAGGTGATCCGAGATTATGTAAAGAACTATCATTTCTTATCCAATGTTTCTCGGATTTACTTAAGGCAAGCATGGTTGGATAAGTGAATTCAAAGAAGTACTGAATTAATGGGCAGATCTTTTTAGGAGGAAAGCGGTATCAGTTCTTAAAATTGGCAGAACATCAATAACTTAAAAGGATTTTTTGGGCAGGTCTGTCAGTTGCGGGGGATGAGGTCACATCTTCATATGTCATTAGCTCTTAGAAAACCCTACGAACATAGATACGGCGTGAGAACTCACTATTTGCATCAATTGACAAATGAAGATGTGACCCCAAATTTCCAACCATGACCGCACGGTAGATCGACGAACATGAAAAATACCTCCCAGACCTGCACCTCATTTTTGGTGACGGATCCGTCACGCACAGACAATGAATACAAACATAAGAACCTCATTCTGTCAATACCAAGGACGAAAACCCGAAGATCATGTTTTCTTTTGGGCAAGCTTTTTAGCCGAAGGGAATTAACATTTTGTAATCGCATCTTGAAAAACAAAAATCTTTGGGGTACCTTCGCGTTTAATTCCATTTTGCTCTAATTCATACCGGGATCGTTCTAAGAGGGAGAGTGCATCTTTTTTAAAACACTCTTGAATGAGGCAAACGATCGGCGGAAGGTCAAGGAGGTTGATCATGCCAGGATTAAGCGCTGATCTCGTGATCTCAGGTGGCAAGATCATCACGGTCAATCCCAGAGATGATGTTGCCGAAGCAGTGGCTGTTTTTAGAGACAGGATCGTAGCGGTAGGGACTGCGGATGAGATTGCTCCTTTGATTGGAAATAACACACAGGTCATTTCGCTAAAGGGTCAAACCGTGTTGCCTGGGTTTATTGAACCCCACACCCACTTCATGCTTTATGGGATCTGGTTGAGTTGGGTAGACGCAAAAACCCCTCCGAACAAAAATATCCCTCAGCTCTTGGAGAGGCTTCGCAAGAAGGCCGCTGAAACTCCGAAGGGGGAATGGATTCTTGCTTATGGCATTGAGGATAGTGGTCTTGAAGAGAAACGTTGGCCAACGCGGGGGGAACTCGATTCCGTCGTACCGGATCATCCTCTCTTCATCAAGCATCGGTCAGGCCACAGTTGCGTGGTCAATAGCAGGGCCCTTCAGTTGGCCGGAATGACGGAGTCCACGCCTCAGCCGGAGGGGGGGCATATAGATAGGGATCCGATGACCGGACGTCTCACAGGAGTTCTGCGCGAAAAGGCAGCCTTCAAGCCGGTCGAGGCCCTTCTGCCCATCCCAACAAAGGATCAGATGAAGAAAGGAGTCATCAGCGCAGGAAGAATATATGCGACGGCTGGAATTACGTCCACCCATGACGCGGGTGCCACGACGCATCCTGACACCTATCGGGCATACCAGGAGGCGATAGAGGAAGGACAATTGAAGACCCGCGTTTACCTGATGATTCGTGATTGGCCCTATGCCCATTACTATCTGGAGAGGGACTTAGGACTCCGGACGGGTTTCGGGAACGAGCGGCTGCGGCTCGGACCCGTAAAAACATGTACCGATGGTTCCATTCAGGTCTTCACGTGTGCCTTTTATGAACCTTATATCACTTTGGACTCGGAGTACACGCGGAAGAACCCGAGAGGGGTGCTCCAGATGTCTCCAAATGAGATCAACGATCTCGTTCTTGAGGCTCATCAGAAAGGATATCAGGTGGCGATCCACGCCCAGGGAGATTATGGGATTGATGTGGCGATCGATGCGATCCAGTATGCCATGTGGAAGTACCCGCGCAAGGCTCCAAGACACCGGATCGAACACTGCCAGTGTGTGACCTCTGATGGACTTCGGCGGATGAGTCAACTCGGGATCATCGGCTCCTACTATCCCCATCACATTTGGTACTGGGCGGATCGGCATATCTCAACCTATATCGGAATGGAGCGGGCCAGGCGGATCGACCCGATGAAGTCATCTATCCATGCAGGTGTGGTCACCATTGCCCATTCGGATGCTCCCATTGCGGCGATTGGTGATCCTCTCTTTGGCGCGGAGCCGCTCTTCGGGATCTGGTGTGCAGTGAACCGGATGACCCGCGCTGGGATACTCTTGGGACCGGAAGAGCGGATCACCCCTATGGAGGCCATCCGGGCATATACGATTAACGCAGCCTACGCCTCTTTTGAGGAGAGCATCAAGGGATCCATTGAAGTGGGAAAATTGGCGGACTTTGTGATCCTCTCTCAGAACCCGTGTGAGGTAGACCCATGGGAGATCCGGAACATTAAAGTGGAGCGAACCATTATCGGGGGAGAGGCTGTTTATCAAGAGGAGTAGAGCGAGCACGCGTAACCCAGCGGATCATTTTAGAAGGGAAAAGGCTTTTTCAGAAGGAATTGAGCTCACGGGAATCCTAAAGAGAGGGAAAATCAATGATGGCTCAGGCAGAAAAAGAAGCAATACTGGGTGACATCCATTCCAAATATCTACCCATAGAGAACTTTGAATACCCCACAGGGATGAGGCTTGCGGTCAACTTCACGATCGATTTTGATGCCCAGGTCAACCGGAAGTTGAAGAATGAACCGGCGATGGAATTGACCCAAGGTGAATTTGGGGGAAGGGTCGGGATTTGGCGTCTTATGGATCTCTTTGATCGATATGGAATCAAGCTCACCATCTTCACCCCTGGCCGTGTTTGCGAGCTCTTTCCTGAAGCACTTAAGGAAGCGGCGAAGAGGGATCATGAGGTGGCGAACCATATGTGGGAGCATCGCGTCCCATCAGAGCCGGATTTGGAGAAAGACCATCTTCAAAAGGCCACGGTGGCTATTGAGAAGCTTTGTGGCAAAAGGCCTGTTGGAACGAGAAGCGACCACAAGATATCCTCCTTGAAGAAGGAGGGCTACATTTACACGTCGAATGATGACACCAATGATATCCCCTACTACGTTCTCTCCGACGATGGGAAGGATTGGATGCTCAATCTTCCATTCCATTATGTCCTTGATGACGCCATGTACTTTCACTTTGGGTGGTACGGGAGTGGAAATGCCGGGCAACGTCTGGCAGATCCGGGGAAAGTGTATGAGCTCTGGTTGTCGGCTTTCAGGCAGTTGTATCGGATGGGGAGGTACATGAACATCATCTTCCATGGTTTCGTGTCTGGACGCTCCTTGAGGGTTGCGATGATCGACAGACTCATCATGGAGATGAAACAGAGACCTGGGGTATGGTTCTGCACGTGTGAAGAACTGGCTCGGTACTGTATCGACAGGTATCCCCCAGAAAAGATGAAAGACAGAAAATGAAGGAGGAGAATGTATGCCTTGGAAAGATGGCTACACCATCACGGATGAGATCGGCTTGAGAGACGAAGAGGTGACCTGGCCGGAGAATTTCCAATGCGCCGTTACCCTCATCGTGGATTACAGCGTGCAAGGAGGGAACGACGGGATTGCGTCAAAGGACCTGACGAAACCTCAGGCGATCTTCGGAGCAAAGATAGGCGTGGGGAGGGTCCTCGAACTTTTTGAAAGCTACAAACTCCGGGCCACGTTTGCTGTGCCTGCGATCATGGCAGAAATCTACCCTGAGATGGTCCGCGAAATGACCGAAAGGGGCCATGAGGTGGCGGCCCATGGCTACCTGCACGAAGACGTGAGCAGCCTGGAGGTCAACGAGGAGAAAAGGAGGCTCAACCTAACCACCCACATCCTCACCGAGACGTGTGGGAAGAAGCCTGAGGGATGGTTTTCTTTGCCCAGACAGCAAGACCGCTATCCCGGGGGACAGATCAGTCCCAACACGATTCAGCTTTTAATTGACGGGGGCTACGAGTACCTTGGAAATGGCATGGCCGATGATATCCCCCACTACTGGGTGGTAGACATTCATACCAAGCGTCATATTTTGACATTACCATATTACTACCATTTCGATGATCTTTTTTTTCTCATGTTTCCGGCCCCGGGAATGGGCAGCGGACTTGAGAATGCGATGACGCTCTTCGAAAACTGGAGACAGGAATTCGAAGGTACGTATCGGCGGGGGAGATGTTTCACTATGGTCGTACACCCCCATCTCATCGCATGGGGCAATCGTATCGAAATGTTCGAGAGATTCCTCCTTCACATCAAAGGGTTCCCAGCAATCTGGAACCCTACAGGGAGCGAATGTGCACGATATTGGAAAGAGAGGTACCCTGCCAGTTCCTTTTTGAACCTGGAAGAGAGCATCTGGAGAGACTATCCTGGAAGTTTGAGTTAATGCGAATGCTCTCGTGGGAAGAAAAAGGAAATTGACAGACTTTTGGATGAAAGCCGTGTGACCGTTGATGTGAAGAAATGGATTGAGATCTGGAAGAAGATTCAGTATCTTTTGGCGGAGAATGGGGCTTTCATCGCTCCCCAGGTGGGGCCAACCCGGTTTGAGGTGATACAGGATGATGTGAAAGGATACCATTCCCTGCCGAGTACTTCGTGGATTTAACTGCGTAAGACCCGGCTGGGCAAGTAGAGGTTAATACGGTGACATGAAACGTTACATCCTCATGCGGCTTTTGGTCTACATCCCTGTGCTTCTTGGGGTTTCCATCATCTGTTTCTCCTTCATTCATCTCGTCCCTGGGAATATCGTCCAGATCATGGCAGGCGAGGTGGCCATGAGCCCTGAACAAGAGGCAGCACTCATTGCTGAGCTGGGCCTGGATAAGCCGGTCTACATCCAGTACTTGGTTTGGCTCTCGAGGGTGGTGAGAGGAGACTTCGGTAAATCCTACGCCTCAGGCCTACCCGTGATGGACCAGATCCTCCGGCGATTGCCCGTTAACATCGAACTGATAATCATCGCCTTCGCTTTTGTCGTGATCGTTGGCATCTTCTTTGGTATGCTTTCAGCAGCTTTCCAGTATACGGGCTACGATTATGGGATTCGGGTCCTCGCTATCCTTGGTTACTGTATTCCGAATTTCTGGTTGGCCACGATCTTTGTCCTTCTGGGTTCCCTGGTGTTTCCCTGGCTTCCTGTCCTCGAATATATTCCCTTCTCCGAGAACCCTTGGGGCAACCTCAAGGGGATGATTATCCCAGGCTTTGTCTTAGGCCTTGCTGCCCTTGCCTATGTCATCCGGATGACCCGGTCCTCTTTCCTCGAGCAGATGAGACAGGACTACGTAAGAACAGCCCGTGCGAAAGGGCTTACAGAGAAATTAGTCTTCTTCCGTCACCTCACAAAAAATTCTCTCATCCCTGTTGTCACGATCATTGGTCTGCAGATCGGCTCGATGATCGGCGGCTTTGTGTTGACAGAGGAGGTTTTTGTACTCCCTGGGGTGGGCCGGCTCCTCTTGGAAGGAATCATGAAGCGTGACTTCAACATTATCCAGGCGATCATTCTCCTGCTCTCAGCGATTTATCTCACAGTGAACCTGTTGGTAGACATCCTCTATTCGTGGCTTGATCCTCGGATCAAGTACTAAGGGTAGACGGTTAGTTGGATAGGTGGATCCATGAAAAAACGGGATGTTTGGACACAAAGGACAGATTGACATGAGATACATGAAGGAATCGGCTGTAAAAGACGAGGAGAAAATACTCAGGCCTTCCTTGTTGATCTGGCGAGGGTTCCGGCGTGATAAGACCGCCATCGTTGGAAGTCTGATGGTCTTGTTTATTCTAACCATCGCTGTCTTCTGCCCGTTGCTCGTTCCCCACGATCCACTAAAGACCTCTCCGAAAGACCAACTGAGGCCTCCCTCCGGCGAATTCCGATTGGGAACGGATCGGTTTGGAAGGGATCAACTCAGCCGACTCATGTACGGAACCCGAACCTCTATGTTGATCTCCTTTGGGTCTGTAGGCATTGCTCTCCTCGTAGGGGTCTTTGTTGGACTGGTGTCCGGATACTACGGACGTTTGCTTGATAGCATCATTATGAGGTTGTTGGATGTCATGTTTGCCTTTCCCGCTTTCCTGCTGGCTCTCGTCGTCGTGGCGATTGCCGGTCCCAGCGTCATAAATCTCCTGTTTACCATCGGATTCATCTTCAGCGCCCAGGTCGCTCGAGTGACACGAGGAACGGTTTTGTCGGTGAAAGAAAAGGAGTTTGTGGAGGGAGTGAGGTCTGTAGGTGCGAGGGATGCGAGCATTATGTTCTACTTCATCTTACCCAACGTCATGGCTCCTGTGATCATCCAGGCCACCTTTTTCCTCTCCCTTGCGATACAGACCGAGGCAGCCCTGAGCTTCCTGGGTCTGGGAACTCAGCCTCCCACGCCTTCATGGGGACTGATGCTGAACGAAAGCCAGAGGTTTATGGAGCTGGCTCCCTGGCTGGCCATTTTTCCAGGAATTGCCATCATCTTTGGTGTTCTTGCTTTTAATCTTGTTGGGGATGGTTTGAGAAATGCCCTTGATCCTCGTATGTCTCAGAGGTGAAAGGGAAGCGACCTCGAAGACAGACAGGAATGAATCTGATAGGGTTTCTTTTTTCGTATCTGCTCACAGGATGATTTTTATGAGAGCATGGGAGGAAGAAAACACATGCTGATTTGTCACATCAAGCGATATCATTGACAGGAGATCCGTTCGCCGGCAATACCCTGAGGGCACCAAATATGTTTTTGCAGCCAAATTCCTGAGACACTCATGAGACAAGCCGCCGCTCCGGACGTTGTGTATGGATCTGACAAAGAACAACGAGACGATTCTTAAGGTGTCGGGGCTTAGGACTTACTTCTTCACCTCAGAAGGGACCATCAAAGCCGTGGACGGCGTTGATTTTGAAGTGATGAGGGGAGAAGTCCTTGGACTTGTGGGAGAGTCCGGCTGCGGGAAGAGCGTGACAGCCTTGTCCATTCTCCGGTTGGTCGCTTCTCCTCCCGGAAAAATTGTCGATGGGAGGATTGAATTTCTTGGCACGGATCTGCGTACATTGAGCGACGGCGAGATCCGGAGGATCCGTGGCAAGAGGATCTCCATGATCTTCCAAGATCCTTTGACCTCGTTGAATCCGGTGCTCAAGGTCGGCTATCAAATTTCGGAGGTGTTCAGGGATCATAAAGGTCTCGGCCGGATCGAGAGTCTAAAGGAAACGGTTAGGATGCTCAAGGCTACGGAGATTCCTTCGGCAGACGAGAGGGCCCAACATTATCCGCACGAGATGAGCGGTGGCATGCGTCAACGCGCCATGATCGCCATGGCGCTGGCTTGCGAGCCAGCCTTATTGATCGCCGATGAACCGACAACGGCCCTGGACGTGACGGTCCAGGCCCAGGTGTTGAAGCTGATGAAGCAGCTTTGCCATGAATGGGAGACAGCTATCCTCCTGATTACGCACGACATGGGAGTGGTGGCCAACATGTGTCAACGCGTCGCAGTGATGTATGCAGGTCGTATCGTTGAGTACACGGATGTAATGAGCCTATTTAAGGAGCCAGCCCACCCCTATACAGAGGGCCTATTGAGATCTCTGCCCCGTCTGGGGACGAAGCAGAATCGTTTGGAGTCGATCGTGGGACAGCCGCCTCAGTTAAATCGACTACCCACTGGATGTGCTTTTGAACCCCGCTGTTACTATTCAGGGCCAAGGTGCGGAGAGGAGGCCCCAGAATTGAGGGATCTCCATGAGGGGCACAAGGTAAGGTGCCATTATCCGATCAACGGTGAGAAGAGATGAGTGAAGGGAATCCTCTGGTCGAAGTCAGGGAGCTCTGCAAATACTTTCCTGTCTCCGGCCGTAGACTGTTGAAAGCCGTGGACGGGGTAAGTTTTGGAATTCGAAGGGGTGAGGTCTTGGGTCTTGTCGGGGAATCCGGCTGTGGGAAGACGACGATTGGTCGGCTCATTTTGAATCTATTACCCCCAACGGCGGGCATGATTTCCTTTGGGGGGATCAAACTGCAAGAACTTAAAAAGGCCCAGATGCGTAGGATGCGCCGGAGGATGCAGATTGTATTTCAAGATCCGTATGCGTCGTTGAATCCCCGTATGACGGTTGGGAGTATCCTTACGTTCCCGATGAAAGTCCAAGGGTTTTATGACGGAGAACGGGAGAAGCGGGCAACCTATCTATTGGAGCGCGTTGGAATGCGAGCCTCCGATATGAACCGTTACCCCCACGAGTTCTCTGGAGGACAGCTGCAGCGAATCGGGATAGCGAGGGCCCTTGCCGTGGATCCAGAATTTCTCGTGGCGGATGAGCCCGTATCGGCCCTGGATGTTTCCATCCAGTCCCAGGTGTTAAATCTGTTCAAGGAACTCCAGGAGGAGTTTCACCTGACGTGCCTATTCATTGCCCATGATTTAAGCGTCGTGGAATTTATCAGTGACCAGATCGTTGTTCTCTATCTTGGAAAAATTGTAGAGATGGCACCCTCCGAGATATTGTATTGCTCGAGCCAGCATCCCTACACCAGGACTCTGCTTTCGGCCATACCGCTGCCCGATCCTGAAATAGAGCAGAAGAAGCCGCCCTTTTCCCTCATGGGGGAGACGACGAGTCCTATCGATCCCCCGGCGGGCTGTCGTTTTTTTCCCCGATGTCCATCGAAAATGGATATCTGTGAGAAAAAAAATCCGGACCTGGTCGAGATTGCGAAAGATCACTCTGTGGCCTGTTTCTTGATAAGTTAACCTGACAGTTGCAGAACGGACACGGGCAAACCGCCCTTCAAGGCTTCGCAAGGCGGTTGTTTTGAGAATTTAAGGGTATCGGAGGACATCACCCCAAGTGAATTCCAGCAAGGGAAGGGGACGAGAGTGCCGATTCGGCCAAAGGTTCGCCTCGAAGCCTTTCCGAACGGCTTGCCCATGTCCGTTTCGTCAAAAGTTTATGCAACGTTAAAGTTAATATTGGAGAACGAATGGGATATTACTACGGTATCGATGCCATCTGGCGCACCACAGGTGTTCTTCTTGGTGGGTTAAGTCACGATATTTTCGGGTTTTCATTCACTTTTATTGTCCTAAGTATCTTGTCACTTGTTGGAATGCCTCTAGGTATGACGAGGGATGCCCGAGCCCTTGCCTTGGATCGAGAGGGTTCGACGTGTCTTGAGAAGACTCGGGAAGTAACGGTGACGCATGGCTATCGGAAGGACAAATTTAACGAAAAGGTTGTAACCACCCTGGTGGGTGTCCCTGGGCTTTTGAGCTGCGATTGGTTTAACCCGGAAGGTTCTGAGACCAATACCACGAAGAAGGATTATGAACCCATTCCTTTGAATGCCGTGGTGGTGAAGACCTGGGACAATCAGACGCCACTGGTAGATAAACAAGTGGTCTTCGTGACCAATGGAGAGGTCAAAGATCCCTTTGTCGCTTTTGATCGCTATGACGATCGCAGCCTGATGGAAAATGATCTCTTTCGCGAGACCAAACAGGACTGGCATCTGGAGGATCCTCCCAAGAAAACGAGGGCGGGGGTCTTTGTCCAAGTTTACATGGTGATGGCCATGAAGGCTCTGACGAGTGCCTTTTTGATGTGGCAGGAAGAACAGGCCCGTCTTCTCTTCATGCGTTAGGCAAGGAGACCACCCGGGAGATGTATCGTCGAAGGCTCAAAATGCTCAATCGGAATAAGCTGATCGTTTTTATTGGATCCTACTTTGGTATCTTCCTTTCTCATGAAGTGATTATGTTGGTCGATGTGCCTGTTCACAAAACGGCCCAAGAACTGGGAGTCACCCGCACCTCAATTTATACCAAATACACCGGACTCTCGCCTCCCTAATTCATTCACATAACTCCGGCGAACCTACTTGTGGCACCATAACTATCTTTAATCCTTATATCGGAGTTCCAGGGCTGTGAGGGTTGTGTTGACTTTTTTTGTAATATTGGTACAGTAAAAGAAGAAAGGAGGTGGATCGTGATATAAGAAAAGAGGTAAATGAAGGGGATTTAAAAAATTAGTATTTAGGAATTTGAAAGGAGGGAAAATCTATGAAAAGGAAGTTCGTTTTAACGATCATGATAGCAGTTCTTTCTGTCGTATTTATGGTCAGCAGTATCCATGCACAAACCGTAAGGGTCTATATGGGTTTATCGCCGGAGAACAATGTCAAAGTGGTTGACTTTGTCAAGGCAAAGACGGGGATTCAGATCCTTCAGACCTTCCAGTCTTTTGGAGAGATTGAAGCCAAGGTGAAGTCTGAGGCACCGAACTTTAACGCAGATATGGTAACCGGCTGTGGTTCTCCACTGGCCTTTATGTCCAAAAAGAACAAGTGGGCTGTTCCTTATGACTCACCCGCATGGAGAGGAATTAATCCGGAGTTTGTGGACAAGGACGGAAGCTGGTTTAACATGTCCAATTTCACATTCGTTTTGGTTGGTAATAAAGATAAGTTTAAAGAAAAAGGGTATACATTGCCGAAGAGTTGGAAAGAGCTTTTAGACCCAAAATGGAAGGATCAGATCGTTATGCCTAACCCCCTCAGTTCAGGTACCGCCAATATGATGCGATATACCTTTTTTGCCCTCTACGGAGAGGAGCAGGGGTGGAAATTTATGGAAGCCTTGGATAAGAACATTCATCATTATACCCGGAGTGGAAATGCTCCGACCGATTTAGTGGGCAGGGGAGAATTCTTACTGGGGATTACCTCTCATGAAAATGTCAAAAAAAGGATAGACGAAGGTTATCCCCTGATTTGGTCCATTCCTGATGAGGGTACTGGTTATGATGGAACTTTCGCCTATATTTTTACTGGGGCAAAAATGATGGATGTGTGTAAAAAAGTGATCGATGCCTTTGGAACCCAGGAATTTAGCAAAATGATGGCTGAACTCGGCTATGTGACGCCCCGTCCAGCTCCGAATGCCCTTTTTGGAGACAAACCACTCAAATACGTCAAATTAGATCTTGGATGGGCTGCAGATAATCGGCCCAAGTGGAACGATATGTGGAAAGAAAAATTTAGAACAGAGGCAAAGTAAAGGGATTATTTGAAAGAGGGGAAAGATGCCAAAAGCAGAAACCCTGTACGTGCCGCAATCTAATCTCTGGGAAAAAATTAAGACTTTTATCAATGCAGAATTGATCAATATCCTTGCCGCACTCTTGTTTCTGCTTCTTGCCATCTTTCTTCTCTACCCGATCATTGCAGTGCTGATCAAGAGTATTAAAGGCCCTCAAGGATTTACGCTTTCCTATTATATTAAATTTTTTATCAAAGGCTATTACTTCCGTTCTCTTCTGAATACCTTAGCCCTTGGCTTCATTAACACGGCTGTCTGCTTAGTCGTGGGGTTTTGTATGGCCTACTTAACAACCCGAGGCCCTCTGGCCCTTCGAAAACCCTTAAAAATAGTCTCCATGATGCCATTGATCGCTCCTCCATACCTCTTTGCAATTTCACTGATTATCCTTTTCGGACACAATGGAATCATGACCAAAGCCTTCGGCATTAAATGGAGTCTCTATGGTTTTACCGGAGTCGTCGTTGCCCAAACCCTTGCCTTTATTCCCTTAGCTTATTTAATGATTGAAAACACGCTCAAATCTCTTAATCCAAATTTAGAGGAGAGTGCCTACGATATGGGGGCCTCGGAGGTAAGGATTATTCGTACCATCACCATTCCTTTACTCGCCCCGGGTATTCTAAAAGCCGGTTTGCTGGTTTTTGTGATGACGATTGCCGAGTTTGGGAATGCTGCAATTTTAGGTGGACGGACCCCTTTTCTGGCTCCGGATACCTACATGATGATCATCGGCGAGGCTGACTTTGAGATGGGAAGCGTCTTATCCGTCGTCTTAATTATTCCCTGCATTATTATCTTTTTTCTGCACAATTATATGCTGACGGGAAAAAAGTTTACCACGATTGGGGGGAAACCAGTAGCCTCAGAGCCCAGGAAAATGACCCCTTTCGTCCAAATCCCTTTTCTCCTCATCAGCTGCGCCGCAGGGTTAGCTATTGTCATCTCTTTCGCCATGGTCCTGATGGCTTCTTTTACGAAGATCTTAGGAATTAACAATCAGATTGTTCTTACCCATATCAAAAATTTTAATTCTAATATGGCCATTTATAATAGCATAAAAGTCTCCCTTGTAGCCGCATTTATCGGCGCCATCATTGGGACACTGTTGGCCTATGTCATTATCCGAGGGAAATTTTTCGGCCGAAGTTTTATCGAGATGATCTCCCTCTCTGGATTTGCACTACCCGGTACAGTTATCGGAATAGGTTACCTCCTGGCTTTTAATACCCCTCCCTTTAAACTTACCGGGGGAATTATGATCCTGGCCCTCAACTGTGTATTCCGCTTCCTTGCCGTTGGTGTGGAAGCGGGAATCAGCAAACTGCACCAGATCAATATCGAAATCGAGGAAGCCTCCTCAGACCTGGGGGCAAACTTTATGACGACCTTCTATAAAATTGTGTTACCGCTCATGTTCCCTGCTTTTATCGCCGGATTTATCTACACCTTCATGACGACCATCGTTTCTCTGAGCGCCGTAGTTTTCCTCGTCAGCCCGGGATTTGAGTTGGCTGCCGTCAGGATCTTTGACGCAGCGGTCTATGGTGAGATAGGGATAGCATCAGCGACCACTATGAAATTAGTGGTTATTGTCGTTATCTGTATGATTATCCTCAACTATTTAACCAAAAAGACAGGATTCGATATATCCCAGAAAAAAGGGGTTATATAGAATGAACACCTATCCTTTTATGCTGATTCTTGAAAATATTCATAAATTTTATGATCGTCTTGAAGTTTTAAAAGGCATTTCAATGGGAGTAAGAAAGGGTGAGCTGGTGACATTCGTCGGTCCAAGCGGATGTGGGAAGACCACCCTATTGCGAATTATTGGTGGGTTTACCAACCTCGATTCCGGGGAGGTGATTCTGGATGGACAGAGGATCGATCATCTTCCTCCTAATTTGAGGGATACCAGGATTTGTTTTCAGAATTATGCATTGTTTCCTCATATGACCGTGGCTGAAAATATCAGCTATGGGTTAAAGATTAAGAAATGGAAAAAAAATAAGATTCAGGAGAGGGTTGAGGAGTTACTTAAATTGGTAAAATTAGAAGGGCTCGGAGGGAGGATGATCGACAAACTGAGCGGCGGCCAGCAACAGCGGGTGGCATTGGCCCGAGCCCTGAGCCTTGAACCGAAAGTTTTACTTTTGGATGAACCTCTTTCAAACCTGGATGCGAACCTGAGGCTTACCATGCGTGGAGAAATCCGGAAATTGCAGGAACGATTGAAGATCACTACCATCTTTGTAACGCACGATCAGTTTGAAGCCATGAGCATCTCGGACCGGATCGTTGTGATGAAGGAGGGAGCCATCCAGCAGGTTGGATCCCCCATCGAAATCTATGAACGGCCCACCAATGAGTTCATCGCCGGCTTTGTGGGATATGTCAATTTCCTGGAGGGAAGGGTGGAGACAGTAGATATCGGTTTCGGAAAGGCGACGGTATCCACCGCCATTGGAGAGTTCTATATTGTGCCTGAAAGGAACATCAATGTGGGAGATCGCGTGAAACTGGTCATCCGGCCTGAAACCATCAATATTTCTGGATCCGAGCCATTGACGGGGAATAACACCTTCCAGGGAGAGGTGGAGATCGGCATGTATGTTGGCTCCCTGGCCAAATATACTGTCATGGTAAAAGGAGAAAAGTTTATTATTGATCAACCCAATCCTCGGGAGACGTTTTTTAAACCCAGGGCGAAGGTCTATCTATCTATGCCTGAGAACATCCATCTTCTGATGAGAAATTAGAAATCTGCCCCATCCAGTTTCCGGATCTTCCACCAATTGGTCATCATGACTCACCATGAAAGAAGGCCTTAAAGAATAGAAAGGAGAAAATGGAGATGCTTAATTTTTTGGATGTCTATGAACGGACGCTGAAAGGGCCGATCATGAGTGAAAGGGATTTTGACATGAAGATCTTCATCCCCAGACTGAAGAACGTAGTCAAGAACTATGGGATTCAGTATAACAGAGAAACTCCTGTGCCTTCTGAGGATAAGACGGCAGACCACCTCTACGAAGCGGCTGTGGATTTTTTGAGTCAGGTCGGGGTTTATTGTCAGGACACCAACCGGATCATCCAGTTCACCCAGGCAGAGATTCTGGAAGCGGTGAGAGAGGCGCCGGGCAAATGCCTTGCCGGTGAAGGCAAGGAGGCTGGGGTATTTGGCATGAGAGAGCCTGATGATCGAAAAGTTCCCTGGCTCCATGTGGGATCGGGAATTGTGACGACCTCCGAGGAGATGGCCACTCATAAAATCGAATCCTATGGATCGATTGCCGAGGCAAACTCAATCAGCATCCCGGCTCTTGACAACATTCGGGGGATTCCGGTGATGGCTGGTTCTCCCGCGGAACTCTATGCGGCGATTCGAAGCATCAAGATTGGTCGGGAGGCCCTGCGGCAGGCGGGGCGGCCAGGATTGCCGATCATGAACCTCATCTCTACGGCTGCGGCCGCCGTGACGACGATTGCGGCAAGTGGACCACAATTTGGGCTTCGACCGACAGACGGCTGGTTGTGTGGGGCGATCTCAGAAATGAAAATTGACTTTGGAACAATGAACAAGGTGGCCTACCTTCTCAACTGGGGGGCCAACATTGGGGCTGAATCGAGCCCTATACTGGGAGGTTACTGTGGAGGGGCACCGGGAACGGCAGTGGTCAGCACTGCCTACATCCTGATGGGACTTCTGGTTCAGAAAGGGAACTACCAGCTTAGCTTCCCGGTTCATTTCAGATACGGCTGTTCCACCACTCGGGATGTTCTCTGGGCTGTTTCTGCCAGTTGTCAGGCGGCGAGCCGGAACATTCCCATGCCGATGATATGGCTTGGGTACATGGCCGGTGGCCCCAATACAAAAATGTATTTTTATGAAGCGGCAGCCCATCTGCTCTCTGCAATTACGTCGGGAGCCCCTTCGGTTCAGACACCCCATCCAGCCAAGGCTGTAAAGACGGATGGTTTTACCCCCATGGAGTGCAAATTTGGGGTTGAGATGGCTAAGGCAGCGACTCAAATCAATCGACAGCAGGCTAATGAGATGGTGATCCGTCTTCTGGAAAAATATGAATCCCAGATCGAGAGGGCACCTACAGGAAGCAGATATCAAGAATGCTACGATGTGACGACTGGAAAACCGGGGGAAGATTATGTCCGGCTCTATGCTGAGGTGAAAGAAGAATTAGCCCGGATGGGAATTCCCTTCGAATAACCGTATCAGCACTGATGGAGGAGGAAAAGAACTGATGGAACAGCAGGAGATTTTAGAAAATTTATCGATGGCGATCATTGAAGGCGATGAGGATAAGGCTAAAGAATATGCCAAGGAAGTCCTCATTAGTAAAATGGATCCCTTGAAAGCTGTTGAACAGGGGCTTTCAAAAGGGATGATCACTCTTGGGGAACGATTTGAGAAAGGAGAGGTTTTTCTCCCGGACCTGCTGATTGCTGCGGATGCGTTTAATATTGCCATCGGGGTCTTGAAGCCTGCGATGGAGGCTCAGAAAAAACAGGTTGCCAAGTTGGGGATTGTCCTAATCGGTACAGTGAATGGTGATGTCCACGGTATTGGTAAGAATATTGTAGCCATTGTTCTGGAGGCTTATGGATTTGAGGTGGTCGATATAGGAGTCGATAATTCCTCCTTAAAATTTATTGAAGCGGCTGAAAAAGTGAAGGCCGATGTGATCGGCCTCTCTTCCCTGATGACCACGACCATGCCAGCTCAGAAAGAGGTGATTGACATTCTCAAGGAGATGAACCTGCGCAAGAAGTACTTGGTGATCATTGGAGGAGGACCGGTCACTAAAGAGTGGGCCGATAAGATCGGAGCTGACGGTTATGCAGAGTCCGCTTTTCAAGCGGTAGATATGATCAAGGAATTGCTGAGCCAGAGAAGAATTGCGGATTGAAAATCCAAAATCTGCCCCCTCACCTTTCCCCTCTCCCCGGAGACTGTGTCGCAACCAACAAAAAACTAACTCCGTTACAACACGGGACAGGCGGTCGGGTGACGAAGCTTTAGGGCGGAAACCTTTTATCGCACAGCTTTGGAAATCCAAGCCCATGAAAAGAATCCCATTTCTAAGAGGGCCGATTACCCATAAATTTAAACGACCGCATTCTAAAGCTGAGGAGCCTGACTGCCTGTCCCTCCGGAATCCACCCTCCACCATGATTACGACACAGTCTCCCCGGGGGGAGAGGGATGGGGTGAGGGGAGGTTATTTGGCCAACCCGATCAGAATCAAACCCATAGTAAGAATCAAGGCCCCGGTCATCCGGGTCTTCCATTGGCTTTCTTTAAGAAGAAGAATTCCCATTGCTGCGCCAAAGAGAGCACTCACCTGGCGGAAAGCCACCACATAACTTACCTTGCTCATCGTTAAAGCCATGAGAAAGCAGCCATAGCCTATGTTTTGAAGGAGGACAATGGTAAAAATCTCCTTCTTGGATTCCTGCCAAACCTTTAAAATCGGTGCCTCTCGATGAAAGAAGAGATAAATCCCTACGTTCATGCACATCCAGACGTTGATGAGCCATGTGTAAAAAACCGGATGGAGACTTTGAACGGCTACTTTATCCACTACGGAATAGATGGAACCTGACAGGGCGGCGATAAAAGCTAAAAGATAGGGCCAGGATGGAAAATGTTTGGATTGAGTAAGAGTTCCTTTCAAGTGAATATTCTTTACGGAAATCACAAAAATACCTAATAACACCAGACCAATCCCGAAGACCCCCGTTAAAGAGAGGATTTCCCCGATAAAGAGGATTGCCCAAAGAACCGTGAAAAGAGGGGCCGAACGGGAAATCGGATAGACCAGAGAGAGATCTCCTTCCCGGTAAGCTACAATCAGACAGATAAAGTAGATCGTCTGGATCAAACCGGAGACGAAATTCAATGACCAGGCCCAAAGAGGAGTTTGAAAGAAAAAAGATGGGAATACTTCGAAACCCAAAAAGAATGGAAGGTAAAGAAAAGAACCCCACAGAAAAACCCAGAAATAGAATTCGATCGGCCAGTTGCCCCGCTTGGCGAAAAAATTCCATGAGGAGTGGAGGAGGGCAGAGATCAGAATGAGAAGGATACTGATAGGCGTCAAGGTTTTCGCAGCCCTTCCGGGTGTTGGAGAAAGTAATGGGTGAAGGCCGTAATCACCATGGCGTGGTCAATCTCCCCTTTCAGAATCAACTGAGGAATATCCGCCAAGGGGATGAGGACCACCTCAATGTCTTCTGTTTGATCTGGTGCAGGATCTGTGATCTTCTGGATATCTCGAGCTAAAAAGGTATAACAGCGATTATTGAAGAGTGCTGGGTTAGGATTCACAACTCCGATTTTAGTCCACTCCTTTGCCTGATAGCCTGTTTCCTCTAATAGTTCCCGAGCGGCAGCTTTTTCAGGAGTATCGCCAGAATCCACCAAACCTCCAGGTATTTCGAGAGTCACTTCTCTGGAACCATGGCGGTATTGCCTGATCATCACCACCTGATGATCGGCAGTGAAGGGGATGATGTTGATCCAATCATTTGATTCGATGATATAAAAGTCATGTTCCTTTCCTGTTCGGGGAGAGAAGGTCGTATCCGTGCGTATGGAGAAAACACGGAAGAATTGAGCAGGTTGTGATCGGATACATTTCCACGGTTTGATCATTTGATTTCTCCTTTTTCATTCACTGCCTATTATGAGTAAGAAGGATTTCATTTTATTGGGAGCGACGGGGTTTGTCAATTGACATTGATTTTTCATTTCACCTTAGGATATAAGGGGAAAACGATATATGCTATCGCAAATCCCGCACAAACTCCTTATTGACCACTCAGATTCCAAGGTTTACGAAGAGATCCTTTCCAAAAGATTGCCACGATTGGAAATTCATTTCGCCGTTCAGCCAGAGGAAGCACTGAATTCCATTGAGAAGGTCGAGATCATTCTCTCATGGGAAATCCCGGATGAACTTCTAAAACGGGCCAATCGCCTGCGCTGGTTTTCCTCAATGGCAGCAGGGAACGAAGACCTCGTCAAAAATCCTTGTCTTTCCGAAACAGTCACTTTCACCAAGGCAACAGTTTATGGTGAGATGATGGCTGAATATGTCTTCGCTTATCTTCTCTATTTCAGTCGGAATGTAGGTAACCATTTGAAGGATCAAGAAAAGAAGGTTTGGGATCGGGTAAGGCCTGGACGATTAAGAGAGAAGGTATTGGGGATCTTAGGGTTGGGTTCGGTCGGAAAGGAAATTGCCAAGCGAGGGAAACAGTTCGGGATGGATGTCCTCGGAGTAAAAAGAATTCCAGGACCGGTGGAGAATGTCGATCAGGTGTTTGGACCTCGAGACCTGGGGAGAATGATTCCTTTCGTCGATTACCTGGTCGTTGCCCTTCCGCTCACTCCCGAGACTTATCACCTTGTGGGAGAGAGGGAATTTGGTTTGATGAAGGAGGGGACCGTTTTTTTCAGTATCGGGAGGGGAAACACGATCGATGAAAAGGCATTGATAAAAGTCCTCAAGACTGGAAAAATAAGAGCAGTGCTCGATGTTTTTGAGACGGAACCCCTGCCCATTGAGAGCGAACTCTGGAGTTTGGAGAATGTGGTCATTACTCCTCATGTTTAGGAATGAGATAACTTAATGAGATCTGTGAAGAATTTATTGCCAATTATGGAAGAATGGAAAAAGGGCGAGCCCTTATCAGGCCTGGTGGATAGAAAAATAGGGTACTGATTTCAAAAATCTATTCTTCTCCGCTTCTTTTCTCATCTCATGAATTCCAATAGTTTGTCGTAATTTGAGTGGAAGGAAACCAGTTAACTCCTTCCCGGAATTTTTTTGTTGACATTTTTATTTTGGTATAGAATATATAGTATAGCATTTTATGGGGTCGTAAAATCAATATCGCCGCATAAACTCGTAAAATTGGTATTATGCTTTCCAGCATTGACATAAGGACCCTGCGTCAACAGACCTACAAAGCTATAAAGGATCAAATTCTTAAAAATGAACTCCTACCTGGACACAACATCACTATCAGGAAATTGGCAGCCGATTTGGGAATCAGCGAGACCCCTGTTAGGGAAGCCTTGGTCATGCTGAAAGCAGAGGGACTCGTTGACTATGAGCCCCACAAGAAACCGCAAATTGCCAACATAACGGAAGAGGAGGTTCGCCAGGTCTATGAGGTGCGAAAAATGATAGAACCTTATGCGGCCGGCCTGGTGATCGAAGCCCTTTCAAAGACCCCTCAACTGAAGGAGATGTTACAAAAAGTTGATGAATTGGTGAAAAAGGTTATTCAGACACCTGCCGACGCGTTTGATCACGACAAGTATGTCGAGGTAGACTCCAAGCTGAATGAGCTTTTCTTGCAGGTAACAGAAAATAAGCTCTTTCGGGAAGTGTTTGCGCTTGTAAGCAGTCGATCCATGCGGATTCGGACTTTTGTTGAAGCAACCTCTAAAGCAAGGCCGAACCACATGATGCATGCCATCACCCAGGAACATCGAGCGATCATTCAGGCCATGCTTCAGGAAGACGTAGACGAGGCTCAAAAGAGGGTGCGCCAACATTTGTTAAATGCGGAGTTTCGGACCCTCCAGGAGATGATGAGATATAAAGGGAATCCTTGAGCCCTTTGAATAAGAGGGGTTAAGAAACAAGCAAAGTAAGCATGTCGGACTTAAATGATTTGAACAGACGTGTGCTGAAAGTGGATCTTACCACCAGGGAGGTGAAAACAGTCGAGGTAGATCCAGAGGTCTATCGAAGGTTTCTGGGAGGCCGAGGTCTAAATCAATACCACCTGTATAAGTTTCTCGAACCTAATATATCTCCCTTGGATCCGGAAAACCCCCTTCTCTTCGGAGCAGGACTTCTGAGCGGAACGTCTGTCCCCGGTGCGACACGACTCAGCATCGACACCAAGAATTATTTTTCAAACGGAGTTGGATCGGCAAACGTCGGCGAAGGGTTTTCACCCGCACTGAAACGCGCGGGCTATGGAACGATCATTGTCGTAGGCAAAGCGAAATCTCCAGTTTATTTGCGAATCGAAGACCATCTAATCGGGATTGAAGACGCGGAGGAATTCTGGGGAACGACGACCTCAGAAACAGTGGATCATTTGGTTAAGGAGATGGGAGAGGGGATTCATATAGCCTCCATTGGACCCGCTGGAGAGAACCGTGTGAGGGGTGCCTCTATAATGGTTAACAGGAGCAGAGCTGCGGCGAAGTGTGGTGTCGGCGCCATCATGGGCTCCAAAAACCTGAAAGCCATCGTGGTCCGTGGAAATGGCGTGTTAAAAGTTGCTGAACCTAGAGAATTTGAGGACCTCTGTCGAAAGGCTTGGTCGAAAGTTACACGATCGGCAGCCAGTATGAAACTCAGCACCTGGGGGACGAAAGCCGTGATCAAGGGTAAGAATGCGGTTTCCGCGCTGGCCTTCAGGCATTTTCAAGACGGCTCGGTGCCAAGCCTTGAAGGCATCGACGAACAGGCCTTCGCCCCATATGAACAGAAACGATTCCACTGCCAGGGATGCCCTATCTCCTGCAGGCAAGAGTTTCAGGTAAATACCGGGCCATACGCAGGAATCGAGGGAGAGTCGGTCCAGGGAAATTCCATTCAGGATTTTGGAACGAAGTTGGACATCCAGTATCCTCCCGCCATTATCAAAGCTCATCTTCTATGCAATGAATACGGCATGGATATCGATACCGTCGCGGAATCCGTCGCATGGGCTTTTGAATGCTATGAGAAAGGCCTGTTAACAGAGAAGGATACAGGTGGACTTCCGCTGAGGTGGGGTAGTCATGAAGTGCTCATGACTCTCATCCAGCAATTTGCTTACCGGCAAGGATTTGGAGATGTCTTGGCTGAGGGAGTCAAGAGGGCTTCGGAAATCATCGGTCGAGGGTCCCAGGAACTTGCTATGAGCATGAAGGGACAGGATCTGTATGAAGATATGCGGATACCAAAAGGGTATGCCTTGGGAGCAGCTCTTTCAACAAGGGGGGGTGGGCATTGCAGCGGATCTCCGCTGGCGGAGTTTTTTCCGGATCGACTCGCTCCGGCCAGTTACGAAGGGAAGGCGGAACTCGTTGCCTACCTTGAGAGGTTTCACGCGCTCGTCAATAGCCTGGGAGTATGTTTTTTTGTTACCGTTTGGCAAAGCCCGGACCTGCTTGATGAAAGGGATTTCGCGGAGCTTGTTGCAGCGGCAACGGGCTGGGACATGGATGCAGCAGACCTCATGGAGATCGGTGAGAGGATCCATGCCCTTGAACGTCTGTTTAATTTCCGTCACGCGGCGTTTGATCGAAAGGATGATTACCCGCCTGAAAGATTCTTTTGTGAACCGATCAAATCAGGGCCCTATAGGGGAGAGGTGATGCGTCGAGAAAAATTCGACCGGATGTTAGACAAGAACTATAAAATCCATGGGTGGAGCGAACGGGGATTGCCTCGAGCGGATACCATCGAGGAACTCGGTTTGGCTCAACTCATAAAGAATTCTTCCGGTGCTTAGGGCTGGAGAGAGCAGAGACTAGAAGAAAGATCTTCACAGGAGATAGGAGCAAGACATGACCTATGACCTTTTGATCAAGAATGGAAACGTCATCGATGGGCAAGGAGATCCTGATCCTTTTATGCCCTGGGTGCGGGCGGATGTCGCTATTAGGAAAGACAAGATCATCAAGGTTGGCAGTATCGACTCCAGCGAGGCGAAGGAGGTGGTCGATGCGACTGGACTCATCGTATCGCCTGGTTTCATCGATATCCACAGCCACTCAGACGGTTATCTCTTGGAGAACCCGAAGGCAGAGAGCACGATCAGGCAGGGCATCACCACCGTTGGAGTGGGAAATTGCGGACTCTCTGCTGCGCCTATAGGCGGAGACTACAGGCCGTCCAAGTCAATCATGCCTAATAAGCTGGAGTGGAATTGGACGACTATGGGAGATTATCTCCACAAGCTTGAAAAGAAAGGGATCAGCCTCAATGTGGTTCCGCTGGTGGGCCATTCCAACATCCGTGGCGTGGTCATGGGATACAAAAGGGGAAAGTCTTCAAAGGCGGAGATGGAGAAGATGAAGGATGTTCTCCAGGAGGCACTGGACGATGGGGCATGGGGGATGACCTCCGGTTTAATTTACCCCACAGGTTCTTTCTCGGATCAGGACGAGATGACGGAATTGTGCAAAGTGGTCAAAGAGCGAGGAGGTATCTACAATACGCATATCCGGGGTCAAGGAGACACGATGATTGCAGCCTTCATGGAGGCCCTTGAGGTTGCCCAAGCATCTGGAGTCCCTCTCCACGTTCATCACCACAAGGGCATGGGCGATGCGAACGCCCCCAAGGTCGTGTTTACGCTTTCCATGGTGGATGAAGCCGTTTCGAATGGGATGGATGTCACACTGGATATGTATCCGTATCTGGCGGGCCAGGGCGGCTTAGGATTGTTCCTCCCCCTCTGGGTGCATGAAGGTGGACCCAAGACACTCATCGAAAGGCTCAAGGATCGGAAACTGAGAGAGAGGATGGTCCGCGAGATGATGGAACCAGGTCTTGTTCCTGGTTATCAGAGCTATGTGAGAGACTTAGGCTGGCAGCACTGCTGGGAGAAAGTGATCATTTGCGAATGCAGTGTAGATAAAAATAAGGGTTTGGCAGGAAAATCCTTGGCCGAGGCAAAACCGGATTGGCAGGACCCTTTTGAATTTATATTCGACCTGTTGATTGAAGAAGGGGGAGATGTACCGGTGGTAATTCCAGATGTGATGAATCTCGACGATACTTATCTCCAAATGGTGTTTAGACATCCTGTAACCATGATCGGATCGGACGGTTATGCCCTCGCTCCCTACGGTATTCTCGGACAAGGGAAACCACATCCGAGAAGTTATGGTGCTTTCCCGCGCGTCCTCGGTAAATATGTGCGGGAGAAGAAGCTTTTCACCTGGCAAGAAGCCATTCGCAAGATGACCTCACTTCCCGCGCGATTTCTTGGCATCAAAGATCGAGGTCTCATCCGGGAAGGGATGTATGCAGATATTGTGATCTTTAATCCGGTCAGTGTCATCGACAGAGCAACTTTTTCGGACCCCCATCAGTACCCGGAAGGGATTGAGTTTGTCATTACGAATGGTACCGTCATAGTAAAGAGGGGGGAGCACACGGGGGCCATGTCAGGGAGAGTGTTGCGACATTCCAAATAGACGGGGTACCGTCTGGAAAGGGGGGGTCGTAGGAATCAGGAAATCCTGATGGAAAAGGAAAATATTTTGTGAAAGGAGGAAAGGCATATGGAGAGAAGAGGGATGGAACATTTGAAGAAGCTTATTATTGTTGCAGGGCTGATGAGTTGCGTCTTTGGATTATCCTCATTCGTCTGGGCCCAGGACGTCAAGGAAGTCCGGGTGGGTGTGATCTGGCCACTGACCGGACCGATCCCCTACCTTGGGAATCTCTGTAAGTCTGTCACCGATCTCGGGGTGGATCTGGTCAACAAGAAGTTTGACATCGACTCTCCGGGAAATATTTTTCGCTCCGAGGGGTTTCCCAACCTCAAGGGGGCGAAGCTCCGCCTCATCATGGCAGATGATGAAGGAAAACCCGATGTGGGTCGGGCAGCCGCTGAGCGTCTCATAACGGTCGACAAAGTCCATGCCCTCTTGGGGACAGTGATGAGCGGCGTAACCGTCACGATCAGCCAGGTTGCTGAACAGTATAAGATGCCGATGGTAAACACCAACTCTTCCTCACCCAAGCTCACGCAGCGGGGTTTCAAGTATTTCTTCAGGACCACACCCCATGATGAGATCTTTGTGGGCACCATCTTAGAGTTCCTGAAGGACCTGAGTGAAAAGAAGAAAGTGGAGATTAAAACCATCGCTGTGGTCTGTGAGGACACGCAATGGGGACAGGATGCGGCAGAGGTGATCCGGAAAAGGGCTCCTGAATTTGGGATGAAGGTGGTTTTAGATATCGCTTATCCTCATGAGGCGACCAATGTAGAGGCTGAAGTAGTGCGACTCAAGGGGGCAAAACCGGATGTCATCTTCATGTCCTCCTATGACTCCGATGCCATCTTGTTCCAGAAGACCTTTAAGAAGTACGATGTCCGGATTCCCATCGTGGCGAACAACACGGGGCACAAAGATACGATCTTCTTTACGAGTCTGGGTGCAGATGCCGATTTTGTCATGACCCGTGACCTTTGGTCGGAATCGATGCTCAGAACCGTTCCAGTCGCCAAACAAGTGGACGAGTTGCTTAAAGCCCGTGGAAATAAAGAAGGCATGGGCGAAAGCCAGGGCCGCGTCTTCATCGGATTCCTGACCCTCATAGATGCGATCAATAGGGCAGGATCGACCGATCCAGAGGCCATCCGGCAGGCCCTCGTCAACACGAATATCTCCGGCAGCTATCTTTCCCTTCCATGGGAAGGAGTCAGGTTTGATCAAACCGGGCAGAACATCCATGGCAAGCCCATGATAACCCAATGGCAAGGTGGAAAGTTGAAGGCCATCTGGCCCTGGAGAATTGTGGAAACCGGGGTGGTCTGGCCCTTGCCAGCCTGGAAACATTAAAGACGGGACGGAGATTTAAATCTTCATTATGAAAGCCCTGCCTGCCGCCTGCAGACAGTTGGGCGGCAGGTAGGCACAATGGATCGGGAAGAGTGCCGTTGTTCGTCCCTCTTTTTGGGGATGAGGGATTGTTCTACTTTTCCCCGAAGGAGGAGAAGCTTTTCTTGTCCTGGCGTCTGAGCAAACATTTTGTTAAGAAGAGAATCAAGAGTCAGGCGTAGGAGAAACAGATGCTATTGCAATCGATCGTTTCAGGACTGCTTGTGGGCACAATCTATGCGCTGATCGCCGTGGGATTGACGCTGATCTGGGGGATCATGGAGCTCGTCAACTTCGCCCACGGAAGTTATCTCATGCTCGCCATGTACTTCTGTTATGCAATGAACGTCTTGGTCGGTTTTGACCCGCTCCTCTCCATGCCCATCGCGGCCATACTTCTCTATATTCTTGGGGTGATTACTTACAAGGCCATCATCGCAAGAATTATGAACGCCTCGATGCTCCTTCAGATCTTCACCACCGTTGCTCTCCAATTCCTCATCAACTATATCATGTTCTTTATCGCCAAGCCGACCTTTCGGACCGTCAAGATCTCCTTTCTCGATGGCGTCATCAGGATCGGTGACCTCTTCCTGGATAAGCAGATGCTCGTGGCCAGTGTGATCTGTGTTTTGACCTTCGTCTTCCTCAATCTTTTCCTCCGCTATTCAAAAGTCGGAAAGGGGATCCGGGCGACGACAGACAATCCCAGGGCGGCCCTGGCTTTGGGTGTGGATATTGAAAAGATGTACGCCTATACATGGGGAATCAGTCTGGCTCTTGTTGCCGTGGCCGGCGCGGTACTTTGTCGGAACCTTTATACCTACCCTACCGTGGGTGATAAGTTTGGCCTTTTTGCCTTTGTGGCCGTAGCTCTGGGAGGATTTGGAAGTGTCTATGGCGCCCTCTTCGGGGGCTTGATGATTGGTGTGGTCGAAACGATTGTGGGAGTGTATGCGATCCCTTGGATGAAGTTGCCCGCGGTGTTCGCTGTATTTATATTGATCCTGGTCGTAAAACCACAAGGACTCTTGGGATGGAAGTGATCGAGAAAGCAGGATCAATGGGAAGAAAGGGAGGGGTCCAAACAAAATGGGTACTTTCGGTAGCCTTGTTGGTCCTCCTAGCCTGCCTTCCTTGGTTCATCAAAGGGGCCTATTACCGGCATATCCTGATCTTTACCTTAATGTATGTTGTTCTCGCTCAGGCCTGGAACCTGATCGGGGGTTATGCCGGTCAGATTGCTCTGGGCAATGCCGTCTTCTTTTCCATCGGTGCCTACACCTCTACTCTCTTTTTGGTAAAGGCAAACATGACCCCCTGGTTGGGGATGTTGATCGGAGGCGTCTTTTCCGCTGTGGTGAGTCTGGCCCTGGGTTATGTGGTGCTCAGGCTTCAGGGGCATTACTTCGCTATGGCCACGATCGCTTTCAACGAGATCGTGAGGATCTGCTTTGCCAACTGGCGATTCGTGGGTGGTGCCCAGGGGATTTCACTACCCCTTCATATTGGTTCCTTTTACTATATGGAATGGTCGAACAAGACGCCTTACTACTACATCATGCTCTTCATGGCGGTCTTTATCACCGTTTTCATTTACGTCCTGGACCGATCCCGCTTCGGTTTTTATGCCAAGGCGGTTAAGCAGGATGAGATCGCGGCGAAGAACAGAGGCATCTCCTCCTTCAAACTGAAGCAATTGGCCTTTGCCCTCAATGCTTTCTTTACAGCGATGGTAGGAACCTTTTATGCACAATACATTCTTTACATCTCACCGGATTCGGTTTTGCTCACGTCAAACTCGATCTTAATCGCTGTCATTGCCATCGTTGGGGGTTTCGGGACAGTATCCGGCCCGATCCTGGGTGCCATCTTTGTCTTTCCGTTAACCGAGTTTTTACGAGCCTATTTGGGCGGTCAGGCCATGGGGCTAAACTACATCTTGTTTGGTGCGGCAGCCATTTTCGTTGTTCTGGTTGAACCCAATGGATTTGTCGCTTTAATTCGTCGGATCAGGCGAAGCTTTATCGGGGTCAAGGAACAGGAAAGGAGTATGGAAGTTGGAGGCGTTGAAGGTTGAAGGCCTGACAAAACAGTTTGGGGGACTGGTGGCCCTGAACAAAGTCACCCTCCAGGTGGAGAAGGGTGAACTCGTGGGCCTGATCGGGCCCAATGGGTCTGGTAAGACGACGTTCTTCAATTGTGTCTCGGGATTCTACACACCCGATGAAGGCCACGTTTACCTGAGGGGCAAGAAGATCACAGGCCACCCGATGGAGAAGATCTGTGAGAGCGGGCTCTATCGATCCTTTCAAATACCGCGCGCTTTCCGTGAACTCTCCGTTTTGCAGAACGTCCTCCTTTCTCAACCCCATCGAACCGAGAATCTCATCGATATTCTTTTCAGAAGGACGTCGGATGTGTTGGTGAACCGCGGGAAAGAATATATTGACTTTGTCGGGCTTACCCATTTGATCGAAGAGCCTGCGGGGAATCTTTCGGGTGGACAACAGAAACTGCTCGAGCTCGCCTCCGCCTTGATGAAGGATCCAGACATCATCCTTTTAGACGAACCCATGGGAGGGGTCAATCCCACCTTAATCAATAAGATTACAGATTTGATCCTGGAGCTGAATCGATCAGGAAGGACATTCCTGGTGATCGAACACAATATGGAAGTGATTATGGGGATTGCCCAGAGGCTCTACGTTCTTGACCATGGGGTCCTCATCGCCGAGGGTGGCCCCGAAGAGATTCGAAACAACGATGAGGTCTTGGAGGCCTATTTTGGCAAGTAATTATAGTGAACGCCTAAAATAAGTTGACATCCCACAAACTGTCATTGCGAGCGAAGCGAAGCAATCTCGGGGGATTGCTTCGTCGCTGTCACTCCCCGCAATGACTACTTTTCAATGACGTTCACTATAGAGTGAGCACAGATGAATGACGTTGTTCTGGAAGTCCAGGATGCGCATGTTGCCTATGCCAAGTACGCCTATTTGGTTCTGAAAGGGGTTTCCTTTAAGATTACCCAGGGGCAGATTGTCTCCTTAATCGGTCCAAATGGAGCGGGCAAATCGACTGCTCTTCGAGCAATCTTCGGGCTGTTAAAGCCCAAGAGTGGAAAGGTGATCTTTAAGGGAGAGGACATCACCGGGAAAAGTCCGCCCGAGATTCTCAGGAAAGGGATTGCTTTTGTCTTTCAGGAGAGCAGCATCTTCCCCAGCATGACGGTCTATGAAAATCTCGAGATGGGAACCTATATCAAGGACGACCCAGAAAACTTCAAAAAGAATCTCGATCGTGTCTATTCGCTCTTTGAAGGCCTCAAGGAGAAGGAGAGAGTGAGGGCCGGGACGCTCAGCGGTGGTCAGAGGCGGATGCTCGAGGTGGGCCGGGCCATGATTCTCAATCCAGAAATGCTTCTCCTCGATGAACCGAGCGCGGGATTGTCTCCGAAGATCAGGGACCTCGTATTCGAGAAGATTATCGAGATCAACCAAAAAAACAAGATCACCATCCTTATGGTCGAGCAGAATGCCAAGCAGGCCCTCGAGATCTCGGATTATGCGTATCTCCTGGTAGATGGCAAGAATCGGACCGAAGGGACTGCCGAGGAGATCTTGAGTAATACGGATATTCGTAAGCTCTATCTCGGGGGTTAAAAGTTGATGGGGCATTGCCTTTGAATTGAATAAATTCATGGCGGGAAGAGTAGGTGAGTGATTAAGGTAACTGAAATTTGTTTGGTGTTTCATGGCATGGGTCGGCAAAGTTTGCTGATCCGGGGAAGAAAGGAGGTTTAGCATGAGAAAGAGGATGATTATATTGGCAAGTGTTGGATTGATGTTCGTGGCTGTCGGAATGATGGTCCTTGGGCCCATCTCGAAAAGTGAGGGTGCTCCTCAAAAGATCCGGTTGGGTCTCGTCTACCCGATCACAGGCCCCCTTGCGGCCACAGGGAAAATCTATGTGGATGCCTTCAAGCTCTATGCCGACTTGATCAATAACAGTTATGATATCGATTCTCCAGGAGACATCATCCGGTCCAAAGGACTGCCGAGACTGGGTGGAGCACAAATCGAACTGGTCATTGCCGATAGTGAGGGGAAACCCGATGTTGGCCGGTCCGAGGCAGAACGTCTCATTACCCTCGAGAGGGTGGATGTGCTTATGGGTGCCTATCAAAGTGCGGTGACGGAGACATCGAGCCAGGTAGCCGAGCAGTATGGCATCGTTTACCTGAATCCAGCATCCTCCTCTCCGAAGCTCACGAACCGCGGCTTCAAATGGTTCTTCAGGACCGGTCCGGATGAATGGTCTTACGTAGGCTCGATGGTGCAGTTTCTCAAGGATTTAAAGAACAGAAATCCAGATTATAAGATCAAGAGAATCGCGGTGGTCGCTGAGGATACCCTTTGGGGCCAGGATACCGCCATGGTGGTGAAGAAGAAGGCTCCTGAACTTGGATTCGAAGTGGTCCTCGAAGTCACTTATCCCCATGAAGCGACCGATGTCGAAGCAGAGGTGTTGAAAGTAAAACGGGCAAATCCGGAAGTGATCGTCATGGCCTCCTATGATCCAGATGCCATCCTCTTCCAGAAAACCTATAAGAAGTACGACGTGAACATTCCGATATTGGCCAATGGAACCGGTCATGACAAACCTGGGTTTGTGCAGAACCTTGGAGTAGACGCCAATTATGTGATGACAAGGCAGACCTGGGGAGGTGTCATCATCCAGAAAAACCTCATCGCAAAGAAAGTCAATGAGATGCTGATTTCACGTTACGGAGCCGGTTCAGGGATCAACGATATCGCCGCAAGAGTCTATATTGGATTTATCACGCTCATGGATGCCATCAACCGGGCAGGCTCCAAGGAGCCAGAAGCCATCCGGCAGGCCCTGCTCAAAACCGACATACCGGGCAAGTTGCTGGCCCTTCCATGGGAGGGTGTGAAGTTCGATCCCCAAACACACCAGAATATGTACACCAAAGTCCTTGTGACTCAGTACCAAGATAAAGCGCAGAAAGTGATCTGGCCCTGGGATATGGCTGAAACTAAGGTCGTTTGGAATCTGCCGCCATGGTCCAAGCGATAAACTGGCTCAGGGAAATTCTGCTCGGAGTCGCCCACAAATGCACATGATTTTATGGAGACTTTCGAGCAGAATCCTTGAGTGAAAGGACTATAAGAGAATTTTGGCCAACCATTGTGGAAGCAAACAGGGAGGCTGTTGCCTCCATCTTTTTTGGAGAAGATGAACTAACTGAGAAAAGTAGATCTTTTCTTGTCCCCTTCTCATGAGGGGAGACGAGGGGGGTTTTTGTCAATTTCGTGGAGGAACGATTATGGCAAGGGATATTCTATCAGAGAAGATCGCAAGGTTGGAACCTTCTGCGACCGAAGAGGTGGACAACACCGTTAAGCGAATGAAGCAGGCCGGTGTGACCGACATCGTTTCCCTGGGAGTTGGGGAGCCTTGCTTCGACACGCCGGACAATATCAAGAAGGCAGCGTGTGATGCCTTGTGGGCAGGCGACACCAAGTATCAACCGACGGCTGGCTCGTATGAACTGAGAGAAGAGATTTCGAAGAAGTTTAAGCGAGAGAATGGGATCACCGCTGGGGTCGATGAGATCGTCGTCACAGCCGGTGGGAAGTTTGGTATTTTCCTCGCCTTTATGGCAACGCTTCAGGAGGGTGATCTCGTCATGATCCTTGATCCTGCCTGGGTGACCTATGAACCTGCTGCACGAATTGCAGGAGCCGGCGTGGTCAGGGTGCCGGCGGACAAGGAACAAGGGTTTCAACCGGACATCAAGAAGATCCAAAAGGCCATGAACAAATCGGTCAAGATCATCGTGATCAATTCTCCCTGTAACCCCACAGGCGCGGTCTTCGACAAATCCACCATCCGCAAAATCACGGAGATCGCTAAGGACTACGGGGCCATGGTCCTTTCCGATGAAATCTATGAGTATCTCGTTTACGAGGGTGAACATTACAGCCCGGGATCCGAATACAATCATGTCATTACGGTGAATGGATTTGCCAAAAGCCATGCCATGACCGGATGGAGGCTGGGTTATGTCACGGCTCCCAAAGAAGTCCTGGAAGGAATGATTAAGATCTACCAGCACTCGACGAGCTGTGTGACCGCCTTTGCTCAAGCCGGAGCAGTTGAGGCCTTAAGGAGTGAAACCTCACGGAAGGCGGCAAAACAGATGGTGGAAGGATATAGAGAACGCCGGGCGGTCATGATGAAACTGATCGAACACACCGAGTTCTTCGAATGTAAAAGAGAACCGCAGGGAGCGTTCTACTGCTTCCCTTCCTATCGTGTCAAGAAACCCTCTTTAGAATTATCAAAAGCCCTCCTGGAAGAAGCTCATGTCGCGACTGTACCTGGTGGTGCCTTTGGTGAATGCGGTGAGGGGTATCTTCGCTTCTCCTATGCCACCTCGATCGAAGACATCCAGGAGGCCTTTAAGAGAATGGAGGCTTACTTAACGAGGAAATCGCGATGACCGTTGCTGATCTGGAAAAGATGAAAGGCGCTGAACGAATCGTCAAGATCTGCGCCAATGTGAAGCCTGATGAGAAGGTCCTTGTTGTGACCGATACCAAAACATTCCGAGTCGGGGAGCTCGTGGCCATGGCCGCCTTGCAGGTCTCGGAAAACACCGTCTTGGCCATGATGACACCGCGGAGCGGCCATGGTGCGGAGCCTCCTTCGCACATCGCTGCCGCCATGGCGGAGGCGGACGTGATCTTCATGCCTTTAAAATTCTCCATGACCCATGCCGCCGCCACCCAAGAGGCAAGGAGACGTGGAGCCCGCGTTCTGAGCATGGGCGACTATAACGAACGGATGCTAGAGGAGGGAGGCATTCACGCAGACTTCCTCAAGATTGCGAAAGTCGTAAGCCGAGTTACGGAACAATTCACCCGGGGAAAAATCGCGGAGGTGACTGCGGTTGGTGGAACAAAGCTGAAGATGGATATTACCGGTCGGAAGGGATCTTCAGAGCTCGGTTTTACCCACCAACGTGGGGGTTTTGCCGGTCCTCCGAACATTGAGGCCAATGTGGGCCCTCTCGAAGGGAGTACAGACGGGACCATCGTGGTGGATGGGAGCATTCCATGGCCTGGCCTCGGAGTGATCACCGACCCCATTCGAATCACAGTGTGCGAAGGGAAGATCACCGAGATTGATGGAGGGGAACAGGCCAAAATCCTCAACCGTGCCCTCAGCGATATGGATGATCCTTGGATCTACAATATCGCGGAACTCGGTATCGGACTCAATCCCCTGTCGACCATTACCGGGAGTATGATGGAAGATGAGGGGACCTATGGAACGTGCCACATCGGCATTGGTACAAACACGAGCTTTGGAGGGACCGTTAAGGCAAAAAGTCACATCGATCTCGTGATTCGGGAATCGACCATTGTGATCGATGGGAAACCCCTCCAGGAACGGGGAGAACTGACGAAAGAGATGAGAGGGGAAGAGGAGAGACTATGAGCGAGAAGAACAGGAGAGTATTAACAGGAACTCATTTCATGCTGGGCAACTATGCCGTGGTGGAGGGGGCCTTGGCAGCCGGTTGTGACTTCTATGCCGGATACCCTATCACGCCAGCCAACGAAATCTCTGAGCGTATGGCAGAAAGAATGCCTAAAGTCGGGGGAAAGTTTTTACAGGGTGAAGATGAGCTCTGTTCCATCTATTCAATAACCGGAGCTTCTCTTGCAGGTGCGAAGGCGATGACCGCCACGGCCAGCGCTGGTTACAACTACATGCAGGAAGGGATCGAATATGCCGTGGCGGGCGAGATTCCCTGTGTGATTGTGGACGTGCAGCGATGCCGGGGCGAAAACTTCGCCACCCAAGCCGACGTGATGCAGGCGCGCTGGGGCGCTGCAGGAGACCACGAGATGATCGTCCTAGCACCAGCCTCCGTCCAGGAACTCTTCGATCATACGGTTCGCGCCTTCAACCTGGCAGAGAAGTACCGGATGCCTGTCGTGGTCCTCTCTGAGACGACCATCGCGTTGATGCGTGAAAAGCTGGTGATTCCGGAACCGGGAGCCCTCGAGATCTTCAATCGGAAGAAGCCGGATCAGCCTCCCGGAAAATTCGTTCCCTTCAAGGCAGATCCGGATGGGGTCCCGCCCCTTCCCCGGTTCGGGGAAGGATACCGGATTCTTCACTCCATCAACCCTCATGATGAATGGGGGGGAATTCAATGGGATCCCGACGTCTTTGAGAATCTGTACGATCGGATTCTGGGAAAAGTTGCAAAACATCGGGACGACATCGTCCAGACAGAAGGGTACTTCCTGGACGACGCCAAAATTGTTCTGATTGCTTACGGGAGCGAGAGCCGTCCTGCTCTGGGTGCGGTAAGAGAGGCCCGGGCCAATGGGATTAAGGCAGGTCTCCTAAAGCTGGATACGGTCTGGCCCGTTCCGGACAAAGAGATCAAGGCGGTGGCGGAACAGGCAGACACGGTTCTGGCTGTGGAGATGAACGTGGGAAGATATGCCTATGAGATCGAACGGCTCTGCTGCGGCGCTTGCCGGGTCGTCCGGGTGACGAAGAACCGTGGCTTGGTTCATACAACGAAAGAAGTTTATAAGGCAATTGAGGAGGTCATCCGATGAAAGTATACCCTCTCCAAAAATATTTGCGACCGGGGATCTTACCCCATTTCTACTGTGCAGGATGTGGCGCAGGTCAGGTTCTCAACTATTTCGTCCGCGCGGCCGATGACCTCAAACTCGATTTCGACAAGCTCGTGGGAATCGGCGGCGTCGGCTGCACGGCGCGCATCCCTGTCTTTATGAATGTGGAGGCCCTGCACGGCATTCATGGCCGGACATTGCCCTGGGCGACGGGGATCAAACTCCATAACCCTGAGCTCAAGGTCGTGATCTTCGCCGGCGACGGAGATGCGGCTTCCATCGGGGGCAACCATTTTATCCACGCATGCCGTCGGAATCTGGATGTCACGATGATTGTGGTCAACAACCTTACCTTCGGGATGACGGGCGGGCAGGTCGCTCCGACCACACCGAAATGGATGGTCAGCACGACGACTCCTTACGGCAATACGGAGCAGCCTTTTGACCTTTGTAAGGTGGCGATCGCTGCGGGGGCCACCTTTGTGAGTCGATGGAATACCTCACGATCGACACAGGCCATCCGGGCCATCAAGAAGGCACTGCAGCACAAGGGGTTTTCTCTGGTTGAAATGGTCTGTCAGTGCCCGACCCAGTTCGGACGCTCTGCCATCGGGAGCGGAGACCCGCTCAAGTTGCTGGATTGGATTGAAGAGTGTTCCGTCACGATAGAGGACGCGAGACAACTTCCGGAGCAGGAGGTTAGGAAGAAGTTTGTCCTTGGAAATTTCGTTGAAAAACAGGAACCGGTCTTCGAAGGAAGTTCGGTCTATCGGAATATGGAGGATGCGTGATGCGTGAGAGGGGCATAACCTTGCAATTCTGTGGATTTGGAGGACAGGGTATCATCCTTTCGTCGGTGATCCTGGGTGCGGCGGCGGTCACGAAGGCAGGGCTGAACGCTTGCCAGACCCAGTCCTATGGTTCGGAGGCACGGGGGGGAGAATGTCAGGCCGAGGTCATCGTCTCCGCCAATCCGATCGATTCTCCTGTCGCGGACCAGGCCGATATTCTCATCGCCATGTCTCAATCGGCCTATAGCCGGTATATCGGTCGACTGAGATCCGGGGGGACGCTGATGTATGATCCTGAACTTGTGGACTGGGGCGAGGTGCGAAAAGACATCCAGGTCCTCTCAGTCCCCGCGACCCAGGTGGCTTCCGAAATCGGAGCGAAGCTTTCGGCCAACATGGTGATGCTCGGCTTCCTTCAACAGGCGACAGGCATGTTTAAACAAGAGGATCTGTACGCGGCGATCCGGGAGAACGTGAAGGAACGGTTCGTGGAGGTCAATCTGAAGGCCGCTGGGCGAGGGATTGACCTGGCCAAGCAACAAGGGTTGAGCGTGGAGGTCTAATCCATGAGGCTTTTAGAGTTTCAGGCGAAGAGGATTCTTACCGAATATGGGATTCCGGTGCCTCAGAGCGTCTTGATGATATCCCCCGAGGACCTCAGGAAGGTTTCGTTTCCCGCTGTTCTCAAGGCTCAGCTTCCCATAGGGGGACGGGGAAAGGCAGGGGCCATTCGAATCGCCCGAGGGGCGGAAGAAGGGGCCTCCATGATAAGAGATCTCTTCTCCGCCACAGTCAAGGGCTATCCGGTCGAGGCGATCCTCGCGGAGGAGTTGATCGATGTTCAAAAAGAACTTTACGTGGCCTACCTGATCGACAAGCAGGCGAACCTTCCCCTTCTCATGGCAAGCGTTAGGGGTGGTGTCGAGATTGAAGAAGTGTCGAAGAAAACCCCTGAACAGATCGTGAAGAGACATGTCGATCCCTTCCTGGGAATTCAGGACTTCCTGGTCCGACCTCTGGCCAAGGCGCTGAAGGTCGATGATTTTCAGAGTTTTCGAAAGCTCGTTGAGACAATGGTGAGAATCTTTCACGAGAAGGACGCTACGCTCGTTGAGATCAACCCGCTAGCGATGACCACGAAAGGACTCGTTGCCCTGGATGCGAAAATCCTTCTGGATGACAAAGCGGCCTACAGGCAGCAGGACCTTTTCAAAACGTTGCAAGCAGAACAGAAGCAACTCGACAAGAGAGTGAAGACCCGTCCAGAGCAGCTGGCTGAAAGGACAGGGATCACTTATGTTCCCTTGGACGGCGACGTCGGAATGATTGCGGACGGTGCGGGAACAGGGATGCTGACCCTCGATCTCATCCACCTGTATGGAGGCCGGGCTGCTAACTTCTGCGAGATGGGAGGCCTTTCGAATGCTGATACGATGGAAAAGTCCATCGACGTCATCTTGAGTAACCCTCGCGTGAAGGTGCTTCTGATCGGTTTGATCGGTGGGATGACCCGAATGGACGAAATGGCAGACGGCATCGTCCAATATGTCAAAAAGGCAGGTCAAACGCTACCCATCGTCGTGCGCATGTGCGGGACGAAAGCGGATATCGGGAAAGCACGGCTCAAAGAGGTTGGCATCGAAGCTTATGAGGACCTCTCGGCGGCCGTTCAGGATGCCGTCAGTCAGGGCAAGGAGCTGTGAGATGGCGATTCTGATCGACAGAGAGACACAAGTCTTGATCCAGGGAATAACAGGGAAGGTCGGATCTTTTCAAACCCAGATCATGAAGGAGTACGGGACAAAGATCGTTGCCGGGGTGACACCAGGAAAAGGAGGCACAGAGATCTTTGGCATTCCCGTCTATGACCTCGTGGAAGAGGCGGTCGCTGAACATCGCATCGATGCGGCCTTTAGTTTTGTCCCGGCGCGGTTTGCCAAAGAGGGTGCCATGGAGGTCATCAACAGTGGGGTTCCCTTTCTAGTCCTGACCGCAGAGGGCATTCCGGAGCAAGACGTCCTCGAGGTGGTCCATTTTGTCAAGATCAGGGGAGCCAAGGTTCTCGGACCGGATACGCCGGGCCTGATTTCTCCTGGGAAGTGCAAGCTCGGGGTGCACCCCCATGCCATGTTCAAAGAAGGTCCCGTGGGAGTCCTCTCCCGGAGCGGGTCTCTTTCTTATGAGGTTGGAAGGGTGCTCACGGCGAACGGGATAGGTCAATCAACGGTGGTGGGGATCGGGGGCGGACCCATTTGGGGGTTGTCACAACAGACCGTGTTGAAGATGTTTCAGGACGATCCCGAGACGAAGGCCGTGGTGCTCCTGGGAGAGGTCGGCGGCAGGATGGAACACGAGGCCGCGGAATTTATTGGTAAGTCTATGACGAAATCCGTCATTGTACTCATTGTGGGCCAGATGGCCCCGAAGGGATCTCAGATGGGTCACGCCGGCGCCATCATCGAAGGGGATGAGGGAACGGCGGAGAGTAAGATCGCCGCCCTGGAGAAGGCAGGTGCGTTGGTCGCTCGCAGCTCCTTGGAGATCCCCATGATTATCAAAAAGATCGGAGTGTGAGGAAAGATGGCTGTCTACATTGAGGAAAGACTCTGTAAAGGTTGTGGTTTGTGCGTTCACTTCTGCAAAAAGGGTGTTTTGAAGATCTCCGACAAGCGGAATGTGAAGGGCTACAACGTGGTGGAAGTCTTCGCGCCAGAAAAATGCAAACCCTGCAAATTGTGTGAGATGAACTGCCCGGACTTCGCCGTTTACGTAGAGGCAGAAGAGGGTTAGACACCATTCAGAAGACAAACGTCAAAAGATAGGAAGGTAATAACATCGATCTTCCATTATAGTTCAAAGTGTAGTAAGGTATGTGTGCAAGAGGGTTCTTGTTCTTTTTTTCGTTCAAATAATCTAAGAGAAGGAGGGGAAAGTCATGACTAGGCCGAATGAATTTATTCCAAAAAGTTTTTACAAGTGGATGGGGTTTTTCCTGATATTAGCCGTTCCTATGATGGCCACCATGTATTGTGGATTATCGGATGGGGCGGCCCAGGAGGCGGGTAGGACGGTGAAGATAGGGTGCATATGGCCATTAACTGGAGACCTTGCTGCGTATGGTGCTGCAAACAAAAGGGCATTAGAGTTAGCCGTTGACATCATAAATGGTTCTTATCCGGATCTCAACCTGCCCTTTGCTGCGGCGAAAGGATTGCCCAATTTAGGAGGAGCACAGATAAAACTGGTTTGGGGAGATAGCAGAGGAACGCCAGAGGAAGGTCGCTCTGCAGCAGAGTATCTGATTACGAAAGAGAATGTCGTAGCGCTGTTGGGATGCTATCAAAGTGCTGTAACGGAGACGGCAAGCCTGGCGGCAGAGTCTAAAGGAATTCCATTTGTTAATCCTGATTCATCCGCCCCTAAATTGACCGAGAGAGGATTCAAATACTTTTGGAGATGCACTCCTAAGGCCACGGATTGGACAAAAAATGCCGTGGAATTCTATACCGATGTCAATAAAAAATTTGGTGCGAATATTAAAACCTATGGAATATTTAACGAAGACACCCTTTGGGGAACGGAGAGCGGGGACTGGCTGAAGCACTATGCAACCCAGTTTGGATTTAACGTCATTGAGAGAGTTCAGTACCCCCATGCGACGCCTGACCTCTCAGCAGAAGTCCTTAAAATGAAAAAGGCCAATCCCGACGTGGTCCATATCGCAGGTTATATTTCGGATAGCATCCTGTTCGTGAAGACCATGAAAGAGTACAGATGGCTTCCGAAGATGGTGATGTCAGCAGAGATGATCCAGATGCCCGATTTCTTGAACGCCCTGAAAGAGGATGGCAACTATTTCACACTAACGATCCTTTTCCCCAAGGATCTTTTGGCGACGAAGGACTTGACCGTCAAACTCAATAAAATGATGACGGACAGATATGGAAAGACCTTCGACGACCCCTCTGCCCGAGCATTTACGGGGCTTTTCGTTCTCTCCGACGCAATCAACCGGGCTGGATCTACCGACCCGAATAAGATCAATGATGCGTTGGCAAAGACGAACATACCGGGTGGAAAATTGATTCTCCCGTGGGAGGCAATCCAATTTGACGAAAAGCATCAATTAAAAGCCGGGGGGTATGTGATTCAGCAGATCCAGGATGGGAAGTATTATACGGTTTGGCCCTGGAAGATGGCAACGAAACCTCTGATCTGGCCCATGCCGCCTTGGGATAAGAGATAGGTCAAGAAATCTCTGTGGGGCGGACATTTCGTCTGCCCCCACGACCCTCCATTCTCTAGAACATCTTGGAACTAATTCAGTTTTGTGCCGATACCTGTTTCCCTCCCAGATAGGCCTGGATAACTCTTGGGTTGTTAAGAATTTCCAGGCCGCTTCCTTCCAAGATCGTTTTCCCGGTCTCCAAAACGTAGGCCCTATCACTGTGGCGGAGAGCCTGTCTGGCATTTTGTTCAACGATCATAATGGTAATACCTTTTCCGTTAATTTCCTTTATTTTCTCAAAGATCAATTTCTGTATTTTGGGTGCTAATCCAATAGTAGGTTCATCAAGAAGTAATAGCTCTGGATGCAAAAGCAGACCTCTAGCCATCTCTACCATCTGCCTCTGACCCCCGCTGAGGTTCTTCGCCATTTCATATCTTTTTTCCCTGAGGACGGGAAACATCTCGGACAGGTCTTCAATGTCTCTTAGAATCTGGTCTCTATCGTTTCTGAGGTAAGCCCCCATCTCCAAATTCTCCATGACGGTCATATTCGGGAAGACGCTGTCTCTTTGAAAGACATAGGATATCCCCTTTTTAATTATCTGGTAAGGCTCTAATCCCCCAATCCGTTCCCCCTTGAATAGTATTTCACCCTGTAAAGGCTTGAGAAACCCGAAAATTGTCCTGAAAACGGTGGATTTCCCTGCCCCGTTGGGGCCGATCATACAGACTACTTCTCCCTTATCTACCCCCAAGCTTACCCCTTTTAGGATTTCAAACTTTCCGTAAGATGCGTGAATGTGTCTAACTTCAAGTAGCAAAATCAGTCACCTCCAAGGTAGGATTCGAGAACCTCAGGGCAGTTCCTGACCTTTTCAGGATCGCCCTCTACAAGTATCTTTCCCGTTGCGAGTGCATAGATTCTCATCGAGATATTCATGATCACATCCATATTATGCTCAATGATAAAGAAAGTCATCCTGAACCTCCTGTTTGCTTCCTGAATTCTGTTCACAATCTTGTTAATTAGGGTCGGATTGACTCCTGCGGTGGGTTCATCCAGGAGGATCAATTTCGGATTTTGCATGAGAGAGGAGGCTAGCTCCAACAATTTCTGCTGTCCATAAGATAGCTCGCCTCCTGGCTGATCGGACAATTCTAATATGCCAACGAAATCCAGAAGCTCTTTTGCCTTTTCTGCTTCATGGGCGCTATTCCCTTCGTAAAGGGACTTAATTTTACTCTCATTCTTATGGGAAATCGAGACGAGCATGTTTTCTATCACGGTAAGGCTCGGAAATACTCTTGTTATTTGGAAGGTTCTCGAAACACCTTCTTGTATGATTGTATGAGGAGATTTGCCTGTGAGGTCAATCCCGCCTAGGAAAAATATCTTTCCGCTGTTTGGCCTGAGAAGGCCAGTAACACAATTGAAAAGCGTGGTTTTTCCAGAGCCATTTGGTCCGATCAGGCCAACAATTTCTCCCCTATTTACATAGAGGGAGACTTCATCGAGGGCCGTCAAGCCGCCAAATCTCTTCGTAAGGGCTCTGACTTCAAGAGAACGGTCAGACATATTTGGGGCGCCTCTGGAGTAAATCATAGATCCCTTTCGGTTGATAAAGGATGATCATTAGGATAAAGAGCCCATAAATAATGTAGTCCCATCCTTGTCCCCCTCCACCTAATTTTACCCTTGTAAATTCTCCTAAAGGGACAAGGATAGCGGCGCCCAAGACCGGGCCAAGCACATTCCCCAGGCCTCCAAACAATACGATTAAGATGCTTTTGGTTGAAATCATAATATCCATCGTGCTTCTCGGATCGATGTAAAGGACGTATTGTGCATAGAGTGTTCCCACAAGGGCACAAATCACCGCGCTGAGCATGAAAGCAAGGAGCTTGTAATACCTCGTATCGATTCCTTTCTGTTCTGCTCCCTCCTCGTCCTGTTTGATTGACCGAAAATACATCCCGGATTTGTGCCGATCGATTAGATAAAGAAGCAGAGTAGAAAAAACGGCTACAGCAAAAAAGATATAGTAGTATGGCATTTTGGATCGCCACATCAAAAAGTAAAACGAGGGCATCTTGAGGGGGAGCGACAATCCGTAGGCTGCCCCAACCCCCCTCCAATTTAGAAAAACGATTTTCATCATTTCAGCAAAGGCTATCGTCGCAACAGCAAAATAATGCCCTTTCAGGTGGAAGAGCTGAAATCCCAGAAGATAAGCTACCAACGCTGCAACGATCATTCCAGCCAGCGATCCAACCCAGGGCGTCAGATCGAGGCGGAGTAAGAGCATGGTTGAAGTATAGGCTCCCAAGGCAAAGAAGATATGGTTTGCAAAGCTTAGCTGTCCAGCATAACCACCGATAAGATTCCATGCCTGTCCCAGGGAGAGATAGACAAAAGTCATGATGAATACATGTAGGAGATAAGGTTCATTCTTTAGGAAAAGGGGCAGTATCAATAGCATCACGAGGGCCAGTGACAATGCTATCTTCTGAATGGGTGTTTTGGAGAAATCCAATACTCCTTGCATCCTTTATTCTCCTATTAGTATTTGCCGAAGAATCCCATAGGCTTCACCATCAGAACAAGAATGAACGCAATGAAGACGAAAACATCTTTTAGGGCAGGAGAAGCAAAGGCACCTCCAAGTTGTTGAATAATTCCTATCAGCATCCCTCCAAAAACAGCACCATGAACGCTCCCAAATCCTCCCAAGGCAACACTTGCGAAAGCAATGAGGACGAAGGTAGCTCCCATCAAGGGAAAGACGTAATAGAATGTACTTAGCATGATCCCCGCCACGGCAACACAAGCTATTCCTAAGCCCCATGTGAGGAGGAAAATGTTGTTCACATTCACGCCAAGAGATGTGGCGACCTCCCTGTCCTGTGCAGTGGCGCGGATAGCCTTTCCCTTTTTGGTATATTTCAGGAAAGAGAAGAGCAGAGAAATGGTAACGATCGCGACGAGCAAGGTGACGATCTTTGCAGTAGGGATTGAAATGGGGCCGAGTTGAAAAGAGCCCTCCAGAAGTGGATTCCGAATAACTCGATAATCCGGCTTGAAGACGATAAAGAAGCCATAGCGTAAGATGAGAGAAAGGGCAAAGGTAGCGGTGATCGTAAAGAGTGTTGGAGCCCCCATGACTCTTTTCATGACGAACTTTTGGGTTGCGAATCCAATAAAAAAGAATAAAACAACGATGAAAGGCATGGAAATAAGAGGATCGAATCCGAGGTATGCCCAGAAGAGATAGGAAAAAAAGGCAGCCACCATAAGGAAGTCGCCATGGGCAAAATTGACAATTTCCATGACACCCCAAATGAGGCTTAACCCTATGGCAATGAGCGCATAGACACCCCCCATCATGATTCCATTTACGATCGCCTGAGCTAGATATGACAGATCCATACGTCCCCTGTTGTCAACCTTGGAAAAGGCAACCCGTCTTTGGCTGAATTTACATATTGGATCCCGCCCTAGATGTTTTTTGGATGATCATGGATGATCAGGTTTTGGAAGGTAAAAATCTCTACGATTTTCTTATCTCACAGGAGAACAAAGATCCGAACTTTTTCCCCATATCTTCTGTGTCTAAGCCTAGCAGTTGAATCGCCATCCATAGACTCGCTTGGTTGCTGGTAATCACCTTCTTTCGAAGATCTCTTTCGAGAGGAGAAATAATTTCAAAGGTTCTAAGATCAGTGCAACTGATGAAGAGTGTATCCACTTCCTCTGAGTTAACTCTTTTTGCCATCGCATAGGCTTGATAAGGGGAAAGACGCCCAATATCTGTTGGGCGAATGATTCCCAGCCCTTCTATCTGAAACACCCTGAAACCCTCTGCTTCCAAGAATTTCTTCTCTGCCTCGTTTGTCATCTGGGAATAGGGTGACGCGATAGCTATATTCTTTGAACCGAGTGAACGGAGGCCTTCCAGCACGGCTTTCGATGTCGTAAAGGAGGTAATATTGGAGATCTTGTAGATTCTATCTGTTAATTCTTCTTCGAACTTTGGTCCTTTTAGAAAACTCCCACTTGTGCATCCATAGACGATGATATCCACACCGCAGCAGGCAAGCTCTTCAGCTGCCCTTTCTGCATGATCAGACATTTTTATTAAGGTTTCCCAGGTTGCATCCCTCACTGGTCCCAATCTTGTGGTATGTACCGAAACACCTTCTTGGACAGCCATTAAAAACTCATTTTCCATTACTGTATTATTTGAAGGGAGTATCAAACCTATTCTGGCTCGCCATCCAAACATTGGATCACCTCCTTAAAATCGCTCATATACTTAGTATAGTTTTGTTCAAATGTCAACTCAAATTTCTGATATCCTTTAATCCGTTCAAGCGGACCAACCAGTGAGTTCTGTGCAGCCGTCTCAAACGCTTTATTCGTTCCCTTCAACACCAAACGGGCCCAAAATCGATCAGCTTGGCAGCCACATTCTACCAGAGGCTCGACACTCTGGCAACAGCCTTTGGGGAACCGGATTAGCATCCTCTGAATGTATCTTCGAACTAATGGGAGGGCTTCCTCCTTCCTGAAGGCCTCAATAAAACGATTAACTCGGATAGGTTTCCTACATTTTCTAAATGATCAACCGACTCAATAATACTTTCTATGCCTTTGGTATCCAGTCTCTTCTGAGCAAGCCTTCTAAACTTGTTTTTCACTTCTTCTTCTGACATTTTGGGACGATCTTCCTCAGAGCCTCTGTACTGCTTTCCATCTTTGGTCGTGATCTCCACCTTGACGCCCCATTTCTGAGGAAAGGCCTTATCCACCTCCGGATCTACCACAATATCAATTCTCTCAGCTAACTCCTTGACCTTAGGATCCTGATACCTCTTTAAAAAGGCATCGATAAATCCGTCCGCTTCTAGGAGAACGATAGCGATGGTAACCGAATAATGCATCTGAGCGTGAAGGAGGGTTTCGAGTTCTTTGGAATCATATTTCTTTGAGATCGTATCTGCGCCGATCCAGACCTTCTCAATATCTTCTGCTTTGAGGTGATGATCCTTTTGAAGCTGCAAGACCAATCGGATGGCTCCATGGAAATCTGCACAGGTGGCATAGGGCTTAATCATAATATTGATCAGGTCAAACTGTTTTCCAATGTCTTCAATATAATGATGATCGGCTTGATCGGCATAGGCTTTGAAAAAGCCATCGCCTCCTTCAAAGACAGAGATGGGTCCTGTTAACCCCTTTTCAGCCCATAAAGCAGCGAGAACACCGTTCATGGCTGCCTTCCCTGCATGAATCCGTTTGCTCATATCTCCGCTGTGGATCCATTCGTTCAATCCCGCGGCCTGAGTTCCCGCCAAGCCAATGCAGTTAACCATCTGGTCATCATTTAGCTTCATCAACTTGCCAGCAGCCGCAGCAGCTCCAAAAGTCCCAATCGTGGCGGTAGGGTGAAATCCACGATAGCGGTGAGACGGAAAGACAGCTTTGCCGATGCTCACAGCAACCTCAAATCCAGCAGCAATGGAAACCAAAAGATCCTTACCCGATCTTTTTTGTCTCTCTGCAATGCTAAGGGCAGCGGAAATCGTTGGGGGACCGGGATGGACATGGGACCAGTGGGCATTATCGAATTCAAGCCCGTGGGCAAAGGTGCCATTTGCGAGGGCGGCATAGAGCCTGGACGTTTTCTTCTGATAACCGATGATTGTACATTCTTCTTTCCCTCCCAGCTCCCTGATTTGATCCACAACAATTTTGGACCAGGGCATGTCACCAGCATAGAGGCATATTCCCAGGCTGTCGAGGAGGTTCATTTTTACCCAGTGAATCACATCAGCTGGCAGATCTTGGTAAGTAAGACGGTTGATGAACTGGGATAACGTTTGCGATAGATATTTGGACATCTTAAATTACTCCTTTCAATTTTGTTTTTCACGCCAGTCAATCGTCTCGAATAGCTGTTGATAGGAAAAGATCCTCAGAAAAGACTTTACCTGATAATACACAAGGACTGCATGAGCAGTCCGAAAGGAGAATAAGTTAGGTCTCTTTCAGTGACAAAATTATCGTTAATAATTCATTTATGAATTCAACATCTTTTTAAACCGAATCACCCAAATTTGTCAAGGCAATTCTACAATTACGAACTCGAAGTCATTACACTTTTCACCATCATGTCCAACCTTTGACAACGAATATATGTCCGGATCATCGAATAGCTTGTTTCTAATTCTGAACCTGTGTATGTGGCCACAGTCGTTCATTAGGGAGAGTGATTGCATGCGTATCGTTGAAGTCAAAGCCTTCCGGGTTAATTTACCTCTTGCCGCTGACGCTGCTCCTGATCGGATCAAGAGGCATAACTTACACTAGTCCTTTTTATTCCTGCTATGGAGAAGTAGGTATTCCTTAAACCCCTTTTGTCACGTGAGATCGGAGTTGTTTCCTGAACAAGAGCAGATTCATAGGAGAAGAATCTGTTGAGTTTTTTGTTTTTTGTCGATATATTTCTCTTAGCAGAGGGAAAACGCTATGGGACATCTTACAGGGAAAGAAGAGATCTTAAGGCAATTACGAAAGAGGCTTCACCAGAATCCGATCGGGCTTCCAGAGCATACTTCTATTTATGAAATATTGTCGATCCTGTTTACAGAGAAGGAAGCCGAAGTAGGCGCTAAATTCCCTTTTGGGGCGGTAACCATTGAAGAACTCCAGAATGTGATGGGGATGAATAAAGATGAGCTGGAGGAAATCTTAAAAGGAATGATAAAAAAAGGATTGGTCATTACCACAAAAAAAGATGGTCAGACCCGTTATCTCCTTTCAATGGGTATGACTGGATTTTTTGAATTCACGTTTATGCGAACCAGTGAGTCCCTTCCTTTAAAACGATTGGCAGAACTGATGCATACCTATAAAAATACTCCGGAATTTATCCAAGAATTTTTCTCACCAGGGACCACCCGAGGCAGGGCTTTTGTCTATAGGGATGTCCTTCCGCAGGTTAAAAGTGAAGTCCTTCGGTTTCAAGAGGCTTCGGAATATATCAAGATGGCGGGGCGAGGGAGTTTAGCCAAGTGCTATTGCCGGCACGAGGCATGGCATCTTGGCAAAAATTGTTCTGCACCCATCGATGATATCTGCATGAGCCTGGGTAGTGCTTCCGATTTTTTGGTTGAGCAGGGATTTGCGAGAAGGGCTTCTGTTGAGGAGCTCTTGGATACGTTGAAAAAGGCAGAAGATTTAGGATTGGTTCATATAGGGGATAATGTCCAGGAGCAAACGACCTTTATCTGCAACTGTTGTGGGTGCTGTTGCGGTTTTTTGGAGGGGATCAACCGTCACCATTTGAAACAGGCTGTGACGACCACAAATTACCTTGCAAGACTTAATCACGAAGAATGCAATGGATGCGAAGTGTGTGTAGATCATTGTCAGATCAAGGCCATTCGAATGGAAGGGGATTATCGTGTGGTGGATGAAGAGCTCTGCCTCGGATGTGGTGTCTGTGTCCACTTCTGTCCCAGTGATGCGATGAAGATGGAAGAAAGGGAGAAAAAAGTCATCCCCCCGAAGACTTACAAAGAGTTAATGATCCGTCTGATGAAAGAAAAAGGAAGGCTCTAAAACAGCTTAAATGTCAAATGCCAAAGTTCAAATGACAAATGGAATCCAAATTCCAAATGACAACAGTTAATTCCTAAAATTTGATATTTGACATTCATCCGCCTACGCAGGAGACCACGGCCTTGGCCGTGGAGGAATGCGTAACTCCGGATAGGAGCCCTTTCAGCGACGGATTTGCCATGCTTCGGCGGATTTCGCTCACCGGCGGATGACCCACCGAAGCCTTGGCGTAGGTGGGTATGGTTTTTTGGGACCACGGGCTTGCCCGTGGGGCTCCATTTGATGTTGGGATTTTGACATTTGAACTTTTGACTGATTTATCGAAATTTCTCTTCAAAGAGAGGTGTCTTCTTCGTTACCCTTCCTAATGCCTCCGGCGGGACGAACTCGGCCTTCGACCGAACCCGATAAAATTGAAGCATCCGCTCTTCAATCTCTTTTGCCAAATCAGGCAATTGACTGAACTCAACACCTGGGCCGTGCTCCACTTTTATCTTTAATGGAGGAGAGATATTAGGAGGAGGTTCGGTTTCCATCTTCGGAACTGCTCGTTTCTCCTTAATTATTTAAAATACGTCATAACAAATATTCTTTAATTGCGATCTCTCTCATTTTAAACTTCTGTATTTTACCTAAAGGTGTCATTGGGAATTCATTGACAAACTTTATGTACTTAGGCATATGGGAGGCAGGCAGGTTTCCTTGACAATATTGAAGTATCTCTTGCTCAATGGCAGTAACCCCTTCTTCTAATTTTATCCATGCGGCAACTTCCTCCCCCAGTGCTCTATCAGGAACTCCAAAAACTTGTGCATTTGAAATCTTAGGATGACTAAATAGAACCTCTTCAATCTCTATAGGATAAATTGTCTCTTCTCCCTTCCGGATGACCTCCGTTAATCTCCCGGCTATTCTGATATAGCCCTTCTCATCAATCGTAGCCAGATCACCGGTATGGAGCCAACCCTCTCGGTCGAGGGCTTTTTCTGTTGCCGCGGGCATTTTATAATACCCTTTCATGTTAAATCCTCGTGCACAGAGTTCTCCAGCCGTACCTATGGGAACTTCCCCACCTGTTCCAGGGTCAATTACCTTCACCTCCACATTGGGAAGAGGTCGGCCGACTGTTGAGACCTTCAATTCCAACAGGTCATCCGGATGAGTCTGCGTGATCAATGAGGAAGCTTCGGTCTGCCCATAAACAAAGACAATTTCTCTTGCTCCCATATCCTCAACGACCTTTTTCATTACTTCCATGGGGCACTGAGCCCCTCCTATCATTCCAGTTCGAAGCGATTTAATATCGAAATTTCTGTATTGCGGATCTTCTACTAAAGCAATGAAAGCATTGGGAGATCCATAAACTGCTGTGCATCTTTCCTTTTCAATTACCTCAAGAATCTTGCATGGATCGAAAGTATCGGAAGGGATAACAAGGGTTGCACCTTTGATAACCGCTGCCAAGGCGATGCAAACACAACCGAACATACTGAATAGAGGAATAGAGAGACATAGCCTGTCTTTTTCAGTCAATCTCTGATTCTCTGCGCTGGCCAAGGTAGTGTTAATAATTCCGAAGTGAGTCGACATCACCCCTTTGGGAATTCCTGTTGTTCCTGAAGTATAAAGGATGGTGACAACATCATCGTTACGACACGAGTGCTGTCGTTCAGCAAGGACGCTATCAGGAAGGTTTTCTGCCATTTCCAAGATTTCTTTCCACTTGAGCATTCCTGGATAAGTTTTATCCGATATCAGAATGAGATTCTTGAGCTCTGGTAGGTCGCGACAATTCAATTGGAACGGGATCGAATCGTCGACTTCTGGACACAGTCGATAGATCATCTCAATATATTCAGATCCCTTCAAACCCTCTGCCATGACGAGGGTTGAAGACCCTGATTGTCTTAGGAGGTATTCGAGTTGATGAACTTGATAGTTGGTATCGACGCTTATCAAAACAGCTCCAATTTTTGCAGTTGCAAATTCGGTGATGATCCACTCGGAACAGTTGGGTGCCCAGAGGGCTAGATGTTCACCCTGTTTCAGACCGAGTTTCAGAAACCCTTTGGCCATCTGGTTAACCACTTTTTGGAATTCTTTATAGGAATATCTTACACCTCTATGGGTATCGACCAAGAATTCATTTGAAGGATATTTTGAAGCTACCTCGTCCAAAAGATCACCTACAGTCCCTCCATACAATTGCATCATAGAGATCTCCTTCAATTATGGTTCAATGGGATTGCTCTGATATACGCATGTATTAACTAGTCAATCAATTTCTTCCTCATCAATGAGTTTTATCAGATCTATGCACTTGCGCTTCAAGTCATAAAGAGTTTGCTTTTTTATTTCAGATTTACTTATTTTGTTAATTGGTTTAGAGATCCTCGAGCTTTTACCGCTTTCCAATAAATTATTTTTAAGAAGACCTCCTTCTAATATAGTGATGAAATGATCGGCAATTTGATCCGGGGTATAGCCAGCTTGCCCTGGTTTGTACCATTTATAAATCCAGTTGCACATCCCCAGTATAGCGTAAGACTGCAGTTTAACATCCACTTTCTTGAAAACCCCCTTTGAAATACCTTCTTTGATGATTTCTTCAAGAATACGATTATATCTTCTTTTTTCTTTAGTAATTTTCTGGTAATCCTTTTCTGGGAGTTGGTTTTCCTCACTAAAGAAGACAGAGAACATTGGGAGGCTTTCAATAATTATATTCTTAATATGGTTACGAATAAAAAGCCTCAATTTTTCAAAAGGGGGAGAACCCAAAGCGGATACCCCACTTGTTCCCGCCATAAATATATTTTTAATAGTATGAGTATAAATAATGGACAGAAGCTCATCTTTACTTGATACATAATGGTAAAGAGCAGCCTTGGTTATTTTTAACTCTCTAGAAACGTCATCGAGAGTGGTTGATCTATAACCCTTTTTTTGAAAAAGAAATGCGGCCGTATCAACGATCTTTTGTTTCCGTATACTCTTATCTAATCCTTTGAAATCCAAAAGGTTGTTCATTCTCACCTCCTAATCATGGTATTTTTACTATTAAGAGATTTATAAAAAAACACTTATAAAACAAAAACTTGACAAGAGATAAATATTTTGGTATAAAATTTATTAACTAGTTAATAAATTTTACTAACTATTTAGTAAAACAATACAGTGCGAATGTCAATCTAAAAATAATCAATTCTACAGAGAAACCAGAAAGGAGGGGAAAAATGTGTTCGGTAGATGAACTTGAAGGGTTAGAAAAAGGTGCTGAAGCGAACTGGGACAATTACTTGAAAGCTTATTATGGAAAACCTACCAGTGGCAAGACATGGTCTGGATTCGACCTTAAAGAAATTTACGGCCCGAGGGATAGGGAGGGGAAGGATTATGAGAAAGGGATTGGAGAAGCTGGGCAGTACCCATTCACTCGGGGAATCCACTCCGATATGTTCCGCGGTCGGTACTGGACTAGACGTGAGGTTATTGGCATGGGCTCTCCTGCCGATACCAACGATCGTGTGAAGGTTCTTGTAGAGCACGGGGGCACAGGATTGAATACAATTGCCGATATCACTTACGAGATGGGTCTCGATACAGATCATCCATGGGCTGTGAATGAGGTGGGATTGACAGGTGTAAATATTACTCATATCCATGATATGGAGACCCTAACCGAAGGAGTTCCATTGGACAAGGTGAGCTGGTCGCTCATCACTGCCTCCCCATCAGCCGCTGCAACCATGGCTCAATATGTAGCGGTAGGCCAGAATCGCGGATATGATATTAGTAAATTGCGGGGTTCGGTTCAAAACGACCCTATCCATTTCCGCTATTGTGGTTTTCGACCAGCCTGTCCATTGGATCTCTCTATCCGACTTGGCTGCGATGTAATGGAGTATTGCACTAGGGATATGCCCAAATGGTATTACACGACAGTGAACATGTATGATCTTAGGGAGCAGGGGATCACCGCGCCGCAGGAGGTAGCCTTCGGTTTCGGAATCGCCATGATTTATGTTGATGAGCTGATCCGGAGGGGTCTTTCGATAGATGAGTTCGGACCACGGTTTACCTTCTATGTCTCCTGCCACGTCGATCTCTTTGAGGAGGTAGCGAAGATCCGTGCTGCCCGAAGGTTATGGGCCCGTTTCATGAAAGAAAAATACGGGGCAAAGAACCCTCAAGCGATGCAGTTTCGCTTCGCTGTCCACACAGCTGGCTGCTCTCTAATCCCTCAGCAACCTCTCAACAATATTGTTCGTATTTCCTATGAGGCTTTAGCAGCGGTCCTAGGTGGTGTTCAGTCTCTGCACTGCTGTTCCTATGATGAGGCCATTTGCCTACCAACAGAGAAAGGACATCTTCAGGCACTTCGGACCCAACAGATTCTTGCCTACGAGACTGGAGTATGTAATGTTGCGGACCCGCTTGGTGGTTCCTATTATGTGGAAGAACTGACAGATAAAGTGGAAGAAGAAGTCCTCAGGATCATGAAACAGGTTGAAGACGTCGGAGGGATGGAGGAAGCGATTCGTACCGAGTGGCTCGATCGGGAGTTTGAGAAAGAGGCTCTGATGCGCCAGAAGGAGATTGATGAAAGGGAGCGGCTGGTCGTTGGGGTTAATATCTTTACTACCGAGCCGGAGACCCAAACTCCTTTAGGAGTACAGCGTATCTCATCAGAATCTGCGAAAAAGCAGATTGATGAAACTCGAGAATTAAAGCGGACACGAAATATCAACAAGGTTAAGGACAGCATCAAGCGTCTAAGAGAAGATGGAGAGGAGGGACGAAACGTACTACCTGCCATGATAGAGGCTACTAAAGCTCTCACCACCACAGGGGAGATGCTAGGGACGGTGCGAATGGCGATGGGGTATTCATATGACCCCATGAACATCATCGAATCACCTTTTTAAAAGGGTCGCATGTTAAGTATAATAAGCTTTTAAACCAAAACATAATATCCTGTAAGCAAGGTTGGCAGGAACAATAAGGCAACAGACAAAAGAGGGAGACATGGCAGGTGAGAAGAAGATTAAAGTGGTAATTTCTAAGGTTGGACTCGATGGGCACGATAGGGGAGCCAAGGTAATTTCAACACTCCTTAAGGAAGCGGGGATGGAGGTCGTCTACCTTGGGACATACCAGATGCCAGAAGACATTATACGAGCAGCCATAGACGAGGATGCAGATGTGATCGGCGTAAGCTACCTATCGGGCGAGCACCTCGTCTTTACGCCAAAGATCATCGATGAGATGAAGAAACATGGTCTTGATGATGTACTCTTCATTGCAGGAGGTGTCATTCCTCCTGAGGATATCCCTTCCCTAAAAGAGATAGGAATTAACGAGATTTTTATGGCGGGCTCCATGACAAAACCCATAGTAGAATATATCCAATCCCATGTCAGAAAAAAATAGAAAATAGAAATCCAGACCACCATGTCTTTCTCTGAAGAGATTATCGAAGAGAGCATCCAGAAAATCTTCGCTGGAGATCGGCGAACAGCAAGTCGCCTGATCACGCGATTAGAGGATGGAGACGACTGGGGAAGGGAGGTCATGAAGCGCCTCTTTCCCCGGACAGGTCGTGCCATAACCCTCGGTTTGACTGGAGCTGGGGGTTCTGGAAAATCAAGCCTCCTCGATCACCTCATCCAACGTTTTCGGCAAATGGGTAAAAGTGTGGGAGTGATTGCGGTAGATCCCAGTAGTCCTTTCTCGGGGGGAGCTTTCTTAGGAGATCGAATCCGCATCCAGCATCATACTCGAGATGATGGGGTTTACATCCGGAGCATGGCCTCCCGGGGGTACTTAGGTGGCCTCTCTCGAGCAACGGCAGAGGTCATTCGTGTGATGGAGGCCATGGGATTTGGGGTGATTATAGTGGAGACCTTAGGTGCAGGCCAGGATGAAATTGATGTGGTTCGTTTAGTTCAGACCTGCCTCTTGGTCAATACCCCTTCCATGGGAGACGAGATTCAAGCCTTGAAGGCAGGGATCATGGAGATCGGAGATATTTTCGTACTCAACAAGTCAGACCTCGACGGTGCCACACAAGCTCTTCGGAGCATTGAGGCAGCTCTTTCGTTGAAGTCTTTTCAAAAAGGAGAGTGGCGGCCTAGGATTATCTCGACGGTGGCCACCAGTGGAGAAGGGATCGGCGATCTGGTGGAGGGGATTTTGGCACACCAAGACTATTTACATAACAGTGATGCCATGGAACGAGTTGCCTTCCAGCGAGTGGAACAAGAACTTGGCCTCATCTTCAGAGATGAGTTGGAGAGAGTCATCTTCAAGGGTCTCAAAGGGACTGGGAAGAAAAGGCGTTACATTCGGAATATTATCGATGGGAAGTCCGACCCTTATACGGTAATCGACGAGATCCTGGGGACTTTTCTCCGAAAGAGATGATCGATTTTATTTGGGAAAAAATTCTAGATGCAGTAAACAATAAGAGGTGGGGAAAGGGCCTTAATAAAAACCGAGATGGTATCCCATCCATTGGGGAGAGCGAACGGCGAAACATAAAGAATTACGTGGTGTTTTTCAAAAAAATTTTCCCATTGATAAATTAAAAAAACAAAAGGGGGTTCACATGAAGTTGGCCGAAGAGTTAAAAAGTAAACTCGTTATAAAAGCAGTCCGTAATGTCCAGAGAGGTTATACTTCTGAGGAGTTCTCTCGTGGGATGTTTCGTCCGGAGATAAGACTAGATCTTCAGCGCTCGCGATTAATGACAGAATCTTTTAAAGAAACTGACGGACAACCGATGGTTCTCCGACGAGCCAACGCCCTTGCCCATGTCCTGAATCATGTGGACATTTTTATCCAAGATTGGGAACGAATTGTCGGATATCAGACCTCGAGCCCGGAGGGACTCTATCATCCTATTGATATGAACTGGAGATCGGTAATAAGATTAGTGAATTCCGAGGCAGGTAAAACACTTTTGGATGAAAAAGGGAGAAAAGAGCTAGAAGAGCTTTGTGCCTACTGGAAGGGGAAATGCATGAGTGATCGGCATCAAGAGCTGTTTACAGGTGACCTTGGAAAGTATTGGAAGTACGAAGGCACTTTTCTCTGGTCTGCAGGATGGTCTGAGCTTGGAGTCCCCGATTATGAGGCCATGTTTAAAACTGGCCTAAATGGGAGAATCAAACTCGCTGAAGAGAGGCTTACCGAAATTGACAGGACGATTCCTCCTGATTACATAGATCAAAAGGAATTTCTTCAATCGGTGATCATTGTTTTGAAGGCTGTTATCAATTTTGCCAACCGTTATGCTGTGCTGGCAAAAGAAATGGCGAAGAAAGAAAAGGATCCCGAGCAGAAGGCGAGATTGGCGGAAATAGCTCGTAACTGTGAATGGGTTCCTGCTAACCCCCCACGGACATTGAAGGAAGCAGTGCAATTTTTCTTTTTCATTCATCTTGTCAGGTATCTCGAGTTTTCAACTTTAGGGATCGGTATCCGGTTCGACTATCTCCTTGGTCCCTATTATGAGAGAGATCTAAAAGAAGGAAGGATTACGAGAGATGAAACCATTGAAATCCTTCAGCTCCTCTGGGTGAAGTTCTTAGAACTCGGTCTCGTTTATTCACCGCTCATCACCTCTGCTTATGGTGGGGTTGCCTCACTTCAGGCCATTACGCTTGGCGGGACCGATCCAGAAGGTCGGGATATCACCAATAAGTTAACCTATCTCGTTCTGGAAGCGGCAAAGGAAATGAGGACGATTGAACCCAGCATTGCATTGCGACTCCACAACGGCACCCCCGATAAACTTCTGTCCGAAGCTGTAGATGTGATTAAGACTGGGATTGGTTATCCTTCTTTGTTCAATGATGAAGCCCTGATCCCACTCTTGGAGAAATGGGGTGTCCCGACAAAAGATGCGAAGGGTTACACCGTATCAGGGTGCGTCTACATGGAAATTCCGGGAAAGAATATTACCCGTCGCGTGGTGGCCTACTATGTCCTGCCCAAATGTCTCTGGTGGGCTTTACATCAGGGTGTGAATCCAAAGACGGGTGAGCAGTGGGGGGCAAGGACACCCGATCCGGTCAGCTTTCAATCTTGGGAAGATGTTTTGGAAGCCTATTTGGAACAGGTTAAATTTTTTACAAACAAAATTGCCCAACTGGAAAATACCTGTCGCAATCTCTATGTCAAGTACTGTCCCAAGCCTTTCTATTCAGCTATTGTAGAAGGTTGCATCGAAAAGGGTAAGGAATGTAAACAGTGGGTCTACCCTTCAATGGTTCATGATATGATCATTGTAATTGGTGCAACCAATGTGGCGGATTCGATGGCAGCTATTCGGAAGGTAGTTTATGAAGACAGATTGATTACACTCCCTCAATTGATCGAAATCATGAACAAGAATTGGGAAGGGCACGAAGATATCAGGCAGGCATGTCTCAATGCTCCCAAGTATGGTAATGATGATGATTATGCAGATCTGATCGCCCGCGAGGTCCATCATCTTACGGAGGCGGTGATGGAAACGGTAAAGGATAGATTTGGCTATTCTATGAGAGGTGATGGCAGCGCTGTATCCACTACCTATGGACTTTCCGGAGATACTCCAGCAACACCAGATGGTAGAAAAGATGGGGGGTATTTTGCAGATTCGACTTTAGCCCCTCAGCCAGGTATGGATAAAAAAGGACCTACGGCAGTACTCAATTCATGCGCGAAAATTGATACCCTTCAAACCTATAATCATCTCTTAAACCAGAAGTTTACTCCCAAATTCTTGGAGGGAGATATGAAGCCGATATTTATCAATTATATCAAAACCTGGAAAGAAATGAAGATCCCCCATATCCAATTTAACATTGTGGACAGGAAAACCCTCATGGATGCACAACAGAATCCTGAGAATTATAAAGACCTCATCGTGAGAGTGGCGGGCTATAGTGCTTATTTTGTGGACCTCACAAAGGGTATGCAGGACCACATTATTGCCAGAACGGAACAAGACTTTGGCTGTGAGCCCTACCTTTAATTCAAAAATGGTACCCTTTTCCAGCGAGGATGAAGGCTTAATCTTTAATATCCAGAGGTTTAGTATTCACGATGGCCCGGGAATTAGAACAACCATTTTCATGAAAGGATGCCCTCTTCGCTGTGAATGGTGTTCTAATCCTGAATCGCAAGATTTTTTCCCCAACCTGATGGTGAGGAGCATTCAATGCAAAGGATGCGGACAATGTGTATTGGCCTGTTCAAGAGGAGCCATTACAATCAATGAAAAAGGTCGGAAGATCGATTGGGGAAAATGCGATCAATGTTTACAATGCGTCAGTTCATGTATCTATCAATCCCTCAATGTCTGTGGCAAATCTATGAAACTCGGAGAAGTACTCACCGAGGTCCTTAAGGACAAGGCCTTTTATAAGAATTCGGGTGGGGGAATTACTGTATCAGGGGGAGAGCCTCTGTCTCAGGGAAAATTTGTAGCCAATTTACTGAAGTTGTGCAAAAAAGAGCGGCTCCATACCGTTTTAGATACAGCAGGGTATTCATCGTGGGAGATCATGAGTGAGGTCCTACCGTTTGTCGATTTAATGCTCTTTGATATTAAACACCTCGATCCCGGAGAGCACAAAAGTGTAACAGGTGTTGAGAACCACCTTATTATCGAAAATTTTATAAAAGCATCGAGACGCGTTAGCATTTGGTTACGTATTCCCCTCATCGCTGGTTTCAATGATTCCGAGGAACATATTGAGAGGATTGCGCATCTGGGGAAGACAAATCGAGTAGACAAAATCTCTCTGCTTCCGTATCACGAGGGAGGGAAAGCAAAGTGTGAACAGTTGGGTCGCCCTTATCAATTCTCTGGGGGGAAAGGTCCAAGTGAAGAACATATCATGAGGCTGAAGGAGGTGATCGAAGGAGAAGGGATAAGGGCATCTATCGGATGCTGATCAGTTCCTTGTTTCCTTTCATTTAATCAAGACCAGTGAATATAATGTTTTTTTATAAAACGATTTTAGTATAAAGACTTTTAGTAACTTCAATCCTATTTTTTGTAAAGTTTCCCTAAATTTCAAGAGATGAAGAAATGCCTTTGAATATCATTGTCTGCATCAAGCAGGTCCCCGACCCTGAACACTTTGATCAAATCACCATTGACCCAAAAACGGGATTGATCCATAGGATAGGAATTCCATCCATCACAAATCCCTTGGATCGACATGCCATAGAAGAAGCTTTACGAATAAAAGAAGCTTTTGGCGGGATAGTCACAGTCCTTACTATGGGACCTTCTCAGGCAAGAAAGAGTATAGAAGAAGCCCTCGCCATGGGTGCTGATAGAGGAGCAATCCTTTGTGATCAAGTCTTTGCCGGGGCGGATACGCTTCTAACAGCCTATGTTTTATCGAATGGCATTCGCGCTATTGGAAATTTTGATCTCATCCTTTGTGGAAGTGAAACGACAGATGGAGGGACGGGGCAGGTGCCTCCCCAGTTGGCCGAATTTTTAGATATTCCTCATGTGACCCATGCAAGAAAGATTGTTTTAATTGACACAAAAAGGGTGATTGTAGAACGGACTGTTGAAAATGGGTATCTCAAGATTGAGTTAAAACTCCCAGCCCTGATTGCTGTTTTGAAGAGTATCAATCAATATAGACTTCCAACGGTGATGGGAATTATGGAGGCCACGAAAAAGGAAATTATAGAGTTTGGAGGCTCTATCTGTCAGTCGAGCGGTATGGAAAAGGAATATATAGGTTCATTGGAATCTCCCACAAAAGTAATAGAGATCTTTGAGCCACTTCAAAGGCGAAGTGTTGAGATGATCGGAGGCCTACCCAAAGAGGCGACCCGAAAACTTATTAAAAGGCTCCGAGACCTCGAGGTATTGTCGAGGTAGAGTTATTGTCAATGAATGTAAGGAATTAGGTAATGGATAAGGTTATTGTAGTGGCTGAGCAGAGGGAGAGACAACTCACGGAAGTATCCCTCGAACTGCTCTCAAAGGCGACAGAACTCGCTCTTATTTTGAATGGGACAGCCTCTGCCATCCTAATTGGAAACCAGTGTAGAAACCTCGCAAATGAACTGATCGCCTATGGAGCCTCAAAAGTTTTTTGGGTCGATCATCCCCATTTAGAAATATACCAAAGCGATGTGTATGCAAAGATTACAGCAGGTATTCTTGCTGAAATGTCTCCTGAGATCGTCCTTATAGGCGGAACCTCTATAGGCATTGATCTGGCTTCGAGGGTTGCTGCTAAACTCAAGACGGGCCTGACAGCCCACTGTATTGACCTCTATATTGAAAAAATTGACGGGAAAGAACAACTCATCCATATCGTCCCCGGTTGGGGTGGCAAAATGATGGTAAAGATCATCTGCCCCGATCATCGGCCACAGATGGCTACGATTCGTCCCGGTATGATGGAGAAGGCAAAACCTGATCCTTCCCGAATAGGAAGCATCATCTCCATTCACCCAGATATTACAGAATATGATTTTAGAGCAAAAACCATCGAGATGGTCAAGGAGAAGAAAGAGGGGAAACCATTGGAAGATGCGGAGATCATTGTGTCTGGTGGGTTTGGTCTCTACTCAGCGGGCGGATTCGGTCTTATCAGACAATTAGCTACAGCCTTTCATGGCGAGGTGGCAGGAACTCGCCCAGCATGTGATCAGGGTTGGATTCCTGAAAATCGGATGATTGGCCAGAGCGGTAAGATGGTAAGGCCGAAACTCTTTGTGAGCATCGGGGCTTCCGGAACTGTACATTATACAACAGGATTTCTCAAATCGAGGGTGATCGTAGGGATCGATAAGAATCCAAGTGCTCCAATATTCCATGTTGCCGATTTTGGTATCATCGGAGATCTGAAAAAAATCATTCCCTGTTTAATTGAGGAGCTGAAACAGTAAAGAGATCTATCTTCCATAGGAGGGGAAAAGGAATGTTTGAATTTACGAAAGAGCAAGAGATGATAAGGAAAATGGTCCGTGAGTTTGCTGAGATCGAACTGGCTCCCAGAGCATTGGAGTTGGATGCAACAGGAGAGTTCCCGGTTGATCTCGTCAAAAAACTTGCGGATCAGGGACTGATAGGGATAATGACCGCTAAGGAATTAGGCGGGGCTGCTGCTGGTCGTCTGGCAGGAACAATAGTGATTGAGGAGTTGGCTCGTGTTTATCCTTCGATAGCATTTTTCCTGGAAGTCAGCCAAGCACCTATTTATGCCCTGGAATATTTTGGGACGGAAGATCAAAAAAAGAGATATCTCCCTCCGGTAATTAGAGGTGAAAAAATCATCTGTATTGCTGCAACAGAGGCAACTGGTGGTTCTGACTTAGCTACTATGGGAACCGAAGCGACTTCCTTCGATGGGGGATATGTCATTAATGGGAGGAAAGTTTATATTACCAATGGCGGTGTTGCGGACACTTGCATTTTACTGGCAAAAACCGGGGGAAAGGCAAGTGCTCTCTTGGTTGAAAAAAGCACATCTGGTTTTATTGTCGGACGAAGACAAGATCTGATGGGATTTAAATCAGTCAATGTGAGTGAGCTTGCTTTTAATAATTGTAGAGTCCCGAAGGAAAATCTCATCGGGAAAGAAGGAGGGGGGTTGGCAATAGCCATATCCAGCTTCGTCGTATCCAGACCTTCTATCGGTGCTATCGGTCTTGGCATTGCTCGAGGAGCCTTTGAGATTGCTTTGAAATATGCCAAAGAAAGGGTTCTTTATGGTAGGCCGATTGGTCGATTGCAGGCTATCCAGTTCATGTTAGTAGATATGGAGACCGAGATCGAGGCAGCCAAATGGTTGATCTACTATCCGGGAGCAGCCCTTGATCAAGGGACGAGTCTTCGGGACATCGGTAAATATTCGGCCCGCGCCAAGGCTGTAGGGGCTGAAGTGGCCCTCAGTGTGACACAAAAAGCCATGCAGATCCTTGGTGGTTATGGGGTAGCACCAGAATACCATTTAGTTAGGCTGTTGAACGATGCCATGGAACTCTTCCCAGCAACGGGTACTACGCAGATAATGAAAATCATTCAGGCAGGAGAAATCCTTAAATAGGAAGGATCTATAGATTTACTGCTCAATCGACTGTGGGAGGCCAAGGGAAGATAGTATAAAAAATATCAATCTATCCTTAGCTAAAGGCTAATGAAGTCAGAGTGATACGTGAAGTTTTCTATAAAAAATAGTATTAACATTACAATAAAGGTTATCAGGACTGAAAAAGTAGCTTGCCTAAAATTTGGTCTTTCTTTTATTTTTGTGTAATATGGTAAACAAACGGGTAAATAATTTTCTAAATTTACTTTAATTATTAATTTGTTTATTAGTGGGGGTATCCTTGCCTTAAAATGAAAGGTACCAAAAAGATTATGGATAAAAGTTTTACAAGTTCTTTCTTGGAAATGGGTATTTCAAATGATATGATCCGTATCCTCAAATATAATTATGCTGGTATTATCATTACCTTAAGAGATAGTACTATTGCTTTTGTAAATGATGCCTATTCGAGAATTCTTGGGGTTCCCCCTGAAAAACTTTTAGGCCGAAAGTTATCGCAATTAGAACCCAATTCAGTCATTTTGAGAGTCATGGAAAATGGCCAAGAGGCAATCCATGTTTTGGACCATGTTGACTCTTTGAATGAAATGATTTTTGGCTCTGTCTTTCTTCTTCCATCCGCTGAGACCTTTGTGGGGGCGATTTCTGTTTTTACTAAGTTCAATGAGAAGATGCATGGTCAAAATAACCATATCAACCATAGATATATTGAATCTTATCTAAATACAAGGCTTTCTTTGGATACACATCTCCCTCCACCTTTCTCTAAGGTGATCGGTCAGGATAGAAAATTTCGATTGGCTTTGTTTAAGGCTTCCAAGGCGAGCAATGCTGATTTTCCTGTTTTGATCATTGGTGAGAGCGGAACTGGGAAGGAATTGATCGTTCGAGCCATTCATGAATGTAGTCGTCGTCGAGAACATCCATTCATCGCTCTCAACTGTGCGAGTTTAACCACGACACTGGTAGAATCTGAGCTATTTGGCTATGAGCGAGGTGCATTTACTGATGCAAAACGAGAAGGGAAGAGGGGATTGTTTGAACTCGCCAATAAAGGAACTCTATTTTTCGACGAAGTCAGTGATTTCGACCTTGGAATCCAGGCAAAAATTTTACGTGTTTTGGAAGAAAAGGAGTTCAGGAGGGTGGGGGGAGAGAAGAATATCCCGACGGATGCACGGATTATCAGCGCCACCAATAAGGATTTAGAACGGATGGTTTTAGAAGGAAAATTTAGAGAAGACCTTTACTATCGAATTAATACGATGACCATCCAAATTCCTCCATTGCGAGAGAGAGAACGGGATGTAAAATTATTGGCTAATCACTTTCTCTCTATATTTTCAATACAATATAAGAAGGAAATAGAGTTACATGACGACTTTATAGAAATTCTCTATTCTCACAATTGGCCAGGCAATGTTAGGGAGCTTCGGAATGTAATTGATTTTGCCGCAAACATGGTAGATACAAAATGGGTGACACCAAAAGATTTACCCTCTTATCTCTTTTTTTCTAACACAAAATCTTCCCTATCCAGTAAGGTAAAATTTTCGACCGAAGAATCGGCAAGAGGTCAAGAACGATCTATCTATAAAGATATCATGAATCAATTTGAGAGGGATCTTATTGAAGTTGCTTTGAGGAAAAGCCGTAACCGAACTGAGGCGATCAAGATGTTAGGTCTGAGTCGTAGGGCATTTTATTTAAAACTGAAAAGGCATAGTTTTGTCTAAAAATCAGGTTGGCAGAAGTATGAGCGTAAATAGATGGTTTAGATTCAGTACATTAATACCTTATATACATAATTAATTCACTGCTATATTAAGGCCTTTTCAGAATTTTCAAAAAAAGAATACACTTCTTATCCTGGAACAGATTTTGCGTTCAATATACAATCAAATTTCAAAAATATTCCGCCCTATCCACAAATAACAAAACTTGCGTAGATGAAAATATATTGGACTTTCTGCTTCGGGAGGTTGATGAAGAGGAGGGTGTGATGAAAAAGTTATTGAGAATAACATTGGGGGATCTTTTGGATGAGGTCGCCTCCAAATTTCCTGAGAATGAAGCCCTTGTAGATATCCCAAAAGGGAAGAGGTATTCTTATGAAGAATTTCTTAAGGTGGTTAACCAGATGGCCAAGGGATTGCTAAGACTCGGTGTGAAACAGGGTGAGCGATTAGCCCTCTGGGCACCCAATCTCTCTGAATGGATCATCACAGAATTTGCAATAGGGAAGATCGGAGCCGTTTTGATCAGCGTGGATACAAATTACCAACTCCAGCAGCTTGAATACCTCCTCAGACAATCGGATTCCAGATCGCTCATTATGACGGAGGGATTGAAGGGATCCGAATATATTGAGATGATCCGTCAACTCTGTCCGGAGGTCAATCATTCCATACCCGGCCAATTTAATTGTGATACCCTACCAGAACTCAAGAATCTCATCCTGATATCGAATCGAGCCTATCCAGGGATGCTCAACTGGGGGAAGATCCCCGATATGGGAAAGGACGTTCCCGATAGTATGTTGGCCGAAAGGCAGTCCTCATGTCATGATGATGATGTGGTCACTATTATTTATACCTCAGGAACGACAGGAACTCCCAAAGGAGTGATGTCAACGCACTTTGGGATCATCAATAACTCTGTGGCCACCGCAGAGAATCAGAAATTGACCGAAAAGGACAGGCTCTGTCTCTCTGTCCCTTTGTTCCTTATGTTTGGCTGCATTACCATCACCTTGACGGGGGTGAGCAAAGGGGCAACCCTTGTGATTCCTTCTAAGACCTTCGACACACGGAGTATTCTTGAGGCGATCGAAAAGGAGCGATGTACAGCGGTGTATGGATCTCCTAATACTTTCATTGGCCTGATGGAAGATCTCCAATATCAAACCTTCGATATCAAATCTCTTCGAACAGGGTTTATGGGAGGAGCCCTATGTCCCGGGGAAGTTATGAAAAAGGTTATGGAAGATATGGGAGTAAGAGAGATTGTCATTGGTTATGGGCAGACCGAAGCCTCCGGTTTGATTACGGAGACTCATCCGGACGATCCATTGGAATTGCGGTTTTCTACGCTTGGTAGACCCCTCCCTAATGTTGAGGTGAAGATTGTTGATACGAAAACAGGGGAAGAGGTTCCAACTGGAGTCATTGGTGAAATCTGTTCGAGGGGGTTCAATATGAAGGGGTATTACAAGATGCCTGCTGCCACAGCTAATACGATCGATTCTGAAGGTTGGCTTCATACCGGGGATCTTGGAACCATGGACAACGAAGGTTATGTGAGGACGACTGGAAGATTAAAAGAGGTGATTAACAGGGGAGGAAGGATGATCTATCCTACTGAGATTGAAGAAATACTCTTCAGCCACCCAAAAATTTTGAACGCCCAAGTATTTGGGGTTCCGAATAAGAAGATAGGTGAGGAGGTAGCTGCTTGGATTAAGTTGGAGGAAGAGGCTACTGCTACTGAGGATGACATTATTCAATATTGCAAAAGGAGACTGCCTGATTCCCACATCCCCCGATATGTGAAATTTGTCAAGGAATTTCCAATGACCCCTTCGGGCAAGGTTCAGAAGTTCAAGATGAGAGAGGTAGCAACTGAAGAATATCATCTAAAATAGAGAGGGTATTAAAGAAACCTGGAGTTCCGGGTGGAATCGGAGATTATATCCATAAAGCTTCTTCTGTATTCTCACTGAGAAGACACCAGGTCTCAGTTGGAGGGCATTTTATTTGAAACTGAAAGGGCATCGCTTTGTCTAAAATCAGGTTGGCAGAAGTATGATTGTATATAAATGGTTCAAGTTTTAAAGAGTGTTACTTTTTGTATACATATTTAATTCATGCCTCATTCCTTTTTTTCCAGCATTTTCCTTAAGTTAATAAACTTTAAAGCTTTCCTTATTTTGGAATAAATTTTGCAGCTTCTTATATTTGTTAATTTTTTGGGGTCGGAGATTGCCCAAGATCCAAAGAATTGTTTAAAGGAATTTGCTCTCTTGTTAAACTTTAGTCATTTAAATGAGAGATTGGAGGTGATACAAAAAAAGTAAGAGTCAGGGAAAGTGATTCATTTTAAGGATTTAAATCTTAATGAGGAGGTGGGAGTTATGGAAAAGAAACTGGGAAAAGTGTTTTTAGGAATATTAATTCTAACCTTAACTTTCTGTTTATTAAACCCAATGAGCACCTGGGCTCAGAAAGAAGTTATTTTGGGGAACATAGCGGATTTAACTGGATCAACATCGTCAGTGGGTGTTCCGACGGGAAATGCCCGACAAAATTATTACGAATACGTTAATGAGAAAGGTGGGATCTGGGGATATAAAATCAATTCGGTTTTATTAGATGGAGGCGAGTCCATTACAACAGAAACTGCTCAATTTAATAGGTTGGTCACTAAGGAAAATGCAGTGGCTATCATTGGTTGGAGTACCGGGGGTACGAGAGCTCTTCTGCCAATAGTAACGAGGACAGGGATTACATTTATGGGCCATACTTGTTCTTTGGATGTCGTTCAACCGAAAGAGTATCCCTATACCTTTATTTTCAGTCCAACTTATGAAGATCAGTTCAAAATTGTAATGGATTATGTAAAAAAACAGGGAGCAAAGGATATCGTCATTGTCAGGGAAGATTTGGATGCCTGGAAACTTACAGTAGCTAATATCATGAACGAAAAATATGCTGAAAAGATTGGATTAAATTTAAAAGACGTCATTGTGGTTACTCCAAATGCTCCTGATGTTACTCCTCAAATGCTTCGAGCTCAAGCATTGAAACCCGACTTCATCCTTTGTCCGAGTGTACCGAATACACTCATTCCGACCTTAAGAGATGGAATGAAAGTGGGAATCGAAGCAAAGAAAATTATTGGGGCTTCACTTTGGGGCACGCACCCGGTTATTGCCCAAAAGCTGGGAAAAGATATAGAAGGATATGTTGCCATCTCGACCATCCCACTTTTTGGGATGGATAACGGTATCATGAGGGAGATAAATGAATATGCCAAAAAACACCCAGAAAATGTAAAAAAGTTCGAAGGTCAAACCTTTTATATTCACGGCTGGATGCAAGCTAAGATATTTACGAAAGCGGTCGAAGCTGTGATTAAGAAGAACGGTGGGAAAATGCCCTCGGATCTAGCCACTTCTAGAAAACAATTCAGGGATGAGTATGAGAATCTCCAGGGTCGTCTCATGGCAGAAGACTTGCCTCCCGTTGATAATCGCGATCATAAGGGTTGGCATTCAGCCATTTTGGCAACACCCAAAGAAGGGAAATTCGTGCCCATCACCGAATGGATGACCGTGAAGTAGTTTCTATGTAAGAAGGTTGGGTCATTAATACCAATTGCTTATTTTTTGTGCACACCCATAAAAGCTCCCCGCCCGAAAGGGCGGGGAGCTTCAAGAGCTGACTAGACGGACCCTCAATTTTTAAAGAGTTACTTCCTATTGAGGAGGGCTGATTTAAAATGCTTGAATTGAATAACGTTGAAATTCGTTATCAACGCTATATCTTAGCAGTTAAGGGTATATCCGTTTCTGTCCCTGATAAGGGGTTTGTCACTTTTTTAGGCCCGAACGGATCAGGGAAAAGCACTATTCTAAAGGGAATCGCTGGATTGCTCTTTATAGAAAGAGGGGAAGTAACAGCAGGCACAATAAAATATCATGGACAACGAATTGACACTCTGAGGCCGGAGAAAATTACCAAAATGGGAATTGTACTGGTGCCCGAGGGGAGAAGGATTTTTACTGAATTAACCACTGAAGAAAATCTCCTTGCGGGTTCATATGTCAGAGGAAAAGATCCTACTTTCGAGGGGGATCTTGAAACCATTTATGGATACTTCCCTATTTTAAAAGAAAGACGGGATCAGATAGCTGGATACCTTTCTGGTGGTGAGCTACAGATGTTGGCAATAGGAAGGGCATTAATGGCAAAACCTAAATTCCTCATTTGTGACGAACCTTCTCTCGGGTTGGCCCCTCTCCTGGTTGCTAAAATTTTAGAAATCCTTAAACATCTGCACAAAGATAGGGGAATTACTATCTTACTGGTGGAACAATTTGCTGAAAACGCTTTAGCGTTATCTAATTATGTCTATATCATAGAAAAGGGACAAATAGTATTAGAAGGTAAACCAGATGAGATAAAAGACCAAAAAAATGTCAAAGAATTTTATCTCGGAATCATAGGATCGGAAAAGAAGGAGATGAAGGATATTAAATTCTACCGGCGAAAAAAGAGATGGTTTTCAGAATGATCTTAGGTACCTTCTTGGGAGTTAGCATTCATTTTTTTTAACCCCGAGCCTAACGATTAGCGATATAAGGCTTATTTATGGAAAAAAATACACCCATTATCGTGATTGATAAAGTCAGTCGATCTTTCGGTGGCATACAGGCTGTAAATAATGTAAGTCTTTCCGTCATGCCTCAGGAATTATTTTCATTGATAGGACCCAATGGTGCGGGGAAGACAACCCTATTAAATTGTATCAGCGCCTTCTTACACCCTAATGCCGGGAAAATTATTTTTAAGGATGAAGAGATAACCCGTTTAAAATCACATGAAATCATAACCCGAGGAATTAGCAGAACATTCCAGCATGCTGAACTCTTCCGGCACATGTCTGTATTGGATAACATTAAAACAGGACGGCATATCTTGATGCGGACTGGTATGCTTCAGGCACTGATCTACAAGGGATTCGCTTCTAAGGAAGAAACAAGCCATAGGGGCATGATTGAAGAAGAGATTGTCGATCTTTTGGATTTAGAACCTTATCGGAAAGAAATGGTTGGCTCCTTACCGTGGGGAATCCAAAAACGTGTGGATTTAGCTCGAGCTCTGGCATCCCAACCAGACGTGCTTCTTTTAGATGAGCCAACTGGGGGCATGAGTTTGGAAGAAAGAGAGGATATGGTGCGTTATATTCTTACCGTGAGAGAGTTTCGTCATATCACCATTATTATGATCGAACATGATATGAGGACAGTTTTCGACATATCCGATCGAATCGGTGTATTAAATTTTGGGAATTTGATTGCAGCGGGTAACCCTGAAACGGTTTTAAAAGACCCCGAATTTAACCGAAGCTTTTTTGGAAAGGAACATCCATTATTCTAAATGACAAAATTTAATTAAAGTGGAGTTGGGAATGGAAAACGATCCCATTTTAGAAGAGGTAGAAGACAGAGTTGCTTATGTAACACTAAATCGGGCCCATGCGTTAAACGCCATGAGCTATGAGATGATGCAACGACTCGAAGAGACCATTTTGAAATTATCCAACGAAAAAAATCTCTCAGCCATCGTCATTAAGGCGGCAGGGAGGGCATTCTGTACTGGGGCAGATCTCAAATTTTTATTATCCATTATAGATAAAATAGAAGAAATAGAAAAATATATTGGTCAAATTGGTAAAGCCCTCAACAGCATAGAAAACTGTCCTATCCCTGTGGTAGCCGTGGTGCAAGACTATGCTTTGGCAGGAGGTTTCGAACTCCTTCAAGCCTGTGACATCATCATCGCTGCAGAAACAGCTCGCTTGGGGGATCAACATTCAAATTATTGGATGATACCCGGAGCAGGGGGGACTCAGCGGTTAGGATTTCTTATAGGGCTATATAAAGCAAAAGAATTACTTTTTACAGGGCGCTGGCTTACAGGGAAAGAAGCTGAACAATTGGGTTTCGTCTATAGGGCCGTACCCATTCAAAATTTGGAATCTTGTTTGGAAGAATTATTAAAGAATCTTTTAGAAAAGTCTCCTATTACACTAAGTAAGATGAAAGAATTGATTCATTATAATTTTAAACCAATGATCAGAAAAGGTTTAGAATTTGAAAATTCTGTTTTTTTAAAATACATCCAATCTCCCACTGCTTTAGAAGGGTTGAAGGCATTTGTAGAGAGAAAAAAGCCCCAATATAAAATGATCTAAGTGCAGGGATATCTTTCTCATTTCTAGAGGGGTCATATCTAGGATCCTTGATGATGGTCCAAGAGAAAAGAAGAAACTTTGAGTGCTTAAACGCTTGCCAAGTCGGTAAGAGGAAGAAATCTTAACTTCATTAGGAAATGGAACCACAAGTTACCATTGTTGAAATTGGTCCAAGAGAAGGTCTGCAGAGCCATACAAAATTTATTAAAACGGAAGATAAAGTGGCTCTCATTAATAGACTATTCGATGCTGGTTTCCGCAAAATAGAAGTGACCTCCTTCGTCCATCCTAAAGCGATCCCCCAAACAAAAGATGCTGTTGAGGTATTGCGAGGGATAAATAAAAGATCAGATCATATATATCAGGTACTCGTACCTAACGAGACAGGATGCCGAAATGCAGTGGCATGCAATGTTGATGAAATTGTAGTGTGGATCTTTTTGACAGACGAGCTAAACTATATAACACAGAATAGAAGTAGAGCAGAGATTTTAAAAGAAATACGCGCAATTATTGAAATTGCTGAGGCTAATACCATTAAAGTGAGTGCTTATATCGGGGGAGCATTTGGATATCCGGGAATGGATTCTCATCTCTATCGAGATGTGAAAGGGTTGGCGGCAAAATTAATTCAATTGGGTTGTTATGAGGTTTGTCTTAATGATGAGTTTTGTATCGCTAATCCAAACATGATTAAGAAGCATTTGAGAATTTATTTAAACGAGATGGAATGTTCTGCCTTGGCGGTTCATTTCCATGATAACAGAGGATTAGGGTTGATGAATGCTCTCGCTGCCTATCAGGAGGGGATTCGAACCTTTAAGTCCGTTATTGGTGGGATCGGGGTACACAGGAATTTGCAGAAAATATATAGAAAAAGTGCCATTCATGAGAGGCAATCTACGAATATACCCACAGAGCTGTTGGTCTACTTTTTTGAAGAGATGGGGATTCGCACTGGGATAGATATCAACAAATTGATTGGATGTCGCTTCTTCGCTGAAGAACTGCTTGGAATGAAATTTAATATTAATATTTTCAAAAATTTTATCTCAAAGGAATACTCAGATTTATTGATAAAGCGATATGAAAAAGCGATATTCAATAAGCCTAAGATATAGATCAAAGTCTATTTTGTTCATTTATAACATAAAAGAACTTACATCTATAGAGAGGAGGAAAGAAATTGGGACAGGAAGTTGCTATCGTCGGAATCGGACGTATTCCTTGTGAGGCAAAAATTGGGAGTAAGTCTTTGAATGAGATCATCTTTCAAGTTTCCCGTGCTGCCCTTGATGATGCGGGTATAGAAAGAGAAGCAGTGGATAATGTGGTTTTAGCAGCCTCTGACCAGCTTGATGGTCGGGCTATTTGCAGCATGGTATTGGCCTGCCCGGCGGGAGCCTATTTAAAAGATGAAATAAAGGTATGCCAAGACGGTTCAACAGCCGTGGCTATGGCCTATATGAGACTGGCATCAAACGTTTATGACGTTTCATTGGTGGTCAGTTGGACGAAGTGCTCCGAGACTCCGGTTCTTCAAGTAACCAATTTGAGTTGTGAGCCATTCTTTAATCGACCGATTGGACTCAACTATATTAGCACTGCCGCCTTGCAAGCCGGGGTGTATACTAACTCCTTTGGAGTCACACCAGAAGATGCTGCTAAGGTGATTATTAAAAATCGTGCAAATGGTGCCAAAAATCCTCTATCCCATTTAAAACAACCGGTTACCGCAGATGAAATAAAGAATTCTCCTCTGGTCGCTTGGCCTTTGCGACGGATTGATTTACCACCCGAATCTGACAGTGCATGTGCTCTGGTTTTAGTTTCTTCAAATCATGTGAGGAAAATTGGCCGATCACCTGTCTGGATTTCTGGAATTGGTTGGGCCACGGATACTTATTACTTGGGAAGCAGGAATCTTAATCATATTGAATCTTTACAAGGGGCGGCCAAAATGGCTTACCGAATGGCTGGAATAAATGATCCTCGGAAAGAAATTGACTTGATTGAGATTCAAGAAATCACTGCCTATCACGAATTAATGAATTATGAAGCCCTTGGCTTATGCAATGCTGGGGAGGGCAAGTGTTTAATAGAACAGGGAGTAACATTAAGGGATGGCGATTTACCTGTTAACCTTTCTGGAGGGGCTTTATGTTCCAACCCGGTCTTTTGCGGTGGTCTGATTGCGGTGGCAGAGGCGGCCATGCAAATACGAGGTGAAGCAGGCAATCAGGCAAAACGTAAAATAAGAACTGCTTTGGCCCATGGAACTTATGGGTTTTGTGGGCAGGGCAATACAGTCATTATTCTGAAAAGTCAATAATTGGGGAGGAATCAAAATGCTAAGGAATGTGACGATTATTGGAGTCGGCCAGAGTGATTTCAAGTATTATCGACCCAATTCAACTTTAGCCGAACTTGCCCAGGAGTCAGCCCTTCTGGCTGTTGAAGATGCAAAAATATCATTGAAGGATATAGAGGCCGTCGTGGTCGCAGTGGCCCCTACCGCTCTATTTGGAATTGACGCTGTGGAAAGGTGGTTTGTTGGAGCCTTGGGTGGCAGGAATAAACCATTTTTAAGGATCAATACCGGCGGGGCAACTGGAGGGTCGGCGTTTCAAGCTGGGTACTTCCATGTGGCATCGGGACTCTTTGATTTAGTAATGGTTGTAGGAGCAGAAAAAATTGGTGAAAGTCCAGATACCCAATTCGTCTTAAATCAGATCTGGGAACCTGCTTGGGAGCGTGACTTTGCCCTTAATGCGATCAATATGTGCGCTTTTCAGGCAGTGAGGCATATGCATCGGTATCAAACAACCATGGAAGATTTCGCCCGGGTTTCTGTCCGTTGCCATGCGAATGCCCTCTTAAATCCTCATGCCCACATCAGGAAGGCTGTGACCCTTGAAGAGGTATTATCGAGCAGGGTAATATGCTGGCCCATTACATTATTAGGAGCCTGCCCTCGTTCTTCAGGTGGTTGTGCTGTCATCCTGGCCAGTGAAAGGAAGGCCAAAGAGCTCTCTACTCGACCCGCTTGGGTGACAGGGGTCCAGGAGTGCACCAATACTGTCTTCATGGGTGACAAAATGGAAATGTCTTTTAATGATCATGCAGATTTTGACGATCTTGCCATTGCCACGAAAAAGGCTTACACCATGGCGGGCATTGATCATCCCCTGAAACAAATCGATGTGGCAGAGATTTATGGTCCTTTTAGCAATATGGAAATTGCTGCAGTGGAAGCCCTTGGATTCTGCCCCAAAGGACAAGGAGCCCAAATGGAGAAAGACGGTGCCTTTCAGAGGGACGGTGAGTTACCGGTTAATCCCTCCGGGGGTGTTTTATGCACGAATCCCATTAGTGTGACTGCACTTGTTCGAGTCGCTGAAGCAGCATTACAGGTGATGCAAAAAGCTGAGGCCAGGCAAGTAAAAAATGTGAAACGGGCTGTCGCCACAGGTATGGGCGGATCTCTGCAGATTCACACATGCACCATATTATCAGATGAACCCAGATAAAAATTTTCCTTTAGGAGGACAGGATGGAAAAGACAGAATTGATTGAAATCCCAGGTGAGTGGAATATTCATTACAATTACGCCGCTGGTGAAATCACAAGCAAATTTCTTGCTACCCTTCGTAATGAAAGAAAAATTCTTGCTACCCAATGTGATAAGTGTGGGTTAGTCATGCTGCCACCCCGGTCCTATTGCGAGCGATGTTTTGTCCCAGTCTCCAATTTTGTTGAAGTAGGCAATGAAGGGACATTAACCTGTTTTTCTGTGATTTACGAACCCTTTCCTGGATTACCGAAACCTCCTTATGTTATTGGCTATGTCAAACTTGATGGGGCAGATACCTCTATGGTGAACTTTGTCGATGGGGTTGATCTCAGTGATCTCTCTTCAGCTCTTAAGAAGCTAAAGGTTGGGGCGGGCGTCAAGGTAATTTACAAGGAAGAAAGGGTTGGGAGAGTGACGGACTTTTCATATCGTTTGATCTCATGATGGATGGGAAAGAGAGGCCAAGATGCAAAACAGGCTTTATTGGAATAAAGAATTAGAGACCGTAACTCCTATCAAGCTTAAGGAGCTCCAATTAGAACGATTGACCTCGTTAATGGGATATGCCTATGCCCGCTCAGAATTCTATCGAAAGCAGTGGGACTCAATCGGTTTACGTCCAAGTGATATTCGAACTCTGGATGACTACTTTAAGAAAGTTCCTTTCATAACAAAAAGCCAAATCATTGAAAACCAGGCTCAGACCCCTCCCTTCGGTACCTTTCTGGCTGAATCATTAGAAAAAATCAATCGTACCTACTATTCCCCCGGACCATTGCTTGTACCGTTTAGTCGGGACGACTACGATCATATGGTCGATCAGTGCGCTACTTGCTTGTGTATATGTGGTGCGCGTGAAGAAGATATTGTCGATATCACTTTTAATTATCATTGGGTCCTCGCTGGGACGACTCTCGATTCGGCTTTCCGGCGCATTGGCTGTAATGTGATTCCAGGTGGAGTTGGTCAAACCAAAACCCATGTGGAAATTCTAAAACTAACAAGGGCTACTATTATTTTTGCCTTTCCTACATTTGCCCAAACCCTCGCCCAGACTGCTCTTGACATGGGCCTTGACCCAGCCAAGGATCTGAACGTTCGACTAATTATCATTACAGGAGAAATTCGTTCTGAACAAGACAAAGTTGGATTGGCCAAAACTTTTGGGGCAGAAGTACGCGAATTATATGCTACGAATGAGATAGGTTGGGTGGCCGCTGAGTGTGAGTATGGGGGCGGTATGCACTTTTATGCTGATAATATTTTGGAGATTATTGATCCACAAACGAAAGAACAAGTTCAACCAGGCATAAGCGGCGAGATCGTCAGTATTTGCTTTGGCCGTAAGGTAATGCCTATCATTCGATACAGAACAGGAGATCTCACCGAAGGTATCTCCGAGGGACCATGCCCTTGTGGTCGTCATTCTCCAAAGATTAAAAGAATATTGGGAAGGGTCAGTGATATTCCTAGGATAAAAGGGATGTTTGTTGCCCCCAGACAAGTAGCACAAGTGCTGGGAAAATTTAAAGATTTAGGTAGATTTCAGATCATCGTTGATAGGCCAGATATAAGGGATGAGCTCACCATTCGTATTGAAGATCGAGGCAAAGGGGAAAAGAAAGACCTAGAAGAAATTCTTGTCTCTGAGTTCAAGGCGGCTATACGTTTAACAGCCCATGTGGATTTGGTCGAAGAGGGTTCCATTCCTCCTGATGAACCGGTTGTTCAGGATCGAAGAAAAGTCCAATAATTTTGTTAGGAGATGATGGTGATGAATATAAATAGTCCCCTTTCACATTTAAAAATTCTCGATCTGGGTCGTCTCCTCCCTAATGATTATGGGACTATGTTATTGGCGGATTTGGGAGCAGATGTACTAAAGATCGAAGAACCAGGTAAGGGCGATTATATGAGATGGATGCCTCCGATGTTTGAAGGTTTAGGGCTCCTTTTTCTTTTAAGTAACCGAAATAAAAAAAGTTTGACTTTAGACCTTCGGCATAAGGAAGGTCTGAATATTTTCTATCAACTTTTAAAGGATTACGATTGTGTTATTGAGAGTTTCCGACCCGACGTTAAAGAGAAATTGGAAATTGGCTATGAAAACCTTAAACGTGTTAATCCCAAAGTGATTATGGTCTCATTCACAGGATTTGGTCAGACTGGTCCAACCCGGAATAGACCAGGGCATGATCTTAATTACCTGGGTATTGCTGGTTGTCTGGCCCCCTTAGGCTCAGATAGCTCTCCACCTACTCTGCCGAACCTTCCTATAGCCGATATGACAGGCGGTGTTTTTTTAGCTATGTCTGTTATGGCTGCGGTCATTCATCGAGTGTTCACAGGTGAGGGGCAGGCAATCGATTTATCTATCATGGACTGCATGGTTTCATTTAACTTGGTAAATCAAGCGAATATGATTGCTAAAGGAATTGGTCAGTCCGCTTTTCCTATTTATGGCCAAGTTCCTTGTTATGGCATCTATCGAACCAGGGATGGCCGTTACTTGACTCTTGGTCTCATTGAAGAAAAATTCTGGCAGAACTTTTGTCGGGCTATATTGAGGGAAGATTTAAGCGACAAACAATATGAGACGGGTCCAATGGGTGATAAGGTAAGAAAGGAGATAAAAGAAATAATAGAAAAGAAGAATTTATCCGAATGGCTCGAAATACTTGAGAATCAAGATATCTGTTATGGTCCTGTGCTATGGCCAGATGAGGCGCTTAAGGACTCTCATTCAATGGCAAGAGACCTACTTGTTTCTTTAGATTTCAAGGGGAAAAACCTGCCTCAAGCAAATTTCCCAATAAAATTTTCAAAAAGTAACATAACTGTTCAAACACCTCCACCCATTTTAGGTCAGCACAACAATGAAGTGTTGACAGGGTTAGGGTACTCCATTGATGAAATTGAGGGATTGCGTAAAAAAGGAACAATCTGATGAGAAATTTTTCATCCGACGAGGAAGATCATCACTCTATTTGATGATCAATATCAAAACCTATAAAGGAGGCCATGGTGGATTTTAATTTAACCGAGGAACAAAGAATGTATCGTGAAATGGCTCGGAAATTTGCTGAAAAAGTCATCAGGCCAAGAGCCTTCGAAATGGATGAGAAGGCCGAATTTCCTTATGACATCGCCCAAAAAATGGGGGAACTAGGATTTATGGGTATTCCTTTTCCTGAAAAATATGGAGGGGTAGGGGGCAACTGGGTGTCGATGATGCTCTGTATTGAAGAGATATCTTGGGGCGATATTTCCTTGGGAACCCTTCTGGATGTGACCACCACAGTCGTTGGAAACCTTCTATATACTTTTGGAACTGAAGAGCAAAAACAACGTTGGTTGATCCCCATGGCTCAAGGGAAGGAAATCGGTGTTTTTGGTCTCACAGAACCGGATTCAGGTTCGGATGCTGCAGCCAGCATAACAAGGGCCTATTTAGACGGGGATGAATGGGTGATTAATGGCCGAAAGCAATTCATTACCAATGTGGGGCTGAAGAATGCGTCTGTCATGATCACCACAGTAAAAATCAGAAACCCGGAGACAGAAAGGGATGTTATCAATAGCATCATTATTCCTGTAGATACACCGGGCTTCATCATTGAACCTAAGTATTCAAAATTAGGTTGGCGTGCCTCGGATACTCACCCAGTTGCAATTGAGGATTGCAGAGTTCCAAAGGAAAACTTGCTGGGTGAACCAGGTCGCGGCTTTGCTCATCATCTTCAAGTTTTGGCTATTGGACGGATATCGGTGGCTGCTATGTCTGTGGGGCTAGCACAAGCCTGTTTGGATGAGTCCCTATCTTATGCCAAGATTCGCGTCCAATTTGGGCAACCAATCTGCAAATTTCAAGGAGTCTCTTTTAAGCTTGCAGACATGGTGACCGAAATTGAACTTGCGCGATTAATGTATCTGAAGGCAGCCTGGCTGGCAGATCAAGGAGAGGATTTCAGGAAAGAGTGCTATATGGCCAAACTTTTTGCTTCAGAAGCAGCGAATCGTGCGGCAAATTCGGCTGTTCAGATTCACGGGGGTTACGGCTTCACAAATGAATATCCTGTTTCAAGGTGGTGGCGGGAAGTTAAAATCAATGAGATTGGGGAAGGCACCAGCGAAGTCCAGCGAATGCTTATTGCTCGTCTGTTGGGTTGTTAGTAGGATTTTTGGCGTTCTCGGCATATGTCGGCGTTTCTAAATGCGATTCAGAGTAAATGGGTTGATGTTAAATAAGATCTAAAATAATAAGTTTAATTCTCCTTTACCAAAGCCTTTATAAAAACTTATCAAAAAGAGTTTTCAACAAAAAGGCTGAGAATTAGAGAAAGGCTAAATTCATCGATAAATAAAGAAGGGGAATTACCTATGGATGATGTTCAAACATTACCAACTCTTCTTTTCAAACATGCACAGGAAAGACCCAATGATATTGCCTTGCGGTGGAAAAGATACGGAAAATGGAAAGTGATTACCTGGGGTGAGTATGCCAATAATGCTAAACAGGTAGCTTTAGGCCTTGAAAGGTTAGGAATAAAAAAGGGAGATATTGTTGCTTTTCTCTGTCGAAATCGCCCAGAATGGATCTATCTTGAATTAGGGGCTATGATCATGGGTATCCTTCCATTTGGGATATTTTCAGAAATTGAAGACCGAGAAATGATCTACCACTATCTTGATATTTCTGATTCCAAGGTTGTGCTGGCTGAAGATCAGGAGCAAGCAGATAAGGTTCTAGATCTTAGAAAAAGACTTCCCAAAATCCAACATATCCTCGTTCCCGAATTCAAAGAGGTGGCTCATTATCATGACCCCATCTTTATGTCTTTTGACGAGTTGTTGGAGTTGGGAAAAGAGGAGCTTAAAAAAAATCCAGGTAGACCAGATGAAGCTGTGAAGAAGTTGGACTCTCATGGTCCTTGCTTGCTAAGTACTACTTCCGGAACAACAGGTTTGCCTAAAATGGCTGTCCTGAGTAGTCAAAATTTTATCAGCATGGCCCAAGGCATGAATGAAATAGACCCCGTGAGAAGCGATCAGAATTATGTATCGAGTTTAACGACTGCATGGACTGGAGAGCGGATGATGTCTATCGCTTGGGCCATTGTCTCTGGATTTATAGTAAATTTCCCAGAATCCAACAATACCATCATGCGAGATCTAAGGGAAATTGCACCCGTGGTCCTGTTTCAACCTCCAAGAATGTGGGAAGGGATACAGGCAAGCATTCAGATTGGGATCAATGATACCTCTCCTTTGAAGCGTATAGCATACCGTTGGCTGTTGAACTATGCCGTTAAAACTGAGGAAAAAAGATTGAAGAAGCAACCTGTTCCATGGAAGGATAAATTGTTTAAGAATTTGGCAGAAGTCGTAGTATTAAGGAAAGTCCGAGATTACTTCGGTCTTTCCAATGTTCTTTATGTTTATACTGGAGGTGCCGCTTTAGGACCAGATGTAGTGCTTTTTTTTAGAGGCCTCGGCATAAATATTAAACAAATCTTTGGCCAATCTGAGTCAAGCGGCATAGCCTTTGTTCATCGAAATGATGATATAAAACTTGAATCCGTGGGGAAACCCTTGAAAGGAATAGAGGTAGATATCACAGATATTGGCGAAATAAGGATAAGAGGTATTTCTGTTTTCCTCGGATATTATAACAATCCAGAGGCTACTGTAAAGACACTAAGAGATGGATGGTTACACACCGGAGATTACGGGTTTATCGATGAGGATAAACACCTCGTCGTTATCGATCGACTGACAGAGATGATGAAAACAGAAGGTGGCACTTCTTTTTCACCCCAATATCTGGAAACAAAATTTAAATTTAGTCCTTACATTAGAGAAGCGGTAGCTTTTGGTCATCAAAAACCCTATATTGTCATGTTGTTTCAAATTGATATGCAGGTGGTGGGAAACTGGGCTGAGCGTAGAAATATTCCATATACCACTTTTACTGACCTTGCCAGTAAGCCCGAAGTCTATAAGTTAATTGAGGGTGAATTTAACAGGATCAATGAACTCATCCCAAAGCAGATGAGACCCAAGAGATTTGGGCTATTAAAAAAGCAATTAGACCCGGAACTTGGAGAAATAACTTATACAGCGAAGATCCGGAGAGATGTTATTATGAAAAGACATGAAGAATTGTTTAAATCCCTTTATTAACCATATGGATGTAAGTTTCTAAAGCACGACGGAAGGAAGACAAAATGGTTTATTTTATACAGCTCTTCATGACGGGAATCATGGTTGGAGGAATATATAGCTTAGCCGCTACGGGTTTTGTTATCGTATATAGGACTTCGAAGGTATTAAATTTTTCCTATGGAGAATTTGTACTTCTGGGGGCGTTTATAACATATTTGGGCTTGGTTCAATTAAATTTCCCTATCTGGGTAACCCTCCCCATGGTCATTCTTTGTATGGTGGTTGTTTCCTTTATCATTGAACGACTGATATTGAGACCCCTTGTGGGAAGGTCTACTGTCATCAATACGATTATGGTGACCATAGGCCTCTCCATGACGCTTCGTGGGATCGTACGGATTATTTGGGGCTCCCAACATCTGGTTTTGCCAAGCATTGTACCTCTCACCCCCATGAGTTTGGGTGTTATAAAAATACCGTCACTCTATTTAATGAGTATGTCTATTCTGACAGTTGTCCTTGTCTCTTTAGGTATATTTTTTAGAAAGTCTATTAAAGGAATTGCCATGAGGGCAGTTGCAAACGATGAAATGGGGGCATACACTGTCGGGATTAATATTCCCAGGATGCTTATATTAGCCTGGAGTATGGCAGGTGTAATAGCTGGCTTCACTGGGATCATCCTTGCAAATCTCTCCGTTTTACATATTGAATTAAAAAATATTATGATTGTCATTTTCCCAGTGATCATATTGGGGGGTTTAGAAAGCATTAAGGGGGCTGTTATTGCAGGCTTTATTATTGGTCTATTGGAATATTTATCCATTGGATATTTAGATCCTATTTTTGGGATAATCCCGATATCTCAAATTGTGCCGATCTCTGTACTTTTAATATTGATTCTTGTATATCCTTATGGCTTTTTCGGTATAAAAGAAATAGAAAGACTATAATACAAAAAGTGGAGATTCAATATGTCAAGACTAACAGCAGGGAAATTTCATGAAAATTACGCCCACGATGAAACTTTTTCCATTTTTCAAACTAATTTTAGAAAAGGGTGTTTCATTTTTTTTATTGCTTTTTTCCTTTCCTTACCAGCCCTATTAAGTAATTATTTAATTTACATTATGAATATATGGGGTATTGCTATTATTGCAGTATGTGGGCTTCACATCTTATTGGGGATGACAGGACAGATTTCTCTTGGCCACGGGATTTTTGTTGGGGTCGGGGGAGTCACAGCGGGAATATTATCCAGTAAGCTAAATGCTCCTCTATGGATCACTATTCCTTCTGCTGGGATTGTTGCTGCTGTGATCGGCACCATTGTTGGAACACCAGCCTTAAGGCTGAAGAGGTTTTACTTGGCCTTAGCTACGCTTGCGGGCCATTATATTATATTTTTTATAATATGGAACTGGGAGTGGGCCTGCGGTTCCAAAGGTATCAACTTAACTCCTGCGGTTCTTTTTGGCATGGACATAAGCCCTTATAAAAAATATTATTACTTGGTCTTATTTCTTGTTGTGATTCTTTTTTGGTTAACTGCCAACTTAAGATTGACCAGGGTGGGTAGGGCTTTTCAGGCCATCAGAGACCGAGATCTTGCCGCCGAAGTCCTTGGCATACAGTTATGGAAGTATAAACTCTTTGCATTCGCTATCAGCTCGTTTTATGCGGGTATTGCCGGTGCTGTATTAGTCCATATGTTAACTTTAGTCCCTCCGGAAAATTTTTCTATTGGTCTTTCTATAGAATACTTAGCAATGGTCATTGTAGGAGGGGTGACGTCACTCTTTGGAGTCCTCCTTGGAAGTTTTTTTATGACCATACTACCTTTCGTTTTGGAGTCGATATTAGAAAATGTATCTAGGATATTGCCCCATGTTGATATGGGGAGTTTGGTCAGCGGAGGGCGTGAAATTTTCTTCGGACTCTCTGTCATGCTATTTTTAATTTTTGAGCCTGATGGGCTGGCTAAGATCTGGAGAGATTTATTCTCTTATTTTAAACTCTGGCCATTTTCATACTAAAAATGGAGATCGGTCATTTCTGTCAGCACTAAACGTTTTATCTTGATATCTAACCCTGATAGCTTTCTTTGTGATCAGAAGTCAAAAATATTAATGTTCGGAATTATTCAAAATTTCAAATGAATGAGCTTTATACTTTAATTAAAGGAGACAGAACATGGAGACGAGTCGTAATTGGGAAAAACTGGCTCAAGGGATGGAATGTTTATTGCGCCTCAAATCTTTTCCTGTAGCTTTCAAGCTTCTCAAGAGTAGAGAAACTCTTTCTGACATTCCTCAACTTCGGCGTATGAAACATAAAGTCACCTTATGCCAACTTTTCACTGTCGTAAGAACCTTTGGCTGGACTGTGGGGTGTGATCTCGACGATATCATTTTACTCATGTGCGCTTCCATCATTGGACTTACGGAGGTTCCAGAAAACATCAAGGATGGGACTATGCGCGGTATCTTTTGGACAAAGACAAGAGAAGATGCTAGAAAGTGTGAAGAAGCGATCCCACGGCTTCCGGTAGGACAACATGAAGCGGTATTAATGGCTCCTCTGAGGCATAATATCTTCGACCCCGATATCATTCTGGTTTATGCGAATCCTGCCCAAATGATACTCCTGATCAACGGACTTCAGTTTGAGGATTATGAAGTAATGGAATTTTACTGTGTAGGAGAGTCTTCATGTTCCGATGTGATTGCGAGGTGCTACCTGCGAAAGAAACCTTCTTTAACCATTCCATGTTACGGAGAGCGTCGATACGGCAACGCTCAGGATGACGAACTTGTCATGGCCCTTCCTGCAGGAATGATGGAGAAGGCCGTGAACGGCTTGGAGGCACTACATAAGAAAGGAATTCGATATCCAATCAGTTACGCAGGTCTCCAGTTGGACGCAGCCCCTTCATTTCCAACACCCTATAAAAAAGATTATGTTCGGAAATGAAGGCTATTTAGAGATATAAAGCTTTTTGGAAATTAATAAACAAGGTTTTTAGAGTTAGTTGTAACAGTTTTTAAGAATCCTCCCATTGAAAATATTTAAATAAAGTTAAGCAAAAGGGATATTATTTGGGCGAAATTGAACAAATTCGTTCGGAAAGGGAGTCAGTATGAGAGGGGTTTCTATTATCGGGATCGGGACAACGCCCTTTGGAATCTTAGAGGGAAAGTCTTTGAAGGAGATCGCCACATTTGCCTGTAATGAGGCCATCAAGGATGCAGGGATCGAGAAAAATGCCATCGAGGCATTCTACTTAGGAAATTTCATCTCAGGAATTCTGCTTGGCCAGGAGACCATTGCACCTCTTGTAGCGAACAGTCTTGGGTTACCTAAGGATATACCCTGTACCAAGGTAGAGGGAGCCTGCTGTTCCGGTGCCATTGCCTTTCGCCATGGTTACCTTCTTATTGCCTCAGGATTAGCAAATTTCGTTCTTGTGGCCGGAGTTGAAAAGATGAGTTCTTCCACAACAGAAAAAAATACTGAAGGTATAGCTTCGGCACTTGACCAAGAGACAGAAGGCCGAACAGGTTTGACCTTTCCTGGTTTTTTTGCGTTAATTGCCAGGCGTCATATGTATCAATATGGAACCAAAATCCAACATTTGGGTTTGGTTTCGGTGAAGAACCATACCAATAGTATTTCAAACCCACGGGCTCGATTTCGGAATAAGACTACTCTTGAAGAGGTAATGGCTTCGCGGATGGTTGCTGATCCATTGAAGGTATTTGATTGCTGCCCTATCAGTGATGGTGCTGCAGCAGCGATCCTCTGTCCTTCAGAGATTGCCCATCAGTTTCATAAGAAGCCAATCGATATTTTAGCCTCTGTTCAAACGACTGGGGATAGTACAACTTATGAAATGGATGACCCCACTACACTCATAGCCAGTGTTTCGGCAGCTCAAAAGGCCTTTGAAATTTCTCACCTATCTCCCCAAGACATTGATGTGGTCGAATTGCATGACTGCTTCACTATTGCTGAGGTTGTGGACAGTGAAGATCTGGGTTTCTTTGCTAAAGGCAAAGGAGGCTTTGCAGTCGAAGAAGGATTGACTCATATTGGGGGGAAAATCCCAATTAACCCAAGCGGAGGTTTAATCTCGAAGGGACATCCAATTGGCGCAACAGGAATAGGCCAAGTTTTTGAAGTTGTCAAGCAGTTGCGTGGGGAGCATGAAAATCAAGTTAAAAACGCTGAGGTTGGACTCACCCATAATCTCGGAGCCACGGGACAGGTATGTACGGTCAATATTCTAAAGAAGAAGGATTAAGTTAGAAATGTCAAATGAACATCAAATGATCATTCTTCATTGTGAAGTTTGTGGAACCTTCCATATCCCCCCTAAATATCTTTGTACAAAATGTGGTCACGAATCCCTTAAAGAATTAACGACATCAGGGACGGGGAGGATCTATACATTTACCACAATTTATGCGGCCCCTGAATCGTTCAAGGACCAAGTTCCTTATGACATTGCGATTGTCGAATTAGATGAAGGTATAAAGGTTACAGCCAGAATTAAAAAGATGGATGAGGCACCGATCAAGATTGATGATCCAGTCCGATTTTTTAAGAAAGATGAAATCGGCTATTGGTTCAAGAAGTAAAGGTGATCTATTTTAAGAAGGGGATTTAGTACCAGAAAAAAGTATAAAAATCTGTTTAAAGGAGGTAATGTAATTAATGGATAGTTTCAGGTTCACTCCCCCTTACGTTGAGATAGTGATGAAAAATTTCCCATATCTTCATTATGAGACTTGCCCGTTTACACCTGTAAATAAGGAATTAAAGGATTGCAAAGTAGCTTTGGTGACAACAGGAGGACTATATATCGAAGGAGAGCAGAAGCCTTACGATATGGAAAGGGAGAAACAGGACCCTGGGTGGGGTGATCCGACATATCGTATTATTCCGCGAAATGTCCCCAGAGAAAAGATAAAAATAGCACATCGACACTATAATAAGAGCGGTGTTCAAAAAGATATCAACGTCCTGTTTCCTCTTGACCGATTTACTGAACTTGAAAACAGAGGCGAGATTGGTTTGCTGTCGGAGAATCACTATTCGTTTCAAGGGAATATCCCGAATACACAGGACCTCATTTTACGATTCGGAGTCGAAGTCGCTATCCGCCTCCATATAGAAAAGGTAGATCTGGTTTTTATGACCCCTGCCTGACCTCTTTGCAATCACTCTGTAGGGGTGATTCAACGCTTAATTGAAGAAGCCGGAATCAGTACGATTCAAGTTAGTCTGATGCCTTACGTGCTTGAACGGCTTCTTGTTCCAAGGGCAGTGGCCGTGGAGTATCCATTTGGTTTTACCTTAGGGAAACCAGGGGACAGGGAGGGCCAGATGCAGATCATTAGAGAGGCTTTAAGAGCTGTGAAAACCATTGAGAAACCAGGTACGGTCATTGAACTTCCCTATCGATGGGTCCGTGAAGAGACAGATGATCCGCAGTGGTATGATGGAAAATATTTCAAGCCCCCGGAAAAGATAAAGAAATGAGCTCTGAATAATTGGATTATATTAATTTAATGATCGGCCATGTGAAAGGGGATAAATAATGGACTTTGAGCTTTCGGAAGAACAGAAAGAAATAAAGCGGGCGGCTTATGAATTTGCAAAGGGAGAATTCGACAAGGACCTGGTTATGGAATTAACCAAAAATCATGCCTTCCCTGAAGGGATCCATAAGAAAGCCTGTCAACTTGGGTTTATTGGGATTCACTATCCAGAAACTTATGGAGGGCAGGGTTACGGAATCCTTGAAAATAGCCTGATTATGGAAGAGTTTTGCCGTCAAGATTCAAGTGTCGGGATTGCTCTGAGCATTTGCAACTTTGCTTCGGAGATCATATTGCGATGTGGCAGTGAAGAACAGAAAAAAAGTACTTGATTCCCCTCACCAAGGGGGAAGCCATTTCCGCCGGTGCATTCACAGAACCGGATCACGGAAGTGACATCACCCAGATGTTTACGACAGGGATTTTGGACAATGGTGAGTTTCTCATCAATGGAACAAAGACGTTCATTTCCAATGGGACCATTGCCCAATTCGCGATCGTTCTTTCTCAGACCGATCCCGATATAAAGCCTACCTATCGAGGACAATCTACAATCCTTATAGAGACAGACCGAGAAGGCTTTGAGATTATAGATGTGGGTGAGAAGATGGGAATTAGGTTAAGTCCGACCACTGAAATGTCCTTTAGTAATGTCAGGGTCCCTCAGGACAATCTCGTTGGACAACCTAACCGGGGGTTCTATCAAGTCCTTGAGTTTTTTGATGAGAGCCGGGTGTTAGTCGGCGCCCAGGCTCTTGGCATCTCTCAGGGAGCCTTCGACCGGGCACTGGATTATGTCAAGAAGAGAGTCCAGTTTGGCCAGAGACTGGTTGATTTTCAGGTGACTCAACATAAACTTGCGGATATGGCCACAAAGATCGAGCTCGCCCGTTTACTGACCTATAAGGCTGGATGGAACTTCGACCAGGGCCGGATCGATCCCAAGCTCACATCCATGGCCAAAATGTTTGCTGCCCGCTCAGCGGTGGAAATTGCGGACGAGGCGATCCAGATTCATGGGGGGTACGGCTATATTACAGAGTACGAAGTGGAACGATTCTACCGAGATGCCCGGATTACTGAAATCTATGAGGGGACGCGAGAAATCCAAAAGAATACGATTGCGAGCTATCTGATCGGCAAGAGCAAATAGAGGTCTCTGAAAAAGTCGCTGTTCAAACTCTTTTTTCGACAATTCTAAAGCTCGATTCACTGTATAGTTCGACAAGCTCACCATGGCAGTGTCATCCTGAGCCTGCCGAAGGATGCTTCGCTAAGGATTGTCACTGAAAAAATCTCCATTCGTGACACAGAGTGGTTTTTTTTAGATCTGGAATAGGCAGGGCTGCTTCCATGATCCTCGTTTCGAGGGTCGAGCATGAAAGTCAACGGGGGCATGGCCTTCTGAAATCCAAATCAAAAGAGAGGAGAGTCGAAGATGTCACTTGAGGGTAAAGTTGCATTAATCACAGGTTCTGCAAGAGGGCTGGGGCGTGAAACTGCACTGACTTTGGCGAAGAGAGGGGTGGATGTGGCCATTCCGGATATCCTTTTAGACCAGGCGAAAACGACCTCCGAAGAGATTAAGGCTTTAGGCAGAAGATCGATCGCTCTGAAGATAGACGTTTCTGATTATTCACAAGTGGAGGAGGGGTTCGCCCGAGTTGTATCTGAGTTGGGTCCAATCGATATCCTGGTGAACAATGCCGCCCTCACCACCAATGTGGCAACGATCAGCAAAATGGATAAGAAGGATTGGGACAGGGAGATCAGTATCAATCTCTCCGGAGTGTTTTACTGTATCAAACAGGTTTTCGATTCAATGGCTGAGAGGAAATGGGGAAGGATTATTAATATCTCCTCCGTTGCAGGTATTCTCGGGGGATTCGGTCAGTGTGGCTACTCTTCCTGTAAGGCCGGCATCATTGGATTGGCTAAAACAGTGGCCTTAGAAGGAGCCCGGGTGGGTATTACTTGCAATGTGGTGGCGCCAGGTGTCGTTAAAACAGATGCTTACTTTGCGGTGCCGGATAAGGCGAGAGAGCGGATCAACAGGAGGACCGCCATGGGTTTTCCTGGAGAGCCCATGGATGTGGCCCAGGCCATCGCCTTTTTTGTTTCTGAAGAAGCGAAATACATCACAGGCCAGGTATTGATGGTGGGGGGTGGGATTGATTTATTTACCTTTTAGGTGAGAAAGGTAAGCAGGGACTATTGAATTCTTAAGATAGGCATGGATTAGACGGTTAATAAAAAATGGATCTTGCTATTAGACAGAAAGCAGAGACATTAGCCTACGGGGCTTGCTCAAACCGAGAGATATCGGAACGTATCAGTAATTTTGTACGTGACCAAATTTATTACTCCCTTGATAAATGGAACGTAAAACCGATTGAGGTTTTAAAGAGGAAAAGAGGTATGTGTGCTGGGAAGGCTCTTCTGGCAGCAGAGCTGCACCTCGCTATGGGCATACCTGCTCGGTTCAAGGTGCTGAAGGTACTGGGAGAAGAAGGTCTCTTTGATTTTGTAAAACGGCAATTGCAGGAAGGGCAGTTCCCCTATCTTTCATCGGAGGATAGAGAAAGGGTCATACAAGCTATTCTTTCACTCCCTCTTAGCCGTGACCATATTATTCTGCAGGTCCTAATGGATGGGCAATGGTTGGATCTTGATATAGCGCGCGATAAGGAACTGGATGATGGAATGAAAGTCTTAAAAATATGGAAGGAAAGAAAAATACTCTCCGAAGAAGGGACTTTCGATTCTTTAGATAGTTGGTTAGAAGAAAGGATGCAACGCCTTGCTGTTCCACAAGCCAGGGAGATATTCTTTAAGGTGATCAATACACAGATAGAAAAAGTAAGGTTGGCAGGAATAATGGTCTTGAAGACCGGGGCCAGGCCAGAGCGCAAATTTGAGATAAGACAGTCATTCAACACAAAGAAATTTCCATAGAATACCCCCCAATTTACATGCACCCTCCAACAAACAGTATGGATGTTTTGAGAATGTTCAATTTTGAGTTTCAAAATTAGAATTTTTTAATGGATTAGGAGATGAAGCGCGGACTCATCCAGGTTTATACAGGAAATGGAAAGGGTAAAACCACTGCTGCCTTAGGGCTTGCTCTCAGGGCAGTTGGTCATGGGTTGAAGGTGTTAGTCGTCCAATTTATGAAGGGAAATATCGAATACGGAGAATTAGAATCTGCCAAGAAACTCTCTCCTTACCTGACGATAAAACGGATTGGACGGAAAATCTTTGTATCAAAAACCAATCCAGATCCTATCGATACAAAATTGGCCCAGGAAGGATACTCTATGGCAAGAGAGGCGGTCGAGAGTAAGCGATATGATATCGTGATTCTGGACGAGATCAATTTGGCTGTTGATTATGGACTGATTTCTCTATCCGACCTTCTCCATCTCATGGAATCCAAACTGGAGACAGTGGAACTTATCCTCACCGGAAGAAATGCCAAACCTGAAGTCATAGAAAAGGCAGATCTGGTAACGGAAATGGTTGACCAAAAGCACTACTATGAGAAAGGAACCCCTGCCCGGGAGGGCATAGAGATGTAGAAGACATTGCCCGTGGACCATAAAGCATAACGTTAATCCGTAACCCACAATATAAAATCAGATCACTCACGGGCTCATATTTTATACCTTACATGTAAATTGATTCAATTTTTGGGATGATAGAAGGCGAGGATCATCTCTCTTAGAATGACCGAAGCCGTAATCGGGGAGACTTGGGTCGGGTCATAATCCGGGGTCAGTTCCACGATATCAAATCCAATGACATGAAGAGGTTGGAGTTTTTTAAGAAGAGAGATGAGTTCTTTGAAGCTTAGACCCCCGGGTTCTGGTGTCCCAACACCAGGAAGAAGGCTGGGATCGATCACATCGAGATCGAGGGTGATATAGACGGGCTGATTCCTGAGGCGCCTGATCATTGTACTCAGAGAACCCGGATCAAGGGAAACGGTGGATCTCATCTTTCTGGCCAGTTTGAATTCCTCTTCTGTCCCGGATCGAATCCCGATTTGGAACAATCTGTCCCCGTCCAAAAGATCGACTACTTTCTTCATCACTGTACTGTGGCAAAGGGATTCTCCCAAATAATCATCCCTTAAATCTGTGTGAGCATCAATCTGAAGGAGATGGAGTTGAGGGTAGATGGGAAGGATCTCTTCTATAATCGGAAGGGTGATCAGATGGTCTCCTCCCAGAAGGATGGGGAATTTTTTTCTGGATAGGATCTTGCGGAGGGCCTTCCGAATCAAACCGAGAGATATTTTTTTTTCTCCTAAAGGCAACTCAAGGTCTCCCATATCGTGAATGGAATACTGGCTTAAGTCTCTTTGAAAATAGGGACTGAAGGTTTCAATCCCCCACGATGCCCTCCGGATCGCAGACGGTCCAAAACGGGCGCCGGGACGAAAGGAAGCTGACCCATCATATGGACATCCGAGGATGACAACATTGCTTTCCTCAAAGGAGGCATTCGATGAGAGGAAATTCTGTTCGATGAAAGGAAGCTTCATTAATTGGAATTTAGAGTGTAGAGTTTAGAATTTAGATTTCAGAGTATTAAATTTTCAATGAAAAGATTCCCAGGTGTCATTCAAAACTCATAATCCTTAACTCATCATTCATAACTGTTAGATTAGTCCCAAAGGACCACGGCGGCCAAGGCTGCCCCAATTTTCTTTACTTTATATTCTATGGCGATCAACTTCAGATCTTTGATTTTCCATCCACGAAGCATCATTCCTTCCATGGCCATATTCCGGACGATTTCCTCGATCTTGGCCCGCTCTCCTTTGGCCGAATATTCCATGATCAACCCGTTCTGATTTTCATCCTCTGGAAGAGCCACGGCGATACCAGCCGAGATGATCTCTCCTGGAATATCGCTGGTGATGGCGGCATAAGCAGTCGGGACAAGAGCACCGGGTGGAAGGGCAATCGGGGCGACCAATTTGCAGTGGGGTGGTACAATGCTGGACATCTTGACGATATTCGTATTTCCGATCCCAGCTTTAAGCAAAGCCCCATCAAACGCGTTGAGAGGCGTATAGCCATCCGATGCCCCGGAAGCCAGAAAGTATCGGGTAGGCATTTTGAAGATCACTGTTCTTCTCCCTTCTTTACCAAGTTAAAGCCTGTTTGCGTTCCCCATGTTCAAACAGGCTGGCCTGCCGGTCGGCAGGGAATGGGGTTGGTGGTTTTCATCGCCTGTATGACCTGTTCAACATCGTTGAGGATCGCCCGATCACAACCATAGCATTTCATCGACAGATGATATTCCAGTGTTTTAAAGGGTGATGTCTCCTTTTTCTGGAAATTTAGAAGGAAGGGGGTGAGCTGATCCAGAGTATCACTGCCTCCTTCGAGCCGCTGTTATGGAGCCAATGCTCCTTCTCTGCTGAAAGGTAAAAGCATTCCCCCTTTTTCAGCTTCAGAATCTCTCTCCCAAAACGAAGGTTGACCCTCCCCCGGAGGACAAAACCGAACTCCTCCCCTTCATGGGGCTTCTCTTTCGGCGTCGACTCCCCTTTCCAGAGGGTCAGGAGAATGGGTTCCAACCGCCGATTTGTCGACCCCGGGACCAGAAGCTCAAACTTCTCGATCTTCTCTTTCTCAATAGCCACCCGGTCCTTCTCCAGGTAGATGATCTTCTCTTCAGAGGCCTCCCGGAAGAAATCGGAGATATTTTCGTCCATCGCCTCCAGGATCTGGATCAAGCTGTCCAGGGAGATGGATGTCAGATCCCTTTCGATCTGGGAGATGAAGCCCTTGGTCAGGTTGGCCCGCTCGGCGAGCTCCTCCTGGGTCAGGTTGCTTAACTGTCTCAAATTCCGAATGCGTTCTCCAATCTTCATAAAACCGGGGGTACAGTATACGAAGAAATTAGTTTAATAATGTGTAAGACACTATAGAAAGAAATTAGTTTAACAAACTAAACACGAAAACAATTATAACTGCCCGTTCGAATTTGTCAAGCATTTTTTTGAGATTTCCGGAAAAACCCTGAAACCTCTGATTAATCGGATTATGCAGCGTGAATGTTCGCTTCAATTTGACATAGTTTCTAGTAATCGTGGTATAACCGAGGCTGGGGTTGATTTTGCAATCTAAAAATAATAAAAGTGGGAAGGGATTGCATGGTTGTAGCCGGGAGCCCTTTGGCCGTGAATTTCCTGATATTGTTGAGTTCCAATAGGTTATGGAATTTATACTCCTTTGGCACAAGATTTGCTGATAGATTCTAAACAGGCTCAAGTTCAGAGAAAGGGGCCATTCTAACGGCTCTACGGTGATTCTGATGGATTGCAAACTAAAATTGATACAATATTCGGCTTTTCTTTTGTCAATCCTTGTCCCTGCTTTGCCTCTATACGCTGATGGACCGACAAAGGTGTTCAACAAAGCAAACATTGACAGAAAGAACCTCCGGGCTTTCGTTCACTCCATTACTTCGGAGAATATCAATGATGAATTTGAGGCCGACCTGAATGACGATGGGAGGACAGAACACCTCGTTGGTGTGCTTTGCGGCAATGGTGGTTGCCAATACTACTGTTTTAAAAATATAGAGGGTCAAAAATTTAGGTTCATTGGTTTACTCTTCATCCAACACGGAGGGTTTGAAGTTCTTAAGACCAAGCATCATGGGTTTAACGATATCCTTAGCTATTCACATTCAAGCGCTGGAAGCGGATCGTTGACCCGTTATGAGTTCGATGGTGAGCAATATCAGGCAAAGACATATATTAAGGAAGTCAGCTCGAAATTTTTTGAATTAGTGAGACCTACAACGCTTCAGCAGAAAGGCCAAGATCAGTCTCACCCAAACATCCCTTTTGAGCCTACTCTTTCAGCCTGTGAAGCTCTTTACATCTGCGAGCGCTATGTCAATGAGAATAAGGTTGATATTTCTTCGCAGTACATCCATTCGGTTCGATTGAATTATGATGACGGCACAAAAAAGAAAGGTCACTACTGGGGCATTCAATGGATGTGGCTGACGCCAAAAATGGGTGGCGAGTATGGCCTTAGAGTTTATATGGATGGGACAGTGCTTCCTGAACCTTGCGGACCATAGAGCGCAAAGGAAAGCAGGGAGGGAATCTGCTCTTGCCATGGTTGGTGAAAGAAGGGGGGATACGATGAAATGTAGAAGACGATTGCTGGCAGTAATTTTTGTGATAACCTTCGTTGGAGTCGCATATGGGGAGCTGAAACTCCAGTCTATCCATCCTGATGAGCCCGTTGAATATACGTATGAGAAAAGGTTTTCACTGGAGATGGCTCTATCCAGCCTGCGAAAGATTCAAGCTTCTTTAGGGAGTTTCCGGACATTGACAGACGAAGCAAAGGGAAAAATATCTGGGGAAAGGTTGAAGGAGATTGGAAATACGGATTGGGAGACCCAATATCTGGGTTTTAAGAACATGCCGGGTTGTATTGAAGGGGTGTTACGAAAGCAAGATTATTTGATCAAAGAACTTCGTTACCAATTAGCAAGAGAGAAATTGAGCCAGAAGGCGATCACCGAGGGGGAGCTACTGGAAGCACGAAGGGCGTTTGAGCAGGCAGAGAAGTCATTTCAGGCCTTCTGGGATAGCTTTGGGGTTGCAGACTGATCTTTGACGAGGGGTCACATGCCGAGCGTTGGATTGCTCTCAGACTTTTATATTTTTTGTAGCGTGTGAATATTGACGATGAAACAGACCAAAATTCGTCCCAAGAATTATCAATCCATGAATTTCGAAGGAGAATACCGGGGTAGCTATGAGAAGGTGGCTTGTCTCTTTTAAAATCTGTTTATGGTCCGCGCTCTTCTTGATTCTCGTCTTCAGCTGGAATGCTATCTCCGCCCATGCCGAAGGAAAAGGGGCGAGAAGAATTTATGCAAAAATAATAGGTGAGGTGAAGATAGGCGAAACCTTCGAAAAGGCCTTTGGCCCTGGTTTCTATTTTCGGCTGGAGCCCGATCCCTATGGATGGTTGATTACTATAGGAGACGAACGAGGATCTAAAGACCTCTCACGGTTGACACCGCCTTTCCATTTTGTTCCCAACCCGCGTGAGATCGAGGGGTGGCATTTCCGGAATGCGGATAATTCGGGCCCCAATGAGCCCGGCGAAAAGAATGTGAATGCCCCCGGCTTGATTAGAGAATTTATTTTTTCTCCTGAAGTGGGAAGAACTATCAATTATCCTCCCAAGCCGGAAGAAATTGAGAAGATCAGACGTTTTGGCCGTGGTGAATTGAGAATTCTCGATTATAAGCTGGGTGATCTCGCGCCGGAGAAAAGAGCAAGGTTTGAATGGATGCGTTTTGAGGTGGATCTCTCGTGGCCAGTTGGCAAAGAAGGTGATAAATCTTCTTCTTAGGCCGCTCGAAGGGCATTCGATCCTGGAGCGGAGCGAATTAACACACATTACAGGAGAAAACCAGAAGCGAAAGAAAATAAGAAATTAGTCATGCCTGCCCCCGTTTCGCTATGTGCCATGCTCCATGCTAATAGATTGGGTCAACTTTCTTATGGATATTCCCTTAAAATAAATTTCGTGACAAATGAAGATGTGACCCTGTGTGTTCCACGTGGTCTATGAGATAATGAGGGGTATACTCAAAGGTCCCAGGTAAGATCTTTCGGTCAAAGTGGATTGGTATGAACTTGCCCTGGGAATAATCATATTCTTTGTATCTCGCCATATCTCTCCTCTCCTTACTACTAAGCGGTCTCTTGACATCCCACTATTGAGTATATGGCGATATTATCATGCTTTCAAGACTTTTTCTGCAGCCTCAACGGCTGGCGTCAACTGCACGCCATTGTTAGCCTGTTTTTGAAATTAATTCTCCTTCAATATATCGGTGAATTATACCGGAAATGAGTGTTTGATATGGGATACCCATTTCTATCGCTTTTTTTTGAATACCTTTATAATCGTGACCATAAAGGCGTATGGTAATTCGTTTGTCTTTTACCAATGTATTTTTTGCCGTTGCCTTGATTGCATCAATTCCCTTTTTAGATGGAGAAGAAAGTTTCATTTTTCCTTTTTTGTATGCATCCATAATGGATTTTTCTTCTTTATCATATTTCATATGTTAACCCTCCTGTCCGTTTTGATACATCTTGGTTGCTTTTCTGCTGGGAATAATTGTTTTTAAAAAAATATAATCTTTTTCAACAACATGAGGCACAAGATAAATATAATCCTGCACGATAACAAAATATATTTGTTGACCAGGATAATTTTCCTGGTCAGGATGATCTGCAATTTTCCATACGTCACCTTGAGATAGATGGAAAATTATTTTTTCGAATGAGATATTTCTTTCTCCTTTCAGCCGCTCGTTCTTTTCTGGATCCCATTCAAATTTCATGTTTTATATTGTACATCATTTGTGTGTACAGATCAAGTTTGCATTATTTTACATTTGCATTATTTTACATCGTATAGCAATTTCCAGGAACGGAAAAGGGAGTAATGATGAGAGAGGTGGAGGATCCCTTTGATAATTCGTTTTAGGTCAAAAACTCTCTGATTAAGACAACCTATTTTTGTAACCCTGGTAACTAAATTCCCTAATTAATCTGAATCCTGACTTTTCATTCCATATTCCAATGGAAGGGTGGCTGACGCCATTGAACATAGTTGTTTTTACATAAGATTAAAATATTTGACATCCTTCCCTTCAGATGTCATACTATGTATGACTTATTTGGGGGTTTCGTTGCGCATAACAGATTTCGAATGGGATGAAGGAAATGTCCTTCATCTGGAACTTCAACACGGAATTGAGCCGGAGGAGGTAGAAGAGGTATTTGTCAACAAGCCTCTTTTTAGGCGGACGAAGAAAGGACATTACGGGGTCTTTGGCCCGACCAGCGCGGGGAGGTACCTGACCATCATCTTTGATTTGAAACCGAAGGGTGTCGTGCGCCCGGTCACGGGCTGGGACATGAAGCGGACAGAAATTCAGTACTATAAGAGACGTGTGGGGTAGATCAAAATGAAAAAAGAAAAAAATAGGGAGAAAAAGTGGGTTGATTACTATGAGCGGGCGGATATTCTTGAAGAGCTTCTTGAAGAACCGGTGGAGTTTAGCATAAACGGCCAGCTCAGGAAGGATATTCTCTTAAAAAGAAGAAAGAGAAAGCTTCAGAATGTGACCATTAAGATAGATCCCCTCCAAATCCGGGCTATTCGGAAGCTGGCCACGATCAAGTCCATACCCTATCAGACCCTGATTCGCCACTGGCTCTCCCAGGAGATCAAAAAAGAGCTGAATCCTACTCAATGAGGCTACAAACTCTGGATGGGGTCATTATTACCGAAACAGGGGACATCATTTGAAATAAAACCTAAGCCTACCTCCTTCCAGACCGAGCTGAACGAGCAGATCATCAAGACAATCTGTTTTTATAATCCTGATAATTAAATTCTTTAATCAATCTAAATCCTGACTTTTCATTCCATATTCCAATGGAAGGATGACTGACGCCATTGAACATAGTTGTCTTCACAGTCGTGTAATGAATCATATCATCAAATATGATTTTATCACCGGGTTTTAATTCTTTATCAAATGACCAATTCCCCATATAGTCGCCTGCCAAACAGCTAATACCTCCCATTCGGTATGTTGGTTTTCCTGTCACTTCATCGGTAGCGCCCAAAATAACAGGTTTATAGGGCATTTCAAGACAATCAGGCATATGGCAGGTGAATGAAACATCGAGAATAACCGTTTTTATAGCTTCATTTTCAACGATATCTAATATCGTAGAAACCAAGTAACCTGTTTGATAGGTAAAAGCGCTCCCGGGTTCTAATATGACTTCGACATCATACTTATTCTTAAAATCGATTAAGATTCCAATCAGATGGTGTATATCGTAACTTTTTTTTGTTATCAGATGACCGCCGCCCATGTTCATCCATTGCAGCTTGGATAAGAACCTGCCAAAGTTTTTTACAAAAACAGCCAATACTCTTTCGAGCGCAAAGGAATCGGCCTCAAATAATGTATGAAAATGAAGACCTTCAACCCCCTGTGGTAGAGCATCGCCAAGCTGCTCAGCAGTGATGCCGAATCGAGAGCCGGGTTTACAGGGATTATATATGTCATGAGGGGAATCTGAATACTCAGGATTAACGCGCAAGCCAATCGAAACACCATTTTGACTGGCAATCTTAAAATACTTTCGCAATTGGCTTATGGAATTAAAGGAGATATGACTACTATATTTCAAAAGGTCTGCGATAGATTTGTCTTCGAAGGCAGGCGAATAGGTATGGGCTTTTACTCCGAGTTCCTCAAATGCCAATCGCGCTTCATTGATTGAACTTGCTGAGGCGCCAAAACCGTATTCTTTAAAAATCGGAAATACACCCCAATTCGAGAAAGCTTTAAACGCAACGAGAATATCAATCTTGGCAGCGTCTTTAACCTTTTTTATTAATTCAAGGTTATTTCGCAATAAAAGCTCATCGATTACATAACACGGCGTTTGAATTTTGTTAAAATCGATAGGCATAGTGGACCAAAAACTCCAAATCCCAAATAAATTTTACATGAGGGGTTCGCCACCCACGAGCCATGAAAATTACCAAGTATTCTCCTCCCCCTTGATGCGGGAGGATCGAGGTGGGGGTGGACATGGTGTGTTCCCCCTCACCCCCGCCCTCTCCCACCAGGGGAGAGGGGGAACATTGAGTTATTTTCTACGTAATTCCAATGGCCAAAATTCAAATTATTTCCGTTTAGGTCATTCAAAATTGGAGTTTGGATATTGTTTGGAATTTGGCCTGCCTGCGCGAAGCCGCTTCGGCGAAGGCAGGTGTTTCTCCTTTGGTACTTGAGACTACTCTCCGCTCGCAATGCCCCCCCCTCAACCTCCCCTCTCCCCCGCTGGGGAGAGGGATAGGGTGAGGGGGACGACACTTATAATTCTAAATCTACATCGTGCAATTCGTACCAAGGAAGTCCATGGACATTCAATTGTTCCATGAATGGATCCGGGTCAAATTGTTCAGTGTTAAATACGCCGGCCGCTTTCCATTTACCCGTAATGAACATCATCGCGCCAATCATTGCGGGCACTCCGGTGGTATAACTTACGCCTTGTGCACCGGTTTCCTTATAGGCATCCTGGTGTTTACAATTATTATAGATATAATATGTTTTCTCCTTATGATTCTTCATACCTCTGATCCGGCAACCAATGGAAGTTTCCCCTGAGTAATGTTCACCGAGTTCGCCCGGATTGGGCAATACCGCTTTGAGGAATTGGAGAGGCACAATTTCTTTGCCCTCATACAGGATAGGTTTAATACTGGCCATTCCAATATTTTGGATGACACGTAAATGGGTTAAGTACTCTTGTCCAAAAGTCATCCAAAATCGAGCTCGTTTTAGAGCAGGAAAATGTTTAACCAATGATTCTAATTCTTCGTGGTAGATAAGATAAGATTCGCGGGGTCCGATATTAGGATAATTTAACGGTTTGTGAATTTCGTGGGGTTCTGTTTCAATCCATTTTCCATTTTTCCAGTATTTACCTCTTTGGGTCACTTCACGAATATTGATTTCTGGATTGAAATTGGTTGCAAATGGTTTTCCATGGTCGCCTGCATTACAGTCAACAATATCAAGAGTGTGAATTTCGTCGAAATGATGTTTGGAAGCATAAGCGGTGAAAACTCCTGTGACTCCCGGATCAAAACCACAACCTAAGATGGCTGTTAGTCCTGCATTTTTAAATCTGTCATGGTACGCCCATTGCCATTTATATTCGAATTTAGCGACATCGGGTGGTTCATAACTTGCGGTATCTAAATAATTCACTCCTGTTTCAAGGCAAGCATCCATGATTGTTAAATCTTGATAAGGCAGCGCTACATTGATTACTACCTCTGGTTTAAAGCTTTTAAATAATTCAATGAGTTGTCGAACATTATCAGCATCAACCTGAGCCGTCTTAATTTTATTGGCGCCCACTGCTTCAGCAATGACATCACACTTTGATTTGGTACGGCTTGCCAGCATGATATCCATAAACACCTGTGGGACTTTTGCAACTTTATGAGCAACAACGGTACCTACACCACCCGCTCCTATGATCAATACTTTAGCCATTATCAATCACCACCCGATCCCTTTCCCGATCGACCATCTTTTCTTCGGTCAGGTTGTTCATTGGTCTTAAATTCCGGATCCGTTCACCCATCTTCATAAATTTCACGGGTACAGTATAGAAAGAAATTAGTTTAATAAACTAAACTTGTAAAAATTATAACGATCCTTTTTGGTTTGTCAAGTGTTTTTTTTGGATCGAATAACTCGAATCAGAGAACAAAACGAATAATGCGAATGACAGCGAATTAAAGAAATATTCGGGGCATGCGTTGTCATTCGGATCATTTGTTCATCCAGCGGGTTTACACCCGTGCGGTTTTCTGTTACCTTTTTAGAGATGGAAAAGATCGTCATCCGGGGAGCTCGGGTCCATAATTTAAAAAATATCGATGTAGAAATCCCGCGGGATCGATTGGTGGTGATCACTGGTCTGAGCGGCTCCGGCAAGTCGACCCTCGCCTTCGACACACTGTATGCGGAGGGGCAGCGGCGATATGTGGAATCGCTTTCTGCCTATGCGCGGCAGTTTCTTGAGCAGATGGAGAGGGCCAATGTGGAATCAATCGAAGGCCTCTCTCCCGCCATCGCCATCGATCAGAGGAGCATGTCACGAAACCCCCGTTCCACGGTAGGGACAGTGACGGAGATCTACGATTACCTTCGGCTTCTCTTCGCCAGGATCGGGGAGCCTTTCTGTCCCCACTGTGGGTCTCCGATCTCCTCGCAGACACTCCAGCAGATCGCGGAGACGCTCCTTCGACTTCCAAAGGGGTCACCCCTGACCATCTTCTCCCCCACCGTGAGAGGGAAGAAGGGAGAATATCGGAAGGAGTTGGAGGAGCTCCGAAGGGATGGATTCGTGAGGGTCAGGATTGATGGTCAGGTCAGGGATCTCAGCGACGAGATCCGACTGGATAAGAACAAGCGGCATGAGATCGATGTCATGGTGGATCGCTTGGCGGTGAGAGAGGAGGCAGGGAAGAGGATCCTCGATTCTTTAGAGATTGCTTCCCATCTCTCGGAAGGGATCGTCAAGGTAGAGAGACTGGGATTCCCCCCGATGGTCTTCAGCCAGAAGTTCTCCTGTACCGATTGCGGGTTCAGCTTTCCAGAAATTACACCCCGGATGTTCTCCTTCAACAATCCGCAGGGTGCTTGTCCCACCTGCAGTGGATTAGGAACGAAGCGTTACTTTGATCCTGACCTCATTGTTCCCAATCCCTCTCTTTCCATCAAGGAGGGCGCGATCCTTCCATGGAAGAAGAAAGGAGAATCCTTTTTACGACCCATTCTGGATGGCTTGGCCGAGCATTACCATTTTGATCTGGACACTCCCTTTTCCCGATTGCCAAAGTCGGTTCAGCACCTTCTCCTCTATGGATCGGAAGGAGAGAAGGTCACTTTCAAGGTGAAAGGGAAGGGAAGATCCCATCTCTTTCGGCAGGAGTTTGAAGGAGTGATTCGGGAAATGGAGAGGAGATGGAAAAAGGATGGGGACGGGGAGGAGGAGTTAGAAGGATTCATGAACGTGGCTCCCTGTCCTGAATGTGGGGGAACTCGGTTGAAGAAGGAGGTTTTGTCTATCAAGGTCGGTGGAAGGTCCATCGCAGAAATCACCCATCTTTATGTTAACGAGGCATTGGAGTTTCTGAGGCATCTGGAATTGACTTCACGATCTCAAAAAATCGCTCAAGGAGTTTTGAAAGAGATTGAGGAGCGGTTGATGTTTATGCTGGAGGTCGGTTTGGATTACCTCACCCTGGATCGGACGGCGGCCACCCTCTCCGGTGGTGAATCCCAGCGTATTCGCCTGGCTACCCAGATCGGGTCAAGCTTGGTGGGCGTCCTCTACATATTGGACGAACCGAGCATCGGATTGCATCAAAGGGACCACCTTCGGCTCTTGGAGGTATTAAAACGATTGAGGGATTTGGGGAATACCGTCATTGTTGTGGAGCACGATGAAGAGACGATTCGGTCCGCCGATCATATTATCGATATGGGACCCGGACCCGGGGAGAAGGGAGGGGAGGTGGTCTTCAGTGGATCTCCAGAGGCATTGATGAAAGCAGACCATTCGTTGACGGGACAATATCTTTCTGGGAAAAATTTCATCCCGCTCCCAAAGCAAAGAAGACCAGTCGGAGAGAAGTATCTGGTGATCCGGGGTGCCACAGCCAATAATTTAAAGAATATCGATGTGAAGATTCCGTTAGGTGTGTTGACTTGCGTCACCGGCGTTTCAGGATCAGGAAAATCGACATTGATCATCGACACGCTCTATTGTCTATTATCCCAGCAACTTTATCATACCTCTCAGCGGTGTGTTTCCGTTCGAAGAATAGAAGGGCTGGAGCATGTGGATAAGGTCGTCCATGTGGATCAGATGCCGATCGGGAGGACACCTCGTTCTAATCCGGCCACTTATACAGGTCTGTTTCAGCCCATCCGAGAGCTCTTTGCCCAGCTTCCCGAATCGAGGATGAGGGGATTTCTGCCGGGGCGGTTCAGTTTTAATGTCCCAGGAGGACGATGCGAATCGTGTCGCGGGGATGGAATCTTGAGGGTCGAGATGCACTTTCTACCCGATGTCTATGTCACCTGTGAGGAGTGCCACGGAAGGCGCTACAACCGGGAGACACTTGAGATTCGATACAAGGGGAAGACGATCTCGGATGTGTTGGAGATGACGGGGGAAGAGGCCTATGACTTTTTTACTGCGATTCCGGCGATCCGCCAGAAGCTCCAGACCCTTTGCGACGTCGGTCTGGGATACCTCCAGTTGGGCCAGCCGGCAACCACGCTCTCAGGGGGAGAGGCTCAAAGGATTAAACTGGCCAGGGAGTTGAGCAAAAGGGAAACGGGAAGAACGATCTATGTTTTAGATGAGCCGACGACAGGCCTCCATTTTGCAGATATTCAAAAGTTACTCGATGTTCTCAACCGGCTTACCGATAAGGGGAACACGGTCATTGTGATCGAACACAATATGGAAGTGATCAAATCGGCCGATTATATCATTGATTTGGGTCCAGAGGGGGGTGAGAGAGGAGGCGAGGTGGTCGGATGCGGTACACCGGAGGCATTGATCCAAAACCCGGCATCTTACACGGGTCAATTCTTAAGAAAGAAGATTGGCAATCTTATTCATTGACAAGTGGGATCGCTATTGATAAATACCCATCCACGTAAAAAATTTCTGAGAGAGGAGGTTTCGATATGGAAGAAAAGAAGAGATCAAGCACAGGACTAGATGAGAATGTGGCGGGTTTGCTTTGTTATCTCTTTGGATTCATCACGGGAATCGTCTTCCTCGTGGTGGAGAAGGAGAGCAGGTTTGTGAAATTTCATGCCATGCAATCTACGATCACCTTTCTCAGTCTCTTCGTTATTTCGATCATTCTCGGATTTATTCCGATTATTGGTCTGCTTGTCTATCCGATATGGATTTTGAGTCTTATCCTCTGGCTTCTCCTTATGATCAAAGCCCTTCGAGGAGAGCGGTACGCTTTGCCGATTGTGGGAAAGATGGCAGAGGAGAAAGCCGGTCCGTAGCGATGTTTTCTGTAACTGAGCCTGATCGATAGGTCACGCTTAAGCACTGAAAAACGAAAAAAGTTTTTCGATGAAGCGGAAATCTAAAAAGAAAAAACGATCCAACAAGGTTCTTTTCTTACTGATCCTGATCGGAATTGGTTTGTCAATGCTCTTTCTTTTTCACCGGGAGATCCTCAACACCTTTAAACCCTGGTTCGAGAAGAGGAAAGTCGTGAGAGAGAAGAAGATGGTCACGCTTTACTTTTCAGATTCTGAGGGCGAATACCTGGTTGGGGAGAAGAGAGAGATCTTGAAAAAACGGGAAGCTCGGGAAGAAGCAGAGGAGACCATCACCGAGCTGATCAAGGGCCCAAAAGGGAAACTCATCCCTACCCTTCCTCTCCGGACGAAATTATTATCCCTTCAACTTGATGAGAGAGGGTTGGCAAAGGTTAATTTCAATAAGGCCCTCTCCAAGGATCATCCCGGGGGTAGTTCAGCAGAGATCATGACGGTTTATTCAATTGTCAATTCCCTTACCCTCAATTTCCCCCGGATCAGACGGGTTCAAATTCTTATAGAGGGAGAGGTGGGAGTAAGTATCGCCGGCCATCTTTCATTAGACCAACCCGTCTCTCCTAATCTTGACTTGGTCAGGAAGGCGGGAAAGGATTGACTTCACAAGGAAATTGGTGATAATATTCCAACTATCTGAAATTTGAGAGGCATTTTATGCTCGAAGCGAAATATATTCGCGAGCATATCGATGAGGTTCAGGAGAAGCTGGCTTTAAGAGGACAAGCCATCAGTCTGGAGCAGTTTTTCTCCATTGATGGTGAGCGAAGAAAAGCAATTCAGGAATGGGAAAAGCTGAGAGCCCTTCAGAAAAAGGTTTCGGATGAAGTCAGCAAGAGGAAGAGGGAAGGTCAGGATGCCTCGGAATTAATTTTGGAAATGAAAAAGGTGTCCCGGGAGATGAAGGAGTTGGACGGAATCGTTGAGGAGAAAGAAAAGGCATTGCAGGAATTTCTTCTCACCATTCCCAATCTTCCACATGTTTCTGTTCCAAAGGGTAAAGATTCTTCAGACAATGCAGAGGTAAGACGGTGGGGGGATATCCCAAAATTCGATTTTGAGCCGAAGCCCCATTGGGATTTAGGGGAGGCATTAGGGATCCTCGACTTTAAAACTGGAGCCAAGATTGCGGGGGCACGGTTTACCCTCTACTGGGATCTTGGAGCAAAGCTGGAGAGGGCACTGATCAATTTCATGCTTGATCTCCATACCCGAGAACATGGATATCGAGAGGTGCTCCCACCCTTTATGGTCAATCGGACGACGATGACCGGTACAGGACAGCTTCCAAAATTTGAGGAGGAGCTTTTCAAGGTGGAGGGAACCGATTATTTTCTTATTCCGACAGCCGAGGTGCCTGTGACCAATATCCATCAGGATGAAGTGCTTGATGAAGAGGTTCTCCCCCTTTACTATACCGCTTATACTCCCTGTTTCAGAAAGGAAGCCGGATCTTATGGAAAGGATACGCGGGGCTTGATTCGGCAGCATCAGTTCAACAAGGTGGAACTGGTGAAGTTCACCAAACCTGAGAATTCTTATGATGAGCTGGAGAAGCTTCTCTCCAACGCCGAAGAAGTTTTGAAAAGGTTGAAACTCCCCTACCGCGTGGTGAACCTATGCACTGGGGATTTGGGCTTTTCGGCTTCGAAGACTTATGATATAGAGGTCTGGCTCCCCGGTCAGGAGACATTCAAAGAGATCTCTTCCTGCAGCAACTTTGAGGACTTTCAAGCCAGGAGGGCAAAAATTCGATACCGAGTTTCAGGAAAGTCGAAGACAGAATATGTCCATACCCTCAATGGTTCTGGATTGGCTGTTGGAAGGACATTGGTGGCGATACTGGAGAACTATCAGAAAGCCGATGGTAGTGTGGAGATCCCGGACGTATTACGACCTTATCTGTATGGGGTCGAAAGGATCGAGAAGAGAAAGTAAAATTAAGTTATGAGTTCGGGGTTATGAGTTCGGAGATTTTAAGCTTAAAGAAAGTATTTACTCCGAACTCTGAACTAAGAACTCCCAACTGATGTTAAGACGGAGAGATGCCCGAGAGGCCGAAGGGGCTCGCCTGCTAAGCGAGTATCCTGCTAATAACGGGATCGAGGGTTCGGCGACCGAAGGGAGGCGGAAGGAGCGGAGCGACTGAGCACATCCCTCTCTCTCGGCGAGAGCCGATAAGAGAGTTGGTTGAGTAGACTGAAGTTATTGTAGAGATCAGGCAGACAGGCGCGGAGAGATGCCCGAGAGGCCGAAGGGGCTCGCCTGCTAAGCGAGTATCCTGCTAATAACGGGATCGAGGGTTCGAATCCCTCTCTCTCCGCCATGTACATTGTGATGTAAATAATGGGATTGAGGGATGAGAACCCTTCCTGCGGAAGCAGGATGGTTCGGCGACCGAAGGGAGGCGGAAGGAGCGAAGCCCTGCACCGCATGGTGTACAGGGCGAAGCGAGTGAGCACATCCTACTTCCTCCTTCAAAGCTTTGAAGGAAAGAGGGCAGAGTGTAGGAACTCATAGTTAGGACTAAGGCGACAATAAGAATTGTGGAGGGATGGCCGAGTGGCTTAAGGCGGCGGTCTTGAAAACCGCTTCCCGTAAACCGGGACGTGGGTTCGAATCCTACTCCCTCCGCCATACTACGCTAAAGCTTCGTATGGCAAGCCAGCTTATTCAGCCGACGTAGCTCGACAGAGCGTAGTTGGCCGCTGAAGCTTCGGCTGGGAGGCCATGAACCACGTAGAAAATTGAGTTGTAAGTTCGGAGTTGGGAGTTCGGAATTTTTAGTTTAAAGAATGTATTTACTTAGAACTCCGAACCAAAATTGTTCGTTGATCTTAAAACGGAGGAGGGATCTTTATGAGAAGATTTTTTAAAAGTTGTATGATTCTTTCTATAGTTTTTGTAATGCTACTTATTGTTGGATTAGAAGTAGCTTCAGCTCAAAAGTATTTTGATTTTTCAGGGAGGGTGGTCACTATTTACCGAGGAACCCTCAGTGTGAAGAACAATAAAGGAGAGACCATGACTTTTGCTGTGGGAAGGCGGACTACCTATGATCCTCCTCGTCTGCCCGCAGTTGGTGAACGGGTCGAAGTGAAATACTTTTTGCGAAGGGGTCAAAATGTCGGTTACCAGGTGAAAATTCTTCCACCCCCACCTCCACCTCCTGCGAAAAAGAAATAGATGGAGCGCCCATAGCTCAGCTGGATAGAGCGTCGGACTACGAATCCGCAGGTCGCCCGTTCGAGTCGGGCTGGGCGCGCCAATAAATTCAATGAATTAGCCAATTTGTGCTAACACTCTTCTTGTTTCCCTCCCAGTGCTCCACAACCATTAAATATCCTTCATTACTTTCATCTGCAGGTAGTCCAAGAAAATTTCGTGTGCAGAAAATGATTGAAAAGGAATCCTCAAAACCAGACAGTACCGAGGTATTAATCGAGTCCCTGCACGGGGTTTCTGTATCCTTTGATTGATGAAGCGGACAACCTCCGCCCGAACGCTGACGGAGTTCCATAGATCTACTGACTCGAAAACGGGGAGTTATTCAATAAGTTTAATAATCTCCCCAAAACTTTACTGGTTTAATCTTCAGCCTGAGGTCACATCTAAGGCAACGTTTGGCTTCATTTGTTGCCGCCTCCCGCTCAAGAGGTGGCTCTGCCTGGCTTAGCCCGGCATACTGAGGCACTGGGGTGTGAAAAGCCTCAGCAAGACGCCTCAAACCAGCAAACCCATCTTGACGTCCCAGATAATGGCTTGGCTCCTCCTCGGCAGGGAGGAAAGATTCGGTAAGATCACCGTTGCCGCCAAGATATTGGTCAATTGCCTCCGCTGCTTTTTTACCGGATGCAATTGCCTGTGTTGCCGAACGGAAGGAATCACCTCGATTCGAGACCATCCGATCAACAAGGAGTTCAAAGAGATCTTCGCTATTGTCGTCGCTCATCGCATAACGGATGAAATCTTCTGAAATAGCACCAAGTATGGCATCGCCAGTAGCAAAGACACCTTCCCGACTGGCAGACATATTATATGTGTCAACCTGTATATTGCCCTGGGGTGTGAGATCAATCCCCTCATCCTTAAGCCAGTAAGCAGAGGGCCCTGAAAAGGTACTGCCAATAGCCAGAAGTACAGCATCAAATTTTTCATTAAAGAGTTGGCTGATCCTCACGTCACCAGCATTTAGTTTCAAGGTAACTCCCGCCTTGAGGATTTCCTGGATATCATCATCCAGGGCCTTTTTTGGGAGACGTTTTCTTGAGATAGCCTTTCTTAACAGACCACCGGCAAGCGGAGCCTGCTCGAAGATGGTTACCTCATGGCCTTTTCTCGCCAGATAATATGCCGCGGTGAGACCCGCAGGTCCCGAGCCTAAAATGGCCACTCTTTTCCAGGTAGGCTCGGGAGGCCCCAGATTTCTTTTCCAGAGGTCACTGTGCTGTTCACTGACGAACCGCTTGAGTTCCCGGATGCCCACCGGTTCGTTTACCTCACCACGGCGGCACTCTTTCTCGCAATAGCTAAGGCAGATATAACTGCATATCGAAGGAAGGGGAAGTTGTTCCCTGACCACAGCATAGGCCTCGTCAAACTTTCCTTCAGCGATGAGGCGTACATAGCGGGGTACATCCACCTCTAATGGACAGCTGTATTTGCAGGGAAGGCGCGCTGCCCTGCGGCTCTTTCCCTTGGTCAGTTCTTCCTTGTCCCTTAGGGCACCGGTAGGGCACACCTCAACGCAGGCCCCACAAAACCTGCATCCAGCATCGATGAGAAGACGGTCGAAGGCAGTACCGACGTAGGTATCCTTACCCTTCATTATAAAAGAGAGCACTCCCACCCCACGCAGATCATGGCAAGCTCTGACACATCGGCCGCAGAGGATACACCTGACGAAGTCATGGACAAAGAGAGGATTACTGGTGTTGGTGGCAAAGGGTTTTAATCGCCTTCTTACACTCAGCTCCTCACTCGTTCCTATATACTGCTTCACTGACTGCAACTCGCAATTGAGATACTGGCTGCATGTCGAACAGTCGGCAGGATGGCGTGAGAGCATTAATTCCATCGCAAGGAGGCGCATTTGGTCAATCTGGGGAGTTTTCGTCTTCACCACCATCCCCTCTGCAGCCGGTGTCATGCATGAAGTGGACAGTCCTTCTGTCCCTTCGATCTCGACAACACATAACCGACAAACGCCAACGGGCGTTAGATTGGGATGATGACAGAGGTGGGGGATGTAGATTCCTCCCTCTAATGCTGCTTCTAAGACAGTCTTGCCATTTTTCGTTTCAACCTCGCGGCCATTGATATTCAGCTTGATTGTGTCCAAAAGGCCCTCTCAAACTCTATCTTTTTCCTACACGCAAGATACTCTTCTCAGAAGTTAACGGCTGGTCCCTGTTTACCCCGTTAGAAATAATGCCCCGCTGCTCTGCAGCGGGGTTACATCTTAAATAATTCCGGCGGGGTTTAATCCCCTGCTGGGATTTCTAACGGGGTGAACTCATGCTTTTGCCTCAGGTAGTGGCTAAAGCTTTTTACAGACACCTGCTGGACACCGCATCTCCTTAATATGTGCTTCGTATTCCCCACGAAAGTGCGTGATGGTTGTAAGAACCGGGTTGGGTGCTGTCCTGCCCAGAGCACAAAAAGCTCCTAACTTCATGCCCTCTCCCAGTTTCAAAAGCAAGTCGATGTCATGAGGTCTGCTTCTTCCTTCAGAAATATCTGTCAGAATCTCTGCTAACTGCATGGTTCCTTCGCGACAGAAAACGCACTTGCCGCATGATTCAACCTGGGTGAAAAGGAGAGAGTGTTTGGCCAGGTCGACCGCACACGTTCGGCTATCGGCAACGATCATGCTTCCAGAACCCATGATGGATCTGGCAGCGGCCAAATGCTCATAGTCAAAGGGGAGATCCAATGCGCTAGCCGGCAACCAGCCTCCTGTTGGACCGCCCGTCTGGACTGCCTTGAAATCCTTACCTTCCGGAATGCCCCCGCCAATTTCATAAACAATTTGACGAAATGTCATACCCATGGGGACTTCAATCACTCCAGGTCGCGTCACGTTACCGGCTAAGGTAAGGATCTTTGTTCCTTTACTTTGCTCGGTGCCATGGCTCGCATACCATTCTGCGCCTTTTTGCAAAATAGCTGAAGCATGAGCCAGGGTCTCTATATTATTTATGTTGGTTGGTTTGCCTTGAAGTCCTGATGCGGTAGGAAAGGGGGGACGAGTGTAAGGCACACTTCGCCTCCCCTCCAGAGATCGTATCAAGGCTGTCTCCTCGCCGCAGACGAAGGCGGCTGGTCCTTCTACCACTTCTATATGGAAGTTGAAGCCGGAATCAAGGATTGCATCACCGAGAAGCCTATGCTCCTCCATCTGTTTCAAGGCGGTCTTAAGTCGGGAAAGAGCCAAGGTATATTCGGCATTGACATAGGTCAGGCCATGGGTGGCTCCCGTTGCGTAGGCAGCGATCAGGATCCCCTCTAAAACAGCATGGGGATCGTTCTCAAGGAGAGTCCGGGCGGTACAGGACACGGGGTCGCCTTCGGCGGCATTACAGATCAGATATTTCTCGTTGCCGGGTTCATCATGACACGAGCGCCATTTCTCTGCCGTTGAGAATCCGGCTCCGCCCCGCCCTCTCAGTCCAGACTTATTCACCTCTTCTATGATCTCTTCGGGGGTTATCTTTAATGCTTTCGCAAGACCACTGTAGCCCTCTCGGGCGATGTAGTCATTGATATTCTCTGGATCAATATGACCCACGTTGCGAAGGGCTATTCTTATCTCGCCCGCTCGGACGCTCAGTTCACACCTTACAGCTTCCTCTTGAGGGTGCGCAATGGAGGGGGATCGGTCACTGGGGCGAGTGAAACGAAACCGGGAATAAAAACTGGCGACACTATAGATCTCATTCTCAGAGATGTCTAAGAAACGACTGATTTCTCTAATCGCTTCTGGCGATACGTATTCTTCTAACTCTTGAACCTTCTGCAATATGGGGAGCAGGCTACTTCTGTCCCTCGTAAATTGTTCCATAAGTTTTCCTGCATTGTTATCCATCTGCCTGCTTACCCCCCATCACTCCCTCAATACTCCCCTAATCCCTTTTAATTGCCAGTGTCATCTATTCGGTTAATCTTGTCTAAGGCCCATACATCCATTATAAGTACCTCATTCAATATTTTTCAAGGAGGGGGTAACCCCTCCGTCTCGGGTGTGATTGGATCGGGGTGGTCTCGCCTCCGAGACCTTGAAAAGCGGATCGTTAGAGGGAGGGCAACCGGCGGGTAGTGCTAAAGGGACCATTTTAAGGGTATCTACCCTTTGACTCAGCGCTCGAATGTGCCGCTTCAAGTTTTCTTTGGAGAGACACCCTCGATCCTGGCATAGGATCTCCGACCTTAATTGGGGCATTACAGGAGGGGTGTTTCCATTATTGACTTTTTGTATTAGAGTGTAATATGTTTTTGCGTCGGCCAGAATCATTACAGAAAGTGATGTAATGCATGTAGATAAACCATTCAAAACGTGCTTATGCTTAGGTTTTGAAACAGATCCAAGGCTCCGACATGGATAGGTAGGACGGAGTCATAGAGCTAATGCAAACCCAATAATTCGTTTTACGTAGTGCAGCCCTTTATGGGCGTAAAAAGACGGGCACAAGGCCCTTCACTACAAAGTATTTATCAAAATATGCCAGAATACCCCCCAGCTCTGCTGGGGGGATGAATGGCTTCCCCTCTCCCCTGGGGGGAGAGGGTTAGGGTGAGGGGGGAATGATGTAATCATCACCCCCACCTTAATCCTCCCCCATCAAGGGGGAGGAAAGTTTTTTAGAGAATTAGATGCCCCGCAGCTCTGCTGCGGGGTACTTCACTGCGTTCGTGTTAGAATCATTTCAAGAAGGAGGGAAAAACGATGAACAGACTAGAAGCTGATGTAGTTGTCATTGCGGCAGGTGCTTCTGGGTTGGCTGCGACGGTCAGTGCTGCACAGGCCGGTGCCAAAGTCCTTGCATTCGAAAAAGGATCCACCACAGGTGGAACCGGCAATTTGGGGATGGGGCCTTTTGGAGTAGAAAGCAGACTGCAGAAACTGAAACAGATGGGACCTACGAGAGATGAGGCCTTTAAGATCTTTATGGATTACACCCATTGGCGTGTCGATGCCCAGTTGGTGAGGGCCTATATCGATAAGGCAGCAACCACCATCGGCTGGCTTGAAAAGTTAGGAGTTGAATTTGTCGAACCGGCTGCGTATTTCCCGGGGGGGCATTTTACTTGGCATCTCATCAAGCCAGCTGTCGGTCAGCCCGGGCCAATGGCATCGGCCACCATGATAAAGATCCTTACTGACAGAGCGAAGGAAATGGGAGTCCAAATCTTTCTCCAGGCGGCGGTAAAAAAGATTCTTAAGCAGGGAGACCGGGTTACGGGCATTATGGCAGAGGACCAATCCGGGGAACCCATTCAGGCCAATGCCAAAGCAGTGATTATTGCTACCGGCGGCTTTGGCGACAATCCGGACATGATCAAGAAGTATACCGGATATGAGTGGGGCAAAGATATCCATTCCTTTAGAATCCCCGGCTTAACAGGGGATGGTATACGAATGGCCTGGGAAGTGGGTGCCGCACCCACTGAAATGACCATGGAAATGGTTTACGGTATGCCCGGGATGGCGGAATTGCCTCCAGCAATCGGCATGACGTTCCGCCAACCCCACCTGATGGTCAATCTTTTAGGAGAGCGATTCTTAAGCGAAGGAATCATGCCGAATACTACTTTCACGGGAAACGCCATCTCCAGGCAAAAGAACAGATCTGCTTTCCTTATTTTCGATGAGAATATAAAGAAACTCATGGAGACCGTGGGGTTTGACGACGTGGGCGTTGTCTTCCCTTTGCTGAAAGTTGACAATCTTGATGGCCTGATCAAGGATGCTTTTGATAGAGGATACAAAGATATTTTTGTGGCAGATTCTCTGGATGAATTAGCCGCTAAAACAGGGATTGACCCAAGTGGCTTGAAGAAGACCGTAGAGGAATACAATGGATTCTGCGAGAAAGGATTTGATCCTGTCTTTAACAAGAAACACGAGCTTCTCAGGCCCATTAAAACACCCAAGTTCTACGCTGGAAGAAATCTACCTGGCGCCTATGGTACCCTGGGCGGGATCAAGATTAATCATAGAACAGAAGTCCTCAACAAGGATTGGAAAAAAATTGGCGGACTCTATGCCGTGGGGACGGATGCCAATACGATCTACGGTGACAGTTATATCTTCATACTGCCCGGCAACACGATGGGCTTTGCTTTGAATAGCGGGCGCATTGCTGGGGAAAATGCTGCAGCGTACGCAAAATCTCTTGGCGGATAGGACTATCCCTTCGCACCGGAACAAAAATATGTCAACCTATCCGGTTCCAGGCCCGGGAGGGGTAGTTAGAGAACAAAATTACTGCTTGACTGACGGTCCGTAAAATTGGATAGGGTTCGGAAGAGAGTCAGCAGAGGCGATGTTGAGGAGATATCAATGAATGAAAAACCTCAATTCTCAAAAGAGGTGCGCCAGTTTCAAAACGAACAAATTGAAGTTTTTTTCCGCAAGGCAGCGCCCATCGACGTCCCCGAAGCCCGCTATCCGGGGTTCAAACCGGGCACGACAGTGCTGGCCAAAGGTTATGTCCACGAGAAGGGAGCGCTCGCCCTACCGATCGACATTCTCTTCGAGCGTGACGTTGCCGTGACGCTGCGAGACGGCACGGTCATCTACACCGACGTGTTCCGGCCTGTGGGCGGCACGAACCTGCCCGCGATCATCGCGTGGAGTCCCTATGGGAAGGAAAGAGGCATGACGCTGCTCGACGATTTTCCCGGACGGGCAGGTGTGCCCAAGAGTGCAGTTTCCGAACTGCAAAAGTGGGAAGGGCCGGACCCCGCCTACTGGTGCAGCCGCGGGTATGCGATTGTCAACCCTGACTCGCGCGGTGCCTATAGCTCTAACGGCGACATTCAGTCTTTTGGCGGACAAGACGGCAGGGATGGCTACGATGTCGTGGAGTGGGTAGCGGTACAAGATTGGAGTAATGGCAAGGTTGCCTTCTCGGGCAACTCGTGGCTGACTATTTCACAGTGGTTCATCGCCGCGGAACAGCCACCCCACCTGGCCGCGATCGCTCCCTGGGAGGGCCTGTGCGACCAGTACCGGGAAGACGTGGCCAGCGGCGGCATCCCGAATGCCGCATTCTGCGCATTCGTCGTCCGACGCATGCGCGGAAAGAATCGTGTTGAGGACGTTCCTGCCATGCTCCAAAAGTACCCGCTCGTAAACGGCTACTGGGAGGACAAGAGGGCAAAGCTCGAGAAGATCAACATCCCCGCCTACGTGGTTGCCAGCTGGACGAGCGCCATTCACACCCACGGGACCTTTGACGGCTTCCGGCGGATCTCATCTAAAGATAAGTGGCTTCGCGTCCACAACACGCAGGAGTGGTCTGATTACTACACGCCTCAAAACGTCGAGGACCTGTGCCGCTTTTTCGATCGCTACCTGAAAGGTATCGAGAATGGCTGGGAGCAGACGCCCAGGGTGCGGCTTTCAGTGCTTGACCCAGGCGGCGTCGACCAGGTCAACCGTCCCGAAAACGAGTTCCCGCTGGCCCGGACGAATTACAAGAGTCTCTACCTCGATGCGGCCACAGGGATACTCTCGGCCAGCCCGATCGCTCGGGAGGCGGCAACACGGTACCAGTCCGATGATGGTAAAGGGCAAGCTGCCTTCACTATTAGGTTTGACGAGGAGACCGAGCTGACCGGCTACATGAAGCTGCGCTTATGGATCGAGGCCAATGGGGCGGACGACGCGGACCTGTTCGTCCTTGTCCAGAAGCTTGATGAGCGAGGCAACGTCCTCTCGCCACTGGTATGGAACAGGCCGACTCCTGTACCTACGGGCAGGCTTCGCGCCTCCCACCGTGAACTCCACGAGAAGCTCTCTACGGCGTCTGAACCTTTCCATACCCATCGTCGTGAGCAGCTTCTAATCCCCGGGCAGATCGTCCCTGTTGACATTGGGCTTTGGCCTATAAGTATGCTCTGGCACAAGGGCCAGCAACTGCGCGTCCTCGTGGCAGGGTACGATCCGGTTCCCCCGCTGCTCCCGATGATGGCGCAGCCCGCCACACGCAACAAGGGTGAACACGTCATCCATACCGGAGGGAAGTTCGATTCGCACCTACTCGTCCCGAGAATCCCTCGCTGAAGGAACTCTGTCATGGGCTCATGATGCTCCAAGAAAATAACCAGGGGCCCTTATCATTATATTTGTCCTGACCCACATTCGAATTGACGGACATTGTCATGATAATCCTTCTTGCGGTTAACACCTACGAGTCTACAGTCTGAGATGACTCTAAGGGTCAACGATTACGGGTGGAAATCAACCATCCCAATTGAATGTATGAGAATCATATCGAAACATTTTGTCTCGTCTCAAAACAGAGCAGATATAGCACGAACCGTATCCATCGGAGTCATTCAACGTGGCTTCAAAATCCTGTTATAATCCGTCGGGGATATCGGATATGGATAGAAGGGAGGGGCAGAAAATGGAACCTGGGAATCTGAATCATCGATGGAAATCCTTGCGGAGGGCGCCTTCGCCTTAGGAGGGGGTCTCACCTTTAAGTCCCAAAGGGCAAGGTGCTTGAGGATCTTTTCAATCACCTCCTCGTCCGCAATAAAACTAATGATCCTCATCTTTCCCTGACATTTCGGGCAGGTCAGGGGATCAATCTTGGCTCCCTCTCGATTGTTGCCAACACAGATGTCAGCTTTTCTGACTTAACGCATTGTATAAAGGTCAAAGCCCTCTTTCATAACTCATCTTTTTACGGTTGTCTGTTCTCCTTATTGCATACAACACGCATCAGCCACCTCTTGGACCCTCTCAATGGATCGTGCCGTCTCACTGCAAGATGATGTTTCTAACAATTACTTTTCCGTTGCTGATGGTTAAGGAGCCATTGATGGTGGATTGCCCCAAATTTGTTGTAAAGGCTGTATCCCATCCCCCCTCAAGGTAGATTGTTTCATTAAAATCCAGAACAACATCCTCGTTATAAGTTTCTTGAGTGATTCTAATTGCTGTTGGAGCGGAGGCAAAGGCAATTCCATCCTGGATATTTTGGAAACAAGGACTGTTACCACTGCATGAGCCATCCGTAGAAATATAGATGGCATTTTCGATAATCCAACTCGCTCTTGTCGCCTGGAGCATACCGTAAGGGCCGGAAGAACCTGCTGGGCGATAATCAGCCAGAACTACGGTATGGAGCTTGTCCCAGTTGACACCGGTCAGATCGGTCGTCTCTAAGGTGAAGGTCATTGTGCCACCGTTCGCTAGGCCGGAAGCGATGGCAGTTGAAGGGGCGGCGCGAACATAACGATTGGTAACGCCTACATGCGCATCTTCATATACGATGGCATGAATGGTTGCTCCGTTCCCGGAAGAGGAAAGCGTCACACCACTGAGATTTGTCATCCGGCCACAGACACGCACCCGGTTCCCCACACGCCAACAAGAGGCGTCAATATATGCCTGGGATGAGCGCGTGAGTTCCGCATCTACCATGCCTTTGTATACGTTGTAGAAACTTACGGAGCCGTTGCTCATTTGATAACCGCTATCGGCCATAACCAGCGGAAGATATACAGGCCCCGACCCGCTATACGCCGCCCACCACCGGCCAATGCGACTTCCCACCGGGTGGTCAACATCTTGCTCCAGAAACACGACGGGTTGAGCCGCATAATCGCCCGCCAGTTGATCAACCACCGGACCGGCGGATGAGCAAATGCTTCAGGTAGGACGGTAAAACCCTTCAAAAACAACCAGACGACTTTGCGCGACTGCGAATGGGGAAACCTCGGGCAGCGACTGAGCTGCGACAGGAGGGCCGAACGACAACACGAAAATAAACGCAGCTAAAATTAAAGCCAAGTGATGCATGGTGACCTCCTTACTTTTGGGGACATTGGGTTGGTCATATTGACTCACTTAGATACTCTTCACAAAGAAAATTGAGCTCTCCGCCACAAAACCTTTGATATAAAGGAAGTGGCAACGCCTATAGTTTAATATTTCCCCCCTTCAAAAAACAAAAGCCTGCCTCAACATTTTGAATGCCAGATTCTTTGAATCTCTTTTCACCTCTCCCACCTCCAGAGGTGGTTAAATCTTAAACCAATAACTACTCAATTACCAAAGGACTAATTCATACCTTTTGGAATACCTTCTTCATCACTTTCTCCAAAAGGCTAAAGGTTAGGTTGTCAGGTTAACTTAGGGAACGAACGGAGGACCTCAGTTTAGATGAGATTGTACTAAAAGTTAGACGAAAAAGTCAAGGGAAATTTTTAGGATGGATTTCAGGATTGCGGAGTACACCTACAAGTCTTCACTTTGGACTGTTTTGAAGAATTAATGATTATGGGTGGAAAGCATCTGGTCTTTTCATAAATCAGTCCCTCCTTTTCTTAATGTCAAGCTCATAAATGTTGTCATTCCACAATCAAACCTCCAGCATCCAGAATCAGACTCCCATTGCTGATCGTCAAAGAACCGTTAATGGTTGTGTTTGATTGAATAGCTGTGAACGTCGAATCCCACCCCCCTTTGAAGAGCAATACCTTAGGGCTACTTAGAATGACATTTTCATCATACGTTTCTTGAGTAATGTAGATCGTGCCCGTGCCAAAACAACCTGCAGAATCAACTCCATTCTGGATAGATGAAAAACAAGGATATTTACCACCACAGATACCATTCGCAGCGACGTAAGCAACGACGTAAGATGGAAAGAAGGATGCCGTAGCGATAGGTGAAAAGATCACCTTGACCTTTGTAATATCGTCATAATAATCGAAAACACGTTGCTCAATAGTGCCAAGATCGGTTGTTCCCCACCAATTATTTGTGGCATCTACGCTGCCTCCATTGCTATCGAATCTAAAGATTTCAAAATCACCGAGATTTACCAAGTCATTGAACCTAATGGTTCCGGGGACATGGTTACCTTCAATCCAAACAGCATAGCCTTTGTTGCCTACAATTTGGTTATTGGTAACAGTCAAATAACTATTGTTTGATGCAATGGCCTGATTATGGTTACTCAGAATTTGGTTATTATGTATGGTAAAAGTTACATTTTCGCAGTATATTGCAGCGTTCCAAGACGTATCTTGGTTATGTGATATAAAATTTGAAATTATAGAACCAGATCCACTCCTGACCGATATCCCCCCAACGTTATTCGCACCATTATATTCAATAATATTATCCTTGATTAATGTGCCGGCTGGACACGTCTCTATTAATAATCCATCATAGTTTCTTCTTACTTTATTATTTAATATCTCAAGGCTTGCGAAAGTACCATTCAAATATATAGGAAATCCATTTTCTTCTAAAGTGTTGTACACTATCTTCACTTTATCTGAAGCGCCTCCGAAAAAAATACCACCATAATCTGATGTTTTTCTAATATAGTTCGAGGAAATAAGGGGGGAGGAATTTTCACACCATATTCCTTTCCCAAACTCAATTAGGCAATTCTTGATAATACATCCATCTGAGTAGTTACCAGCACTATCAAAGGAGGCGTCTTGGGCTGTATCGACAAATTTTATTCTACCCCAATCTTTGGACGCTGGCGTTGGAGCATTCGAAGTAAAGGTTATAGGGGCCTCCGCTGTTCCAATAGCAACTAATTTCCCTCCTATGGTAAGACCAGTTGAAGGATTAAATTTTATGATGACCCCGGGCTCTATTGTAAGTGTAATATTCTGAAACACCTGGACTGTGGCCGTAACAATATAAGGGCTATCCGATTTCCTCCAAACCGTATCTGCAGTTATATTTCCACTTACATAAGTATCACTATAAACAAGTGTTCCATTGGAGCAAATATATACTCCTGTTGCAAAGCAAAAGAGTAATATTTTGATAAAAACTTTCATTTTATATATACTTCCCCGAAGGAAATCTTCTTTTGGTATTTAATTAAGGTTTGAATTTATGATAGGACAAAATCAGGAAAGGCTTCAAAGGGATACGATAAATCCTCTGAAGCTTTTATATTGGCACCTTCTGAAAATCCCATTTCATAACCAACTCCAAAAGGTAGCGGTTAGGTTCGAAGGTTGATTGGGGACTCTATGATTTCAGAAAATCCTACTAATTTTGAATGGGGATGTCAACAACAATTATTTTCTATGCGTCATCATCTCAGTGTGTAGCCTATTGATTACTATTTGAAGTGTTCTATTTGATGGCAAGATTTGAAAATCACTCTTTCAGGAAGAAATCGCTATCAGACTTGACAATGTCTGTATAGTTAACTCATGACTAAGACGCTTTTTATCCTTGTAAGCAGGCTTTCATGGTGGGGTGGATAAGAAGGTCACTCTGCCGATGGGAAATTGGGGTGGTGACTCTGATTGAACAAAATCAGTTGTTTGAGAAGCTTCCGATCTCTTTCTTCAAGTATTTGTGCTCTTGTCTTGCCTTCGTAATGATACCAGCCCTTCCCTGATTTGACTCCGAGTTCGCCTCTGTTTACTTTCTGTACGATTAGAAGGGATGGTTCCGCAACATTACTGAGTACCTTGTAAAGCTGTTGCATACCTCGACTGATAGTATCCAGTCCCCCCATATCCTGCTGTTCCAGAGGACCTACACAAGCCAGCCTGAAGCCGTAACTGGCTCTTGCCGCCACATCCAGTTCTTCCGGAGTTACGACCCCTTGCTCTATTAAGAAGTTGGCTTCCCGACCCATGGCTGCTTGAATACGGTTGACCAGAAAACCTGGCACCTCTTTCCTTATCAAAATCGGTGTCTTGCCAGTCCCAATCATAACCTCTCTTGCCATCCCGACGACCTCATCCGTAGTGTGCTTACCACGGTGAATCTCCACAAGAGGTATGATATGAGCAGGATTGAAGTAGTGAAGGCCGACTACTCTGTGAGGGGTACGCATGCCCTCTGTTATACAGGTAATTGTGAAGTTGCTGGTGTTACTGGCCAGGATGACCCTATCGGGGCATGAGTCCAATTGAGAAAAGAGGTCTTTCTTGATATGGAGAATTTCAGGAATACACTCGACAATGAATTCGCAATCCTTTATAGCCTTCTTGAGATCTTCTGAAAGAAAGGTCTCTATCCTCGACAGTACTGTAGAAGGCTCCTCCTTGAGCAGGCCGAACTCTACGAATAACTGTAGGTTGGACTCAATCTGTTTCACACAGGTGGAGAGGATGGCAACATTCAGATCAATTGCTCGAACATGGAAACCGGCTGTGGCAAAACTTTGCACGATGCCTTCGCCCATTATACCTGCACCAACCACAGCCACCTGATGAATGTCCTGGATATTCATTGCGCATCCTTTGAACTTTACTTTACACTTGCGGAAAAAAGGTCCAAAGAGGTAGCCAGGTGTGCTGGGCCGGCAGATTATAAAAAAAGGATTTCACCTTTCCGGGAGAATCCCCACCTATTAATGGGGATTCTCCAAAGCTTTGCAGCGGCACCTTTAAGCGTTTGCGTACAGAGTTACCAAGTACTTTACAGAGTTCACTTTAAGCGAAACGTAATGTTTCCCATAAGACATGCCAAAGAGCCGCTATGCAAAGGTTTGGAAGTACATCTGGCTACCGATTCTTTGTAACGTTAAGGTTTAGTAAGATCGCCCTTAAAAAACCCACTGTCTTATTCCATGTTGGATGGTACGCATAAAAAGCTCTCAATCCTCCAGATAGAGCAACTTTGAAGGATTGGTCGCGATCATGGTTTTAATATCGGCCTTACTGAACCCTGCGTGCAGCAACCCACGAACATAGAGTTTAAAGCCTTCCAGGGGGTGCATTTGCAGAAGCTGGCCATAATCGGTGTTGATAATGATATTCTCCGGCCCCACTTCCTTAATGAATTCATTGGGCACGTTTGGGTCCTGGCAGGGGAAATAGATGCTGGGAAGCCAATGGGTGGCACCGATCTCAAGATAGGCACCCAGCCGGACCATCTCTCTGGCATTCTCTATGCCGCCACACCCAACTATATTCAAATGGGCGTGCGTCACCAGGACTCTGGCTCCGACCTCATGGCATCCCTTCACAAGAGCCATATTACGCTCTGGACTCTTATGACCCGTCATGATTGGAATCTTATTCTCGGCTGCAATCTGCAGAATCTCTTTCACTTCAGGGAGCAGTTTTCCCTTGTCGTCCGTAATGGGAAGGACAGGCCCCACCTTTCGGCGTGCCGGTTCCGGCCAGCCGGTGAAGGTATAAAAGAAAATGGCCCCGAGATTCGGGTATTTTGATATCAACCGTATCTGGTCGGGATGATGGCTGAATGCGACGTTGATGGTGCCGAAGACCTTTATGGCATGGTCCAATTCTCCTCGGCGTACTAAGTCATCGACGATATACTGAACTGCCCAGGCAGCATGGACGTTGGTAAAAAAGTGCTCCTTAAAGACAAGGGCCCTCATCTTTGCTTTAGAAGCATCTATTGCATACTGAATCATGTCAATGGATCGCGGCACGTAGTCAGGGTAAATATGACAATGGGAGTCTATCGCGCCCTCAAACAATTCGTCCTCAATACCTGCATAGATATCGTACATCTGCTCATATTTAAAATGATTTAGGACCTTAGTAAACTTCTCCTCGTTCCACTTTTGGATTATCTCTTTGCTTGGGGTTGCGAATGTTCCATGGGCTTCAGGCTCCCAGGCGTCTGGGTTATAGGCTCTCCCTGCCATACTTTTTTCCTCCTTTTCTATTCTTTCGACTCATCCTTTGCCGAACACACGGATTTTTTGTTGCATGTTTCCTGACACCCCGGGATACCTGAACCACTATGTAATCCCGGCGCTTGTTCCACCGTCGACGTGGATGATTTGTCCAGTAATAAAACTGGACGCCCTTGAAGCCAGAAAAATTGTGGGACCTACTATATCTTCCAACTCTGCTTCGCGACCTAACGGTATACGGGCTATCCTCGCCTTTGCCTGTTCTGGATCAGACATGAGGGAGCGGCTTAAGTCCGTCATGACGAGGCTCGGCGCAACGGCGTTAACAAAAATATTATATTTTGCCCACTCGCAGGCCAGGGTTCGCGTCAGCGCGTCCACTGCTCCCTTGCTTGGACCATAGGCCGCCGCTCCCATAGAGGCTCCCAATATTCCCCTTATGGATGACATATTCACAATCTTACCGCCATTCTGCCTTATCATCACCCTTCCAACTGCCTTGCAGCAGATGAAGGTACCGAGAACATTGAAATCCATGACCTGCTGCCACTCATTGACGGTGATCTCGGCAGCCGGTCTTCGAAGGGCCAAGCCCGCTGAATTAACCAGGATATCAATGCGCGAAAACTCCTTCATGACATCATCAACCATTCTGGCAACCGATCGCTCGTCCGTAACATCAGCCGAAATAGCCGTTGCTTTCTTACCCAAAGAGCGTATCTCGTTAGCTACCGGCTCGAGTTTGCTGAGGGTGCGGGCCACAACCACTACATCGGCGCCATGCCTTGCCAGGCCTATGGCAACGGCCCGTCCGATCCCACCAGAACCGCCGGTGACGATGGCGACCTTCCCGGATAAATCAAACAATTCAGTCATGTTAACTCCTTTGTCAGAGGGGATGTGTTAAGATTGACCGCTCTCAACAATGGTGCGCGTGAAACTTATCGGCTCTACAGGATTCGAAGGTATCTCATAGGTATGCAGCCGCTATTAAACTTTATCCTTGTTCACTATACATTTCCTGAAATATTTTCTTAATATTCTCTTCTTTACATTCACAGGGGCAGGAGAACATGTTCACATCTCTACTGGCGAGGGTAACAAGTGTATCTATCTTTTCATCGAACTGCAATTTGTTAATTCCGGCTTCCTTTAGACTTGCAGGTACGCCTATTTCTTTTTCCAGGTCCCTGATCTTTTGTATAAGCTTTTGGACTGCTTCTTTTATGGATCCGGCCTCGATACCCATGAATTTGGCGGCAATACTAAGTTTGTGAGCTGGATCCGGAGTATTTGGAAGAGGAGGATGGGAAGAGATATATTCAAGGGAATAGGGCAATGTTATCCCCACCGCTCTTCCATGGCCAATGCCAAAAGTAGCCCCAATTGCGTGTGCGAGGGCGTGACAGAGTGAGGTATTGCTATTGCCGAATCCTAATCCAGCGATAGCTGCTGCATTTTGCATCTTCTCCCGGGCTCGCAAATCGTTTTCATCCTTGCACACCTTAGGAAGCCATTCATAGGCCAACTTGGCCGCCTGCAGACAAAGACCATCACTGAAATCATTCTGCTGCCTGGCCGTATATCCATCAAGAGCATGTGCTAACACATCCATCCCCGTACTGGCTGTCAATGATTTTGGCATTCCTAAAGTAAACTCAGGAACCAGCAACGCTATATCCGGTACGATTTCGTTATTGCCAAATCCTATTTTCCGCTGGTGAGCCTTATCCGTGAGCACGATAGCCCAGTTCACCTCTGACCCGGTACCGCTCGTAGTAGGAACAGCCATAAACCTCGCTTTCTTCCTCAAATTCAGCTTCGTTTTAGGGCTGATTGATTTATCAAGTTCTGTCGAGGTCAGGTCCGGCCTCTCCCAGAGTACCCATGCAGCCTTGGCCGTGTCTATAGCAGAACCGCCTCCGAAGCCTATGACCCATTGGGGTTCAAATTCGGCGAGTATTTTACTACCCCTGAGGGCTACTTCTACAGAGGGCTCCTGTTCTACCCCATCCCAAACTTTCACCGTAAAGCCAGCATCACTCATTGCCTTTACAATCGGCTCACTCTGCGTCACCCCATTCTTGCCGGTTATCAGTACCGCCTTGTTTCCCATACCTTGAAGCTCAGTACCTAACCTTTTTAGCATGCCACTACCAAAAAGAATTTTTGGACTGTTAAAATATGGCATTTATTTCACCTCCCTATCTCTTCGCAACGGCGGCCGACTTCGGGTACATCCGTCTCTAAGGCGCTGAGTTTATCTCAACTCCGCCCCGTAATAGTGTACTCTACCGTTGTCTAAAAATTGACCTTGTCAAGCCCTTTCAAACCTATCATTTCCCGTGCCTCATCCGGAGTGGCGGGTTCGATATCCAGCTCTCTTGCTATTCTCACAACCTTTTCTACCTGCTCGGCACTGCTTTTCGCCAGCCTGCCATATCCCGCATAGAGACTATCCTCCATGCCGACTCTCACGTTTCCACCTAACACCAATGTAACAGCAGACATAGAAATTTGATCACGACCGGTCGGGGCAACGGACCAGGTAAATTCGCCCAATACCCTTCTTGCCTGTTCGTATACGAACGACAAGGCGCTAATGGTTGTGGGTATACCGCTGAGCCCTCCCAACACAAACTGCACGTGAATGGGTCTTTCTACATATCCTCTCTGAAGCATGAATTCTACGTTGCTGATTTGCCCGAGATCCCAGATCTCTATTTCTGGCTTCGTCTCATTTTCCCTCATGATATGGCAGTATTCACGCATCATTTTATAGGTGTTGGTAAAGACCATCTCCTCTCTCTTCAAGAAAGCCTCTTCCCATTCAAACTTGAGAGGCTTTGACTTCATCCGATCCCACACATGTATCATCGTGCGGCTTATGGAGCCGGCATTTAGCGTCGCGAGTTCGGGTTTGAACCGAGGCACCACCGCTATCCGTTGTTCGATGTTACCTCCACCACCGGTCGTGATACATACCACCATGTCGCATCTGCTCTTAATCCCGCTAAGGATCTCATGAAACACATCCAGATCAGCGGTGGGCTGGCCTGTTTCTGGATTTCGAGCATGTATGTGAGCAATGGCTGCTCCAGCTTCATAAGACCTCACTGCATCATCGGCTATCTGCTTGGGTGTCAGTGGGAGATCATCCGACATACTGGGTGTGTGGGCCGCACCGGTAATGGCAGCGGTTATGATCACTTTGCGTAGAATTTTTTTATGGGCCATCGCATCCTTCTCTTTTTTATAATGACATCATTATAGATTTCCGCTCCATAATTGTCAACGTTACCAGATATTTTTATAAGAAAATTTGACCGGAACAGTGGCACGTTTTATATCGGAGGTAACTCCTCCGTCTCGGGTGCGATTGGATCGGGGTGGTCTCCCCTCCGAAACCTTGAAAAGCGGATCATTAGAGGGAGGGCAACCGGCGGGTAGTGCTAAAGGGGCCATTTTAAGGGTATCTACCCCTTGACTCATCGCTCAAATGTGCCGCTTCAAGTTTTCTCTGGAGAGACCACCTCGATCCTGGCATAGGATGTCCGACCGTAACTGAGGCATTACTATCGGGGGACATCCATGCTTGAAAAACCGGAGACATAAATGTATGATTGGATGAAGTCGAAATCTTTCATGCAGAGAAGTTTAGGGAAGGAGAGGGTAGATTATGGAAATCAGGAAAAACCTGACTGACATCGTTGGGTCGGGCAACGTATCTGAGGAAACCGAGAGGATAAAGGCCTATGCGAAAGACTACAGCTTGGCGCCTCCGAGGATGCCCAACTATGTGACGTATGTCGAGAACAAGGAGCAGGTGCAGAAGATCGTCGAGCTCGCCAACAAAACCAAAGTGCCCGTCTACCCCGTGAGTTCCGGCATTCATTTTTACGGAAACACGATTCCGCTTCAAGCCGGGATCGTCATGGATCTGTCAAAAATGAACAAAATTCTCAACATTGACGAAAGAAACAGGTTCGTCAGGATGGAACCGGGCGTTACCTGGGGGCAATTACAGGCAGAGCTGGCGAAGCATGATTTGATGGCAATCTGCCCTCTGCTGCCGCATCCGCAGAAGTCGGCCCTCACAAGCCATCTCGAGAGGGAGCCGGCATGTATTCCGAAGTTTGAGTACACCGATACCCTGGTGACAATGGAAGTCGTGCTTCCCACTGGAGAGCTCTTCAGAACAGGGTCGGCATGCGTTCCCGGCTTTCCGGATAAGAGCTTTTCCCAAGGCGTCAATATTTCAGGCCCCGGCGATTTTATGTGGCCTCGTCTATTCCAGGGCGCTCAGGGCACGCTGGGTATAGCAACATGGGCCCAGGTCAAAATCGAATATAGACCTAAGGTCGATAAGACCTTTTTCATCCCCTTCGAAGACCTCAACGAAGCCGTCAACTTTGTTTACAAGATTCAGCGCCGTCTGATCGGCGAGGAATGCCTGATATTGAACAGTTTTGACCTGGCGGCAATCCTTGCCAAGAAATGGCCCGAAGATTTTACGGCCTTGCGGAAAAACCTCGCCCCCTGGACAGTGGTCTATGTACTGGGTGGAGGCAAGAGGTTCCCTGAAGACAAGATCGCCTACGAAGAAGAAGCCCTCCGGGAAACAGCGGCAGAGTGCTCGATTCCGAACCTTCCCATGTCGGTACCCGGTATGCCGGGAATAGAGAAGCAGATACCTGACATGCTGCGCACCGCGTGGCCGGACAACAAAACATTCTGGAAGTTCGGCTATAAGGGAGGGTGTGAGGACCTGTTCTTCCGCACCACCATGGATAAAACGCAGATGTTCTGCGATACAATCAATGAAGTGGCTGGCAAGCACGGTTATTCTCCCAATGAGATCGGCTTCTACGTTCAGCCCATGGTCTACGGCGCCAACTGCCATTTCGAGGCCAACTTCTATTACAATCCGGCAAATCCCGATGAGGCAAAGATGCTGAGCCGGCTCTACAGCGAAGCGGCTGAAGCCGTAATAAGCAAGGGCGGTTTTTTCAGCAGGCCTTACGGTCCTTTGGCTGATATGGTATACAGGAGAACGGCCAACTACACGGCGATGTTGAAGAAACTTAAAAATGTCATGGATCCCAACAATGTTTTGTCTCCTGGGCGACTGTGCTTCTAATAACGGATTGAAAGGAGAATAACCATGCTATTAGATGTTGATGAATATAAGCGCCAGGCAAAGATGTGCGTGCGTTGTTCATTTTGCAAGTATATCGATATGAACTGGATCAAAAGCTTGAAGTTTGCCAGACAGTGCCCTATCGACACCAGATACGCAATGAATCTCTATTCCGCCCATGGCCTGCTCTATGCGTCCACAGGCGAGCTTGACGGGGCCATCCCATTCACACCCAAACTGGTTGACGCCATGTACCACTGCACCCTTTGCGGCGGCTGCGACAGCAGGTGCAAGCGGAACCTCGACTGCGAGGTACTCCAGGTACTTGAAAACCTGAGAATGAAATACGTGGAACAGGGTAATCCCCTCCTCCCCGGACATAAGGAGTTGGTCGATAACGTTCGTAAGACCAGGAACGAGTACGGAGAACCGCAGAAGGTCCGGTTGAACTGGATCGGCGATGTGAAACCGGCAGAAAAAGCAGACGTGGTTTTCTTTGTCGGCTGTAATGCCGCCTACAAACAGCCTGAATTGGCCAGAGCTGTCACCAAGATACTCAGCAAGGCAGGCACCCTCTTTATGGTTCTGAAGGACGAATGGTACGCCGGAAATGAAGTACTCGCCATCGGCGACGTAAAGCTGGCCAGGGAACTGGCGGAGCACAACGTGAAGGCCATTAAGGATTCAGGCGCAAAGACGGTCGTCACCGGCAGCGCCGAATGCTACAAGGCCCTCAAGGTAGACTATCCGAAGCTCTTGGGTAAATCGACGGAAGAAATGCCCTATGTGGCGGTCCATATCGCGGAATTCGTTGACCAGGCAATCAAGGAGGGGAAGCTTACCCTGAAGAAGAAAGTCCCCCTGAAAGTCACCTACCACGACGCATGCAATCTGGGAAGGCTCAGCGAGACCTGGCAGCAGTGGACACCGAAATATGACGGCTCCATCCCTATAGGTAAGGTCTGGAGGCGTGGAGACAGGGGTATTTATGACGCGCCCCGCAACGTACTCAATGCAATCCCCGGAGCGGAGCTTCTCGAAATGGAAAGGATCAGGGGTAATGCGTGGGGCGCCGGCTGCACCGGTGCAGTAAACGCGGCATTCCCCGATTTCGCATTATGGACGGCAAGCGAGCGCCTTGAGGAAGCTGTGGCAACAGGCGCCGAAGCGGTGGTGACCTGCAGCGCCGATGAGAAACAGCTTTTGGCCAAGGCAAGTGAATCGAAGAAAGCAGGAATGAAAATTCTCGATTTTGCCGAAGTAGTAGCACAGGCATTATAAGAAGAAATCGATAAGGAGGCCAATTATGGCATTGCTAAAAGAGGCTTATGAAACATTGCAATCTATAGTAGGACCGGAATGGGTCAGCGATGACCCTGCCGTTTGCGAAGCCGACAGACCCAAGGGGAGGCTGAGGTCCAAAGAGATACCCCTCTATAAACCGGCCGGTTCTATCGAGCCGATAACCACCGAAGAGGTCCAGGCGATCATCAAGGTATGCAACAGGTACAAGATCCCCTTTGCATGCACCAGTTCGTACGGCTCGGATGTATGGGGAATTGAGAGACCCAACTGGCTCTTCATCGACCTCAAGAGGATGAGAAAACTGGAAATAGACGAAAAGAACCTTTATGCCGTTGTTGAGTCGGGCATCGCTTCGGCCGTGCTCCAGGCAGAATGCTTCAGGAGGAACCTGTTGAGCTTCGTGCCCATGAGCGGCGGCGAATGTTCCGTCCTGGGAAATGCCTCGTACATAGGCGAGGGAGCCGTCTCCTGGAAACTGGGTGACAGGGGCTATCGCCGTGTGCTCGGCGTTGAATGGGTAACCCCGGAAGGAGAGATCATGCGGTTAGGTTCTCTTTCCATGTCGGACGATTATTTCTGCGGCGAGGGTCCCGGACCTGACCTTCGGGGATTGCTGGTAAGCAGCGGCTACGGAAGTGCAGCGAGAAAGGGAGTCATCACCAGGATAGGGATAAGGGTCTTCCCCTTTATCAAGGAGAAGCTGGTGCCCAAGGGTGATGCGCCGACAACTCACCTCGAGATGCCCGCGAACAGGTTTGCCTGGTACAACTTCACCTTTCCCACCAGAAAGGCATGCGTCGACGCTATCTATGAAATCGGCAAATGCGAGCTGGGATTGCTTGCCATGACCGTACCGCCCTGGTTTGTCTCCATGGCCAGGGCAAGGGCAACGGGAACGGACAAGTTGACGGGCGCGGCAGGGTTCTGGTATGACTGGAACAACGTCACAGGTCCCAAGGCCAAGGAAGACCCGGAACAGACGGTGGGACGTATCCTGCTCTACGGTATCGGTTCCGATAAACGTTTGGCCTATGAAGAGAAAGTGCTGGTAGATATCTGCAAGAGCCTTGGTGCATTGGCCAAGAAGAGCAGAGGACTCCAGGACCAGACCCATTTCATGTCGGCGGACGCCATCGTATCAAACCTGGCCGGCGGAAGATTCGCATCGGTTATTTTCTTCGAATCCCTGGACAGCGCACTGAAAGCCGCCGACTTAGTCACTGAAAACACCAAGAAGCGCGTGCCCAAGATATTCGATGACTACGGTACGACAAACTGGTTTGTTCCTTTTGAAATGGCGCATATCGCCAAAGAAGAAAGCCTTCGCTTTACCACCGTTGAATTTGAAGATGAGCTCACGCTTCTGATGGCTGATTGTCACAAACAGCTGGCGCCGCTCGGCGGCTTCCCTATGTTTCCCAATCCAAAGTTTTACGGAGAAGTATGGGGCAACTACCCTGAAATGGAGAGGAAGATATTCAAGATTTTCGATCCTAACCAGCTTGCGCCATTCTGATAACGGAGCGCAGGCCAACTAACCGGATAACGGGGGGAGAGGTGCGATGTATCGCACTTCTCCTTTCTCATCCTCTCACTTTTTTGCTGAGGAGGCCCCCTTGGATTACCTATATGAAAAAAAAGGGAAAATCGCCGTCTTTACCCTGAACAGGCCGGAGCAGATGAATGCAAAGAACCTGGAGATATTCCGGGGTATTAGAGAGTGTATGCTGGACTTTCGAGACGATCCAGACCTGTGGGTCTGCATCATAACGGGCACAGGAGATAAGGCGTTCTGTGCCGGCGCGGATGTGAAGGAGACACTTCCCTATATGCGCGAGCACCGGTACGATGACAGCAAATCACTGTCGGCAGGCACGATCTTCCGTGATCTTGAACTCTGGAAGCCCTTGATCGCGGCAGTAAACGGGGTCGCCTATGGGGGAGGGTGCGAGTTGGCCCTTGCCTGTGACCTGAGGATTGCGTCCGAAAATGCTAGGTTCGCCCAGTTGGAAATGACAGTGGGTGCTATGCCCGGCGGTGGCGGCACGCAGCGGTGGGCGCGGTATGTTCCCCGGTGCAAAGCGGCAGAAATCCTGCTCATGGGTGCCGTTATCGATGCCAGGGAAGCGCACCGGATAGGTCTCGTGAATGAGGTGGTTCCGCAGGAACAACTTATGTCGAAGGCGTTCGAATACGCTGAGAGAATATGCAGGCTGGCGCCGCTGGCGGTAAGGGCGGCCAAAGAGGCTATGGTGAGGGGCAGCGAGATGTCCTTTCAGGACGGGTTGCGGCTCGAAAAGCTACTCTTTGAAAAGATCTCTGGCACAGAGGACTTTTTGGAAGGCGGCAAGGCCTTCAAGGAAAAGAGAAAACCTGTTTTTAAGGGAAGGTGAACTTAAACGTTGCATAAAGCCGGCAAAGGTGTATGCTTCCAAAAATTTATAATGCGGTTATTTTTATATTTTATGGGTAACATAAGATTTCATGTCATGTGGCTTTTGTAAACCTAATAGTCGCAAAAAAACGATCAAAAAGGGAGATGCGTGTGCTTGAAAACCTTTACAGCGGCACCTTCAGTCGTTCAGCCACCCTGTTTTCCCAGCCTATTACAAAAGTTGCCTCAGGTGACATTGCATGTTACCCATAAAACATAGGAAAACCCACATTGGAAAGGTTTGGAAGTACACGCATCTCCCTTTTCAATGCAATGCTGAGGTAAAATTTCTGGAAACTTGGCTGTCACACGATTGAGGGTGCCGCTATAAATTTTTTCCAGCATACATCTTTTCCTTTCTCATACCACTTTGAGGGAAACTCATCTGGTAGCATAAGGAGCTCGTATGGACATCAAGAGGGTGGGTATTGTGGGCTGCGGGGTGATGGGATCAGGCATCGCTCAGCTATGTTCCCAAGCAGGCTACGAAGTATTGGTTTCAGATATCAATGATGAATTATTAAACAAAGGACTCCTATCATTAGATCGTAGCCTTACCAAAAGGATAGAGAAAAGGAAGCTTTCACAACAGGAAAAGGATACTATCTTGTCTCACATCCACGGCACTACTAATATGAAGGACTTTCACCAGTGCGATGTGATGATAGAAGCAGCAGTGGAAAACTTGGATGTAAAAAGAAAGATATTTGCCGAGTTGGACGCGGTCTGTCCTCAGCATGCTATTCTCGCTACGAATACCGGGTCTCTCTCTGTGATCGATATGGCCAAAGCGACAAAGAGGATGGATAAGGTTCTCGGACTCCACTTCTTCAACCCACCTCAAGTGATGAGACTTGTGGAGCTTGTCAAGACAATAGCCACGAGTAATGAGAGCGCTGAGATAGGCAGGGAGTTTGCCGTATCCCTTGGAAAGACCGTGGTCATCGCCCCTGACGTACCTGGCTTTCTGGCAAATCGCCTGATGGCGCCTCTTGGCCTAAACGCGATCAGGATGCTTGAGGCAGGCCTGGCTACCAAAGAAGATATCGATACTGCCGCAAAACTCGGGGCCAATATGCCTATGGGCCCTCTTGAACGGGCGGATCTTATCGGCCTTGACATTATTCTTCAAGGCAATGAAGCCATGTACCAAGAATATAAAGACCACATGTATGCACCTCCGATTCTCTTAAAAAGGATGGTGGCTGCAGGATGGCTTGGCCGCAAAACAGGAAAAGGTTTCTATGAATACGACAAAGAGACCGAAAGTTAACCCAGATGTTGCATTGAAAAGGCTGTTAGGTGTGCTTTCAAACCTTTACCAAGCGGTTTTTTGAATATGTTTTATGGGTAACTTACGATATCACATAAGGTGACTTCTGAAATGTGCTTGGAAACGCAGTAGCAGGACGCTAAAAGGTTCCGCTATAAAGCTTTTTAAGCACACCTAACAGCCTTTACAACGTTTTTTATGCTGCTGGGTTAACCTGGATATTGCATCATCTGGAAGATAGGAGAACATTTTATGCCTCTCAAGACAAAAGAAGAGTACCTTGAAAGTTTAAGGGGTGTTAAGAAAAGGGTTTTTCTTTTTGGGGAAGAGGTCACAGATTATGTGGATCATCCGCTTATCCGACCCTCGATCAATGCCTGTGCCATGACTTATGAGTTAAGTCACAAGCCTGAGCACGAAGACCTCCTGACCACCTTTTCGAGTTTAACTGGGAAAAAGATTAACCGCTTTACCCATCTTCACCAAAGCGCTGAAGATCTGGTGAAGAAGGTAAAAATGCAGCGATTATTGGGACAAAAGACCGGTTGCTGCTTTCAACGGTGCGTGGGTTTTGACGGGTTCAACGCCGTCGATTCAGTGACCTATGAGATGGATCAGGAGTTAAAGACAGACTATCATCAACGATTTCGTGAATACTTGAAGTATATCCAGGAGAATGACCTTGTGGTAGATGGGGCCATGACCGATCCAAAGGGGAATAGGCGCCTTAACCCTTCTGAACAGGCCGATCCTGACCTCTTCGTTCGGATCGTGGAAAAGAGAACGAATGGTATTTTGGTAAGGGGAGCCAAGGTTCATCAAACAGGTGCGATCAATTCCCATGAGATTTTAGTGATGCCGACCGTCACCATGAGGGATGCCGACAGAGATTATGCCGTTTCTTTTGCTATTCCTGCCGATGCCACAGGGATCTTGTACGTTTACGGGAGACAATCATGCGACACGAGAAAGATGGAGGAAACCCTGATCGATGTTGGAAATCCCAATTTCGGAGGGCAAGAGGCGGTCATTCTTTTCAATGATGTATTTGTTCCGTGGGAGCGGGTTTTTATGTGCGGCGAATACAGATTTTCCGGTTCTTTGGTTGAAAGGTTTGCCGGATATCACCGGCAAAGTTATGGCGGATGCAAAGTGGGGGTGGGAGACGTCCTAATCGGTGCGGCCCAAGCTATCGCGAAATACCAGGGACTTGAAAAGGTGTCTCATATCAAAGAGAAGATTATCGACATGATTCACCTGAACGAAACGTTGTATGCATGTGGGGTTGCCTGCTCTGCGGAAGGGAAACCCACTCCATCCGGGACGTACCTCATCGATCTGATGCTGGCCAATGTCTGCAAATTGAATGTGACCAGGTTCCCTTATGAAATAGCCCGGCTGGCGCAGGATATTGCGGGAGGATTACTTGTCACGTTGCCTTCCGATAAGGACTTTGCCAGTTCAGAGGTAGGTCCTTACCTGAATAAGTACCTGAAAGGTGTGGATGCCTACCGTACGAATTGCCGTCAGCGGATACTTCGGCTGATCGAGAACCTGACCATGGGAGCGGGTGCTGTTGCCTACCTCACCGAATCGATGCATGGAGCAGGATCCCCCCAGGCCCAGAGGATCATGCTTGGAAGGCTGGCAAATTTAGATTACAAGGAACGCCTTGCCAAAGAGATCGCATGCATTGAAGACGGAGAGGAGAAGAAGGTTTGAAAGCAGGACACCATAACCATTGCGATCCCTGAAGAGTTTCCCTAACTGTGTTCCCCTAAGATTTGACCCACGTCAACGAATAGTTCAAAGCGAGATAGAACATGAAGATAAAATGGTACGGTCATTCTGCATTCAGATTGACTACGACTGAGGGTGTCCGTATTATCATTGATCCCTATGAGCCCGGAGGACTTGGAGGAGTTATCCGCTATGATCAGATAATGGATCCGGCTGATATCGTACTGATCAGCCACGATCACACAGACCACAACTACACGGAAGGGATCAAGGGCCCCTTCCGTGTCATTCGCAAAGAGGGTTCCTACGATATAAAAGGCGTCAGGATCAGGGCTATGTCAACTCTTCACGGTGCAGGGATGGGGCATAACCTGATGTTTGTGGTTGAGGCCGACGGGGTCAAGGTTTTACATTTAGGGGACATCGGCCACACTCTGGACCAAGATACGATCGCCCATGTAGGGAAGGTGGATGTGCTGATGATTCCTGTGGATGGTGTTTACACTCTCACTCTCGAAGAAGCAACTCAGATGGTGAAGGACATTAAACCTTCCTTAACCCTTCCCATGCATTTTAGAACTGAGAAAGGTGGCAGCACGATCGCAGGGGTTGATCAGTTCATAAAGGGCAAACAGCACGTAAGGGCGATTCCGCATTCGGAGATAGAAGTGAGCAGGGACAGTCTTCCCAGTCATGGTGAAATCATCCTGCTTCAGCATGAAAAGTAACACCCCCGCCCCGCCCCTCCCCCCTGAGGAGACTGTGTCGTAATCATGATGGGGGGGGGTACCGACGGAACAGGCAGTCAGGTTCCGCAGCTTTATGAGCAGCCGGTAAGGCCGCTGATCTTGTGGGGTGAAAGTCCCCAAACGTCAATTGCCCGATTCGGACGTTTAGCATATCCGGGGCATGATAAGGTAAC